>Ga0209162_1000347_pt1 | contig 51469 bp, 50 predicted proteins | sample YNPNPMetaG_FD_187121 | JGI IMG/M metagenome (GOLD analysis project Ga0209162, IMG submission 187121) | Anoxygenic and chlorotrophic microbial mat microbial communities from Yellowstone National Park, USA - YNP NP MetaG (SPAdes) (version 2) ...
GAACCGAGAACTGAGAACCAGGAACCAGGAACTGAGAACCAGGGACTGAGAACCAGGATCGGACAGGGGCTGAGATTGCACCTGCCTGCCGCTACGCAACCAGAAAACCGTGCACATCCATTGTATCACGTCGGCGGGGCACAAACCGATGAGACATATCTGACACAACAATCATATTGTCGTCCAACCTGGTAATGCCCCGGTAACCCTGGTAGCATACCATGACCTGGGGTTCAGGTTAATGTGTTTTGATGATTGGAGCGGACTCGAACAACCATGACATCGACCAACTCACAGAGCCACGATCAGCAAACCGACCAGCCACGCAGCACTGACAGACTCGCCTCGCAGCGAACCGGCAGACGACCATCGCAACCACGGTTCGTCCTCCAACCGGTGGTGCTCGATGACAATGCGACAGTAACGACTGAACGACCGTCTGATACCTTTGGAATGAACGAACAGACCGGGAACCGGGCGCCATCCGCAGAAGAGCGCCAGCCCGACCGGTTGGACGAACTGCGCCGTAGTCGGCGCGCCCCGCACAAGGACACGCCGCTCGACTATCGCATACCGATGCCGGGGCGACACGCGATAATCGGCGTGCTGCTGGTGTGTAGCGTGATCGCCATTATGCTCTTCGTCACCCTGCTGCTGGCAGGCAGGGCGCCGGTCATCTGATGCATATGAGGGGCGCCCGGCGAGGGTGTCCCTCCCATCTTACTCTTCACTGCCGATCAAATTCCAGAAACACCCGTCTGGCGCAACGAACGAAAAACTCAATTCGCCAAATTCGTTCTTCATCACCTCTGTCACGCCAGTTGCATCACTGGAAGCAACCCGGATATACCAGGCGTTGAGATCCGTCACCCGATACGTGAACAATGAGTATCCCAGGCTGCCCGGACGTGAGCGATGCATCAGGTTATCTGTTTTGACATGACCTGGAACGCGACGCAGCAACAGGCGTCCTGAGAACATACGGTCCGGAGTATCTCCTGAATATGGAGGATCGACTGTCGTTCCGTAGTAGACATCGCCTGGCCTCATTTCATACAGTCGACGCCATCCTTCGTCAAGCATGTCATACGTCTGCAATTGTTCGACAGTGACGGGTTTGAGACCCAGAACATCGATATAGAACATAACAGATTTCGCGTCATCACTTTGAAAAACTAGACCGCCGTGGGTAAATTGGCTGGTTCTAAACTTCGAGGACTCATTAACGCTGCCATAGTATGGCAGATCGTACCCGAAACGTTCAAAAAACACCTGGCGTGTACACGCTTGAATGATGACAAGTTCACGTACACCGCAAACATCACCAGTGAAAGGCTCCGATTTGCCGAAATCGTAGATCTGTGACCATTGCGGCGGAACAATGCTGATATCAAAACCATTACGTTGGGCAATTTCAGCATGGTTGAATAGTTGTAATACATCGCGGGTAAGTGTTGATGTCCAGCGGCTACCAGGAGTTATAAGCCTGGTCAGCCCAAGTCCATCGTTGGTTGGCTTTTCCCAGATAAACAATCGTACCAATCCATGATCCGCATCTTGATGCAGCAAACGAACCGAACGAAGGTGAGAGTCAACACCATATAGCGCTTTTGCTTCTCGGGCGTGCAATTCGCCGATCGGACCGATCCGATACCCAAACGTTTCCCAGTAGCGAATACCCGCTAGAGGATCCGTCACACCGATACAAACCTCGTATAAGCCACTTATCGGTATTCCCTGAACCTGTCCTGCCGACTGAGATTTCTGCGACTGTATCATAGGATTTCAAGCGCTCACTGCTACAGGTTTCACCGACAAAATGAGGCATGCCCTTTACCGTTTGCTTCCCGCCAGCACTCCTGAGCACGGCAGGTATTAACGTTCTGGCATCCAAATCAATAATGGTTGCGATAGTCGCGGCGCAGGCGAATGCCTGCCATGCGCACATAGCGCTTCCCCCCGGTCACAAGCCAGTCGGCAACGGTGTGCGCCGCGCTTCCACTGATGAAACCGAAAATGAACAGGCGCACCATAACCGGGTTGCGCCGCATCATGTCGAAGAGCCACGCCGATACCTGCGCGTGCAGATCGGGAACACCAACACCGATCCGCCCCAGGAGCCATGCCCCCCACACAACAATCAGCAGCGTGACAAGATAGAAATAGACCAGACGCAGCAGCGGCGCGAAAACCAGGCTGTGACTCCAGAAGTGACGGTGCGGAATCAGCCACATGTACGGGCGCCATATCCAGAAAAGAAAACCCCAGCGATTATCGATGGACGAGTCAATGTCGAGATCGGGAGAAAAGAGGAGACCGGAGATCAGGTGAGCGCCGGTCAGCAGGGCTGCGCCAGCCGCCGCATCGTCACGACCGTCCGACTCCAGCAGGACATAGGCGGCAGGCGCCAGAAGAGCGCCGGTCGCAACGGTAATGATGTCGTGCGTTCGCGTGTCTGGCATACCGCTTCCCTCAGCAGGCAGCGCTTTGTGTGACAGGTTACCCGGCGACGTCACCCCATTTTACCGAGAAGACCATCTGCAGCAATCGCATCTGGCAGCATTTATTGCTTTCCCGTGCCAGCGGGCCAGGCCGGATCGAGGAATCGCTGAATTTCGACCAGGTAGCCATCCGGATCGCGCAGAAAACAGTGATAGATATTGTAGACAGGATTGTACTGAGGAGGTTTTTCCACAGCAACGCCGCGCTCCGCCAGATAGCGATGCCATTCGTCAACATCGTGCGTCACCAGGGTCAGGATGAGCGCACCGGAAGGCGATGGATCACCAGCGTCGCGTTGTTGACAGATCCCAAGAAAAGCATCGCCAGCAACGCGGTAGATGCGACAGGAACCCTGATCGAGCACCAGCAGCAAACCGAGCAGGTTCTCGTAGAACGCGGCGCTGATGTGCAGATCGCGAACGTAAATGAATGTCACAAACTGATCGAACGACAGTGGTTTCATAGTTCCAGCATAGCACATGCATGCGAAGTGCGCAAGATGCGATCGCAATCTTGTGCTACAATTATACCAGTTCGACGCGGGAAGGGACACAGGGCGAGCCATGGACGTTCAGGATCAGGCAATCACCGATCTGCTCACACAGCCCGAAGATCGGCATCTGGCATTTGTGCGGGCGAACACGCGCCCCGGCGACCTGGCGCAGACGCTGGCGGCAATGGCGAATGGTTCAGGTGGAACGGTGGTCATCGGTATGCGCGGGCGACAGGTGGAAGGGGTGGCAGACGCCGATGCCGCACGCACGATGGTGCTCGACGCAGCGCTGGCATGCACGCCGCCGCTGGTGCTGCCCCTGCCAGCGGTTGTCACCTGTAACGGTGCAACGCTGCTGGTGGTTACCGTTCCTTCAGGGCTGCCGCATGTCTACAGCGTCAATGGAACCTATCTACGACGAGAAGGTCCCACGAATGCGCCACTTCCTCCTGATATGCTGCGACACCTTTTGATCGAACGCGGTGAAACCAGTTGGGATCGGATGACCCCGGCAAACGCGACCCTCGCCGATCTCGACCCGGACAAGATCGCGGCGTATGCGCGTCGTGTCGGTCCGATCGCCGAAGCCGACCCGCTTGCCTTCCTGGTGCGACGTGGTTGCCTGGTGCAACGGACCGATCCGGCGAAGGGGACGCCTGACCTGATCCCAACCAATGCCGGTCTGCTTCTCTTTGGCATCGAGGTCGAGCGCTGGTTTCCACAGGCGGAGGTGACGCTGGTGCGCTACCAGGGGCGCGAGATGAGCGATGAGTTCCTGCGTGAAGACATTCGCGACACGCTGCCCGAGACAGCCCGCCGCGCCGAACGCTGGATCGTTGAGCATATGCGACGCGGCAGCCGGATGGTCGGTCTGGAACGGGAGGACTGGACGCAATTCCCGTTGGGAGCGGTGCGCGAGGCGCTGATCAACGCCCTGGCGCATCGCGATTACACCATCCGCGGCGACTCGATCCGGATCATGCTGTTCAGCGACCGCCTGGAATGCTACTCGCCGGGGCGTCTGCCGGGGCACGTCACAGTGCACAACCTGGTCGACGAGCGCTTCAGTCGCAACGAAACACTGGTACAGGCGCTGGCAGACCTGGGGCTGATCGAACGTCTCGGCTACGGCATCGACCGGATGCTGCGCCAGATGGCGGACGCCGGGCTGCCGCCGCCGGAGTTCCGCGAAACTGCCGCCGGGTTTATGGTGACGCTGTACGGGCATACCGGCGACGATCGCGCCGATGCCGGCGGCGCCGATATTGCCGCCTGGCGGCGCATGGGTCTCAACGAACGACAGATCGCGGCGCTGCTGTTCCTGGCGGCGCATCAACGCATTACCAACCGCGACATGCAGGAACTGACGCCCGACGTTTCCGCCGAAACGTTGCGGCGCGACCTGGCCGACCTCGTTGAACGCGGGTTGCTGCTGCGCGTCGGCGACAAGCGCGGTGCGTACTACATTCTCAAATGACCGCGCAGGATCGCCAGTTCCTGTGCCAGTAACGCGCCAATCCGCGCCAGACGCTCACCCACGTCGGTCAGTTCCAGCAGTTCCTGGCGTTCGGCAAGACTGGCGCGCACCAGCAGCATCGACGCCATCAACGCTGCAAGATGCCGCGGATCATCGGTGGATTCAAGCTGAGCGCGCAACTCTTCGTTGGGCGGCAGCGCGTCGAGCAGTTCACGCGCCTGCGCCAGCGCCTCATGCATATGGGTTGTCATATCAGGGTTATCGAGACGATCCGGCAAATGGCGCGCCTGCACACGCGGGTACGGTTCCTGCTGCGTCACCCGATCAATGATGACGCGATCAAATGCCTGAAGCGCAATACGGAGCGTTCCGTCGTGCAGGCGCACCAGGCGATGCACCTGCGCCAATGCGCCGACAGCATGCCACTGCGCAGGGTCATCGTCGCGCTGCGCGCTGACCACGACCAGACTGCCTGATGCGACTGCCTCGTCCACCAGGCGGATCGATGCCGGACGACTTACGGCGACCGGCACGACGCATGGCGGAAAGACCACCATGCCACGCAATGGCAGGAGCGGCAATTCATCAGGAAAAGCATCGTGAGCTTCAGTCACAATCGAGGTCTCCGCTCGTCGTATGTTTCTTGCCTTGTTACTATAATACCAGTGAAAACCATCGTCCGACGCGACGAGGCAAGCGTGGGACAGAGTGATCGGGTCGAAATCGGGTGGACGGGAGGTTGCGTTGAAGTGGTACGAAGATGAAGTCCGTCAGATTGAACAGTTGCACGAACAGGCGCCGCCGCAGCCAGGGGCGGTTGTATTCTACGGCAGCTCATCGCTGCGCCTGTGGACGACGCTGAGCGACGATATGGCGCCGTGGCCTGTGGTCAATCGCGCCTTTGGCGGTTCCACACTTGCAGCATGCGTTCACTTCTTTGATCGACTCGTCCCGCCGTGCGCACCCGCTGCAATCGTACTGTACGCTGGCGATAACGATCTCGGCGATGGACGCACACCCGACGATGTGGTGCGGTCGCTGCGCGCCATGCTCGCCAGGATCGACGCATCGCTTGGACCTATCCCCGTAGCATACATGTCGATCAAGCCAAGCCTGGCGCGCTGGAATCTGCGCGAAAGGATCAAGCGCGTCAATGCCGAAGCGCGCCTCCTTATGGAGCAGCGTCCCTCCGGCTATTATGTCGATGTCTACACGCCCATGCTGAGCGCCGATGGACGACCGCGCGCAGAACTGTTCGATGCAGACGGGTTACATCTGAGTTCCGCAGGGTACCGGTTGTGGCGCGACGTTCTGCGCCCATATGTCGCCATACTCGCGGGCGCGGAGAAGGATCGATGAACCGCGCCCGTCATCACGAGCGTGCATCGTGAGCATAGCAAAGCGTACTGCACGTGATAAACATGCAAACGATCACAATCAAATCCGTACATGTCCTTAATGTATCCTTAACCACTGTATCGTACATCCTTAGGGTGAGGTTTCAACACATCAGTTCGGGAGAACGCGCCACAGGGTATCAGGGCGGGCAGAGCGCAGCCATCTCCTGTTCTTGAAAGATGATGTCGAACTGCTGGTATCGTGCGATGACGCATACCAGACCCGCAGGCGCGCACCCTGTTCAATGTCACATTCCGATGCCAGGCAAGGTCAGAGTTGAACGTTGGAACGTTGAACGTTGAACGTTGACGCATTCCTATGCCAGGCAAGGCGCAGAAGAGTCATCACCGATCACAAGGACGCGGAAACAGGCGGACTATCGATGAGTGCCGGCAGAGAAGAATCATATATAGAGCGAGTGAACACCTGTGCAACGAGAGTACTACTGCTGGTGGAGTCCCCGCTTGCAACGGGATATGGAGATGCTGATCATCGGACATGCAGGGGCGCGGGCGCTGGTCTTTCCAACCCGCGCAGGACGGTTCTACGATTACGAAAACTGGGGATTGGTCGAGGCGTTACGTCCATCGATCGAACAGGGATTCCTGCAACTCTACTGTGTCGATAGCATTGATCGCGAAAGTCTGTATGCTTTTCACCGACCGCCGCACGAGCGCATTGCGCGCCACGTGCAGTACGAATCGTACATACTCGAAGAGGTCTTGTCGTTCTCACGACAACTCAACCCCAACCCTTTCGTTATTGCGCACGGGTGCAGCCTGGGCGCGTACCATGCCGTCAATATCGCCTTCCGCCATCCGCACCTGTTCAGCAAAGTCGTTGCGCTGAGCGGGCGGTACGACCTGACCGTCGCCATCGGCTCGTTTCGCGCGCTTTTTGACGGCTACTACGACGAAACGATCTATTTTCACACCCCGTGTCACTTCCTTCCGCGTCTCGAGGATCCCGCCATCCTGGCGCATCTGCGGCGTATGGAGATCACCCTGGTCATTGGCGAGGAGGATCCGTTTATCTGGACGAATCGCACCCTCAGCGCGGCGCTGTGGGAGAAGGACATTCCACACACACTCCATATCTGGCAGGGCGAAGCGCACCGTATCGAGCACTGGCGCGAGATGGTGCGACATTATCTGTGATGCACGGCAGATATCATGCTATACTGATCCAATCGAATGTCTCTACCGGCACGTTCAGCGCAGGGGAATGGTATGCAACCGATGGCGTCCCAAACCGCACCGGCGGAACCCGACAAACCGCTGCTGCCGCTTCGACCGCGCAGCATCGAAGCAACCGGGTTGTCCCTTTCATTCATTGCCGATCAGATCGTCCGCGCACTCTACATTGTCGGCGAGATGACCGGCGTGCAACTGGTGGAACTGCTGCACCTCCCGTGGGAAAATGTGCTCGACCAGGGGATGAACTATCTGCGACGCGAGCAGATGGCTGAAGTAAAGGGGAGCAGCGGACTGGGCGAAAAAGCGTACCGCTACCAGGCGACGACCAAAGGGATCGCGCGCGCCAAAGAGATCGGCGAGCGCACGCAATACCTGGGACCGGCGCCTGTCAACCTGCACGATTACAGTGCAATGATGCGTCAGTACACCACCCAGGGGTTGATGGTCACCGAAGCGGCAATCCGTGAAGCGTTCGCGCACCTGGTGATCAACGACACCTTGCTGATGCAGTTAGGTCCTGCCATCAACTCCGGTCGCTCGATCTTCCTCTTCGGTCATGCCGGGAATGGCAAAACATCGATTGCCGAGGCGACTGCGCGGCTGCTGTCCGACTCAATTGCCATTCCTCACGCCATCATTGTCGATGGGCAGATCATCCGCGTCTTCGATCCAATCCACCATGAACGCCGTCCGCTGCCGCAGGGTCAGGAACACCTCTACGACCAGCGCTGGGTGCTCTCGAAGCGACCCGTGGTGATTGCCGGCGGCGAACTGAACATGGACTCGCTCGACCTTGAGTACGATGAGTACAGCAAGTTCTATGAAGCGCCGCTCCAGTTGAAAGCCAACGGCGGGTTGTTTCTGATCGACGACTTTGGGCGTCAGCAAATGCGCCCGCGTGACCTGCTCAACCGCTGGATCGTGCCGCTCGAAAAGCGGGTTGACTACCTGACGCTGCACACGGGCAAAAAGATCGAGGTGCCGTTCGATCAGTTGATCATTTTCTCGACCAACATCGAACCGAAGCAACTGGTTGATGAAGCGTTCCTGCGACGCATCCGCTACAAGATCGAGATTGGCAACCCGTCACCGGCTGAGTACCGCGAGATTATGCGCCGCGTGTGCAAGGCGAAGAATGTGCCCTACAGCGACGATGGGTTGCGCTACCTGCTGGAAGTGGAATATCCGCGTCGCAAACTGGAACTGCGCGCCGTGCATCCGCGCGACCTGATCGATCAGGTGATCGATTATGCCCGCTTCCTCGGCGTACCGCCGACCATGTCGCGCGAACTGCTGGCTGCTGCGTGTAAATCGTACTTCGTTGAAATGTGATCTGACTTTACTGCAAAAATGCACCGCTGAGACGCCGAGAGCGCAGAGAACTTCAAAAATATGCCTGGCGAAGCATGATGCGTTGGAGCGACTCGCTATGGCGTCTTCCCCGGCGAACACTGCGCCGCTGCGGTGAAATAGTCTTTTGCAGTGGACTCGTGACCTGCCATCACCGCTATGCTCACCCCAGAGATGCTGATTGCGGGATACTGTCAGGGAATTTTCCCGATGGCGGACGAACGTGGCGTCATCACGTGGTATGATCCGCATCCCCGCGCCATTCTCCCGCTCGATGCGTTTCACGTGCCGCACCGCCTGGCGCGCACAGTGCGCCAGAGCATCTTCACCATCCGCACCGATACCGCCTTCACCGACGTGATGCGCGCATGCGCTGCGCCGGCGCCCGGGCGCGAGAGCACGTGGATTTCGGAGGAGATGATCGAAGCCTATACTGCGCTCCACCGGATGGGGCTGGCGCACAGCGTCGAAGCCTGGCGCGATGGGCGGCTGGTCGGCGGCCTGTACGGCGTCGCCATTCGCGGGTTGTTTGCAGGCGAAAGTATGTTCAGCCGCGAACGCGACGCCAGCAAAGTCGCGTTGGTGCATCTGGTCGAGCGACTGCGGCGCGGGGGGTATGTGCTGCTCGACTCCCAATTTCTCGGATCGCCGCACCTGCTCCAGTTCGGACTCATCGAAATTCCGCGACGCACCTACAAGCAACTCCTGGCGCAGGCGCTCCAGGTGGAAGCGACGTGGGATGTTCCAGCATAATCACTCACGCGGGCGAGCGCCGAGGGTCATTTCAATCTGTTCCTGGCGGTCGCCGCGTTGCACGGTCATCACCACCGTATCGCCCACTGACGTTTCGAGTTCCAGGTAACTGACGAGTTCATCGCTATCGCGCACCGGTTGCGCATCGATGGCGATGATAATATCACCGCCGACCCGCACCTCGCGTCCGCCGATCGTCACCACCTGCGAGCCGCTGCGCAACCCGGCGCGCGCCGCCGGGCTGTCGGGAACGACTTCGGTGACCAACACACCCTGACGCGCTGGCAGATTCAACTGCTCCGCCAGGATTGGATCAACATCGCGCATGCCGATCCCCATCCAGGGATGATCGTAGCGTCCATCGCGGATGAGCGCCGGAACCACGCGACTGACCGCATTGGACGGCACCGCGTACCCGACGCCCTCGAATGACCCTGAGCCGCTGCTGATGGCGGTATTGACGCCAATCACCTCGCCGTAGATGTTGAGCAACGGACCGCCGGAGTTGCCCGGATTGATCGCCGCGTCGGTCTGGATGATGTTCGGAATGCGGAACCTTCCGCCGCCGCTGCTCGCCGGACCGCTGAGACTGCGACTGATACCGCTGACAACACCAACCGTCAGCGTGTTGCGCAAGCCAAACGGATTCCCAATCGCAATAGCGCGCTGACCAACCTCAACAGTACGGGAGTCGGCCAGGGGCAATGGCGCCGTTCCCGGCGGCAACTCGTCCACCTTCAGCACGGCCAGATCGCTCCCCGGATCACCCCCAATCAGGCGCGCCAGCAGGATCGTGCCATCGGAGAAGCGCACCTGAAACTTCGCTCCATCTTCAACGACGTGGTTGTTGGTGACGATATGCCCCTGATCGTCGAAGAGAAAGCCAGACCCCTGACTGACGGGGACATTGAATGGCGATCCGCCGACCGGCGGGTGATCAACAACGACTTCGATACTGACGACTGCCGGATTCACCCGCCGATAGAGGGCAATCAGCGCCTCCTGTTCAGCCGCCAGCGGATTGGTCAGTTCTGGCGGGAGCGTCGGGATCGGCGACTGTGTGGGCAGTGGCACGGATGTAGCCTGCGGCGCCGACGGCGTGGCCGGCGGAGGTGTCGCCTGCGTTTGTACCACAGCGGTTGGCGCGGCAGTCGGATCGTTGACCACTGGACGGGGCAATTCAATCGAGGGCAGCGCGCACCCGGATGTTATCACGAGCGCTATCAGCACTGCCGCAAGCATCAAAGCAAGGCGCATGACGTTGTATCTCCTACGACGAACGCGCAAGTGCCGCGCGCAACGCCGGTTCTAATGTCGGATATGCAAACTGATAACCAAGCGCCAGCGCCTTTGTCGGCACGGCACGCTGGCGTTCGATGAGCAATGCAGGCGCCATTTCGCCGAGGATCAGGCGGAGCACAAATCCGGGCAGCGGCAGCCACGACGGTCGGCCAAGCACCCGCCCTAGCGTTGCGCTGAAATCGCGGTTGCGCTGCGGCTCCGGCGCAACGCCGTTGAATGGACCGGTGGCGCGCTCATCATCGATGCAGCGCAGAATCAGACCGACCTCGTCATCGAGATGGATCCACGACCACCACTGCGTTCCTGGAAGGATGGGACCGCCGACAAACAATCGAAACGGCAGCAGCAATCGCGCCAGCGCACCCTCGCGCCGATCCAGCACGATTCCGGTGCGGATCATGACCGTGCGCACACCGAGGTCGGCAGCGCGACACGCCTCCCCTTCCCATGCCACACACACCTGTGCAAGAAAACTGCGTCCAGGCGGAGCGCTCTCATCGACCGGTTCATCGCCGCGTGGACCGTAGTAGTCGATCCCGGAGGCGCACACAAACACCGCCGGTCGTTGTGGAGCGCGCGCCATGGCATCGACCAGCGCACGTGTGCTGAGGGTGCGACTCTCAAGGATTTCGCGCTTGTAAGCTGGCGTCCAGCGACGACCGGCAATCGACGCGCCTGCCAGATGCACGACCGCATCGACGGACTCCAGCGTCGCTTCCCAATCGCCGGGCTTTGCATCCCAGGCGACATACTGCGCAGCGCCTGGCACGATAGTGCGTGCCATCGCGGGGTTGCGGGTAAACACCACCACACGGTCGCCGCGCGCAATCAGGCGGCGGCAGAGCGCCTTGCCAATCAGACCGGTCGCCCCGGTCACCAGAACCGATCTCTGTGCCGACATGTCCACCTTTCCAGACGCTGCCGGATCACCCGTCAGCGATATGTATTATAGCCAATGGTGCACGTGCGCGCACACCACCGGTTGCAGAGACGCACCGTGAAGTTCGCGGATGAGCAGAACATTGACGCCGGTATGGAAGGATCGACTACCGGCTCTCTCTGATCAGGCGGTTGAGTTTGCGGGATGTGCGCCAGAGGATAGCCAGTTTGCCCACGAGCGGAACATAGGCGCGTTTCTGGAACACATCGTAGTCATTCGCAACAATGCGCGGCAGGATACCGCGATAAATCTCCGCTGCCGCTGCGATCGCCATGCGACCATCCGGATCGAGCAGAGCGATACCGGGCCAGGCTTCATCGTACAGCGCGTGGGTACGCTCGATCTCGAAGCGCATCAAAGCACGGAAACGCTCGTCGCGCCGCCCTTGAAGAATATCATCATCGGTCAGATCAAAGCGCCGCAAATCTTCCTGCGGCAGATAGATCCGCCCACGCCGCGCATCCTCGCCAACATCGCGCAGAATATTCGTCAACTGAAGCGCCACGCCCAGTTTCACCGCGTAGGGGGCGGCGCCATCACGATGACCGATAATATGCATCGAGAGCAAGCCGACAACCGACGCGACGCGGTAGCAGTAGAGCCAGAGGTCCTCGAACGTCTCATACCGGTGGAAGGTCAGATCCATCGCAATACCGGCGAGCAATTCATCGACGAGGGATTGCGGGATGGCATACCGTCGCACGGTATCGTCCCATGCCAGCAGCACCGGATGATCGGCGGGCGGATGTGGTGCATGCACACGCGCCACCCATTGCGCCAGCGCGCGCGCCGGGTCGTCGGTCGCCCGATCAACCGTATCATCGCTGGTGCGGCAGAACGCATAGAGCGCCCGCACCGCCATGCGCTTCTCGAACGGCAGCAGTTGCGAACTCAGGTAGAAACTGCGTGAATTGATGCGCGTGATTTCGACACAGTGCCGGTAGGCGGCGTCGAGCGACAACGGCGGGAGTGCATCGACAGGATGCACATCCAGCCCAATCTCATCCGGTTCGACCAGATGCCGCAGACTGGCGAGCAGGGCTGCGGCATCGCGGATTGGCGCCTCGCGCTCGCCGAATGCCCGAACCGGTATGCTGGCAGAATGCTGGAGCGATGCCATGACCCCTCGCGTGCAGATAATCCTTTTCCCATGATGCGCTGCCCGGTTACAGGCGCTGCCGCTGCATGACGCGCGACTCAGAGCCAAAGCCAGCCAGACGCTGCCCGCAGCGCATGTCACGTGCAGCGTTTGCAGGCACACTCTGCCGTCAAACCAAAAACACGCGTGCACTTTGCCATGGCGTGCTGGCCGGTTGTTTACTCAGAGCAGCGTACTCTAAGCGACATTATAGCGCTGTTTGCGTTTGTCGCTGTCAGGGACGTTCTACCGGTATCTACGAACGTTGAGGAGGGGTGGATGTACCATTACTCGACATGAGCGCACTGACTGTTTGAACCAGTTCACGTGCATCCTGCCCGAGAAAAACGCCTGGTATGGCTGCGCAGAGTTCCGGGTTGACATTGAAGATCCGCCCGCCATACCCGAAATGCACGTCAGGAAACTCACGCCGAACCGCCCGCGCCACTTCGAGCAGATTCATCGCCGTTTCGAGCGTCGATGCCGAGAGGCAGACAAGCTTCGGCCTGACCTTACGAATGGTTTCGAGCAGATCGGCGAGCGGCACCTGCGCCCCCAGGTACACCACGTGCCAGCCGCGCCGCACCAGGAAGAGGCTGGCGAACATGACCCCCACGTCGTGCAATTCCTGCGGAGCGCATCCCACAACGATCGTATCGCGCTGCACCTGGTTCTCGAACACATTCAGCAGGCTTGCCAGCTTGCGCCGCACGAACTCGGTGGCAAAGTGCTCCGCTGCGACATTAATCTCGCCGCGGTGCCAGCGCTCACCGATTTCAACCATCGTCGGCTGAATGAGTTCCAGCAACACCCCCTCGAATGGATACAGCGCGAATGCCTCGGAAACCACCCGTTCGGCGTTCTGCGCATCGAATGTTGTCAGCGCAGTAATGAGTTCCTCTGCCATCTGCTCGATTGCCCGCGTCGCTTCTATCTCGACATGCGACGGCGGCTGGTCGGTCACGCTGGTGAGCAGCATGATGGCGTGACTGATGTTTACCCCTTCCGCAGTGCGGTCACGCAACCAGCGAATGATGGCGATGTCGCGCTCTGAGTAAAGACGATGACCACCCGGCGTGCGCTGTGGGCACGGAATGCCGTAGCGCCGTTCCCAGGCGCGAAATGTGTCGGGCGGTACGCCGGTCTCGCGCGCAACTGCTTTGGTGTTAAAGACGGGCGCTGTTGACAGTTGCCCTAGCGATGGTGGTTGCGCCATTGCTGTATCAGCCCCCGATGAATGTTAAGTTTTCTGATTCGTTCCAGTCTGTAGAGTAGCACAACGCACACCTCTTGTCAAAGCCTTGCACAGCAACATTGCAACGTTACGCGAGCCGGGCGGCGGCAATACTCCGCACGGCTGCCAGACCACGGCGCACCACCGTCCAGGAGCAACCACGATCCAGGCTGATCGCAATATCTCCGTGGGCAGAGGCAGCAAACGCAGTATCCATGTGATACCCGGCGGGAGACAGAACGGTCGTGGCGCTTTCCCAGGGGAGCGCCACAACTGTCGGTTCCCAGGCATGCAGCGTACCACGCACGATGCCGCCATCTGTCAGAGCTGCCAGCAGGGTTGGCGTGACGCCTGCCAGGACAGCGCAGGTTGCCGCCTCACCCGGAAGCGCGTCGATGCGGCGCCAGGCATCCTGTGCAAAAACGTACACGACTCCGCCAGCAAGCGCACAGAGCGCACCTGCGCCACCCGGAGGCGTTGCCAGCATACGAATGACATCCGGCAAAGGCGAGCCGAGTGGAGTCCATTGTGCGCTCCGCTCACCATCGATAAGCGCCTGATTGCCTGATGCAACCACCAGGCGCCCGGCGCCATCGATAGCACATCCGTTACACTGTCCGGGCAGCGCAATCGTGCGCCAGGTTCCGCCAGCATCACGACTCTCGAACAGGAGGTCGTTTGCCAGGAGATACACGAGCGCCGGACGACGCGGATCGCCGTACAGAGCAGCGGTTGCAGTCAGGTCGCTTTCGAGCCGAACCGTTTGCCAGGTTTGACCGCCATCGCTGCTGCGCAGCACACGCCTGTCGGCGATAGCGAGCGTGATCAATGGATTGGAGGGATCGACCCATACCGACTGCACGACGTTGCCCTGCAACTGATGGGCGCTGCGCAACCAGCGACCCTGACCGGCAGGATCGCTGAGCAGCACCAGTCCATCATCAGTCCCGATAAACAGCAGCGTCGCTTTCGCCATCAGTAATCTCCTCCCCTGCTGCATCGGGTAAAGAGCACGATGCCATACTGTTCGTAGCGTTCCGGGCGCAAACCGGCGGTGCGAAACTGCGTCAGCAACTCCTCACGCGACCAGAACGCGATGCCGCCAGGAGCAAGCGCCATCTGCACCGCGCGCCCAACCGCCCCTTGCGCCGCAAGCAGGGTCATCGCCACAAAGCGACCATCGTCAACCAGCACGCGGCGCACCTCACGGAGACAGGCGGGGAGATCGCCGATTTCATTGAGCGAGCCGCCAATCGTCACGCCCTGAGCAGCACTGCTGGCAAACGGCAACGCCTGCGCTGAGGCGCGCAGATACGACACCCGCACCCCGGCGGCGCGCGCGCGCTGGCGCGCTTCACGAAGCATCGGCAGCGCGTGATCGATCCCGACGACGTGACCGGTGAACGGGCGCATCGCCCGCGCCAGCGCGCGCGCATACAGACCATTGGAACAGGCGACATCGATCACCAATCCACCGCGTGCTGCATCAACCCAACCGGTCACCAGCGTCAGTTCGCGCTGGTACGGAAACGACTCGCCGCTCAGCAACGTCAGCGCAAATGGACGCCAGAGGCGTTCATATGTCCAGGCGGTCGCAGGAAGTTCATTCGTCAGTTGCGCAATTGTGAGAGGTCGGGGTGGACCGAGAAAATCGGCAATACCCTCGCGAATGGGATAGACCGCACCGCAGGCGCAGTGCAGCGCGCCAGAGATAATCTCGTCCCCGGCATCGCAGCGTCGGTCGCGCAGATCGAGCACGCTGGCGCATGTCGGGCAGCGCAGTGACGGCAACAGTTCATCATACATGGTGCGGGTCTGCCTGGAGTGTCTGAATATGCGCTTCGAGCGCAGCGGCAGTTGGCGGATCGAGAACGATCCGTGGCGTCGGCGCCGGTGGACCGCCCATAGCCACGAACCGATCCATTGCGGCGATCAGATCTGCAACATCAAGACCGCACATCGAAGGGCTGACCGCCACGAGTTTAGGACGACTCTTCGCGTAGTTGAGGCGCATACCGCGCGGTTGACCGCGCTTCCACTTCTCAAGCGCCGCAGCCGCCTGAATGATGCCCTTATAGAAGGTCGCCTCCGGTTCGGACGACCGACGCCAGCACCATTCCCATTCTTCGTGCGCGTGCCAGTATTCCCCTGCGTTGAACAGGCGAATACCTTCGAGATAGTGGTCCATAGCGCCTGTTTCTTCCAATTCCTGTCAGTAGCGCGGCACACATGGATCGATACGCAGCGACCATTCCTCGATGCCGCCAATCATATTCGCAACGCGCGCGAACCCAAGCGTGGAAGCGACATATTCCGCCACATACGCGCTACGCAGCCCATGGTGGCAAAAAAAGACATACTCCTGATCGGGATCGAGCGTTCCGATCCATTCAGCGGCGCGACTGAGCGGCAAGAGTTCTGCGCCCTCAATACGCGCAAGCGCGTACTCTTCGGCTTCACGCACATCAATGAAGCGAAACGGCTCCTCCCGGTCGAGTTTTGCTTTGACCTGATCGGTAGTAAGGTCGCGGTACGACCGCTGCATAAAGGAGCGCATAGATGTTCGCCGTTACAACAAGGATGGAGGCGTTGCGATGCAACGCCTCCAGACCTCGAAGAACCAGGCAAGAAAGGACGCCTAGTGACCGCTGCAGCAACCGCCGCCACCGCTGTAGCCGTCGTACTCATCGTCGGCGCCCTGCTGATCGCGGGTACGGAACGAGTGACCGCAGCCGCAGCTCGAAACTGCGTTCGGGTTATCGATCTTGAACGCGCCCGCCAGCATGTTATCCTGCTGGTACGAGATCGTGGCGCCCATCAGATAGCGTGCGCTGATCGGATCGACCATGATCCGCAAGCCGTGGGCATTCCACACCGTATCGCCAAAGCGCTCCTCGTTGTCGAATGTCATCCCATACTGCAAACCGGAGCATCCGCCGCCGGAGACGAAGACGCGCAGACCATACCCTTCCAGGTTGCGCTCCTTCATCATGCTTTGCAGGCGAAGCGATGCGCCTTCCGTAATTTCGAGCACCGGCGGGAATTCGTTCTCATGATGCTGAACCACGTCCTGCTCAATGGTTGCCATAATGTGTGCGCCTCCTGACTGTCACGAAGAATAATGCCTGTCTGTGTATCACCGGGCGACACTCCTGGTCGCCAGCACACTGCCAGCACAACCCGTGCATCTGTTCGTGCTGGAGTATACCAGAGTTACGCAAGAAACACAATATCTAAACGAACTTATCCCCCCAGTTCCGACATCCCGCGCAGCGTCGGCAGCACGCCTTCGGGCAGTCCGTGTCCCCAGGGTTTGATCGCCACCGCATGACGGATGATCTGCTCGATCTCGTCCAGCGTTGCGCCGCCACGGATTGCCGCGCGCAGATCGACCTCCTGATCGCGCAGCAGACAGAGATGCAATCGTCCATCAGAAGTCAGGCGCATGCGATTGCATGTTGCGCAGAACGGCTCGCTCACCGAACTGATGAACCCCAGTTTGCCAGGCGCGCCGGGGATGCGATACCGTCGCGCCGAGTCGGCAGGCGCCAGACCGAGATCTTCGAGCGGTCCGTACACCGCTTCCAGGCGTGCAATCAACTCAGCGCTCGTCACCACGCTGCTCTGCGCCAGATCTGCCACGCCAGCCAGCGGCATCACCTCGATGAACCGCATCTCCCAGGGATAGCGGAGCGTCAGCGCGGCGAGTTGTGGAACCTCCTCATCGTTCATGCCGCGCACCACGACCGAGTTGAGTTTGATCGGATGCAACCCTGCGCGGTCGGCAGCCTCGATGCCTGCCCATACCTTTTCGAACGAACCGCCGCGCGTCATCCGGCGGAACTTTTCCGGGTCGAGCGTATCGATGCTGATGTTGACGCGGTCAAGACCGGCTTCCCTGAGCGGTTCGGCGAGTTTTTCCAACCGCAGCGCATTGGTTGTCATGGCGACGTGGGTGATACCGGGAGTGCGCTTGATTTCCCGCACAATCTCGACAATATCAGCGCGCAGGGTCGGCTCACCGCCCGTCAGGCGAATTTTGCAAAACCCGGCTCTGGCAGCGGCGCGCACCACCAGCAGCAATTCACCAGTTGTCAACAACTCCGGACGCGGCATAAACTTCATGCCGATCTCCGGCATGCAGTAGACACAACGCATATTGCAGCGGTCGGTCAGCGAAATGCGCAGATAATCGATCCGTCTGCCATACGAGTCGTGCGCGGGAGCATCGGTTGAATAGAATGGTCGCGCCTGACGAATCTGATCGGCGGTATAGAGCGGGATAGTTCCCCGGCGTACCTCTTCGTACTGCATAGCCCCCTCGATGCGTTAGGCATACTCCATAACGCTGATGCGCGCCGCCAGTTTGCGCGCAATCTCGCAAAAGACATCAGCATAGGCGTCCGGCAGGTCGCTGAGCACCGCCGGTTGACCGTGATCACCCCCTTCGCGGATGCTCAACCCGATGGGAATCTGCCCCAACAGCGGCACCCCAAGTTGCGCCGCCAGCCGGACTGCCCCGCCTGTTCCGAAGATGTCGTAGCGCTTCCCGGTATCCGGTGCGACGAAGTATGCCATGTTCTCGATAATGCCGAGCAGCGGCACGTTCACCTTGCGAAACATTTCCATACTCTTCAGTACATCGGCAGTCGCCACCTGCTGCGGCGTTGTGACCGTCACCACGCCGGTCAGACCGGCGTTCTGCAACGATTGCGCCAGGGTCAGCGCAATGTCGCCGGTGCCGGGAGGCATATCGATGATCAGATAATCGAGCGGCGCCCACAGCACCTGATAGAGGAACTGCCGCAACAGTTGCGATACCATGGGTCCGCGCCAGATCACCGGTTGCCGGTCATCGATCAAAAAACCGATCGACATCATCTTGATGCCGTGCGCTTCAATGGGCAGCATGCGCGGCTCGCCATCAGGACCGCTCACCGCCTCCGGTTGCTGCGAGCGCACGCCCATCATCAGCGGCACCGATGGACCGTACACATCGGCGTCGAGCAAACCGACCTGTGCGCCCTCACGCGCGAGCGCCACCGCCAGGTTGACGGCGACGGTCGACTTCCCCACGCCGCCCTTGCCAGCAGAGACTGCGATGACGTGGCTGACGCCAGGGATGGCGACGTGTTCGGGAATGCCGCCACGGGGTCGCACCTGAGCGGTAAACTCGATGCTCACCCGTTCACGCGGGATGCCAGCGATCTTTTCGAGCGCTTCTTCACACTCGCGCTGGATCTGATCCTTGAGCGGACAGGCAGGAGTGGTCAATTCCACCGCAAAACGCACCGTATCGCCGTCGATGACCAGGTTTTTGATCATCCTGCGCGATACCAGATCACCGCCGAGTTCCGGCTCCTGGACGGTTGACAGCGCCTGCAACACGCGTTGCTCGCTCAACGCATCATCGCGACGTGAAAAGAGACCCATGCTCCCTCGCTTCCCAGCATGACTGTATCTATTGTCAGTATACCATATTTTGATAGTAAAAACTATCGTAACTCAATAGTCATCCAGCCCGCTGCCTTAACGCATGTGCCCACTATGCCAGAAGGTCTGCGGAAACCTTCCGCAGCGTTGCAACGGGGCAGCGCAGGCGCTATGCGATGCACGCAGGTGAACACGTGTCGAATATTCTACCACGCTTCCGGCGAAGCGCCACGGTTCACCGTTGGTTTGGTTCCTGACGCTTTGGGGGTGCTGCGCACAGTTCAGGAGGACATTCGTAAGGCAAGGAGGGCATCATTGGAGCGCGTCAGAGGAGGTTTCATTTTTTGCCAGAAAACGATCAACAATTGCAACAAACACATCTTCGAGCGCAGGTTCGATCCGTTCGATACGAACATCACGCACCTGCGCCGATTCGAGGGCGACGGCGAGTTGCGGCATGCGCACGGCGGCGTCATCGACGAGCACGTGGAGGCGCGCGCCATGCGGGGCGACATCGCGCACGCCAGGGTGCGCCAGCGCTACGGTATGCGCCAGTTCCTGCGGCGCGCCTTCCACTTCCAGCACTGCGCCATTGATTACCGTTTGCTTCAGCGCCATCGGAGTGTCGAGCGCGACCAGCGAACCGCCGTACATCAGTCCAATGCGATGACAATGTTCGGCTTCATCCATGAAGTGAGTCGTTACAAAAACGGTCACTCCTTCTCCCGCCAGATCGTAGATCTGTTTCCAGAATGCGCGCCGCGCTTCTGGATCGACGCCACTGGTCGGCTCATCCAGAAACAACACCTGGGGACGATGAACGATGGCGCACGCCAGCGCCAGACGCTGGCGCCATCCACCGGGAAGCTCAGATGTCAGCGTCCGGTCATGACCGCGCAGCCCGCACAGATCGAGCAACTCATCAATCCGCGCCGCGCGTGTGTTGCGCGGAAGACCGTACACATCGGCGTAAAATGTCAGATTCTCGCGCGCGGTCAGATCACCGTACAGACTGAACTTCTGCGACATGTAGCCGATGCGCTGGCGAATCGCCTCCTGATCGCGGGCAATGTCGAGACCCAGCACGCGCCCGCTGCCGCTGCTCGGCGTCAGCAAGCCGCACAGCATCCGAATGGTCGTGGTTTTTCCAGACCCATTCGGTCCCAGGAAGCCAAATACTTCGCCGTATGCCACCTGGAACGACACGTTGTTGACCGCAATGAACGAACCAAAACGGCGGGTCAGGCGGTCGGTTACGACTGCGCAAGTGTCAGTTGTCGTGATCGTCATGCCTGATCGCTCCATTTCCGCTGCCAGAGTTGGGAAACCAGCGCCCCATTCGCCCGAAGTGACGGCGCAGGAGACATTTCCAGCGAGTCGACGCCGCATCCGCCGAATGGGAGTCAGTCTTCTTCCTGATATGCCCGCACCAGCAGCACCGGCAGTTCCGAGCTGTGCACTACTTTCGTTGCCACGCTGCCAAGCCAGATCTGGCGCAGTCCGGTTCGTCCGTGGGTTGCCATGACGATCAGATCGGCATGGCTGGTTTGGGCGACGGAGATGATCTGATCCGCCGGAATACCTTCAACCACATGGGTCTGCACGTTAAAGCGGTCGGCGCGCAGCCGTTCCGCCACCCCCTCCAGATACTCGCGCGCTTCGGCAATATCGTCGCCGGTGACGACGCAGACCAGCAGCAGGGTTGCGCCGATCCGCGCGGCAATCGGTTGGGCAGTGGCCAGCGCCTGTTCGGCGAGCGGCGAACCGTCAAGAGGCACGCAGATGGTGCGGTAGGGAACTTCGGTCATCGCCGGGTGTTCTCCTCCGTTTGAGCGCACGACGAGCAACGGCGTCGGTGTGGCATGCAACACCTTTGCCGCAACGCTGCCGAATGCCCAGCGCAGAGCGCCGCCGTAGCCGTGGGTTGTCATTGCAATCAGGCGAACATCCGGCTCATGTTCTGCCCGCGACACGATGGCAGTAGCGGCATCGTCCGCCGGTTGTACGTCAAACACAACGTGCAGGTCTCTGGCACGCAGCCGTTCCGCCACGCTTGTCAGATAGACATTTGCGCGCGTCAGCGCCTCTTCGGTCCACTCACGGCGCAATTCCGCCGGAATGGTGGTTTTCCAGAAGAGTGATTGACTGACCTCGCCGGGAGTGACGATGCGTAGCAGAAGCAGCGACGCATCGGTGGCACGCGCCAGTGACGCAGCATATGGCAGTACGGCTTCGGCGGTGACCGATCCATCGAGAGGTACAAGTATCCGACGTGTCATTGCGACTTCCTTTCTCGCTGCAAATGCAGAAAGACATCCTCCATACCAGGCATGACGGGATGGACGGTATGCAGCGCGACGCCAGCATCTCCTAACGCCTGGCGCAATGCAGCGGTGTCGAATGAGGTTTCGGCGATAACGTGGAGACGGTCGCCGAAGATGTGCACATCCCGAATGCCTGGCAGCGTGCGCAGCGCCGCCTCCGCTGCGTGACGCGGATCGGCGCGCACTTCCAGCACAACACCGGGCACGAGGCGCTGCAATTCGTGCGGAGCGCCGTGCGCCAGCAGGGCGCCCTCGCGCATGAAACTCACCTCGTGACAGCGTTCCGCTTCATCCATATACGGTGTGGTCAACAGGACGGTCATACCGTCGGCATAGACCGCTTCGCGCAGGATATCCCAGAACTCGCGTCGCGACACCGGATCAACGCCGGTGGTCGGTTCGTCGAGCAGCAGCACCTGGGGACGGTGGATCAACGCGCACGCCAGCGCCAGTTTCTGTCGCATGCCGCCGGAAAGTTCATCGGCGCGGCGGTGCTGAAACGGCGCGAGGCGACTGAACCTGAGCAATCGCTTCAGCAGCGCTGGACGTTCTGCCTGCGGCACACCATAGACATCGGCATAAAACCGCAGATTCTCGAGCACCGTCAGATCGCCGTACAGACTGAAGCGCTGCGGCATGTACCCGATGCGCTGCTTTACCCCTTCCGGGTCACGGGTCACGTCGATCCCGACAACAATTGCGCGCCCGTGATCAGGTCGCAGCGCGCCGCAGATCAACCGCAGCGTTGTCGTTTTCCCTGCGCCATCGGGTCCGAGCAACCCGTGGATCCGTCCTGCGGTGACGGTCAGATTCAGACGATCAACGGCGCGCACCGGACCAAATGCGCGGCTCAGATCGATTGCTTCGATAGCATACGTCTGATTCATCGAACAGTCGCTATTTCGGTCGCAAAGTCGCGTAGCGCCTGCGTGTACGCTTCGGGCTGATCCAGGTTCGCCAGATGCGCAGCGCCTTCGATCAGGCGCACCCGACCGGCGCGCAGCGCGCGCAGATACAATCGCTCGTCACGCCGGAAGAAGCGATCCGCAGCGCCGTTGAGCAACAAAACCGGACATTCGCACGCGCGGAGCGCCGGCAGCGGATCAAAGTCGAGCAACGCAGCCGAGATCTCAGGATAGAAACGGTAAAAGAACCCACGCGCTACAATAGCGTCAGCCAGCGCCGGAGGGTAGCGTTTGCGGAATGTGCGCTCTTCGGCGCGCGCCAGCAAGGGTGCGAAATTGGCGGTCAGCAGACGCGCAATCGCCAGATATGGCGCACGCAGCAGGCGACCGGCGAAACCGTTGAACGCGAAAGCGCATCCCGAAAGGATCAGCGCCGTTGCACGCGAAGGATAACGTGCGCCAAACGCCAGCGCAACATACCCGCCCAGCGATAATCCACACACAATCACACGTTCGCCAGCGATAGCATCGACCACTGCGGCGACCCGCTCCACTGCTGCATCAAGGGAAAACGGAACGCCAGCCAGCGCGCCATGCCCTGGAAGATCAGGGACAATCACCCGAAACGTATCACTGAGCGCCTCGATCTGCGGTTGCCACATGGCGCGCGTCAGACGCGCCCCGTGGATCAGTACAACGACAGGCGCGCCTTCCGGTCCTGCGATAGCGCAATCGCGCCACTGCACCACGTTCGTGTCATCGTCAGCGTCCCTCATCTCCTTCTACCCCCTGGTTCTCAGTTCACGGTTCCCGGTTCCCGGTTCCCGGTTCCCGGTTCCTGGTTCTCAGTTCTCGGTTCCTGGTTCTCAGTTCCCGGTTCTCAGTTCTTGGTTCTTGGTTCTTGGTTCTTGGTTCTCAGTCCTTCTCCACCAGCACGACATCCGCCGGCATCCCTGGCTTGAGGGCATAGTCGGCATTCGGCAACTCAATCCGTACCGCGAATACCGTCGTTGCGCGCTCATCGCGCGTCTGCACGTTCCGCGGCGTAAATTCCGCTTTTTGGGCAATGAATGTTACAGTTCCCTGGAAGACGCGACCGGGAAAACTGTCCACTGTGACCTCTGCCGCCTGACCGAGACGCACACGCCCGATATCCGCCTCGCTGATGTACACCGTCAGACGCACGGGATCGAGGGCGCCGATGGTCATTAACGGCGTGCCGGGGGTCACCTGCTCTCCTTCGTGGATCGGGCGGCTCAGGACGATGCCGGTGCGCGGTGCGCGCAACCTTGCCTTGTCGATCATCACCTCCACCTGATGCAGGGATGCCCGCGCCTGCGCCAGTTGCGCTTCCGCCGCCTGGATCTGCTCTGGACGCGCGCCATTGCGCGCCAGATCAAGCCGCGCCCGCGCCTGCGCCAGTTGCGCTTCTGCAATCGCCTGCTGCGTGCGCGCAGCATCAACGGCAGCGCGCAATTGCTGCGGATTGGCGCGCATTGCTTCGACCACGTCGAGCAACCGCTGCGCATTTGCGAGTGCAGTCTCGGCAGCAGCAATCTCCTGACGGGTCGGTCCTGCTTCTGCTTTTGCCAGCGTTGCCTGTGCGATACTCACCTGCAACTCCGCCTGGCGCACGCCGATCGCCTCCGCCTGGCGCGCCTCTTCCGCCTGCACCAGCGCCTGTTCGAGCGCCGTCTCCGCCTGGCGCAGCGCGGCTTCCGCCTGAACGAACTGCGCGTAGTACTGTTCGCGCACCCCATCGCTCACAGTGTTCGGCAGACGCTGCACACCGGTCGGCAGTGTAACCAGTACATTCGGCATCAACGCATCCTGACCCGTATCGCGCACATACTCCCAGTTGGTCTTCGCCTGCGCATACCGCGCCTGCGCCTGGGTCAACGCTGCCGCAGCCTGTTCCACCTGCGCCTCCGCCAGCGTTTTCGCAGCGGAGAGGCGGTCGCGGGCGGATTGCAACCCCTCCTGTGCCAGGTGCAGCGATGCGCGCGCGGCATCGATATCTTCCTGACGGACGCCAGCGCGCAGTTTTTCCAGCGTCCGCAGCGCCGTATCACGTTGCGCACGCGCCTGCACCAGTTGCAATTCCAGTTCCTGCGGGTTGTTCAGAATCTCCAGTGCATGCTCATACGCCTGCTCCGCCCCTCTTGCTGCCGCCTCCGCCTGTTTGACCTGCGCTTCAGCGATGGCAATCTCCTCGCTGCGGGTTCCGGCGCGGATCTGCGCCAGGTTTGCCTCGGCTGCTGCAACCGCCGCCTTCGCCTGCTCCAGTTGCGCTTCGAGCAACGCAGTGTCGATCTGCGCCAGATCCTCCCCGATCCGCACCTCCGACCCTTCATCGACGAAGAGATGCTGCACACGTCCGGCAATCTCCGCCGTCACCAGCACTTCTTCCGCTTCAATCGTTCCCGTGCCGGTCAGGGTTCCGTTCCTCGCCTGCGCCGATTCCTGCAATAACCAGTAGCCACCACCAATGAGCACAGCGACCAGGACGAGCGGGATGACTATTCGTGCGCGTGGGTGCATAATCGCCTCCCAGACCTTCAGTCAAGACGTTTGTGGAACCGCGTTGTGGCGAATGCGATCAGGAGAATGCCAGACAATGTCAGCATACCAACCTGCGGCAGCAGGAGAGTGACATCGATCCCCTTGATCACGATTCCGCGCACAACGACCAGGTAGTAGGTCAACGGAATAACGCCGCTCACAAACTGCAATACCGGCGGCATTGCGGCAATCGGGTAGATAAAGCCAGAAAGAAAGACCGACGGCAGCATGGTGAGAAAGGTAAGCAGGAACGCCTCTTGCTGCGTATTCGCCACCGTTGAGATCAGCAATCCAATCGACAGCGTCGAAAGCAAGAACAGACAGGAAATCGCCAGCAGCACACCGACATTCCCCTTGATCGGCACACCGAACCAGAGCGTGCCGAGGAACAACACCTCGATAGTGATCACCAATGCCACCAGGGCATAGGGAAGAATCTTACCGATGATCAGTTCATACGGCGTGATCGGGGTGATGATCAACTGCTCGATCGTGCCACGCTCCCGTTCCCGTACAATCGCCGATGATGTCAGCAGCGTCGCCTGCAACTGCAACACCAACCCGATCAGTCCGGGGATCATGAACACCGCACTCGCCATATCCGGGTTGTACCAGACGCGCGTGCGCACCTCCAGCGGCGCAGGCGGACCACGTCGTTCCACCTGCATCTCGACCGCTTTCGCCTGCCCGATCAACTGCGCCGCCGACAGTGATGATCCTGCAATCGACGGATCCGAACCATCGAGGACGAAAATCACCTGCGCCCCCCGGCGTCCCGTCAGATCGGCGGCAAACCCTGGCGGAATGATCAACCCCGCGCGCGCCTGACCGCTATCGATCAACGCAGCAAATTCGCGATCGCTGCTGGCATACTGCACAACTGCAAACTGACCGGACACGACGAATGCTGCGACAAGCTCACGACTGGCAGATGTGCGATCCTGATCGAACACCGCCAGCGGCACGTGACGCACATCGGTAGTGGCTGCATACCCGAGCAGGATCAATTGCATCAGCGGTGCAATGAACATCACAGCCAGCGTGCGCGGGTCGCGCCGGATATGAATGAACTCCTTCCGCATGACGGGCCACAGGCGATTGAACATTACATCTCCTCCGCTTCGAGGCTGAGACCATGGAGAAAGATCTCAACTGCCAGTGCAACGATCTGATCATCGCTGATCTGGAGGGCTTCCGGCTGACGCAGCACCTCGCGCGCAATGACGTGGATCAGAATGCCGCCAAGGAATGTGCGCACACTGACTCCCGTATCGTGCGGGCGGAGACGTCCGAGATCGATCTGATGCTGCAGGTAAGCGCGCACGACACCGAAGACACGATCGACGAAGTGCTGCCGGATCATGGTTGCAACTTCCGGGAAGTGGAGCGTTTCCGCCAGAACGATACGAAACAAGGCGACATTCTCTGGAACGCGCATCATCGTCAGGTAGGAGCGCCCAATCAGGGCCAACCCCTGACGGAGCGGCAGATCCATCAACTGCTGCGGATGATCGACCAGCGCCATAATTGCGGCGCGCTCACGCAACATGCAGAGAAAGAGGTCTTGTTTGTCCTTGAAGTAGTGGTAGATCAGGCCCGGCGAAATGCCGCCCGCTGCTTCGGCGATGTCCCGGTTGGTCGCTTTCTGAAATCCTTTGGTGCCGAACACCTGCAACGCCGCATCGAGAATGCGCCGTCGCCGATCGCGCGTATCGCTGTCGTCTTTCACCGTCATGACATCCTCATTGATCGATCAATCAATCAACATCAGTATACCGGGTGTTGATTGATTGATCAATGAAGATCCGACAACTCAGGGGCTGCTGAAAAACGCGGCACGACATCTTTGCCCATCCAGAACAGCACCCACTTTCGTAACATCATGCGGACTGCGTGTGACAGACCGGTTTCCGTTGCTTCCAATTCGATCATTGACTCCACAGCAAAAACGCACCGTCGAGAGACCGGGCGCGCAGAGATTTATAGCAGTTCTCAGATACATTGAACCCTTGTCTGGATCTGCCGCATAGCGCGAGATACCCGCTTGCAGCGCTCGGTGCAGCCCCGTCCAACCGACCTTTGTGAGCGCTGCGCTCCCGCTCTCCGCGCCTTCACGCCTCCGCGCGAGCCGGTCTGATGCACGCGGAGAGATGGCGCACGAGGCGTCTGCTTTCGCTGCGTGTGCAACCCTGTCCAACCAGACCAATCTTTGTGAGAACTGCTATAAATAAGCGTGCCGTCTGGGAGGATGCCAGGATGCCAGGGTGAAGGGCGGGGAGAGCATCGCCGGTTTGAGATGTACGCTAGTATGCTAGCATATTAGCGTCATGTCCACACGTCGGCTGCGCTCTTCCTCCTTTCATTGTTGAGCAACCGTGATGAACGACGCGAAGAAACAACGGTTCACTCTCCACCTGCCGCCGTCGTCGAACCGTGCCCATCAGGCGTGCTGCGATTATGGAGATTGAGCATTTCTAGCATTTCTCAGATACATTGACCATTGTTCCTATCCGTCGTGTCACGCGAGACGCCCACGTCCAGCGGAGTGTAGACCGAAATTCATTTCGGTCGCTGCAGGGAGGGGCGATTCCGCGCGTGTTTATCGCAGTTCTCAGATACGTTGACCCTTGTCCAGGTCTGCCGTGTCGCACGAGACGACCGCGTCCGGCGGAGTGTAGACCGGAATTCATTTCGGTCGCCGCGTGGGGAGCGCCGTTCTGAACCGTTCGGTCGGGCAAAGTTGACCAAATACATCAGGAAAGAGTACCCTGCCGATCCGACATCGGAGCATGTTATACTTGCGAAAGTGAGAGATTGCGGGGGCCGGAGTGGGCGGAACGCTTCGGACCCCGTGCTGTTTCTGAGTGACACCCATGCTGACTGCGGTTCTTTCAGGATTTGGCGGCGCAATTGCTGCGCCATGGTTGCACCGATTCGCGCCACGCCATGCAGGATGGCTCGCGGCATTGTTGCCGTTTGCATTGATGATCTATTTCATCAGTCTCGTTCCGACAGTCGCTGGCGGCGATGCGCTGCGCTTCAGTTATGCATGGGTTCCGGGGATGGGAGTCAACCTGTCGTTTCGCATCGATGGCTTGAGTCTCCTCTTTGCCCTGTTGATCACCGGCATTGGCACACTGGTATTGATCTACGCCGGCGGCTACCTGGCGAACGACCCGATGCTGGGACGAATGTTGACGCTGCTGCTGATCTTTATGGCGGCGATGCTTGGCATCGTCACATCCGACAATCTGATCGGGCTGTTCGTGTTCTGGGAGTTGACGACGATCAGTTCATATCTCCTGATCGGGTACAAGCACGAGTATGAGAAGGCGCGCAAGGCGGCATTGCAGAGCCTGCTGGTCACCGGCATCGGCGGACTGGCGCTGCTGGCAGGGATCGTGCTGCTGGGACAGATCGCCGGGACGCTGGAGATCAGTGAGATGCTGACGCAGGGCGATGTGGTGCGTGCGCATCCGCTGTACGGCGGCATTCTCGCGCTGGTGCTGTTTGGCGCGTTCACCAAATCGGCGCAGTTTCCCTTCCACTTCTGGCTTCCGGGGGCGATGGAAGCGCCGACGCCGGTCAGTTCCTATCTGCACTCGGCAACGATGGTGAAAGCCGGCGTGTTCCTGCTGGCGCGCCTGAATCCGGTGCTCGGCGACACGGAAGCGTGGCGCCTGTTCCTCACCCTTTTCGGCGGCGCCACGATGATCGTCGGCTCGTTTCTGGCAGTGCAGCAGACCGATCTGAAGCGCATCCTGGCATATACGACCGTCTCGGCGCTTGGTACGCTGGTGCTGCTGATCGGCGTCGGAACGGATGACGCCATCAAAGCGGCGATGGTCTTTACCCTGGGGCATGCCCTCTACAAAGGTGCGCTCTTCCAGGTGGCGGGTTCGGTCGATCACGAAACCGGCGCCCGCGACATCTTGCACCTCGGTGGGTTGCGCACTGCCATGCCGATCACTGCTGCTGCTGCCATGCTGGCCGCGCTGTCAATGGCCGGGCTGCCGCCAATGCTCGGTTTTATTGCCAAGGAAGTTCAGTACAAGGCGAACCTCAGTGAACCGATCCTGATCGGTGTTGCGCTCCTGACCAACATCCTGACGGTCGTTGCTGCCGGTTTCGTGTCGCTGCGCGTGTTCACCGGTCAACCGACGCCTGCGACCGAACAGGCGCACGAAGCGCCGCTAAGCATGTGGCTTGGTCCGGTCGCGCTGGCGCTGGGCGGGCTTGGCGCCGGACTGTTCTCGACACAGATCGGCAATCTTTTGATCGGACCTGCAACCGGATCAGTACTTGGAAAAGTGAAAGCGGTCGAACTGGTGCTGTGGGCTGGCATCGAGGGCGCCGCCGGGCAGGCGCTGGCGTTGAGCGGCGTTACCCTGATCGCTGGCATTGGTCTGTACTATGCGCGCAGCATTTTCCCGCGCATTGCTGCTGCAACCGCGCCGCTGGCGACGCTGGGAGCGGAAAGCTGGTATCACCGCGCAGTCAATGGTATGCTCGCACTGGCAGAACGACAGACCCGCGTGTTGCAGAACGGCTATCTGCGTTTCTACATCGGGCTGATCATTATGACAACCCTGATCCTGACCGGCCTGATGCTGCTGGTTGGTCGGGTCACGATCACCATTCCGCAAGACTGGACTGATGTGCGCGTCTATGAACTGGTTGTGGCATTGATCATCCTGGCAGCGACGACTTTTGTGCTTCGTGCAACGTCACGCATGGCAGCAGTCGTCGGGCTGGGATTCGTCGGATACGGCATGGCGCTGGTCTTTCTGCTGTTTGCCGGACCCGATCTGGCTATCACCCAGTTCGCCGTTGAGACGCTGGTTGCGATTCTGTTCGTACTGGTTGTCTACCGCCTGCCGCGCTTCAGCAATCTCTCGACGACCGGCGCGCGACTGCGATCCGCCGCTCTGGCGGTTGCTGGCGGCGTCCTGATGACCCTGCTCACGCTGATGGCGCTGGCAGAACCGGGCGAGTCGCGACTGAGCGGCTTTCTGGCAGAGAACAGTCAGCCGCTGGGCAATGGGCGCAATGTAGTAAATGTCATTCTGGTCGATTTCCGCAGTTTCGATACGCTGGGTGAAATTGCCGTGCTCGGCGTGGCTGCGATTGGCATCTATGCTCTGCTCAAACTGGTCCTGGCGCCAGAGCAGGCGCCGCAACCGACGACCAACGGATTTGATGATGGAGCAGTGGAAGGCGCGTCACACGAGCGCGCCGAAGCGATCGATGCATAACGGGTAAACCAATGTATTCACTCATTCTGGCAACTGCAACGCGCCTGCTGATCCCGCTGATGCTGATCTTCTCGATCTTTCTGCTCATCCGCGGGCATAATGAACCGGGTGGCGGATTCGTTGGCGGGTTGGTGGCAGGCGCCGCATTCACGCTGTACGCTGCGGTCTATGGCGTATCCCAGGCGCAGAACGCGCTCCGTTTCGATCCAAAGCGGATCGTGGCAGTTGGATTGCTGGTGGCGCTCGTGAGCGGATTGCTGGCATTTTTCCAGGGATTGCCGTTGATGACCGGGCTCTGGCGCCCAGAACCAATACCGGTGATCGGCAAAGTCGGCACGCCGCTGCTGTTCGATGTGGGGGTATACCTGGTTGTGATCGGCATCACAGCAACGATTATGTTTACCCTCTTCGAAGTGGAAGGAGAGTAGCGCAATGGAGTTCATCTGGGCAATTGTTATCGGCGTGTTATACGCAGCCGGGCTCTACATGATGATGCGCCGCAGCATTGTCAAGATCGTTCTGGGGCTGGCGCTGCTCGGATATGCAGCGAATCTGCTGATCTTCATCGTTTCGCACCTGACGCGCGGCAATCCGCCGCTGGTGCCTCCCGGCGCAACCGCGCCAATCGCGCTGTATGCCGATCCATTGCCGCAGGCGCTGATCCTGACCGCGATTGTCATCGGCCTTGGCGTTCAGGCATTTACGATCGTTCTATTTCGGCGCGCATACCGGAGCTTCGGTGCAGACGATATTGATGAATTGAGAACAACGGAACGCTAAATGATGGATATCCTGCTTGTCTTACCGGTTCTTATTCCATTGACTGCCAGTATTGCGATGCTGCTGTGCTGGTCGCGGCGTGACATTCATCGCTTCATAAGCGTCGTCGGCGCCGTCCTGCTGCTGATCGCAAGTCTGGCGCTGTTGAATAGCGTGGCACGCAATGGCATTCACGCGACGCAGCTGGGCAACTGGCCCGCACCTTTCGGAATATCGTTCGTCGCCGATCTCTTCAGCGCCATCATGGTCGTGATTGCTGGATTGACAGCGGTTGTCGGCGCAGTGTATTCACTGGGGAGCATGGACGAGGCGCGCGAACGGTTTGGCTACTATCCGTTGCTGCACATGATGTTCATGGGAATCTGCGGCGCCTTCCTGACTGGCGACATCTTCAACCTGTATGTCTGGTTCGAGGTGCTGCTGATGTCGTCATTCGTCCTGATGGCGCTGGGGGGTGAACGCGCGCAACTTGAGGGATCGATCAAATATGTTACGTTGAATCTGCTCTCTTCGGCGCTCTTTCTGACTGCGGTGGGCATTCTGTACGGCGCCGCCGGCACCCTGAACATGGCCGACCTGGCGCAGCAACTGTCGCTGCTTGATCAACCGGGTGTCGTGCTGACCCTGGCAATGCTTTTTCTGGTCGCGTTTGGCATTAAAGCGGCGATTTTCCCGTTGTTCGCCTGGCTGCCAGCATCGTACCACACACCGCCAATTGCCGTCTCGGCGATCTTTGCCGGACTGCTCACCAAGGTTGGCGTCTATTCGCTGATACGTGTGTTTTCGTTGCTCTTCGTTCAGAACATCACCCTCACCCACGGGATCATCCTGATCCTGGCGGGATTGACCATGGTGACCGGGGTGTTGGGCGCGGTGGCGCAGAATGAATTCCGTCGGGTGCTCGCATTCCATAGCATCAGTCAGATTGGCTACATGATCATGGGGTTGGGTCTGTTCACGCCGCTGGCGCTGGCCGGTGCAATCTTCTACATTATGCACCACACGGTCGTGAAGATGAACCTGTTCCTGGTGAGCGGCATTGTGCACCGCCTGCGTGGTTCGTATGAATTGAAAGACCTTGGTGATGTGTATAAAACGCATCCCTGGCTGGCGATCCTGTTCCTGATCCCGGCATTCTCGCTGGCAGGATTCCCGCCGCTCTTCGGTTTCTGGGCGAAGTTGATGCTGGTGCAGGCGGGGTTGCAGGCTGAACAGTATGTCATCGCCGCGACCGCGCTTCTGGTAGGATTGCTCACCGCCTTTTCAATGGTGAAAATCTGGGCTGAAGCATTCTGGAAAAAGGCGCCGACACCGGCTCAGCCCGATACGCGCAACCTGGGATTTATGGTCGCGCCGGTTGTCGGGCTGACACTGATAACGATTGCCATTGGTCTTGTGACCCAACCGTTCTACGATCTGATGGTGGATGCCGCCGATCAGCTGGCCGATCCATCGGCGTATATCGCAGCGGTGCAAAGCGCATCGCTGGCGCTACGGTAGAAAGAGACACAGGCATGTTCTTGCTGAACATCTTGCTGGCGCTTGCCTGGAGCGCGTTGACGGGACAGTTCAGTCCAGGCAATCTGGCATTTGGCTTTGTGCTTGGCTATGCCATTCTCTGGTCGCTGCGACGACAATTGCGCGGCGAACGTTACTTTACCAAAGTGCCTCAGGTGATCTACTTTATCGGGTATGTGGTGTGGCAGATCATTCTGGCGAACATCAATATGACCAGGGTGGCGCTGTTTACGCCGAACGAACGGATTCGACCCGGTATCGTTGCAGTTCCGCTCGATATTCGCACTGACGCAGAGATTACGATGCTCGCCAATCTGATCACCCTGACGCCCGGTACATTGAGCCTGGATGTCGCCGATGACCGGAGTTGTCTGTACGTCCACGTTATCGATATCGACGATCCGGATCGGTTTCGGCGTGAGACGAAAGATGGTTTCGAGCGATTGGTGTATGAGGTGTTTAACTGATGTTACAGACGATTGCACTCTGGGTTGCATTGCCATTGTTGAGCATCGCCGCTGCGCTGCCGGTCATTCGCCTGGTGCGCGGTCCTACGCTGCCGGATCGCGTGGTAGCGCTTGATGCGATGGGGACAACCGCGATCGCCATTTTTGCCGCCTATGCGCTGATCAATGCCCAGCCAGCATTCCTCGATGCAGCGCTGGTTGTGGGGTTGATCGGCTTTATCGGGACGATAGCCTTTGCGTATTATGCGGAGCGACGCCTGTGACTGGTATCATTCAAGAGAGTATCAGCATCATCCTGCTGCTCATTGGGGTGCTGCTCCTTATGATCGCAGGCATCGGCATTGTGCGGATGCCGGATATTTTCCTGCGCATGTCGGCGGCGTCGAAGGCGTCATCGCTGGGCGCCGGATGTGTGCTGCTGTCGGTGGCAGTGTCGGCAGCCGATATTGCGGTGACAGTGCGCGCGCTTGCCGGTCTCCTGTTCCTGCTGCTGACTGCGCCGGTCGCCGCACACATGATCGGACGCGCCGCCTATATGATCGGCGCACCGCTGTGGAAAGGCACGATGGTCGATGAGCTCAAAGGGCATTATGACACGCGACGTCATACGCTGAGCGGTATTGGCGCGCAGCCAGTGCAGCCACGCCGTGGCACCGGTCCGCTTGGGGATAAATCGTGAGGAGCAGCGCAATCCCGGTGCGACGCGCACTGCTAACCCGACCGCTCAATCATCACCCGATTGCGACCACGGCGCTTTGCGGCATACATCAGGTCGTCGGCGGCACGGATCACCTGCTGATAATTCTTGTAACTATCGGCAAAAGCCAACCCGATACTGACGGTCACCCGCAGGTGGCGCCGGAGCGTCGCCCAGGGATGTAATTCAATTGCTCGCCGGATTGCTTCGCATCGCTCACCTGCCGCAGGGCGATTGGGGCTTTGCAGCACGAGCATGAACTCACCGCCGCCATAACGCCCGGCCATATCGCTGCGGTCCAACTGGCTCTGACAGATCCGCGCCGCAGTCTGGAGCGCGACATCGCCGATCTGACGCGAATACTTATCGTTGATCTCTTTCAGATGATCGATGTCGAGCATCGCAACCGCCAGCGTGCTATGCGAGTCATGATCGGCAAAAAGATGGGCAAGTTGCCCTTCGAGATACCGTCCCTTGAATAGACCGGTCAGACCATCGCGGATGCCGAGTTCACGGATCTGCTCGTGGAGATGCGCAACTTCGAAGATGCGCTGTTGCAACGCTTCTTCGGCACGGCGCCGGTCGGTAATGTCCATGAGCAAGCCATCCCAGAGAATGTCGCCATTGGGTTGTAATTCGGGACGCGAAGCGCCCTGGATCCACTTTTCTTCGCCGGTCGGAAGAATAAAGCGCCCCTCCCACCGCCAGGGGCGCAGTGACCGTGCTGATTGATCGACTGACATCTGGAAGTCAAGCATATCGTCGGGATGGATGAGACGGATCAGAACCTGTGCATCGATGCGCAAATCGTCCGGTTCAAGCCCGAAGAACTCACGACATCCGTCGCTGGCGAAGGGAAAATAGGAACTACCGTCGGGCCGCCGCACGAACTGGTAGACCATTCCCGGTACGTTGGCAGCCAGTCGGCGGTACTGCGCCTCCATGCGATCACTCGCATTGAGTGCGGCCAGCTGACGCTCTAACTCGGCAACGCGCTGACGCAGGCGCTCAACCTCTCGCTCAAGATCGGTCTGTGTCGTCATAACCGGATTGTTGGCGGTATTGCTCTACCAACCGGTTTTTCTGGATCTTGCCCGTCGCCGTTTTGGGAAAGGCGTCAATGAACTCGATCACGCGCGGACATTTGAAGTCTGCCAGGTTTGCCCGACAGTAGTCGGCAATCTCCGCAGCGCTTACTGCTTTGTCAGGACGGGGAACAATAAATGCCGCCACCTGTTCTCCCCAGATCGGATCGGGCAGACCAACCACGGCAGCCTCGACCACTGCCGGATGGCGATAGAGCACTTCTTCGATCTCTTTGGGATAGATGTTCTCACCACCACGGATGATCATCTCTTTTTTGCGTCCAACGATGTAGAAATAGCCTTCAGCATCGCAGAACCCCAGATCTCCGGTATAGAGCCATCCATTGCGGATGGTAGCAGCGGTCGCTTCAGGATTTTTGTAGTAACCCTGCATAACGTTTGGTCCACGAATGACAATCTCACCGACTGTCCCTGCTGGCGCCGATCCGCCATGCTCATCCACGATACGCACCTCTTGACCCGGTAGCGCCACTCCGATCGAACCGATCTTGCGTGGACGACCGTCGAGAGGATTGAGTGTACTCACGCACGTGCCCTCACTTAACCCGTACCCCTCCAGGATGAACGCGCGATAGGTCTGCTCGAAACGCTCGAACACTTCTACCGGCATCGGTGCAGCTCCACAAATGCACACCCGTAGACTGCTCAAGTCGTACTGCGACGCGTCGGACAGATTGTTCAGAATAGCATAAATCGTCGGCACTGCACTAAAACTGGTAGCGCGGTAACGTGCCAGCGCTGGCAGGAACTCGCGTGGCGAAAAGCCTTCCAGCAGAATCAGGGCGCCACCCTGGTGCAACGCCGAGAGGACGCTGGCAACCTGTGCGTTGACATGGAAGAGCGGCAGCATGCAGAGCAACCGATCCGCTGCACTGATCTGGCACGCCGTGGCATACGACCAGACGTCGAACAAATAATTGCCGTGGGAGAGCAGAACTCCCTTCGGACGTCCTGTCGTGCCGGAAGTGTAAATGATGCTGGCAATATCGTCCGGGCTGACGGATGCGACAATTGGACGGTCATCGGAGGCGCTGAGATTGCTGAAGGGATGGAGCGGCACACTGACAGGCATATCCGGGACAGCGCCGACGATCACACCATGGCGCAACAATGGACAATCATCGAGTACAGGGGCAATCATTGACAGCAGATCGCTTGCAATAACGAGCGCCACACTGTCGGAGTTCTGAAGGATGTACTGTACTTCTCCCGCTTTCAGACGTGGATTGATCGGTACCGCAACCGCGCCGAGCGCCGCACAGGCAAAGAAGACGCTGAGAAACTCGGGACAGTTGCCGAGTAACAGGGCAACTTTGTCGCCACGATCCACGCCAAGCGCGCGCAAACCGTGAGCTACCCGACGCACCTGACGGGCAAATGCAGCGTAGCTCACCTCTTCATCACGCCAGTAGAGATACACGCGCGAGCCGCAAGCAGCAGCCTGTCGCTCCAGGAGCGTATAGAGTGATGTGTCCATAATCGATCTTCCGTCGAAATAGTCCCCCTGACACCTGGCTATGACACGGAAACGACTCCTCCCGGATGAGGAAACCCGTGGATAGATGCAGGTCGATCCAGGTCTATCCAGGTCTATCCACGGGCAGGCGCTCCATGTCGTGAACCCATGCCATCGAGCGCCAGCGCTTCACTGCATCGTACACGCCTGGATTCTACAGACTACGCCCCAACCACTCCCGATAGAATGTCTCAAGATCGGGCTGGAAGCTATGCACGACTGGATAGCCGGGAGGCACCGCCTCGACTTCGAGTAGCGTGCCGTCGAGCGGGTCAATATACTCGCGCAACTCCATCCAGCCCGGCGTACAATGCATCATCGCCGGGTAGAGTTCCTGAAGGCTTGCATCGGTATCCCGCACACGGATACGCGCCTTGAGTTTCCAGTTCTGGCGGTAGTCGCCAAACTCATAGCCGCTGCGACTCTTGGTGACGATGCTGCCATCAGCCTTGCGTACAATGAACAGATGCGGACCCAGAGGCAGCAGGATCTGATCGTCCCACGGCACCCGTTCCTGCAACACGGCAATGTACGTATCGAAGCGTTCAGGATCCTTGAAATTGCTCATCATCGCCTTGAGTTGCGACCATTCCAGCCTGCCATCGACCAGATCGGCGATCGTCGATTTATCGTAGTGCGTCATCAAGCGCCTCCCTATGGTTACAGCGACCAATCAGCATCCAGACCCCAGAAAGAGCGGAAATGCGCAGCCCAGGTCGGGCTGAGACTCATACTCTCATGGTACATCTGGCGCACAGGTTCGATGAAGTCCTTCTGAACGACTCTGGCTCGTTGTTGAGCCATCCACTCCTCCACCGGCATACTCTGCTCGATCCGCTCACGTCGCATCGCTGCACGTCGTTCGGTAGTGGCTTCGGCATCCAGCTCCCACTCGCCTGCAGCATTCTGGAACGCCACCACGCCATAGGTGCTGGCAGCGAAACGGGGCAGCAGGTATCCCTCGTTCAGGTCACGCACGACTGCCATCGGATCCCGTTCCAGCACATCTCCAAGACCATTGCCGCCACGCAACACACTCAGATAGAGATCATACTCGGCGTGTGGATCGGGCAGGTGAATGGTGCGTTTGTCGCGCTCCAGCACCCCCTCGACATGAGCCACCATCTGGCTATTCTCAGGATCCTCATCGCTGATCGGGTAGGGGAGTTGGTGAGCGATACGACGAGCCATATCAGTGTGCTTGATGCTCTGACGATAGCCGGCAAACGCCGGGTATCCGCCAAAGAGACCTGTTCCAAGGAAGACATTACCCTCACCAAGGTTGTAGAGTACCTGGCTGGAAGTGTTGTATACCATACGGATCGACTCGAAACCGCTACCACCGCGGAATTTACCCGGACCGGCGGAATTGGGGCGGATCCGTCGTCCCAGGTAGAGCAGCGGCTCGAGAATCTCCCAGGCTTCGACGTCGCCCATATCGCCTTCGGGGTTCCACATTGCCGCGCAGGTATCCTCCCCGTCCATCACATAGCGTGCCGAGACGCCGCACGAACTCATCTCAAAATTGGTCCAGGCGCCGGGTTGTCCGTAGTGGTTCGGACCGCCGCCCTGGGTCATGTTCCACGTGCCGGGATGCCCGGCGATCACCTCTTCGAGATAACCCCGACCCACATAAGCCATGCTCAGCGCACGAAAGATTCCCGAATATCCAGGGATGAGATACACCCAGGCAATGCTTACCGAGCAGAACTTATTGTCGGGGTTTGCCCACGAACCGTAGGGGAGATTGTTCTGGATGGCAAAGTAGGCGCCATCGTTGACCTTGTCATTCGGAACCAGTGTCTGGGTCAACAGCACCCACAACCCGCCCTGCATGGCGCTCGGCGGAGCATTGAACGAGTGGTAGCCCCACTTGCTTGCCCCTTCAAAACTCACCTTGAATTCGCCGCTGGGACCGATCTCGACCTCCAGCGGGGCATGCATCAGCGTGTCTCTGGCAGCCTCTGGCGGCAATCGACCCGCCTCGCCGCCAAAGGTCACATCCATAAAGCTCGGCACACTGTATTTGCCTGGAACGGTCAACTCCCTGACACGCTGGACGAAAGAACGGCGTCCATCCTCGATAACCTCACGGATAAAGCGTTTGTAGGTCTCGATCCCCTCCTCGCGGATCACGCGATGGACCGCCTCTTTGATCATCTGACAACCCGCAATACGGGTCTGTTGATCAAGCATCCAGTAGAAGGGCAGTCTCACCGCCGTCTGGCAGCGCAACTCGTAATCGCGGTGCAGGCGGTTCTTCGAGCCGACCTTCTGCGCCGAGAGCATAAAGCCATCCTCGTAGCGATGGATCGGACCCATCGGCATGCCAGAGGGTAACGGCGCTCCCACGTCGATGACGTGGGTCACCCCGGCAGCCCAACCGATCAGTTCACCTTCCCAGAAGATCGGCAGGATGTCCTGCACATCAGCATTATGGACATCCCCAATGAAGGCGTCGTTGTTACAGAAGATGTCGCCATCTTCGATGCCCGGATTTTCTTCGTAGTCGTTGCGAATCATCCACTTAATGGCATCAGACATGGTATGCACGTGAACCATGATGCCGGTCGAGAGTGTAATACTGTCGCCTTCGGGTGTGTAGAGCGCAAAGCACAACTCGCCGATCTCACGGACAATCGGCGATGCCGAGATGTTCAACGCTGTCTCGCGTGCATTCACCATACCCCCACGCAGGCGCGAGAAGAGTTTTTCATAGCGAATCGGATCCTCTTCCTTGAGCGTCAGGCGCTCGATGCCATAGTAACGACCGGTCTCTGCGAAAAGGCGCTCACTCTCCTCCAGCATCGCACGGAGTGGGCGTCCACCCCAACCAATTCCGGCACGGGCGATCTCAGTTGTAGCAGTCATGAGTCGCGTCTCCCTCGACAGCATTGCAAGAACCTGCGCGTATCCTGCACGTCACACCTTCCGCATATGGAATATATCGTTCTGATCAAGCCATACCCATCGATCAGGCGGAACGACCAGAGTACAGGCGGGCGCTTCAATAATCGCCGGACCGACGATCCGGTTGCCGGCGTGCAGCCGGTCCATGGTGAAGATTGGCGTTGCCACCCAGGAACCTTTCCAGTAGACGTCCCGCGTACCAACCTGAGCTTCCGGATCGGGATCAGGACCGGTCTCGACGCGATGCGGCAGAGCAGGTTTCTCCACATCCACCGAGCCGGTCATGATCGCCCGCGTCGCCAGGTAGCCAAAGTCGGGCGTGCGCGCAGCGTTGTAGTAGATCTTGGCGTAGAGTTCGTCGAACGCACGCACCAGCTGTCTGATATCGCCCGGTTCCTCGATCCGCTGGACCGGCGAGCGAAACTCCAGATCGTTGAGTTGCCCGTAGTACTGCATGCGAATCGCTGGCTTAAAGCGGATCTGCTCGCGCGGAATACCGCTCTTGGCAAACTCGGCAGCCACCTGATCCGCCAGGGCGTCCCAGGCAGCATTGATTGCATCGCCCAGTTGCATTCGGGTTGCGTCGTCGATGCCAGGGAAGATCGGCAGGTCAATTGAGCGATCGTAGCGATATTCAAAGTCGCCACAGGCGCACCCAAAAGCGGAAAAACCAGGCGCCCAGGAAGGGATGAGCACATCTTCAAAGTTGAGACCCGCAGAGTATCCGCCTACGTGCAGCGGTCCTCCCCCGCCGTAGGAGAGCAGCGTGTAATTCTCAGGACCATACCCTTTACCAATGATGCGCCCCAGCAGGTTATTCTTCAGGCTATCCTCGAACAATTCCACCACGCCGGACGCTGCGGCGTACACATCAAGACCAAGAGGTTCGGCAATCTGTTGTTGCACTGCTGCGATTGCACGCTGGCGGTCGAGCGTGATTTCGCCGCCAAGGAAATTGTCCGGGTTGAGGTAGCCAAGCACCACATTGCAATCCGTAATCGTCACCGTATCCACGCCGCCTTCGGGGTAACACACCCCCACCCGCGCTCCAGCGCTATCAGGACCGATCTCGATCCGCCGGTTGCCTGGATTGACCCGTACAAATGAGCCGGTACCTGCGCCAACCGAGTCAATCTGTACCAGGGGAATGTTCAGCAGAAAGCGCGCAACGTCTGGCACGTTTTTGATCTGGAATTCGCCATCGGTAATCAGTGCAATGTCGAACGATGTGCCGCCGATATCGGTGCAGGCGACATTGTGAACACCGATCCGCTCCGCCAGGTACTTCGCACCGATCACTCCGCCAATTGGTCCGGAGATGAGTGTGCGCGCCAGTTCGCGCGCATCGATCGAGATTGTGCCGCCATGACTGGCCATCACTCGCAGGTCGAACCGGGCGCCATGATCGCGCGTGACCTGACGCACCCTCTGCAACTGCTCGCGTGAAGGCTCGGCTGCGTAGGCTTCGAGGAGCGTTGCGTTCAGCCGCGGAAAATCGGCCCGCAGAGGGTACAGATCCGACGACAGGTAGATCGGGATACGCCGTCCTTCGGCTGTCATGACCTCTTCGGCAATCTCCCGCACGCGCTGCTCGTGGGCAGGATTTTTGAAGGAGTAGATGAAATTAACCACGATCGAATCCACCCCCATTGCCAGCAACTGCTCCACCGCCGCGCGCGCTTCGTGTTCGTATAGCGGGATGGCAACCTTGCCGAACACATCGACCCGCTCACGCACGCCAAAGATTCGTTTGCGTGGCACGAGCGGCGGGTTGTGATGGTGAGTCACAATGTGCAGACGATCGGAGTAGGAGTAGCCCAGATACGTCTGAATGGCGCGCTCCATGCGCAGGTAGTCTTCCATGCCGGCAGTGACGATCAGACCGACGGTGCGACCCTTGCGTTCGAGCAGGCGATTGAGCATCGCGGTACCCGAATAGATCCCGCTGACCATAGCACTGAAGGCTTCTTCAACCCCCATACCCCAGTAGTGCAGCGCATCACGCGCCGAGTTGAGGAAGCCAATCGACTCATCGTGCGGCGTAGTTTGGGCCTTGCCAACGACAAACTCGCCACGTTCATTAATGATGAAGGTGTCGGTCATTGTGCCCCCGGCATCAATTGCCAGGATGCGCGGACGGTTCCCCATGCCGTTGCTCATGCTGTGCGCTCCTTTGCTCACCGCGCGGGATATGCCACTTAAGAAGGCGGAGATACATGGTATTATGGTGGAAATCCCTCCACCATGAATGACTGAGAGCGAACTGTTTCTTGCCTGTTTGCGAACACTCCGCCAGCGCAAACAGATGGTCAGCAATGGGGATACGACGTGGAGCGACACAACGTTGTGGAGCCTGCCCTGTGGCGCTACGGGGCTGTTGAACTGACAAGGCTGGAGAAAGCAGTGCAGTTCGCGCCTACGCTGGCTTCCGAACAGCACCTGACAATCGTGCTGGCTGATGGCGGCATAGTAGATATTACTATGGCAGGGCAGGACGCAACCACGCTCGCCAGAGTCCCAGATCCTGCGCACAGCGGGAATGAACAACCTCAGTTATCCATCCACAACAAACCGATAGGAGAGACGCCAATCGCATCATCTTCGCTGCACGTCAGGTGCGGTGATGCAGATCACGTCGGTGAGACGCCAGCCAGATTGCCTCAGATGCCCCTGGTTGAACCGCTCCGCCAGGCGCCCAACCGGTTTGAGGCAGGGGACCTGACCGATGCTTTGCCACCACAGAGCAATACCTTGATCCCCGGCACAGCATGGCTATGGCGAGAAAGCGCTATGTTCGTCGTTACGCCGCGTACTCCTGGTCGCGCACTCATCGTCCGACTTCCGGCGGAGGCGCTCATAGCACGGCTTGGCAGCATCGCGGATCTCGACCGACGACCCCTATCCTTCGATCAGGGAAGCGGAGCAATTTGCTTTACCTTGCTGGTTGCCCTCATCGCCCAGGCGCCATTGTTGAGCCACGAACAACGCCAGACCCTGGGCGATGGCGCCCTTGACGCAATTGTCGTATGGCTTCGCAGCGAGCAGACGGTTCGTGCCCGCCTGTCCGCTCATCGCCGTGAATTACTCAACGCGATCTGTGCCTATATCGAACGCTATCTCGACGACGATCAACTCTGCCCGCGCACCATCGCCAACAGTTTTGGCATTTCAGTCCGCTACCTGCACGCCCTCTTCACTGCTACTGGTACGACCGTCGCTCAGTGGATCACGATTCGCCGCCTGGAGACGATCCGTAGCGAATTGCTGCTGCGTGGCGGCGAGCGGGGTTGCATCCGTGACGTCGCTACACGCTGGGGGTTTCACGATCTCAGCCACTTCAGCCGGGTGTTCCGGCAACATTTCGGAACACCGCCGTTAACCTACATCCGCCAGCGCACACGCGGCCACTGCACAGAGCCATGACCGATCTGCTGCGCCCCCCGACGCAATGTCGTCGATCAGGCGCTCTGCGCCTGCTATTGCACAAGCGTCGCCAGTTTATACGCCGTCACCACCACAATCAGCACGGCAAACACCTGCTTGAGCCGCGGACCTGAGACGAATCGGCTGGTGAGCCGGGCGCCAATGAATGCTCCAGTTGCACCCACAACGACCAGGATGGCAGCCAGGCGCATGTCGATCACCATGGTCGAAAGGTGCGGTACAAGCGCCGAGAACGACGGCGGTGTGACGGCAACTGCATTGATCCCCGCAGCTCGCTTGGGTGCAAAACCTGCGATGATCAGCGTCGGCATCAACAGGAATCCTGGACCAACCCCCAGCAAACCTGCCAGGATCGAGATCGGGATGGCGAGGAGAAGCGCAAGCGAAAAGCGACGCGGCGTTACGGTATCACTGTCGGCAGGGCGATTTCCTTTCTCTGGTTGAAACATGCGCCAGGCAAGATAGAGCACCGCCAGCAGGTACAGTCCCCACAGCCACGACTGTGCGGTAAACTGCGCCATCCAGGATCCCAGCGGCGCAAACAGCGTTGTGACCAGCGCCAGCAATAGCGCTTCCCGCCATGCCACCAGACGACTGCGTGCGAAACCAAATGCAGAGAATAAAGCAGTGACCCCATTCAAAAACAGGCTCAACGGCTGCACTTCGTGAACCAGGTCGTTCATAAATAAGCCGAGAAATGGCACCGCAGCAAAAGCGACGCCCAATCCCAGCATGCCTGAAACAACCGACAGAACAAACAGTCCAGCAGCAATGAATACCGACCGTTCCATCACTGTCACTCCTTCATCGGACGAACATACCGATGCACGCTTCCGGGCTTACGATCTGGCATGGTACCGCACAGAGCATTTGGTGGCGTTACGCTTCGGCGACCCTTAAGAGCCATGTGCGTAACAATGCACAACGGGTATTTTTTCCCGTATCGAGCGGGATGCCGTTCTCTTTCGCTGCCGCAGGATGATTGCTATGCTATATAAAACGAAAAAAGAAAACAGGAGGGGAACGGATGCTTCAATCAACGGAGAATACGCGCATTGCCGCTCAACCATCGCTCCAGTCGCTGCCGCTGAGTGTTGCACAGGCCATTGCGGTAGCCATCACCTCGCTGCTGTTGATCGGACTGACCCTGCTGCTCAACGCCTTCGTCTTCTCTACGTAGCAGTGGATCAACCTTCATCCGATCAACACCTGTTCTTCGGGGTACGCCACCAGTTGCGGACGCTGGTTTGCCAGCGCCACCACGAGCGTCAACGCACCCAGGCGTCCCCAGAACATCATCACACAAATCACCAGTTGACCGAACAGGTTTAACTCGCTGGTCAATGTCAACGACAGACCACAGGTAGCGAACGCCGACACGACCTCGAACAGGGCATCATCGAGCGTTGCTTCGTGCGTCGCCAGGATCAACCAGGTCGCCGTCAGCACCACCAGCAGCGAAACAGTGAGAATGGCAGCAGCCTTGCGCACCGTTTGCGGCGCCAGGGTGCGCCCGCCGATCTGCGGTGACGCCAGACCGCGTGCATAGGCGCCAACCGCCAGCATGAGAACGGCAAAGGTGCCGGTGGTGATGCCGCCGCCCATCGAAGCCGGCGCACAACCGATGAACATCAGGACAATGGTCAGCAATCGACCGGCAGGCGACAGTTCATCGAGTGGTTGGAGTGCACTGAAGCCAGCAGTTCGGGTTGAAATCGACTGAAACAGTGCGAGTGCAATCTGACGGTCGAGCGGCTCGCGTTCCAGAAGATGACCGGATTGCTGTTCTGTCAGGAACAATCCTCCTGCACCAATTGAAACCAGAATAATGACAACTGTCAACGTAATGCGTGTGTGGAGCGAAAATCGTATACGCCAGAAGGTGAGCAATTCCGCCAGCACCGGGATGCCCAACCCGCCGAGGAAAATCAGTGATCCCAGGATTGCCAGCGTGATGCTATCATTCGGAATACCGTAAGGGTAGTCTGGCAAACCGGTGAACAGGTCGAAACCGGCATTGCAAAATGCCGAAACAGCGTGAAAGATAGCGTACAGCAGGGCGCGCTCCGGTCCCAGCATGTCGCGCCAGTGGATCCAGAGCAGGGCTGCGCCGATCGCTTCGAGCAGCAGCACGGTCAGCAAGACGCGCCGCACCAGTTGCACAATCGCGCCCGGAACCAGCAATCCCATCGAGTCGGTCAGCGCCAGGCGATCGGTCAGCGTAATGCGTCGTCCCAGCAACTGAAAGACGATCACTGCCACGACCATAAAGCCGACGCCGCCGATCTGGATCAGCAGCAGCAGCACAATCTGACCGGCAAGACTGAGATCGTAGACGGGGGTAATGATCGAAAGACCGGTGACGCTCAGCGCCGAGACTGCGGTAAACAGGGCTTCGTTCCAGGTAAGCGGGCGTTCTGTGCCCATCCATGGCAGCATGAGGATCGACGTGCCAGCAGCCACCAGCACTGCCAGACCAATGACCAGCCGCAGGGCAGCGGGCATAGGACGCGGTCGGGCGGGTGAGCGCACCGATGGACGTGACGCAAGCCTCATTTCAGTTCAGCGAGACGTGTGATGCTGCTGTTCTCACCAATGACCGCCAGCAGATCGCCCGACGCAAAGGTAAAATCCGGCGCAGGGAAGACCGTCAGATGTTCGCCGCGCTTGATCGCCAGCACGGTCACCCCGTAGCGGCGTCGCAAATCGCATTCGCGCAGCGTATGCCCGACGAACGACGACGGAACGCGCAACTCGGTAATGCTATGCTCGACACCCAGCGCAATCTGATCGACCATGCCTGGAGCGGCGAGTTCCTGCGCCAGGCGACAACCCGCCTCGTGTTCCGGCAGGATGACCCGATCGGCGCCGACTCGCAACAGGATCGTCCGCTGGCGATCCGTCGTCGCTTTACAGATGACGTGTGGGACGCCAAGCGACTTGACCGCGACCGTCGTCAGCAGGTTCGCTTCAAAATTCGATCCGATAGCGACAACGACCGTATCGAACGAAGGGATATCGACCGCCCGCAGCGCCTGTTCATCAGTCGAATCAAGCGCAACGGTTTGCGTCAACCGGTCGGCGAGCGCCTGCACAATCGAACGGTCGCGATCAATGCCCAGCACGCTGAATCCGCGTTCTGCCAGCGTAAGCGCCAGGCTGCTGCCAAACCGTCCAAGACCAATGACGGCGAACTCAGGTTTTCCGTTGAGCCGGGGCACAGTACCACTCTATCGAACCACGTATCGAACAGGTGCAGACTTCCACTCTCCCTGGACGCGAAAACCGCTGCTCCCGGCGCCCTCCGGCAAACAGTACCATATGCGTCCTGTGTGTCAGATCGCCAGGCACGTCACGGTGCGCTTGATTCCTGGAATACCGTGCAACTCATTCATCACCAGGCGCCCGATATCGCGCTGGTCCGGCACTTCGATTGTCACGATAACATCGTATGGACCGGTGACCGGATCGGCAAGCGTGATGCCTTTAATCGAGCGCAGGGTGGCAAGCACCGAACCGACCTGACCGGCTTCGACTTCAATCAGCACATAGGCTCTGGCAAGCATGACGCACCTCCACTTTTGCCATCTATGGGGGCGATAACCCGTCCTCGTGGAGAAGATGCGCCGGTTGGGATCGGGAGATCGGTAATGGTGGCGCTGGCGCCTGTTCTGTGCGTCGTCGACTCTCCAGTGAGTCGGGATCGAGTACATATCAATTATAGCACAGCAGCACACCATCGATGCATAATGACGCGCCGCATCCAAAAGTGAGTTGACGCAATGGCGCGCTGTGCGGTATCATACCGTTGCACCTGTTTTCAGACGTGCAGGGTAAGGATTGGACTGTGAGAGGAGTTTCAGCCATGCGCAACGTTGTGGGCGCACTAGCATTTCTTATTGGACTGGGCATCGGACTGATCGGCGGTGCGGCATTGCTGGCATACGCCTACCAGGCTGCCGGTCTCTACCCGCCCGACGAAGCCACGATCAAGTTCATCGCGCGTGAGCGCGGTTGGCTGCGCGACGACGTCTGACATCGCAGATTTTCATCAGGGATGCGTCAGCGCTGCCAGGTGCAGGCGCCTGGTGGCGCTACAGGCTGAATGTTCCCTCAACGGCGCTGGATCGTTTGATGGATCGTACTGTGGGGTCTGGTATGCTGTCTGACAGCACAGCAGGTTGGATGTTCACTCGACGGCGCTGAGATGTGTGAAGGAATGTGTCGTTTCGTGGGGTCTGGTGCGCCGCCTGACGCCATGCGAAGGAGCATGAATGATGAACAACAACATGGATCGACCCTGGTTTGCGAGTTATGAGCCAAATGTGCCGCGTTCCGTCGAAATCCCCAACGTCACCCTGAACCATTTCCTGGCGGAAAGCACCAGGAAGTATCCGTACAACACTGCCACGAATTTTGTGCTGAGCTACCTGGCGCGCGGTTTGTACACCGTTGGCGGTAAGATGACGTACCAGAAGCTCAGTGAGACCGTCGACCGCTTTGCCAATGCACTCTATCAACTGGGGGTTCGGAAAGGCGACCGCGTCGCACTGATGCTGCCCAACTCGCCGCACTACGTCATTGCGTTCTTCGCGGCAATGCGCATCGGCGCTATTGTCGTCAACAACAATCCGACGTACACTGCCCGTGAACTGAAGCATCAACTCGTCGATAGCGGTTCAGAAACGATTGTGCTGCTGAACCTGTTCTACCCCCGCCTGCAGGAGATCCGCAGCGAAACGCCGGTCAAACGTGTCATTGTCGCCCATATCTACGATACGCTCGGTCCGCTGTCACGTTTCCTGGTGCACGCCAAACAGAGCAAACAACCGGATTGGGTCGACGTCTCGCACGACTCGAGCGTGTATCTGTTCCAGCATTTGCTCGAACGCTACGGACCCAATCCGCCCGCCGTCGAGGTGCTCCCGGACGATGTCGCTCTGCTGCAGTACACCGGCGGCACTACCGGTCTGCCCAAAGCAGCAATGCTGACCCATCACAACCTGGTGGCGAATACGGTGCAGGTGGCTTCGTGGCTGACGAAAACGGATTACGGCGCCGAGAAGATGATGTGCGCCATTCCATTCTTCCATGTGTACGGTATGACGGTGGCGATGATCTATGGTCTGTACCTGGGCGGTGAGTTGACGATTGTGCCCAACCCGCGCGAACTCGACCACGTGATGGACGTGATGCAGCGCGAGCGCTCGACGCTCTTCCCCGGCGTCCCGGCGATGTACATCCGCATCGTCAATCATCCGCGCATCAATGAGTACGACCTTAAGTCGATCAAAGCCTGTATCAGCGGTTCCGCGCCACTGCCGATTGAAGTTCAGGAGAAGTTTGGTCAGATTACTGGCGGGCGCCTGGTGGAGGGCTTCGGTATGACCGAACTTTCGCCGGTTTCGCACTGCAATCCGGTGTTCGGCAAGCGCAAGAAGGGATCGATCGGCATTCCGCTGCCGGATGTCGATGCCAAGATCATCGATCTGGAAACAGGTGAGGATATTCCGTTCGGATCCGACAAAGAGGGCGAACTGGTCGTTAAGGGTCCGATGGTGATGAAGGGGTACTGGAATCGTCCTGAGGAAACAGCAGCCACGTTTACGCCTGATGGCTGGTTGCGCACCGGTGATATCTGCAAGGTCGATGAGGAAGGGTACTTCTATATCGTGGATCGCAAGAAGGATATGATGATCGCGTCGGGATACAAAGTGCTGCCGCGCGACGTCGAGGAAGTGCTCTTCACGCATCCCAAAGTGCTTGAAGCAGTGGTCGTCGGTATTCCCCATCCAACTCGCGGCGACGATACGATCAAGGCATTCATCGTGCTGAAGCCGGGTGAAACTGCGACTGCCGAAGAGATCCGCGAGTACTGCAAGCAGCAACTCGCGCCGTACAAGGTGCCGCGTGAGTTGGAGTTCCGCACCGAACTGCCCAAGACGATGGTCGGCAAGGTGCTGCGCCGCGTGCTGATCGAGGAAGAGAAAGCCAAACAGGCCGGAGCACCGGCAATGGAAACGGCTGGTACGCCATCCGCCGGTGCATGACGGTCAATCGTTCTACGGTTGAGACCACGGGGGTGACAGAGGTTCAGGCAATTGGCTCTGCGATGACGGACTTCCAAAGCCTGGCTTCTGTCACCCGTTCACCGGTATGTCGATCTCTTACGCCGAATTTGCTTCGCTGATCTGCCCTGCCTGCCGCGCGCCTTTCGCAGCGGAGATCTGGACGATCATCGATGCCGACGAACGCCCCGATCTGGCGGAGATGCTGCTGTCGGGCGCGCTGAATGTGGTCACCTGCCCGCAGTGCGGTCATCAGGCGGACGCTGGCGGTCCGCTCCTGGTGCATGATCCGGCGGGTCGGCGCGTCTATTTTGCGGCGCCAGCCGATGCGCCGGAGCATGTATGGCGCGAACGGGCGCAGGAACTGTTGTATGTGCTGATTGGCAGTCTTCCCGAGGAGCGACGCCTGCCGTATCTCAGCGATGTGCAGGTCGAAGTCGAAGCCAGTGGTGTGCGCCGCGCGATGCTGCGCCGTGGGCGGCGGTTCGCTCCGCAGGCGTCGGATGCTGCGCAATACACGACAGAACCCTCGCCTCCACCTCCAGTCGATGACATCCGACCGGCATCTCCGACAGTCGATCCAATTATTGGCGCTATCGAAGCGCTGCTCGCCGCCGATACTCCTGCTGAAGCTTTCGCGATCATCGATCACCATCCAGAGATACTGACATCCGACGTGGATGCGCTGATCGAACGTCTGATCGCCGCAGCGCATACGCAGGGAGACCACGATATTGCGCGTGCGCTGATGGAGGTTCGCGCGTTGTTGCACGATTTCCGCACCGGTACAATACCCGATGAACGCCGGAATGATGCACATGCTGCCGCTCCTCCCCATCTATCCGCATCGACGACGAGTGAACACCGCCTGGCAGAACAGGCGTATGAAGCATTCCTGCGCGCTGATAGTCCACACGCTTTGCGCGAAACCGTCTCAACCTACCCGGCGCTGCTCGAGCCGTGGGTCGATGATGAACTGGCAGGACGGGTCGAGAGTGCATTGGACGAAGGAAACGAACATCTGGCGCAGGTGATTGAACTCCGACGTGACGCACTTACCTGCCTGCGCACCGAAATGACCGGAGAGGAAGGGTTGTATCAGGCGATCCACGCCCTGCTGCGCGCTGGCGGTGAAGCCGACGCCCTGGCAGCGGTGGTGGGCGAGTACCCTGCATTGCTGACGGATGCGGCGCAAACTGCACTGCTCGAACTCGCCGCTGGCGCTCGCGCCCGTGGCGATGATGCCCTGGCAGAGCATGCGGTCGAGTGCCGCGCCTTGCTTCGTCGTGTTCGCGAAGGGCTTCAGGAGGAGTGATTATGATCGACTTTTTCGAGTACCATATGCGCACCCGATTGATGTACAAGATCGGTCTGGCGCGCGATTTTGCCAATGAGGTCGTTCAACTTGGCGTCGAGCGCGCGCTGCTCGTCGCCGATCCCGGCGTTGTGCAGGCCGGGCTGATCGACCGGGTGCGCGAAGGATTGGAAGGCTCGATCACGGTCGTCGGCGCGTTTACCGATGTCCCTCCCGACTCATCGGTGGCCACGGTCGAGCAGGGAGCAGCAGTTGCGCGTGATGCCGGCGCCGATGTGTTGATCGCTGTCGGTGGCGGTTCCGCCATCGATACTGCCAAAGCGATGCGCATCCTGTTGACCGAGGGCGGAACGCTATACGATTATCAGGGCGCAAACCTGCTTACCCGCCCGCTTTTCCCGATGATTGCCATTCCAACGACCGCTGGCACTGGTAGTGAGGTAACGCCGGTCGCTGTTATCCGCGATGAGCAGGCGGAACAAAAACTCTTCTTCCTCAGCCCATACCTGGGACCGGAACTGGCAATCCTTGATCCGGAGATGACACGCACCCTGCCACCACGCCTGACGGCAGCAACCGGCATGGATGCCCTCAGTCACGCGATTGAGACGTTCGTTGGCGTTGGCGCCAACCCGATCACCGACAGCCTGGCAATCCAGGCAATCGATATGATTTCCAACTATCTGCGCGCTGCCACACACAATGGCGAAGATATGGAGGCGCGTGGAAACATGCTGATCGCAGCGGCAATTGCTGGCATCGCATTTTCAACCACAGGTATCGGCGTCAACACCGGTATCATCCACGCCGCGTCGCATACGGTCGGCGCAGCCTACCACGTGCACCACGGCACTGCCAATTCGATCCTGCTGCCGCACGGCATGCGGTTCAACGCCCCCGTCGTTCCCAACCGTATAGTCCGGATCGCACGGGCAATGGGCGTCAATGCTGGTGGGCGCTCCGAAGAGGATGTCATTGAAGACGGGATCGCCGCCGTCGCCAAACTTGCCGCCGATTGCGGTCTGCCCACGCGCCTGCGCGACGTCGGTGTGCCAGAGGATGCATTGCCCGCCCTCGCGGAAGGCACATTGATGGATGGCGCGATCATGAGCAATCCGCGCCCGGTCGAATATGAGGATGCGCTCGCCATCCTCCGCGCCGCCTGGTAGCCGGAAGACGGGCATCGCTCAATCTGCGGGTCGCCTGGATGTCGTGTATGACTGCATCCGGGCGACCTGATGGTCCTTGAATAAATAATCCGATATAGCCCGCACAGGCGGACCTCGCCCTGGAGAGCCTGGGGCTTATGGTCTTTGAATAAATAATTCGGTATAGCCCGCGCAGGCGGGCTTCACCTCGCATAGCCGAGGGGTTCAGCCCCACGGC
>Ga0209162_1000350_pt1 | contig 50988 bp, 43 predicted proteins | sample YNPNPMetaG_FD_187121 | JGI IMG/M metagenome (GOLD analysis project Ga0209162, IMG submission 187121) | Anoxygenic and chlorotrophic microbial mat microbial communities from Yellowstone National Park, USA - YNP NP MetaG (SPAdes) (version 2) ...
CGGGACGCGGCCGCGCAGGGCGTGAGGATCTACACCGTCAGCGTCGGAGCGACATGCGACCTGGCCTTGATGGCGGACATCGCGGCGATCGGGAAGGGCGCCACCTTCCACGCGGAGGGCGACGTAAGCACCTACCGCGAGCAGTTGCAGGAGATCCTCCGGGATCTGGGCGGCCGACGGCCGGTGGCCCTGATCCAGTAGGCAGGGCCGATCAGGCGATACCGGGTCTGCCGGTTCCGGGGTCGCCCGCCGGCACCTCGGGCACGACGCGGGACGGCCCTTGGAGGCCGCCGCGAACCCTGGCTGCAACCCCGTCCGGACTGCGGGCACGGGCCACCAACTACCATTGGCGAGAGGGCGCCTCAAGGCCCGGAGACCACGCCGCCCCAGCCCTCCGCGGCCGGCGGCTCCCGTGAAGGCGCGCCGAGGCGCGTTACAATACCAGAGAGCCGCCTGCCGCCAAGACCTATCGAGGAAACGGGCCATGTCGCGCTTTCGCCTGCCGGATGCAGGAGCCGCCACGTCCGTCTGCCGCCCTGTATGCGCGGCGGCTCGCGTGGGCATGCTGATCGGACTGCTGACCGGCGGACTCGTGTCTGTCGGGTGCGGACGGAATGCCGACCCGGGCCCGTCGAACATCGGCCCGGCAAGCTCGGTTGCCACACGGCCCGCGAGCGGGCCGGGCGCGACGTCGAGGGTGAGCGCGTTGCGGACGCGCCCTGCCCCGCGCGCCGCTCTTGAGCGTGTGGCGGAGCGCCTCCGGATGGTTCGAGAACAGATCGCCGAACCGACCGATGGCCGTCCGCCTGTGACGGATGAGCGCGTCCTCGAAGCGATGCGGTCGGTACCGCGGCACGTCTTCGTGCCCCGGGAGCTGGCGGCGCACGCTTACGAGGACTCGCCTCTGCCGATCGGATACGACCAGACGATCTCGCAGCCGTACATCGTGGCCATCATGACGGAACTGCTGCGGCTCGGCCCGGAGTCGCGGGTCCTGGAGGTAGGCACGGGCTCAGGCTATCAGGCAGCGGTCCTGGCGCACATGACGCCGCATGTGTACACGATCGAGATTGTGCGGCCGCTGGCGGAGCGGGCGCAGCGCGTTCTGCGGGAGCTGGGATACGACGAGGTCCACTGCCGGACGGGCGACGGCTACGGCGGCTGGCCGGAAGCCGCCCCGTTCGACGCGATCATCGTGACCTGTGCGGCTGAGCAGGTACCGGCGCCGTTGTGGGAGCAGCTCCGGCCCGGCGGGCGCATGGTGATCCCGACCGGATCACCCTGGGGAGTTCAGGAGCTGGTCGTCATCACGAAGACGCCGGACGGCGGGCGGCAGACGGAATCCGTCATGCCGGTGCGATTCGTGCCGCTGGTCAGGGAGCCACCGCGTCGCTGAGTTCGGCCGGATCACCGCGCAGGCCGGAACAGGTTTGAAACCGCCGCAGGGGCAACCCATTCCCGTGGGCCGTCAGGCCAGAGTGTATCGGAGGGCTCTGGGGCGAGGCCTCATCCGGGAGAGCACGCACGAAGAAAACTCGTATCAGTGCGGCGATCCGGCCTCAGGCTGTGTCCGACCGATCGTCGCGGCAGCCAGGACGATCCGTTCCGCGTTCTTCCGGTAGATCTTCTCCAGCACATCGGGCGGCAGGTACACGCCGTAGATCATCCAGAAGCCCTGGAGGTGGTGGCTGGCGGAGCAGTCGAAGTACTCGTCGTCGGTCTCGAGGAACCGGTAGTAGATGCGGTACGACTCCCGGTTGGGGAAGGTATCGGTGCCGAACATGATCCGGTCCTGATACCGGATGAAGAAGCGGCGGGCCGTATAGGGCTGGCGGCCGAGCTCGCTGATTCGAGCGTCGATGTCCACGTAGAGGTTCGGCATTTCGTCGAGCCATCTGGAGACCGTGGCGAGGTCTTCCGGGTTATTGGCGCAGTGGGCGCCGATGAAGATCGTCTTCGGATGCCGCGCGATGACGCGGTTGCGCTGGGCGTGCAGTTCCTCCCGCCGGGGGAACTTCGGGTCGGCGAAGAGCCAGCCCGGGTGTTCATTCAATTCGTGCCATCGTTCGTTGAACCGGTCCAGCGGGGTGAAGAAGGCGGCCGGATCGGCCGTGTGGATCATCACGGGTTTTCCGTAGCGGCCGCAGACCTCCCAGATGGGGTCCAGCTCGGGCGCGTCCACAGGCACGAGCCGGCCGTCCCTGTAGCGGATCCCAAGCCCGAGGCTCTTATGGATCTTGAGCCCAGCGGCCCCGGCCCGAAAGTCCTGCTCGAGCTGCCGGGCAGCCCGCTCAGACCATCCCGGCTCGCCGATTCCGCGGAAGTCGATCAGGGCGTACGTCAGAAACCGACCCGGATAGGCGCGGTCCAGTCGCTCGATCCGGCGTTTGAGCTCATCGCCCCACATTCCGTCGAGGTTCACGACGGTCCGCACGCCGGCCGCGTCCATCTCCTCGATGATCTGCCGGGCACGCCGGCCGTCGCCCAGATGGTTGTGCACGTCGATGACAGGAAAGGCGGGCTTCTCGACGAGCGTAACCTTGGTCTTGAGCATGGATCGCGGCTGCCAGTCCCTGAGCTTCAGCTCGCGAATGTCGCCGGGGCCGGGGGCCGACGCCGGGGCCTGGGCGAACCCGTTCGACGAAGGGACCGTTGCGGTGACGACAGCCAACAGGGACCGTATCAGGGGGAAGCGGATCATCGGACGACCCTCGACCACGGGCGCCAGACAGCCGGCCACAGGCGTTGCAGTGTAGGACCGCGCCCGGCCCTTCGCAACAGACCGGTGCGGCGGAAACCCGTTGACAACGTGCCCGATCCCGAGTACGAGCGCGACCTGTGCCGGGTCCGGGCGGACGGTGTTCGTCCTGTCCACCCCGGCACTCGAGCCTGCGAGAAACGTCCATGAGCCAGCCCATCCGGATCATGCCGTGCCTTGACATGCAGAACGGCCGTGTCGTCAAGGGCGTTCACTTCGTGGACATCCGCGATGCCGGCGATCCCGTCGCATGCGCGGCGGCCTACTGTGAGGCCGGCGCCGACGAACTGGCGATGCTCGACATCACGGCCACCATCGAGGGCCGGCGTACGATGGTCGACGTCGTCAAGCGCGTGGCCGAGGTGACCACCGTCCCCTTCACGGTGGGCGGCGGCATTGCCGATGTCGCCGGAGCGGCGGCCGTGCTCGAGGCCGGCGCCGACCGCGTCTCCACGAGCAGCGCGGCGTTCCGCCGGCCGGGCGTTATCGAGGAGATGGTTCGGGAGTTCGGGCCGGACCGGGTGACGGTGGCAATCGACGTGGATCGTAACCCGTCTCTGCCCTCCGGCTACGAGGTGTACATCGACGGCGGACGGACCGCGACCGGTGCAGACGCTCTGGAATGGGCCCGACGCGTTGACGGAATGGGCGTGCGGGTGATCCTGCCGACGAGCAAGGCCACGGATGGGGCCAGGACCGGCTACGACCTGCCGCTGATCCGCATGCTTGTAGAATCGGTTTCCGCGCAGGTGGTCGCCTCCGGCGGAGCAGGGACGATGGAGCACTTCCGGGAGGCGGCCCAGGCAGGTGCGACGATCCTGTTGGCCGCGTCCGTATTCCACTTCGGGACGATCCGCATTCCCGAACTCAAGGCGTACCTGCGCCAACAGGGTCTCAACGTGAAGATCTGAGCCCGGTGTCAGGTCGCGCCGCGTCCGTCCGATGGGCGCCGGGCTCGCCGCAGGCCGACGTGGTAACCCGACGGCAGCTCCCTGATCGTGGCAGCCGAGCTAGAAGTCCGGCCCGCACAGGTCGATGTCGCCCGGAGGAAAGGGCCGGGGGCCCAGCTCCAGGTACATCGTCACGTTGTAGTCGGGCAGTTCGACAATCGGGCCCCCATCGAACCGAGCGAACACGCGGACGTGAGTGCGGCGCCAGCCCAGCGCGGCGTAGTACGGTTCCAGCGCGGGCAGGCAGAACAGCAGGCCGTAGTCGAGTTCGCGTCGCCGGGCCTCGGTCATAGCCTCGGCCATCAGCCGCGGCCCGAGTCCACGGCCGCGCCAGGGCGGGGCGACCGCGAAGTTCTGCACGCCGGCAATCACGACCGGCTTACCGCCGCAGGTGATCGGCCGGACGACGACTCCCACGTGCCCCACGATGTCCGGCCCGTCGCGGAGGACGACCGAGTATTGGGGCGCTGAGCCGTGCCAGTGACGGGAGACGCGGAACGCATCGGCGTCGCGTGGGAAGCACGTACACAGAAGCGCCTTGATGGAACGATCCACGTCGGGCGGCATCGCCGACTCGCAGATCAGCTCGCAGCTCAGGTCCCCGGCGGGTCCCATCACACACGGAGGGTACGGCCGGCGCACGCATGCGGCAAGGACCGGCCAGTCTGGTGCGGATCAAGGCCCGCGCGCCCCGGGCCGCGAGCAGGCGCCACAGCCCTCTGCGACGCGCCTCGGATGCCCCGTCGCCGACCGCCGGCCGTGCCGCGTCTGGAGGGCGGACCGGTTTCGGAGACGGTGCGGGTACAATGGGGATATGGGTGATCTGTCCGGACGGCTGCGGTTTGGTCGTAGTCGGCGGCTTCGTCGCCGGCGGGACTTCGCCCGCGTGTTCGCGGCCCGCTGCGCGGCTCGCGACGATCGGCTGGTCGTCCACGCAGCCCGCAACGACGGGCAGCGCATGCGGATCGGGATCGTCGTCGGACGGAGGTTCGGTCGCGCGGTGCGGCGGAATCGTTTCAAGCGGCTCGTCCGCGAGGCGTTCCGTCTGCGTCAGGCAGAATGGCCCGATGGATTCGACGTGGTGGTGCGGCCTCAGCCGGGGGCCGCCGAGGCCGGCCTGGCCCAGATCGACGCGTCGCTGGCGGAGCTGATCCCGGCGGCCATCCGGCGGGCCCAGAGGCCCTCGCGCCTGAGCCGACGGCAGACCGGAGACAGACCGGCGGCACAAGACGTGTGTCCTCAAGTCCCGGCTGCCCCGCGGGAACCCGACGACGGGCGGCCGTGACCGCGGCGGAGGGATGCCGCGGGTGACGCGAAAACGCGAGAGCACCCCCCCCGCCCGAAAGTGACGACCGGCGCGGGCGAAGCGTCCGCCCCCTATTGCGTCACCGCCTCCGCGGTCGCCCGCACGGCCGCGATCAGCTCCTCAGCCCGCTGCGGCGTCCGGGCTTCTGCGATGACGCGACAGATCGGCTCCGTGTTCGAGCCGCGCACGTGCACCCAGCCGTCCGGCCAATCGACGCGCAGCCCGTCGGCGTCATTCATCGGGCAGCCGGCAAACCGTTCCCGGACGCCGTTCAGGATGCGGGCCACGCGTTCGGGCGGACAGGGAAACTTCGTCTTGATCATCGTGTAGCGCGGGATCTCGGCGACCAGTTCGCTGATCTTCCGCCCTGTGTCGGTCATGAGCTGAAGAACGACCGCCATTCCCACCAGGCTGTCACGCACCGGCACGACGCGCGGGTCGATGACTCCGCCGTTGCCTTCGCCGCCGAAGACGCAGTCGTGCCGCCGCATCACCTCGACCACGTTCGCTTCGCCGACCGGCGAGCGATACACGGTACACCCGGCCACGGCCGCCAGATCGTCGATCATCCGCGACGTGCTCAGATTGGCCGCCGCCGGACCCGGGCGCGCCCGGAAGTAGTGCTTGGCACAAAGGACCAACGTATACTCCTCGCCGATATAGCGTCCCTGCTCATCGACGATCGCCAGGCGATCGGCATCGGGATCCTGGGCAAACCCCACGTCGGCCCCCTCCGTGGAGACCGCTTCACAGAGCTGCGTCAGATTCTCGGCCAGCGGCTCGGGCGGATGCGCGAACTGGCCGTGGGGGTCGGGGTTTACGTGGAGCAGATCGCAGCCGAGGTGCTCCAGCAGCGCCCGGCCCTCGCGTCCTCCGGCTCCGTTCACGCTGTCGAGCACGACCCGCAGCCCCCGTTGCCGGATGGCCTCGGCCCGGATGATGCCCAGCGTGGCCCCTACGTGAACCGCGACCGTCGAGGCATCCGTCGTAAGCCGGCCCACATGGTCCACGTCGGCCAGCTTGAACGCGCGGTCGCGATGGATCCGGAGAATGTGCGCGGCCCGGTCGGCCGGAGGGGCGAGGCCCTCCTCCGTCAGAAACTTGATCCCGTTCCACGGCGCCGGATTGTGGCTGGCCGTGATGACCATGCCCCCTGCCGCCTGAAGTCGGCGAATCATCAGGGCCGCCCCGGGCGTGCTCACGATCCCGAGATCGACTACGCGGCACCCGGTGGCCAGCAGGCCGCTGACAACCGCATGATGAAGCATCGGTCCGCTCGGTCGGGAATCGCGGGCCACGATCACGGTCCGGCCCGCCAGGAGGGTCCCGTAGGCGCAGGCCAGGTCCGCCGCCAGTTGCGGTGTGAGCGTTTCGCCGACAATTCCCCGGACGCCGGAAATACTCATCATCAGGCTCATGGCAGCGGATGGTAGCGGGCGCGCGGCATCCGTGCAAAACCGGTCTATGTGGGTCTGGATTCTCAGCCGTCTGGCCGGCGGAGGACAATCCGGACGCCCGCCGCACTCACCGGGGGAGCGATGAGATCCTGGGCGCAGCGGACGGTGTTGCACCCGACGGAATCCGCCGATAACCTATATGTCATGATGGGTACGCCGTCTGCCTGTGTCTGTCTGTCCGGCCAGGCCTTCGAGGTCTCCGCAGGGGCCATCGCCATTATCCTTCGGGAGACAGGCGGGTAGGGCGGCGTCCCCACGGCGACGAGAAAGGAAGCCCTGCCCGAGGCAGGGCTTTTTCGTTAGGTCACTGATGGAAGCACCCCCATGAAGACGCCAACGCGGCGGATCGAGATCTACGACACCTCCCTGCGTGACGGAACGCAGGGCTGGGGTATCAGCATCAGCGCGTCGGACAAGCTGCTCATCGCGCGCCGGCTGGATGAGCTCGGCGTGGACTACATCGAGGGGGGCTATCCCCTGAGCAATCCCAAGGACGCCGCGTTTTTCCGCGAGGCCGTCCGCACGCGGTTCCGGCACGCCCGTCTGGCGGCTTTCGGCATGACCCGTCGCCGGGGGACCCGTCCACACAAGGACCAGGGTCTGCGAGTCCTTCTGGCCGCGCGGACGCCCGTCGTCACGATCGTGGGCAAGAGCTGGGACCTCCATGTTCGCGAGGTCCTGCGCGTCACGGAGTCGGAGAACATCGCCATGATCTCCGACTCGGTACGCCACTGCGCGGCGGCCGGACGCGAAGTGATCTATGACGCCGAACACTTCTTCGACGGGTATGCCGCGCGCCCCGACTATGCCTTGGCCACGATCCTGGCGGCCCAGGACGCAGGCGCCTCCTGCATCTGCCTGTGCGATACGAACGGCGGTTCGCTTCCCGAACGGATCGCCGAGGTTGTGGAGGCGGTGCGGCCCCACATTTCCGTGCGGCTGGGCATTCACACGCATAACGACGGCGGCCTGGCTGTGGCGAACACCCTAGCGGCCGTCCGGGCGGGGGCCGTCCACGTCCAGGGGACCATCAACGGAATCGGCGAGCGGTGCGGCAACGTCGATCTCACGAGCGTCATCGCGAACCTCGCCCTGAAATACGGAATGCGCGTGCTCCGGGACGGCGGTCTTGAACGCCTCACAGAAACCAGCCGGTACGTCTACGAGATCATGAATCTCGTGCCCGTGGACAACCAGCCGTTCGTCGGCAGCGCCGCCTTCGCTCACAAGGGCGGCATGCACGTCCATGCCGTCTCGCGGCTTGCCCGAAGCTATGAACACGTCCCGCCGGCCGCGGTCGGCAACACGCGGCGGATCCTCATCAGCGAACTGAGCGGCGCCAGCGGCGTGGCGGCCAAGATCGGCGAGAAGCTGGGGGTGGAGGACCCCGTCCTCCAGCGCCGGCTGCTGCACCGGCTCAAGCAGCTCGAGAACGAGGGCTACGTCTATGAGAGCGCCGAGGCCAGCTTCGAGCTGCTCTGTCGCAGGGAGCTCGGTCTTCACCGGAAGTTCTGGGAGCTGCACCACTGGCGCAGCGTCATCCTGAAGATGGCCGAGGAGCACGAACCGGACACCGAGGTCATCCTCAAGCTCAAGGTGAACGGCACGGTCGAGCACCAGGTCTCCGGGGGCCACGGTCCCGTCGACGCCATGGCCAGGGCCCTGATCAAGGCTCTTCGCCCCCACTACCCGGCGGTCGAGCAGGTGCGGCTGATCGATTACAAGGTCCGCGTGACCAATCCGAGGGCGGCGACGGCTGCGAAGGTCCGCGTGAACATCGAGTTCCTCGACGAGTCCACCCACGAGGTATATGCCACGGTGGGCGTCAGCGAGAACATCCTCGAGGCATCGTGGGAAGCCCTTATCGACGGGATCGAATACAAACTCCTCTCCGACGAAGACCGGGCCGCCCGTCGTGCCCGGGGCAAGCCCCGGCGCCGGAGGTCCGGCTCCGGCCGCCCGTAGCGGCTGTCATTCCGAGCCGCTCGCTGCCTACGGGCGCGTGGCACGCACGATGGAGTTCATCGCCGAATCGCGGCGCACAAGGGTAACCCGGCTGAAGCCCGCGGCCTCGAGGTCCTCGCGGAGTTCCGTGAACGTGAACGTCCCCCCTCCGGGCGTGGCCACCAGCATATTGATGGCGAAGAGGGCCCCTTCGACCGGCCGCGTGCGGTCGTCTTCCATGACCACGTCCCGGATCAGGATCGCTCCGCCGGGGGTCAGCGCTCGCCTGACCCTCGCGAAGAGGCCCCGATTCTGTTCGCGGGAGTTCTGATGCACGATCGCGCTGACCCAGGCCAGGTCCACCCCGCCCGGCAGCTCATCCAGGTAGAAATCTCCGGCCACGAGATCCACGCGGTCGGTCAGCCCGGCCGTGGCGATCCGCTCGCGCGCCATTGGGATCGCGTCGGGAAGGTCGAAGATCGTGGCCCGCGCGTCCGGAACGGCCCGCAGGAACTCGACGGTCCACGTGCCCGTGGCCCCGCCCACATCCAGCAGGTGGCGGAATGCGAGAGGACCGATCTCGGCGATCAGGCCGGGAGCGACCGCCCTCGAGGCGTCGTGCATGGCCTGAAGGAACGCGGCCCGGTCCGCCTCCGGTCCCCGCACGCTCGGAAGCGGCTGGGCCGGTCGCCCCGTACGAAGGACCTCCGGCAACTGCGTCCACCGCCGGAGGCAGTTGGCCTGGTGCCGGGCCATATTGACGACGCTCTCCGCACCGGCCTCGGTCAGGGCAGCGGCCACCGCCGGCGGAACGCGGTACGCGTCGCCCTGCTTCTCGAGCAGGTCGAGGGCGGCCAAGGCGTCGAGCAGAATGGCCGTCGCCCGTCGGTCGGTACCCAGACGCAGGGCGAGCCCGCCCGCGGACATCGGCTCGGCCGCCAGGACGGCGAACAGGTCGTAATCTACGGCGGCCGCCATCACGCAGGCCGCCCGATAGCTTCGGCACAGATCGAGAATCCGGTCAGGGCTCGCCGGCGGCGGCATGAGCACCTCGCATGAGCGGGTCAGGTCCGGACATGACCGTCGCCGCGTACGACATACTTGTACGTGGTCAGATCCGCGGCCCCCATCGGCCCGCGGGCGTGCAGCTTGTCCGTACTAATGCCGATCTCGGCGCCCAGCCCGTATTCACCCCCGTCACTGAGCCGCGTGGAGCAGTTCACCATCACACTGGATGAGTCCACGGCCGTGACGAACCGGTCCGCCGCCCTCACGTCCCGCGTCAGGATCGCGTCGGTGTGGTGGGAGCCGTAGGTGTTGATGTGCTCGATTGCCGCTTCCAGGTCGTCCACCACCCGGATCGCGACGATCAGATCCAGGTACTCGCGGTACCAGTCCTCTTCCACAGCCGGCCTGGCCTCGGGCAGCAGGCGGCGGGTCCGCTCGCACCCGCGGATCTCGCACCCGGCCTCGATGAGCCTGCGGCCGATCCGGGGAAGGTAGTCGTCGGCCACGCGGGCGTCGAAGAGGATGGTCTCCGCCGCGTTGCAGACCCCCGGCCGCTGGAGCTTGGCATTCAGGACGACCCGCTCGGCCAGGTCGTAGTCGCACTCGTGCACGTAGACATGGCAGTTGCCCGTATAGTGCTTGATGACCGGGATCGTGGACTCGGCGACGACCGCGCGGATGAGCGACTCGCCGCCGCGCGGGATCACGAGGTCGATGTACTCGCTGAGCTTCAGAAGCACCGGTACGAGGGCCCGTTCTGTCGTGCGTACGACCTGCACCGTCCGCGGATCGAGCCCCGAGTCCGACAGGGCCCCCGCGATCACCTTTCCAAGGGCCGTGTTCGTGTGGAACGACTCCCTGCCCCCTCGCAGGATGCACGCGTTGCCGCTCTTGAGGCACAGGGCGGCCGCGTCACTGGTGACGTTCGGCCGCGCCTCGTAGATGATCGCGACCACGCCGATCGGCACCCGTACCTTCTCGATCCGAAGTCCGTCGGGCCGCACGTGACCGGAAATGATCTCGCCCACCGGGTCGGGCTGGGCCGCCACCTCCTCGACGGCGGCGGCGATCTTCCCGATCCGGCCCTGATCGAGGCGAAGCCGATCGAGCATGGCCGCCGGGAGCCCGTTTTCTTGCGCAGCTTTCACGTCCCTGCCGTTGGCCTCCAGCAGCTCGCCGCTCGCCGCTCGAATCCGTTCGGCCATCCGACGCAGGGCGTCGGTTCGCACCCGGCCGCAGGTCCGGGCCAGTGAGAGCGCCGCCTGGCGCGCGCCTCGCGCCGTCTCCGTCGCGTACGCCTTCAGGTCCATTTCCATAAGCCGATCTCCTCAACCTGCATTCTACGTCGGCCCGCCGGAAAGTCATCCCGGCCGCCCGCGACGCCCGGCGCGGGATCGGGCTCGCTCGCCCGTCGCCGCCGCGGTATCATCCAGCCGGCGGACTTCGCATCGATCGCCCGTCGTTTCCAGGGAGGACATTTCATGAAACGAACGGCATGTCTGACGTGGTGCCTGTTGTTCTCGGCGGGGGCCCCGCTTGCGGCCCAGTCCCTTTCGGAACTCTGGCGGCCGCGCGAGGGCCGCAGCATGCGGGCCACTTCCGCGGCCAGGCTGCCCGATGGCCGCCCGGACCCGAACGCCAACCACGACAACTGCCGCGTCCCTCCGGGCCGAACACATGTTCTGGCCGACCTCAACGGGCCGGGAATCATCCGCCACCTCTGGATGACGTTCCTAGGCCCCGAGCCGCATCCCTGGGCCCCCAATGGCGCCGCCGACCACCAGGAGATGCTGCTGCGGATCTTCTACGACGGCCGCGAAAAGCCGGACGTGGAGGCCCCGGTGGGCGACTTCTTCGCCGCCGGATTCGGACGCCGGATGGAGGTACGGAGCCTCCCGGTCCAGTGCGAGGACGGAGAAGGATACAACTGCTTCTGGCCGATGCCCTTCGCCCGATCCGCGCGGATCGAGATCGTCAACGACGGCTCGAGGGAAATCGCCCTGCTCTATTACAACGTGGACTGGCAGAAGGTGGACTCGCTCCCGCCCGACACGCCGTATTTCTGCGCCCAGTACCGCCAGGAGTACCCGGTCCGGAAGGGAAAAGACTACCTGATCCTCGAGGCGGAGGGCCGTGGCCACTACGTAGGCACCGTGCTCTCCGTCCGCAGTCGCAGCCCCGAGTGGTTCGGCGAGGGAGATGAGAAGATCTATATCGACGATGACAAGGAGCCCAGCATCTGGGGCACCGGCACCGAGGACTACTTTCTGTGCGCGTGGGGTCTGCGGGCATCCAGCTTCCCCTATTTCGGCGTGCCTTACGCCGAACCCTGGGGCCGACTCGGGAGCCGCACGTGCATGTACCGCTGGCAGATCGCGGATCCATTCGTGTTTCAGAAGCGGATCCGCGTGACCCTCGAACACTACGGGTGGATCTCTGTGGACGAGAACCCCGAGGGCCGGCGACACAGCTGGAATGAGCGGGAGGACGACTACGCCTCCGTCGCCTTCTGGTATCAGATCGGTCCGACCAAGAAGTTCGCCACGGTCCCGCCCGCAGCCGAGCGGAAGCTCCCCAACCTCGACCTGATCTTCCCCGCAGCCCCATTCACGGACGCCCGGTGCCACGGCGCCGGCGAGGTGTCCGTGCAGAAAGGCTACGAATGGACCGACGGACAGCAGCTCCTGTACAAACCCCCTTCGGCGGAGAACGCCTGGATCGAAATCCCCTTCGCCGTCTCGAAGAAAGAGCCGCGCCGACTTCTCCTGAGGATGACCACCTCGTATGACTACGGCCGGTATCAGGCATTCCTGAACGGCATTCCGCTGGGCCGTCCGATCGACCTTTACTCTCCGGAGACGCAAGTCCGCGAGTTTCCGCTTCTGGATTTCTGGCCCGATCCGGGCGAGTACAGGCTCCGCCTCGAGTGTGTGGGCCGGTCGCACCTGTCGGCCGGGTACTGGCTCGGCCTGGATTCGGTTCGTCTCCGCGAGCGGCGTCCGCGCGTGGCCGAGTGGGCTCGGGACAGAGACAAGGACTGGCGCACGGACCCGAAACTCTACTGAGGCCCTCCGGCTGCGGCGTCGTACGGCCGTGCCGGTCGGGGTGCGAACAGGTCTGGCACGGTTGCCGGACCGGCAGAGAGGCCGGGGCGCACCCGGCCCCGGGACGGCGCGCCGCTTGACCGGGCAGCGTCCCTTCGGCCTAATACGCAGGATTCGATCCTCGGCACTGACCCGCACCGGCTTTGGCAGGAGGCTCGGCGTCTTCGGCGAGGGCCGGATGCTCCGCGCAGCCTCGGAGGAGTACCCGTGGTGGAGAAACCGACGATCAGACCCGCGGTTCCGAACTTCGGTTCCGGTCCGACCTGCAAGCGTCCCGGATGGTGCGTGGCGAACCTGTCCGGTGCCCTCGTGGGGCGGTCTCACCGCTCGAAAGAAGGACGGGGCCGCCTGCGGCAGGCCATCGAGCTGACCCGTGAGGTCGCCGGGATCCCGAAGGATTATCTGATCGGCATCATGCCGGGCAGCGATACCGGGGCGTTCGAGTGTGCGATGTGGAGCCTGCTCGGCCCCAGGACCGTAACGGTTCTGGACTATGAGAGCTTCGGTCAGGGCTGGGCGACCGATGTGACCAAGCAGCTCAAGCTCCCGGCCAAGGTTCTGAAAGCAGAATACGGCAGGCTCCCGAATCTGGCCGAGGTGGACTGGAACGGGGACGTCGTCTTCTGCTACAACGGAACGACCAGCGGCGTGCGGGTACCCGAGGCTTGCCCCCCGCCAGCCGATCGCGGCGGCCTGACCCTCTGCGACGCGACGAGCGCGATCTTCGCCATGCCCCTGCCCTGGGATCGACTCGATGCCACGACGTTCTCCTGGCAGAAGAGCCTCGGGGGCGAGGCGGCGCACGGCATGCTGATCCTCTCGCCGCGAGCCGTGGAGCGGCTCACCAGCTATACGCCCCCCTGGCCGATGCCGAAGATCTTCCGCCTGACCAAAGGCGGCAAACTCATCGACGGGATCTTCGTCGGAGACACGATCAACACGCCGTCGATGCTGTGCGTGGAGGACTACCTCGATGCCCTGAACTGGGCCAAGGGGGTTGCCTTCGAGGGCAAGACGGGGCTGGAGGCGCTCTTCGCCCGCTCGGCGCGAAACCTTGCCACAGTGGCAGATTTCGTGACCAGGCACGACTGGATCGACTTCCTGGCGGTCGAACCGGCAATCCGTAGCAGCACCTCGATCTGCCTCAAGATCGTCGCCGATTGGTTCCTGAAACTCGGTGCCGAGGAACAAGCCGCGTTCTGCAAGAAGGTCTCCGGCCTGCTCGAGGCCGAGAAGGTGGCTTTCGACGTGAACGCCTACCGGGATGCCCCCCCGGGATTCCGCTTCTGGGGCGGGCCCGCGGTGGACTCAAACGACCTGGCAGCCGCCCTCGAGTGGCTCGCCTGGGCCTATGAGACCAGCAGGCCGCGATAACGACCCGCAGGCTGCGCAGGGCCGGCCGCCCTGCCGAACGGGACGGGTGCACGTAGCCTCGCGGGTGCGGGTCGGGTCACAGGTGGCCGCCGGCCGTCCCTCCGAGGCGGCGGGGCCATTGCCTTCAGGGCCTTGCAGCCACTGGTGGGCCACCAGGCTCCCCGTTCGCCCAGTAGGATCAGCCCACTGACGCGAAGGTCCGAGCAAGAACACGAGGCCTTCGAGCGGCGGGATCGGAGCGGCCAGAGGTCCGCGCACACCCGGGCGGACCGGGTCCACGTGAGGGCGGGCCTGGGCATGCAGAAAGCGTGTCTGCTGGTGCCGATCCTTCCGAGTGCGGCGGGCGCGAAGCACCCGGGCGATGAAGATACGGAAATCACTCAGGGAACCGCACGCGCTGGAGCGGATGCGGCTGACCCAGCGTTCACTCGACGGCGAGGCAGTCCGCATCGGGATCGCCTACCGCCTGAAGTCCGGCGAGATCGTGTGCGTTCCGGAGGTCGAGTCCGAACCCGTAGCGCGTGCCCCCGACGGCATTCCGTGACCTGCCTGCGGCGTGTGCGATCGCCGCCCCAGTGGCCTGCGCGCCCCAAGATGTCCGACCGCGTCTGCTGTCCGCGCTGCACAGGGGCACGAGCCCCCCCGCATCCCGGGATCTACCGGATGCCCTCGCCCGTGGTTGTCATCACAAGCTGACCGTGCTTGACCCCCCGGGTGGCGATCAGCCGGTCGGCCAGCCCCTGCAGCTCGTCGGATCGGCCGCGCAGCACCAGCACCTCCAGGCAGTTGTGGTGGTCCAGGTGCACATGCAGAGTGGAGATGATGTGGGCGACATGTTCGTGCTGCATTCGCGTGAGGCGATTCGCCAGATCGCGGACGTGATGGTCGTAAACCAGACACAAGGCCCCCACGGCCAGTCGCCGCGGTATCTGCCACTGCCGCGCCACAAGCGCCTGACGAACCAGATCCCGGACGGCCTCGGACCGGTTCGCGTAGCCCTTCTCGGCGATGAGTCCATCGAACGCCGCCAGCAGTTCCTGTTCCATCGAGACGCCGAAACGTGCGAGATTCGCCATGGGCACCTCCCCGGATGCAGCAACGCCCGCCACACGCGATACACTGTACGCATCGGGCCGGCGGCCACCAAGCAGATCCGTCGGCTGCGGCCATGACCGAGTGGCGGGAACAGGTCGATGTCGCCATCGTGGGAGCCGGAGCAGCCGGCCTGACGGCCGGCATCTTCGCCGCCCGCGTCAACCCGCGCCTGTCCGTCCTCCTGCTCGATGCGACGCCCAGGCCGGGAGCCAAGATCCTCATCAGCGGCGGCGGGCGGTGCAACGTAACGAACGCCCACGTGGGCCCCGGTGACTACCTCGGCGGCAATCCGCACGTGCTTCGGCGCGTACTCGCGGCGTTCCCGGTGCCCCGTACGATCGAGTGGTTCCAGGAGCTCGGCGTGCCCCTGCACGAGGAGGACGATGGCAGACTCTTTCCCGACACGAACCAGGCACGCACCGTGCTGGATGCCCTCCTGGTCGAGGCGCAGCGCAGGCGAATACGGCTTCGGACCGCCTGCCGGATCACATCGATTCGGGTCCGTGGCGGCGCCCTCGAGCTGAGCGGGAAAGGCGCCACGGTGCGGGCCCGGAGGGTGGTCCTCGCGACGGGAGGCATGTCATTCCCCAGAACGGGCAGCGACGGCAGCGGTTACGATCTCGCCCGCTCCGTGGGCCACAGCGTCGTACCGCCAACGCCCGCACTCGTTCCACTCGTCCTGGACGGCTGCTTCCACCGCCGGCTCTCGGGCGTTTCCCACGGGGCTGAGATTGTCGTGCGCGCTGAAGGCGACCGTCCGGTCCGCATGGCAGGCCCGGTGCTCTGGACACATTTCGGCCTCAGCGGCCCGCTGGTTCTGAATGTCTCCCGATTCTGGCACCGGGCGGCGACGAACGGCCGGCGGGTCTCGGTCACGCTCTCCTTTTTGCCCGGCCAGGACTTCGGAGGAGCCGAGCAGCGTCTCATCGACATGCATGCGTCTCACGCCCGCGTGCACCTCCGCAACGCACTGACCGGTCTCGTTCCCTTCCGGGTCGGCCAGGCGATCCTGGAGCACCTCGGGATCGACGGCAACACCGCAATGTGCCAGCTCTCCCGCGAGCACCGCCGGCGACTGGCCCGCGCCCTCGTCGAGTGGCCGCTGGAGATCCGCACAAGCCTGGGCTTCACCCATGCAGAGGTAACGGCCGGCGGGGTGCCGCTCAGCGAGATCGATCCGGCCACGATGGGCTCGCGTCGATGCCCGGGTCTGCATCTGGCCGGTGAGATCCTGGACGTGGACGGACCGATCGGCGGATTCAACTTCCAGTGGGCCTGGTCAAGCGGCTGCGTGGCAGGCAGCGCCGCGGCCCGGGCGGCAGGCCCGGAGGACGAGCTCCGGCCCCCTCGTCATGAGGAGGACTGAGGCGGCTCCAGCAGGCGCTCGATGCTGGCGCGCAGGCGTTCCGTCTCGCTGACGATGGCCTCCAGAGCCTTCACCCGTTCGGAAAGCGTCAGCGTAGGCGGCCGGCCTTCCTGCTCGAGCAGAACGCTGCCGAGCAGCAATCTGGCGAACGTCGTGACCGAGGTCAGCGGGGCCCGCAGCTCGTGCGAGAGCCGGGTCAGAACCTCTTGGTGCTCCGCCGAGAACGCGTCGAATACCGGGCCCAGTTCCGAGGGCGGCGGATTGGGGGTGGTCACGTTGCCGGACATGCCACCTCCAGCGGAGCGGCTTCGGCGGCCGCGGAAACGGGGGCCGGATCGGGAGGGGAAATCCCCTCAGCGAGCATCTCCGAGAGATCGATTTGCGACAGCATGTCGCGTCCCCTGTCAGCCGCGGGAGCGCCTCTCTGGATAACCTCGAGGAGGCTCTCGGGAGGGATGTCGAGGAAGGCCCGGGTCAGCTCCGGATCAAACTGCGATCCGCTGCACCGCCGGATCTCCGCCCTCGCATCCTCCAAGGGGCGGCCCTTTCGGTAAGAGCGGTCGGAGGTCATCGCGTCCACGGTGTCCGCGATGGCGACGATCCGGGCGAGGATCGACGCGGCCTTGCCGACCAGCCCATCGGGGTAGCCTTTCCCGTCGTATCGCTCGTGATGCGAGCGGACGACCGGCAGGGCGGGCGCCAGCTCCGTGATGTTCGCCAGAATCGAGTACCCGATGACGGGGTGCTGCTTCATCCGCTGGTACTCTTCGTCGGTCAGGCGGCCCTGCTTCCGGAGGATCGCGTCGTCCACGCCGATCTTTCCGATGTCGTGCAGCATCGCGCCCACATAGAGGGCGCACCGCAACCGCGGTGAGAGACCCACGCGGTCGGCCAGCAGCATGGAGAGCTCCGCCACCCGACGCGTATGGCCGCCGGTGTAGTAGTCGCGTTTCTCGATCGCGTCGGCCATCGCCATGATCGTGCTGAGGAAAACCCCCTGGTTGCGGGCGAGCAGTCGCGCGTTCTCCAACGCGATCGCGATCTGGTTGGCCAGTGTCCCGGTGAACCGCTGTTCGATCGTCGTGAAGGGGCGGGTTGCCGAACGTCTCGCCAGAAGCAATAGGCCCCGGGGGACGCCCTGATAGAGCACCGGCACGCCCAGCAGCGCCCCCCACCGCCATCGGGGTTGACCGGGAACGTCGACCACCTCCGCCTCCGCTGCGTGGTGCAGCATCGGCTCGCACGTGGCCAGCACCACCTCGGCCAGCTCGGCGACCGCCGGGTCGCCGTCCGGAGTCTCCCGGGGCCACCGGATGCTCAGCCCCTCCCCCAGGCCGTTACCGGACGACGTCCGAATCTCGCCGAAGTCCGCCTCGGTCCACTGGACGGCCAGATGGATCGCCAGTTCGAGCGTCTGGCGGAGCGGCCGTCGGACCGCTACCGTTTCCTGCAAGCGAGCGTAAATGCTCAGTTCCTTGTAGCTTTCCACAAGCGCCCGGCTGAGGTCGGAAAGCTGGTGCTGGCGGTGAAGGTCCCGACTTAGAAGCTCTGCGCCGAACGCAGCGGCGAGCCGAGCCTTCGGCTCCGACGGGCCGCAGACGATCAGGCAGCCCTGGGAATCTCCGCGGAATGAAACGCAAGCGGAGGCAGCTGCTGGACCGTCGCCGGCAGGAACCTCTCCGGGCGCCGCGTCGTCGCCGGCCTGCACGTGAAGCCGCATCCCGAGTGCAGCCAGAAACTCCTGGAGCGGTCCGCAAGGACCGTCGCGATCCTGAATCGCGGCCCTGAGATCCGGGGACAGCATCGCCGATGCCCGGTGAACTGGATTCTTATAAGACCCGGCGCGACTTTCCGCCGGAACCCGCCGGGATTCATCGGTCCGCCCCGCGCCGGCCTGAAGGAATGTGAGGTGGTCCCAATCCGTGACCCACGGGGCGCCGGCCCGCTGCGGCCGGCCCAGGGCGATAAGCTCTCCGCCCGATTGTCACAAGACACCGAGCCGTCGGAAGGCTCGCAGGATGGGCCCTAATCCTGCGGAGCCTCGGAGCCGATACCCAGCTCCGGAGGTCCGCCTCGGCACCCGGCCACGGATCGTCCCTTGACCGGAGGTTCGAGCATGCAGGCACGAACGCTGCTCCTGGTGGACGACGAGCCCCACATCCTGCTTTCGCTGCGCTATCTGTTCCGCACCCTGCCCGGGGTGAACATCCTCACGGCTGAGAACGGGGCGCAGGCAGTGGCCCTGGCAGAGGAGCACCGTCCGTGCCTGATCCTCATGGATGTGATGATGCCCGTTCTGGACGGATTTGAGGCCTGCCGCCGGATCAAAGCGATACCCGGCTACGGCGAGCGTGTGGCCGTGTGGCTCGTGACGGCACGGGGCGAGCGGATTGATCGCCACCGCGGCACGGTTGTCGGAGCCGATGACTACATTACCAAGCCGTACGACCCGGACGAGTTCCTCCGGCGCGTGCAGGAACACCTTGATCGCCTCGCGACGGCGAAGGTGAGCGGGTGAAGGCGACAGCGCCGCCCCGGCGACCGACCATCCCCCTGGAAGTGCTGCCGCCCCCGTCGAGCACGATGACGTGGGTGCTTGAGGCGATCGGCCGGCCCCGGCTGAGCGCGGGAGATATCGCGGAGCTGATCGAGACGGATGCCGTCGTGGCAGCCGAGCTGCTGAGGGCGGCAAACTGCGCCTACTACGGCGTCGCCTCGACGGTTACGAGCGTCCAGAAGGCAGTGGTCCTGTTGGGGGCACGGCGGGCTCTCTCGCTGGCCGTGGGGGTGGCGGCACTTGCGAACATGACGCGCGTCCGGTTTCCGCCGGGATTCGGTCACGAGGGTCTGTGGGGACACCTGCGGGGGGCGGCGCGGGCGGCCCGCTGGCTTGTCGAGCCGGTCCATCCGGAGTCCGCCGATACCGCGTACATGGCCGCCCTCCTTCACGACGTCGGAAAGGCGCTGATGGCCGCAGCGTTTACATCCGACTGGCAGCGGATCCGGCAGGCCACGAAGGAATCGCCGGTGAGCTTCGCCCAGGCGGAGGCCGCGCTGGGCACGCCTTCGCACGCCGGCCTGGGGAGCACGCTGCTCGAACACTGGCAGCTCCCGGAACAGATCTGCCGACTCGTACGACGGCATCACGAGCCCGTGCAGCCGGGCGACCCGGACGCCGAACTGGCCGCAGCCCTGCGACGAGCGGACGCCCTCGCGCGGCTGGCCGGCGTCGGCAACCCCGGCGACCGTGCCGGCGCCTCCCTAGAGGCGGTGGATCCGGCGGGCAACAGCGACGCGGTCCGCCAGACCGTCGAACGTCTCCGGCAGGCGAGCCCGCCGCTTCTGGGCATTACACAGAGGTAAGGACGCTGATGCGACCCGACGTGGACACGAGCGCCTCCGGACGGACGAGTCCGTTCGCGGACCGATCCCCGGTCCTCGAACGGAAGGACCGGCTGCTCCGCCGGCTCGAGCGGGAGCTTACGGCGGCGATCCGCTCGGGTCGCCGCGACGACCGGCCGGGGGAATGCAGGCCGGACGTCGGCGTTTCGACAATCACACGGATCCACGAGGCGGTGGCCGATCTCGTCGAAGCCGAGACGCGACAGCTCCGCACCACCATCGAAGCGCTGACCCTCCTGGTCCACGAGACGGAGCGGCAGGTCCGCGATCGCGATGACGAACTGTCCCTCGTCCGTCAGGTGGCGGAGATCTCGACCGCGCACATGGGTTCGCCGGAGCTGTATCGCGAGATCCTGAATTTCGCGCTGGACGCCACCGGCGCGGACAACGCCTCGATTTTCCTGCACGACCCGGAAAGCGACGAGCTGAAACTGCTGGCCGCTCGAGGGACCCGGGATGAGATGCCGCAGGCATCAAGCTTCCGACGGGACGCGGGGGTGGCCGGACGGGTCTTCTCCACGCGCCGTCCGATGTTCATCCCGGATGTGGCGCTCAGCACGCAGTTCGAATCGCGAAGCTCGCAGGATTGGATCGGGTCGCTGCTCTGTCTGCCGCTGGAGGCCCGGGGCGAGGCCATCGGCATCCTGAATCTGAGCCACCACGCTCCGATGTTCTTCGCGCCGGAGCAGGAACGCGTGTTCATGATCCTGGCCCACCAGGTGGCCATGGCCGTCAAGAACAACCTGCTATACGACCGGCTTCGCGAGCTGAACGCGTCGTTGGAGCAGCGCGTCCGGGAGCGGACGGCCGAGCTGGCCGAGGCGCTCGAATACAAGGCCGAGCTGCTGGGCATGGCCGCCCATGACATCCGCAACCCGCTCGCGGCGATCGTGAACTTCGCCTGGGCCATCGGGCGGGCCCTGCCCGAGGGCGTGCCCGCGGACGTGGTGGAACTCGCCGACGCCATCCGCGACACGGCCGACCACGCGGTCCGGATCGTCAGTGATCTGCTGGACGCCGAGAAGATCGACGCAGGCAAACTGGTTCTGTTCCGGGAGCGCGTTCGGCTCGCGGATGCCCTGGCCTCCACCCTCGAACTGAATCGAATGCTGGCGTCTCGCAAGAACATCCACCTGGTCGCCGAGGGCTTCGATTCCGACTGCGTGGTCGAGGCCGATCAGAAGCGCATCGCCCAAGTGCTCGACAACCTCCTGAACAACGCAATGAAGTTTTCCCACGCCGGCGGTACGATCCGCGTCGTCATACGACGCGAGGGTCCGTGGGCCGTATTCGAGGTGGCCGACGAGGGCGTCGGCATCGCTCCCGAGGACCTTCCGCGCATCTTCGGCCGGTTCGAACAGGCCCGCTCCGCACGCACGCGCAGCCATGCCGGCAGCGGCCTGGGGCTGGCGATCTGCAAGAAGATCGTGGAGATGCACAACGGACGGATCACGGCCGAGAGCCAGCCGGGGGCCGGCGCCACATTTCGGGTTTACCTGCCTGCCTGCGAGGCTACGGTCCCGACAACCGACCAAAGCCCTCCGACACCCGAGCCGGCCAAGCCCGGGTGATCGCATCTGCCACAGCGCGTTGAAAATTATATAAACTCCGTTATCCTCTTGGGTCTTTGGTGTATCTCGAAGTGACACCATGAACCAGGAGGTTCTCGAGAGCATGAGTCAACCCGACGCGCCGGCCCAAGCCGGCAACAACGGTCTGGACTACATCTTTCGACCTAAGTCCATTGCGGTACTGGGGGTTACGAATACACCGGGGACGGTCCCGCATGACATCTTCGTAAACCTGCTCCAGGGGCGGTTCAACGGCGTCGTCTATCCGGTGGCCCCTCGCAAGCGGCATATCGCCGGCGTGCGGGCCTACGACTACATCCTCGACATACCGGACGAGATCGACCTGGCGATCCTCGTCTTCCCGGGACGCGTCTGCGAGCTGGCCCTCGAGCAATGCGGTCAGAAGGGAGTAAAGGCGGCCATCATCATCTCGGCCGGCTTCCGTGAGGTCGGACCCGAGGGCGCCCGTCGGGAGGAGGTCATCAAAGGCATCGCCCGCCGGTACAACATGAGATTGATCGGGCCGAACTGTCTCGGAGTGATCAATACCGAGCCGAACGTCCTGCTCAACGCGAGCTTCGCGCGGGCCATGCCGGCCGCGGGGAACATCGCCTTCCTGTCGCAGAGCGGCGCGCTGTGCACGGCCGTGCTCGATTACGCCCAGGGCAAGAACATCGGTTTCTCGAAGTTCGTCAGCCTCGGCAACAAAGCGGATGTAAGCGAGATCGACCTGCTGCGATACCTTGCACGGGACCCGCAGACGTCCGTGATTCTCCTGTATCTCGAGGAGATGACCCGGGGACGCGAGCTGATCGAGGTGGCCCGGCAGATCACGAGCGATCCATCGCATCCGAAGCCCATCCTGGCCATCAAGGGCGGTCGAACGGCCGCCGGCGCGGCCGCGGCCCAGTCCCACACGGGCGCCCTGGCAGCCTCGGACGTCGTGTGCGACGCCGTCTTCGAGCAGGCCGGCATCCTCCGTTCGAACTCGATCGAGGAGATGTTCAATTCCGCGCAGCTCTTCGCCTACCAGCCGCTTCCCCGGGGCAACCGCCTCGCGATCATCACGAACGCGGGCGGTCCGGGCGTGATGGCGACGGATGCGGCGATCGAACGGGGGCTGGAGATGGCGAAGTTCTCCGCCGAGGTGACGGCGGAACTGAAGAAGAACCTGCCGCCCACCGCCAACCTCAAGAACCCCATCGACGTGATCGGCGATGCCCGGGACGACCGGTACGTGGCCGCCCTCGATCCGGTTCTGGAGTCGCCCGATGTCGATATGGTGCTCGTGATTCTCACTCCCCAGTCGATGACCAACATCGAGGCGATCGCGCATGCGGTGTGCGATGCGCGCTCCCGCCACGAGAAGACGATGGCGTGCTCCTTCATGGGGGCCAAGGACGTTCTGCCCGGCATCCATGTGCTCCAGCAGCACAGGATCCCACACTATGTCCTGCCCGAGTGGGCCTGCGACGCGATGCGCGACGCGGTCAAATACCGGCGCTGGCTGGACCGCAAGCCGAGCCACGTCAAGACCTACAAGGTGAACCGTGAGAAGGCGGCCGCCGTGATCGAAAAGGCCCCCGACGGCTATCTTGTGGAGCCCGACGCGCTGGCCGTCCTGGAGGCGTACGGGTTTCCCATCGTACCCTGGCGGCACACGCACTCCGTGGAAGAGGCCCTGGAGGCCGCCGACCGGATCGGCTACCCGGTGGTGCTGCGGATCGTGACGGCCAGCATCGTCCACAAGTTCGACATCAAGGGGGTCGTGCTGAATCTGACCAGCCCCGCGGAACTCAGAAGCGCCTACGGTTCGATGCGGCAACGGGTGCTCGAGCATCTGGATGCCGCAGACGTCCGGGGCATACTCGTGCGGAAGATGATCCCGGCGGGCAAGGAGGTCATTCTGGGAATCAACCGCGACCCCGTGTTCGGGCACGTCATGATGTTCGGCCTGGGTGGGATCTACGTGGAGGCCCTCAAGGACGTCACGTTCCGGGTCGTCCCGATCGACGAAGCGACCGCATCGGATATGGTCAACGGACTGCGGTTTTCGGCGGTGCTCAAGGGGCTCCGAGGCGAAATGCCCAGCGACATCCCGGCCATCGAGGACGCCCTCAAGCGGCTTTCTCAGTTGGCCGCCGACTTCCCAAGGATCGCGGAGTTGGATATTAATCCGCTGATCGTGCACCCGGCCGGGGAAGGCTGCCACGTGGCAGACGTGCGGATCCGGGTAGGTTAGCAGGCTCGGCGCCATGGCCTTGCACGGCGAACCTCGGTCTGCCGGCGCGGTTTCCCTGCGGGGCCCGGGCGGGGCAGCACGAGCAGTGTCAGGCTCAGCGTATTCGTCGGGCGCGGCCCGACCTGGCGGAGATGGATAATGGCAAGCAAGGACATTCTCGACCGCGTGATCAAGGTGACGGCCCGCGTGCTGGATCTCGATCCGTCGACGATCCAGCCCAGTTCGAACTTCGTCTTCGACCTCGGGGCCGAGTCCGTCCAGAGTGTGGAGCTGGTCTCGGCCTTCGAGGAGGAATTCGGCATCGAGATGGAAGAGGACGCCGCCCTGGCCGTGCAGACCGTCGAGGGTGCCGCCGAGTTCATCGCCAAACACCTCAACAAGTAGCCGCCGCCTCCCGCGGGACGGAGGCGAGCGGCCTGCCGCGGTGAGCGGTGGAGCGCTCGCGCTTTCGTGGAGGGCTTCGCGTGGCCGACGGGCCGCCCGCCGCGCGGGATGCCGGCCTTCGTCACCGAAGTGGTAACGTCGGGGGCCGAAGGTCCGTGCACTTCATCAGTCGCTGGCTCCAGGCGAAGCGTTATGCGGCGGTTCTCCCGCAGGTGCGGGGCCGTCTGCTCGACATCGGCTGCGGCCGAAACGGGCTCGTGCGGAGCTATGGCGACGGGATCGGTGTGGACGTGCATCCCTGGCCGGGCGTGGACGTGCTCATCGGGGACGCGGCGCGGCTTCCCTTTCCGGACGGTTGCTTCGATACGATTGCGTTCGTGGCGTGCCTGAACCACATTCCGAACCGGCTCGCCGCCCTCCGCGAGGCCCGGCGGTGCCTGCGGGCCGGCGGGCGAGTCCTGATCACGATGATCGGCCCGCGGATCTCGAAGACCTGGCACCGGATCAACCGTCGCTGGGACGAGGATCAGACGGAGCGCGGCATGAAGACGGGCGAGGTCTATGGCATCGGCCGCAGCGAGATGCGGGATCTCCTGGAACAGGCGGGTTTCGAAATCGTGGAAAGGCGCCCCTTTCTCCTGCGGCTCAATACGCTGTACATCGCCCGGACCTGCGACCCGCGCAGCTTGTAGGCCCCCCTGCCCGACCGGCAGCCTCGCAGCCGTCCACCGTGCCTGCGGTTCTCTTCGTCCTGCCAGCGCAGCGACTATCGCTCGATCGTGAAACGCCGATTCCGGTCTGAGGGGAATACGCGGATCGGCTTGTAGTTGCGGGCCTGATCATCGTCCATTTCGGCGTACGCGAAGATGATGATCCGGTCGCCGGTCTGCACCAGGCGGGCGGCCGCCCCGTTTACCATGACCGTCCCGCTGTGGCGCGGGGCCTCGATGACGTAGGTGTCGAACCGGGCGCCGTTGTCCACGTCCGCCACCCAGACCCGCTCGTACGGGATCAGGTCCGCGGCGTCCATGAGGTCCCGATCGAGGGCCAGAGAGCCCTCATAATTGATGAGGGTCTCGGTCACCTCGGCCCGGTGGATCTTGGACTTGAGCATCGTTCGACGCATCGCCCGCCCGAACCGACAACGACCTTCAGACTGGACATTCTATACCTTTCACCCGGTCCATGCGAACTGTGTCATCCACGGGCCGTTGCGCTGTGGCGGCGAAAGATCCCGGAGCGTCCGCCGCCGCCCTACCCTGCCGCGCATGGCCTCCCGCAAACGGCGCTCCTGGCCCAGCCGAAGAGGTCCGTCGCGACGCCCGGGGCAAGCACCTTTACCAGTCCTTTCGGCGCAGTGACCCCTCCCAGCCCGGCGGCCAAGCGCCGGGGCCCAGCGGGCCCGTCAGGCGGGCCTTGCCCGTCCGCCGCCGGCGGGTCGGCCGCCTGAGCCGAGCCGTCTCAGGCGGCGGGGAGCGGGAGCCGTACGCATCCATTCCTACAAGGTGGCGAGAGCCGGGCGCACGGCACGTTGACATCGGTATTACCTTGATTTATATTGACTTGCTTGCCGGCGGGGCCGAGACGGGTCTGCGCGCGGTGGCCGTGCGTAAGCGTATGGCGCAGGTTGACTTAGAAAAAGTCAGCAAGGTTTATCCCGGGGGCGTCCGGGCCGTCGATCAGGTAACGCTCGACATTGCCGATCGCGAGTTCGTAGTGCTCGTCGGGCCGTCGGGTTGCGGCAAGAGCACGACGTTGCGGATGGTAGCCGGGCTGGAGGAGATCTCGGAGGGCCTTATACGCATTGACGGGCGCGTCGTAAATGACGTGGCCCCAAAAGACCGCGATATCGCGATGGTGTTCCAGAACTACGCGCTGTACCCGCACATGACGGTGTACAAGAATATGGCCTTCGGGCTGAAGCTCCGGGGCGTGCCCCGCCGGGAGATCGACCGCAAGGTCCGAGAAGCGGCCCGGTTGCTCGGCATCGAAGACCTGCTCGACCGCAAGCCGCGGGCGCTCTCCGGCGGACAACGGCAGCGGGTTGCCGTGGGGCGGGCCATCGTGCGGAACCCCAAGGCGTTCCTGTTCGATGAGCCACTGAGCAACCTGGACGCCAAGCTGCGGGTGGAGATGCGTGCGGAACTCAAGAAGCTGCACAGGCGTCTGGCCACGACTACGATCTACGTGACGCACGACCAGGAAGAGGCCATGACGCTGGGAGACCGCGTCGTGGTCATGAAGGACGGCCGCGTTCAGCAGGTGGGTCGGCCGCTGGAGGTCTACGATCACCCCGTCAACCGGTTCGTGGCGGGGTTCCTCGGGACCCCGCCGATGAACTTCCTCGACGGGCGGGTGATTCGCCAGAACGGGCACTTGTACTTCGACGAGGGGTCGTGTCGCGTGCGGCTTCCGGAACGGCTGGCCTCGCGATTGTCCGAACACGAGGGCAGACCGATGACGCTGGGTGTCCGGCCGGAGGATATCTCCGACCGGGCCGACGGCCCGTTCGCCGGCCAGGAGAACTCGCTGCCGGTGAGGGTGACTGTGGTCGAGCCGCTGGGTGACCGGATGGACGCGTACCTGCAGACGGCGGCGCACGACCACATCGTCTGTCGCGTGGATGCGCACAGCCGGATCGAGGAGGGAATGACCTTGACGATGCACCTCGACATGAATCGGGTGCATTTGTTCGAACCGGGCGAGCTGGGTCGCAACGTCAGTCTCAACGGGACCGGGGCCTGACGCCGTGCGAGCGAAAGGCTCCAGCACGGTCGCGATCCGGACGAGCGGGCACCGGCCATCCCGGAGGGAGGCGCCGATGCGCTGAGGGCCGGAGCATGTCTTGCGGCGTGCGGGTCCGCCCCTGAGGGCGGCCCTCGGGAAGTGAGTCGCAGGACAGGCTCACTTTTCGCGTTTTCTGGGGGGCCCCGGGAGGGTCGGGACGGACCCGCGGAGGCCAGGACATCGAGGCGGGGCGGCCGCGACCGGTCGCACGAGAGGCGAACAGGACGAGCAACATATGAACGCGGAACTGATGCGATACGTGGACAGCATCTCCCGTGACAAGAACATCGACAAGGAAAGCGTCCTTGCCGACCTCGAGGCAGCCATCGTATCGGCCGCGCGGAAGAAATACGGCCAGGAGGAGGACGTTCAGGTCACCATCGACCGGATCACCGGGGAGATGAAGGCCTTCCGGAACGGCCAGCCGATCGACCTGAAGGAGCTGGGGCGAATCCCCGCTCAGACGGCCAAGCAGGTCATGATCCAGAAGTTGCGGGAGGCGGAGCGCGGCAGCATCTACGAGGAGTACAGCGCCCTCAAGGGTACTGTCATCACGGGAACGGTAGCGAGGTTCGAGGGCGGGGCGCTGGTGGTCACGCTCCCGCGGACGGAGGGCTTTCTTCCCAAGAGCGAACAGATCCCCGGCGAGACGCACCATCCGGGCGAACGCATCCGCGCCCTGATCCTGGACGTCCGGGAGATGCCGCACCAGGTCAAGATCGTGCTGTCGCGGTCGCACCCGGACCTGATCCGGCGTCTGTTCGAGCTCGAGGTACCCGAGGTCGCCGAGCGCATCATCGAGATCAAGGCCCTGGCCCGGGAGGCCGGCTACCGCACCAAGATCGCCGTCTCGTCCATCGACAGCAAGGTGGATGCCGTCGGGGCGTGCGTGGGGGTACGCGGCAGTCGCATCAAGAACATCGTCGACGAACTCGGGGGAGAGAAGATCGACATCGTCCGCTGGAACGAGTCTTCTCAGATTCTGATCACGAATGCCCTCAAGCCCGCGGAGATCCAGGAAATCGCACTCTGCTTCGAGCTGGGCCGGGCGACGGTCGTCGTGGCGGAGGACCAGCTGTCCCTGGCCATCGGCAAACGAGGCCAGAATGTTCGGCTCGCGGCACGTCTCACGGGCTGGGACATCGATATCCTCACCCCCGCCGAATACAACAAGGGCCTCGACGATCTCGTCAGCACGCTCAAGGGCGTGGAGGGCGTCGAGGATGCCCTGATCGACAAGCTGATTGCCATGGGTGTGATCTCGCTGGCCGACCTGGAGGAGGTGGGCACCGACCCCCTCACGCAGGAGCTGGGAGTCGATCCGGAGCTGGCCGAGCGAATGTACACCGTCGCCTCGGAAGCCGCCCGGCGGATCGCATCGGAAATGGAGGCCAAGAAGGCCGCCGAGGCCCTGGCCGCGGCCGAATCGGCCTCCGCGGCTTCGGAGGGCATCCAATCGCCGATCGTCGGAGAACCGGCGGAGGGTTCGGCTCCGGCGGCCGCGGCGACGAGCGGGTCCGAGACCGAGAACGCGCCGGAACGCATTCCGCCCGAGACACCGACGAAACCGGGCGAGGCGACGGACGAAACCTGAGGGAGGTTTGGCGTGGCGGAGAAGTTGCGCGTGCACTTGCTGGCCGAAGAGCTGGGCGTATCCAGCAAGGCCGTGCTCGACAAGTGCCGGGCCGAAGGGTTGGACATCCGAAACCACATGTCCACCCTGTCGGCCGGTCAGGCGGCAACCATCCGGGAGTGGTTCTCCGGCGGTGGTAACGTGACCACCGTCGAAACCAGCGAACGGGTGGACCTGGAGAAGGCCCGCGCGCGGCGCCGCCGCAAGGGCCCCAAGGCAGCGGAGCCGACGACGGCGACGCAGGTCGGGGAACCTCCGGCCGAGGCCCGCCCGGCGGAGGTGGAGGCACCTCCGCCCGCTGCGGCGGCCGGCCCGGCCGCGCCGCCTGCGGCCCCCGTCGAAAAGCCTCCAGCTCGTCGCAAGAGCGCGGCCCAAGTGACGGCCCCTCCAGCCCCGCCCGCCGAACCGGTGGTGAAGGCTCCTGCCGCACCACCCAGCGAAGCGCCGCCCGAGGCCGAGCCCGCGGCCCCCGTCCCGGCTCCCGCCGTCACCGCAGAGCCGGAGCCGGCCCCGAAGCCACAGGAGCCTCCCTCGATTGCGCTGCAACCGGCGGCGGTTATCACCCCGCCGCAAAGCGCTCCGGCAACCCCTCCGGCACCCCAGGTCGCCAAGCCGGCCCCCCCGCCGAAACCCGAGCCGACCCGGCCGGCGGGTCCGCAGAACATTCCGGCGCCCGCCGTCCTCCAGGGACCCCGGGTGGTTCGCGTGGAGCGTCCGGAGCCCGTGTATCGTCCGTATCGGCCGCCGGTCAACCGCGGTCCGTTGGTGGGTCCGCCCCCGATTCCTACGGCGCCCGGGCGGCGCGGGCGCGGGCGGGAGAAAGGGCCCGAGACGGACGAGGAAGCGGCGCGAACCAAGCACCGGGTACATCCGCGGCGGACGGGACGCGTTTCCGACGCGGGCGAGCGACTCAAGGAGTGGCGGGATCGCGACCTGATCGAGCGCCAGGAAAAGATCCAGGCGGCCAGCGGCCGCGGCATCCACTCCCATCGGGCCGTGGAGACACGAACCCCGAGCGCCCCGCGCGTGGCCGCGAGAAAGACGCAGGTGGAGATGACCGAGCCGATCGTGCTGCACGAGTTCTGCGCAGCGACGGGCATCGGAATGGCGCAGCTCGCTCCGAAGCTCATGCGGGATCACAACATCATGCCGACCCGCAACACGACCCTCGATCCCGAGCTGGCCCAGGTGCTGGCCCTTGATTTCGGCATCGAGCTGCAGGTGAAGAAGCGCAAGACGCCGCTGGACCTGCTCCGGGAAGAGTTCGCCTCCCGCGAACGCCGGACGCTTCAGAAACGTCCGCCGGTCGTCACCTTCCTCGGCCACGTCGACCACGGCAAGACGAGTCTGCTCGATGCGATCCGGCAGACGCGCGTGGTGGAAGGCGAGGCGGGCGGCATTACGCAGCACATCGGGGCGTACCGACTCGATCGCAACGGCCACTCCGTGACCTTCCTGGACACGCCCGGGCACCAGGCCTTTACCGCCATGCGTGCCCGCGGGGCGAACATGACGGACGTGGTCGTGCTCGTCGTGGCGGCCGACGACGGCGTCATGCCTCAGACCGTCGAGGCGATCAACCATGCGAAGGCAGCGGGCGTGCCGATCGTCGTGGCCCTGAACAAGATCGACCTGCCCAACGCGGACGTGAACCGGGTCCTGGGCCAGCTCGCCGAGCATGGGCTCATCCCGACCCGATGGGGCGGGGACGTGGACGTGATCGAAACCTCCGCGACGCAGGGCATCGGGATCGATACGCTCTTCGAACACCTGGCGACCCTTTCGGAACTCCTGGATCTCAAGAGCGACCCGACCGTTCCGGCAACGGGGACCGTGATCGAGGCCGAGATGCGGGAGGGCGTGGGCGCCCTGGCGCGCGTGCTCGTGCAGGACGGCACCCTTCGCCCGGGCGACGTGATCGTGTGCGGGCCGGCCTGGGGGCGGGTACGAGCGCTTCGAGATGACCTCGGACGGCGGGTCGAGAGCGCCCTGCCGGGCACGCCGGTGGAGATCATCGGGCTGGACCGTGTGCCGGACGCGGGAGACCGCTTCTACCAGCTCGACGATCCGCAGCGGGCCAAGGAGATCGCGCAGAGCGTGGCGCGCGAACGGCATGAGCGATCGCTGGCGAAGCTCTCGCGTCCGCGGACCCTCGAGGACCTGTTCAAGCAGCGGCAGACCGGGGCGGTTCCGACCCTGAACCTGATCCTGCGGGCGGACGTGCAGGGTTCGGTGGACGTACTCAAGAAGGCCCTCTCCGAGATCCCCGGCGATCAGGTGAAGCTCGTGGTCCTCCACGCGGCCGTCGGCGGCATCACGGAGAGCGACGTGGTGCTCGCGGAGGCCTCCAATGCCCTGATTGTCGGGTTCCATGTGGTGCCCGAGCCGGGCGTCCAGCGGCTCGCGGAAGAGAAAGGCGTCGAAATCAAGCTCTATCGGATCATCTACAATCTGATCGACGACATCCGCCGGGCGCTCGAGGGTCTGCTGGAGCCCGAGAAGAAGGAGGAGGCCCACGGCCGCGCCGAGGTGCGCCAGGTCTTCGGCGTCTCACGGATCGGCAAGGTGGCCGGGTGCTATGTCACGGAGGGCGTGATCAAGCGGTCGAGCTTTGTCCGCGTGCTGCGGGATGGCCGCATCATCCTTCCCACGGCCGAGGATGTCGAGCGGGGGAGGCACCGCGGCCTGTCGTCGCTGCGCCGTTTCAAGGACGACGTGACGGAAGTCCGCGCCGGGTTCGAGTGCGGCGTCAAGATCCAGGATTACGACGACATCCAGGTCGGCGACGTGATCGAGGCCTACGGCGTCGTGGAGGTGGCCAGGAAGCTCTGAGCACAGGCGCGCGGGATCCGCGCCGCGGATCTCCCGGCCTGGGAACCTGCGGGCACAATGGTTGTCGGCGTACTGACCGTTCGACTGGCGATCTTCGAGTCCACGTCGCTCAAGGACAAGCGGCGTGTGGTCAAGAGCCTCAAGGACCGGCTGAGCAACCGATTCAACGTCTCCGTGGCGGAGGTGGACGATCTGGACTCCCGGCAGCGGGCAGAGCTGGGCATGGCGATGGTCGCCAATGACGCGCGGTTCGTGGAGAGCTGTCTCCACAAGATCGTGGACGAGTTGCGACACGAGCGGTCGGCCAGCCTGGTGGACTACCAGGTGGAGCTTCTCTAGGGGGGTTGAGTGATGAAGCCTCACCGGCCCGAAAAGGTCGCCAGCGAGGTGCGGACCCTCATCGGCGAAGCGATCGTCAATCGCCTCTCCGATCCGCGGATCTCGCGCTTCGCCAGCGTCACCCGGGTGACCGTCAGCGCCGACCTGTCGGTCGCCGACGTGTACGTCAGCGTGATGGGTTCGCCGGCCGAGGAGCGTCGCACGCTCGCTGGCCTGGCCCACGCGCGCGGTCACCTTCAGACCCTGGTCGCCCGGAACCTGCGCATCCGCACGTGTCCGGAGCTGCGATTCCACGCCGACGCGTCCATCAAACGTGGTATGGAGACCATCCGCATCATTGAAGAAACCATGGCCCGGAGCCGCCCGGAGGCCGGTCTTGCCGAGTCGCCGCCCGGAGAGAACGCATGAAGCACGGGGCGGAATACGCCAAGAAGATCAAACGGCTGTACGGGCAGTTGCGGCGGCGGTACGGCAAGCCCGAGCTGGCCGACAGCACCGACCCGCTCGAACAGCTCGTCCTGGGCATTCTGGCGCGGGGTGTTTCGGAAGCCCGCGCGCTGGCGGCGTACCGCCGTCTCCGTGAGGCGATGGTGGACTACAACGAACTCCGGGTCACGCCCTGGGTGGAACTCAGCGAAATCCTCCGCCCCGAGCTCCCCGACGCCGAGCGGAAGGCGCGCGATCTGTCCGATGCGCTCAACGCGATCTATGAACGCTACAGCACGGTCGACCTCTCGGCCCTGCGGGACAAACCCGTTCGGGAGGCCAGGGAATACCTCCGGTCCCTGCCGGGCGTGGACGAGTATGCGGCGGCCCGTGTGGTCCTGATGGCCCTCGGCGGTCACGCCGTTCCGATCGACGAGACGGCACTCGCGGTCCTCCGCAAGGAGCAGATGATCAGCCCCGACGCCGACCTGGCTGAGGCCCAGGCGTTCCTGGAGCGGCACATCCAGGCTTCGGAGGCGGCCGCGTTTTCCTGGTTGATTCACAGGTATGCCGTCGGCCGGGCGCCGAAATCCGGCTCGAACGGCTCGGGTGGCGGATCGCCCTCGGGCACGGATCGGACCGGCGGGGGCAGGACGGCCTCCGCGGCGGCGCGCCGCGACGGGCGGCGCAAGCCGCGCCGCCGCTAGGAACCTGCCCGCAGGCCGAAACGGGTTCGGGCCTGTCGGGCGCGGGCAAGATACCGGTCCGGGAGGAGGGCGGCATGCTGCCGGGAGGATCGGTCCTCCCGGGCGGCCTGTTTCCGTACCACGCCGGACCTACATGAAGGAGCACGCTCCCGGATGTCAGACGCCGAACGCATACTGAAAGTGGGCATTCCGAAGGGAAGCCTGTCGGATTCCACCCAGGATCTCTTTCGCCGGGCGGGGTTTGAGCTGACCATCTCCAGCCGCGGCTATTACCCCTCCATCGACGATCCCGAGATCCGTTGCATCATGTTTCGCGCCCAGGAGATGAGCCGCTACGTGGAGGACGGCGTCCTGGACGCAGGTCTGACCGGCCACGACTGGATCCTGGAGAACGAGAGCGATGTCGTAGAGGTCTGCGAGCTCATCTACTCGAAGGCAACGGCCCGACCGGCCCGGTGGGTCCTGGCCGTTCCCAAGGAGTCGAAGGTGCGCGGGCCGGAAGACCTCCAGGGGGGCATCGTCGCCACCGAGCTGGTGAACGTGACGAGGAAGTTCTTCGCCTCGCGGGGCATCGACGTCCGCGTGGAGTTCAGTTGGGGCGCAACCGAGGTCAAGGCCCGGCTCCTGGACGCCATCGTGGACGTGACCGAGACCGGCTCCTCGCTGGAAGCGAACAATCTGCGCATCGTGGCGGAGATCCTCACGAGTACGCCGCGCCTGATTGCGAACCGCGCCGCGTGGGCCGACCCATGGAAACGCGACAAGATTGAATGCCTCGCGGTCCTGCTCAAGGGGGCCATCGAGGCCCGCGCGAAGGTCGGGATGAAGCTGAACGTCGCGCGAGAGGATCTTCCGAAGGTGCTGGAGCTGCTTCCCGCCGAGAAATCCCCGACCGTCTCGACCCTGGCCGACGACCGCTACGTGGCCGTCGAGGTCATTCTCGAAGAACGCGCCGAGCGAGCGCTCCTGCCCCGGCTTCGGAAAGCCGGAGCCTCGGGGATCATCGTGTATCCGCTCAACAAGGTGATCCCCTAGGGGCCCCGCCGGGCCGATTCGCGGCCCCGGGGGAAGACTGACATGACTCGAATGCGACTGTGGATGACCGTGATCGGCGTGGCCGCGATAACGAGCGCCGGCCCCGGATGCCGGGCACCGCAACCGGTGGTGCCGCCCATGCCGGGGGCACCGGCGGCCGGGCGCGAGGCCACCGACGCAGCCCGGCGGCACCTGACCCTCGACCAGATTCCCGGCGATCCGGAGGCGCCGCCGGTCGTGAACCTCGCGACGCGGCCGGCCATGTCTCAGGCCGCCCTGACTCGATATCAGGATGCGCGGGCCCTCTGCGCGGACGGACGCTATGCCGAGGCGGTCGTGGAACTCGAGAAGGCCCTCCGGTACGACCAGAACCAGCACGAGCTCCAGCGGTGGCTGTGCATCGCGTGCTACTTCTCGGGCAGCGAGGGAAGGGCCAGGCTCCGCGCGCGGGAGACGCTCCGTCTCTTCCCGCAGGACCTGCCCGCGCGGTTCGTGCTGGGTCGGCTCGCGTTGAAGGCGGACCAGAAGGAGGAAGCCCTGCGCGAGTTTCGAACGGCCCTGAAGGCGCCGCCCGATCCCGAGTTCGCCGAGTACCGGGCGCTGGTGCACCTCCACCTGGGTCTGCTGCTGGACGACCTGGGCTTTGCGCGGGCCGCCCTCGACCAGCTTGACGCGTTCGAACGCGCTCGCAGCCGGCTCACGGAGGCGCAGCGGAAGAACCCGGAACTTCAGGCCCTCGCGCACAGCGGCGCCCGCACCCTCGATCTGCGCCGCGGCCGGCTGCTCGCGCGGCTCGAGCGCTACCGGGAGGCAGCCGAAGCGATGGCCGCGGCGGCCGCCGAGGCCCCCGGCGATGTGGCCCTCCAGACCGAATACGCCCAGGTTCTGGTGCGTGCCCGCCGGCCGGCCGAGGCCCTGGCAACAGCCCAACGCGTCGTTCGAGAACAGAAGGCATCCAAGCCGAGCGTTGATCTGCTCATCTCGGTGCGGCGATGGACGAATCAGACCGGCCGCATCCCGGCGGATTTGCAGGCCCTTTCGGATCAGTACCCGGAGCGGCTTGATCTGGCGTTGGACCTCGCGCGGATCCTGATCGATCTGAAGAAGCCCGATGCGGCGGCCCTGGTCCTTCGGTCGGCACAGCGGCGTCATCCCCACCAGACCGAGCCGGCGTGGATGCTCGCCGAACTCCTCTGCGGCCAGGGGCGCTGGCGCGAGTGGCTCGTGGCGCTGGCCGACGCGATGACAGCCCGCGAGGATCAGTATGTCCGTGTGGAACAGGCCGTCGCCGCCCTGCCGGAAGACGCCAGGCTCGACCGCGCTCTGCTCGAGCGGATCGTGGCGGAGGCACGCGGCCAGCCCGGGGAACCGGCCCGTCTCTTCGTGGCCGCGAAGGTAGCCGAGAAGCTCAAGGATGCCGCGACCGCCGAACGCCTGTTGCGGCGATCGGTGGAACTGAATCCGAAGGGAGGTCCCGCCCGGGTCGCCCTGGGAGAGTTGCTCCTCCGCAGGTGCGCGTGGGACGAGGTCATCAAGCTGACCGCAGAGGCGGAGAAAGCCGGCCTCGGCGGGCCGCAGATGGAATGGCTGCTCGGACAGGCCTATGAGGGACTCGACGATTACGAGGCGGCTCGGCGGCACTATGAGGCGGCCCTGAAGCTCAACCCGCGTCACGCCCGCGCGCTGTTTTCCCTGGCGATGCTGACCGAGCGGACCGGGGATGCGGTCAAGGCCCAGAGCCTTTACCGCCAGGTGCTGGACATCGACGCTTTTCACATCGCGGCTCGCGAGCGGCTGCTGCGCATCTGCATCGCTCGCGGCGAGTTGGCTGCGGCCACCGCCCAGCTCCTCGAGATCAAGGACCGGGCCGGCGCCTCGTCCCCGGCATATCAGCGGAACGAGGCCCTTGTGCGATTCATCCGACGGCAGGATCCAGCGGGCTACGCGTCCTATCGCGACGAGATCGGCCGCATCGTGCAATCCCATCCGCGCGACGTGCGGTCCCGCGAGGAGTACCTGGGCGTCCTCTACGCCATGCGCGATTACGAGGAAGCCGCCAGACAGGTGGAGGAGACGATTCGGATCGACCCCGACTGCGAACTGGCCCTCGAGCTTCGGGCCGCTCTGGAGGCCCGCCGCCTCGAGTTCGACTCTGCCGCCGCCACGCTGCGGAGACTCCTGGACCGCCACCCGCGCCGAGAGGGCTGGTGGCGCAATCTGGTTGAGCTGTACCTCGTCGAGTTGAAATATGACCGGGCCCTGGACGCCGCCCGGCGACTGGTCGAGCTGCCCGGCGGCGTCCGTCACCGCCGCACCCTGCTCGAGGTCTACCGCATGGCCGGCCGCTTGCCGGAGATGCGCGACCAGGCCGAGAAGTGGCTCGCCGACGCGCCACGCGACGAGGGGACCCGTGCACTGGTCCTGTTCGCCGACGAGGCCCGGAAGGACCGCGAAACAATGGTGCGTCGCTGCCGTGCCTGGATGGCGGAGGATCCCCATGCGGCCCGGCTGTGGCGCGTTCCCCTGGCCAGCGCCCTCGTGGCTCTCAAGCGGTTTGACGAGGCGCAGGCGGAGGTCCTGGGGTGGATGGAGGCGGACCCCGGTGATACCCAGCTCCTGAGCCTCTACGCCGAAGTGCTCGACGACGGCGGGCGACCGGAGGATGCCCTGGAGTGGGCGCGAACGGTCATGGCCGGCGAACCGCAGCTCGCCGGCCTGCTGTATCCGGTGCTCCTCAGGATTCATCACGGGTCCGGCGATTATGAAGGCGCCATTCAGGTCCTCCGGCAACTCACCCGGGATGCCATGCGGTCAGGTGAAGGGCGTGGGCCGCGGGCGGCCACGCCATCGGCGGACGAGGATGAGGCGCTGGGTCCTGCGCAGGCGTTCGGGCTCGAGCTTCAGGTCGGGGCGCTCCTGGCAGAGGCGAATCGCTTCGAGGAGGCCGAGGCGCACCTGAACCGCCTCGCGGAGCGCGTGGACCGCCCGGCCGAGAGGGCGCAGATCCTGCGTCAGCTCTCGTACGTCTATCAGCGTCAGAAGAAGCTCGATCTGGCTGAACAGCGGCTCCGCGAAGCCTACGAGCTCGTTCCGGGCGATCCCGGTATCAACAACGATCTGGGCTACACGCTCGCCGAAGCCAACCGTGACTTGGACGACGCGGAGCGGATGGTACGGCTGGCCGTCGGCGAGGCGCCTCGCCAGGCCGCGTACCTCGACAGTCTCGGATGGGTTTACTTCAAGAAGGGACGGTTCGAGGAGGCCCGCACCTGGCTGCTCCGGGCGGCGGCCCAGCCGGATGAAAACGACGTCGTCATTCAGGACCACCTGGGCGACACGTGCTTCCGCCTGGGCCGGATCGAGGAGGCACGGGCGTCGTGGCAGGCGGCGCTGGACATCGCGGCCGAGGAGCCGATCCGACCCGGGGATCAGCAGCGTGCCGAGGTCCTGGCGAACGTGCGCGCGAAGCTCCGCGCCCTTGAGCTCGGGGCCGTGCCCGCCGTGGCGCGCACGGCCGCAGAAGCCCGCGCGGCCACCCGACCCGGCGGTCCGTCTCCGGCCGCGAAGTAACAGGAGGTGACTCATGGCAGGCCATTCGCACTGGGCACGGATCAAGCACAAGAAGGGCGTGATCGACGCACGCCGGGGCCGACTCTGGAGCAAGCTCGCGAGAAACGTCATCGTGGCGGCCAGGACGGGCGGCCCCGATCCGGACCAGAATCTCGCGCTCCGCTACGCCATCGAAAAGGCAAGAGCCGCCAATATGCCCAAGGACACCATCGAGAACGCGATCAAGAGGGGCAGCGGCCAGGTGGAAGGCGTCGCTTACGAGGGCGTGACGTACGAAGGCTACGGTCCCGGCGGCATGGCCGTCATGGTGGAGACTCTGACCGACAATCGAAACCGCACCGGACCTGAACTCAAGAAGGTGTTCGAGCGGTTCGGTGGAAACCTGGGAGCGGCCGGCTGCGTGACCTGGATCTTCGCGACCAAGGGCGTAATCAACGTCCCCGGGGATGTGAGTGAAGACCGGCTCGTGGAGGTGGCGCTGGAAAGCGGCGCGGAGGACTACCGCCGAGTCGGGGACACGTGGGAGATCACGTGCGAGCCGGCATCCTTCGAGCCCCTCCGCAAGGCCATCGCCGACGCGGGAATCCGGGTTGAGTCTGCGGAGCTTTCCAAGATCCCCAAGACGACGGTCGCCTTGCAGGGAGAAGAGGCCCGCCGGGCGATGGAACTCGTTGAGGCGCTTGAGGATCACGACGATGTGCAAAACGTCTACGCGAATTATGATGTGCCGGAGGAATTGCTCCGAACCGCCGGCTAGGCCGGGGCGCCGGAATTGTTGCCCACATTCTTTCCCGCCGGCTCCTCTTTTTTCGCTGGATTCAGCACGCCTTTTCGCCTACTATACTCCCGTTGGCTGGTCTAACGCGTGCTGGCGGCTTTCCGGCAGGGAACAAGGAGCATCGTCGGTGGTTCGGCTGGCGCCCGCAACCTCTTTCACTTGCCGCGGGCGGTCGACGCGTGTAACAGAGTAGCCGTAGGGAGGCGGGGGCCGGCTTGGTCATCCGGCCTAACAGGCGCCCTGTGCACTCGCCGCACGGAACGGGTGGGGGCGGAATGGCAGGCTACGACGTTGACTTGCTGGCTTCGTGTGGGGAGCCGACGCCGGCAACGGCCGCACTCTGGAAGCAGGCCGAGTCTGATCTGTGCTTCCGCCCGCCCGGCGGGCGCGCCGAGCCGAGCGTCTGGGAGCACGCGGTCCGCATAGCCTGTCTGTCTCTGCACATCCTGCGTTTCCCCGAGCTGCGGCACGAGAAGTGCGACCGCCACGGCCTGCTGACCGCGGCCCTTTATCATGAGGTCGGCTGGGTCCTCCAGCTTCGTGACGGCCGCCTCCACCGGACGGAACTCCTTGTCCGCCCGACCAGCGATGAGCAACGGGAACTGGCTGCCGCGTTCGTCGAGGAGAAACTGGCGAAACTGGTGCCGGAAAACTCTCTGCGGATCGCCGCAGCCGCCATCCGGGAGCAGAACTTCAAGACCGCGCGGCTGATCGAGTCGCAGGTGCTGGTGGAGGCGCACAGTCTGGACGACGTCGGTCTCCAGGCCGTCTGCCTGCTCGTGCGACGGCACGTGTGCGACTCCAAGGGGCTTGATTCGATGCTCGAGGCCTGGGACCGGCAGCGCGAATACCGTTACTGGGAGGCACGCCTCAAAGACGGATTCCGGTTTGACACGAGCCGCCGGATCGCCCGCGATCGCCTTCGCATGATGGAGCGATTCATGTCGGACTTGCGCCGCTGCCATCGGCTGGAGGACGTCCGCGAGCTGCTTGGCACCGCCCCGGCGATGCCGGATGTTTCCCCGGCCGGCTCCTGAAGATGCCGCCTCCCTTGGGCGCTACTCCTGCCGGTGGCTCGTCTCCCGCGGTCGAAGGCAGCGCAGACCCCGCGGCGACGGATGATGACGCGGCGACAGACGGACCGGCCGCACGGGCCGACGACGCGGAAGGGACTCCGACGCTGCCAACTCGTCAAGCAGCATCAGGGTGATGCCCTTCGCGCGGAGTTGCCGCCACGCCAGGTCGGCGTCAGCCTCGCTCCAATACCCGCATGCGTCCGTGAGCACGGCCACGCGCTTGTGGCGTGCCAGCAGGCCGAGCGCCACGGCCTTGATGGAGCGCTCCACCCCCACGCCGAACACGATGTACTCGCTCGGGGTAAGCTCGGTCAGGAGGCGATCGGCCTTGGGATTGGCAAACAGGTCCTGGTCCTGCTTGCGGAAAATGACCTGGCGGTAGCGCCTCATCAGGTCGAACGGCAGGTCGAAGTTGTTGTCGGCATGGACCGTGATCCTCGGCGTAAGCAGCGTGAAGGGCAGCTTGTGCTGTCCGAAGGTGCCGTCGATGCAATGCGGTGGCAGCCCATTGGGCGGTTCGCTGGGACGGTGCGCCTCCATCGCCGAGATGACGGGGATACGGCGGCTTCGTGCCAGCGCGAACGTCCGTCGCAATACCGGGAGAAGAAGCACCAGGTTACGAACCGGAAGGATCCCGTCCGGACTGAGAAAGTCCCACTGGGTGTTGATGTCGATGAGCACCCGTCCGAGCGCGCTACTATCCTGTGTCCACCCCATCTTCCTTGCTCCCTCCCGCCAAGGCCCAGCCCACGATCGTCGGCTCCGACAGGGCTGGAGACCATCGAGCAAATCCGACACGGCGGGCCGCCAACGCAGTGCCTCCGCAGGCCGCCGGCATCTCTCACTTCATCCTAGGCACGCCAACCGGATGACGTGGGTGCCGGCCTGGAGAACTGCACCTTCTTCTGGCTGGGCGATTGGTTACGTCCGCAGATCCAAGGGGTTGCGGTTGGAAGCGTTGTCCGGCGGTTCTTCTGATGCGGCCCCTTCACTCGGAGCTATCGTGGCAATAAAAACGGCCCCGGTAGGGGGAGAACCGGGGCCTTTGCGAGCCATCGCAAGTTCCAGCGCCTGTGTCCTGGCCGGGGTAAACCAGGATCAAGGGGTAGGAGAAAGAGTCTGCTGGCCCCTGCGACGACCCAGATCTGCCACCCCGTCAGGGTGGCGCGTTACAAAACACAGGCCTATTGCCTCATAATAACGCAGGGGCGATTCCTGGAAAAGGGGCAGATGCACTCCGAGGCGGTTTTCTTGGGCTGGCGGTTGTGTGGAACGACCCAGGCGGACTTGCGAGGCCCTCTTGGGTTATCCCGCCACCACGCTGAGGTGCCCGGGAGGTATTGGCCATACGCTCAGCGTCGCATAACCTTCACAACTATCGGAGTGGAAAGGAGATATGTTCTGCGCTCCGCGCGGGAGAAACGACCTGCCCCCAACAGGGTGGCTACTGGCCTGCGATACCAAGGCAGCACCTCGCACAGGGCGAGCACCCGGTCGGCTGGCCTTGGCGGCAAGGGTGGGCGTTCTGCGGTTCAGGCTGGCCGTTGGGTGGCGCGGCGGCCACCGAGAGCGCTGGAGCAGAGTGGCCACGGTATGGCGGGGGTCATTATGGCGGCTGGACAACGCATGGAGTCACGGGTAAGAGGCATCGACGCCTCCAAGCGCGCGATGGTCATCGGGCCGTGAGGATCGCATGAACAGGGCCGATTGGCTCGCTCTAGTGCAGTGCGCCCAGTGGGAGACGCTCGACGATCGCTGGCTGGAGGCCATCGAGGGCCCCCAGCCGGATCGGGAATCGCTCCTGGCCGTGCTTGACGCTCTGGTTCGCGCCGGCCAGGGCGAACGCGCCGCCGCGCTGGGCTGGATGTGGCTCGCCTCGCTGAAGGACCGGGCAGGCGCGGCGGAGGCCCTCGGTTTGGCCAAGGACTTGGTCTTTCAGGGCGTGGGCGGCGACCAGCTCCGGGCAGAGATCGCGGCGCTGTACCGCGAGGTATTCGGCGGGCGTCCGGGCATTGAGAGACTCATCGCGGCTTCGGGGCTGATGGGAGACAAGTCGCTGCGCCGGGCCGTGAGGACGATCGAGGTCGGCGTGCAGCTTACCCCCGGTTCGTGCCTGGTCTCGCGGGGGGACGACACGCCTGCCGAGGTTATCGAAGTCGATCTTGAGGCGGGCCGGTTCGCCCTCCGGACGCCCAATGGTCGCCTGGACCTAGACCCCGACCAGCTCGCGGCCGGTTACGACCCCGTGCCCCGGGATGACTTTCGCGTGCTTACGGGGCTGGATGCGGAGGGCTTCGGCCGGCGCCTGCGGGATGATCCCGTCCCGGTGGTCATCGGGCTACTCCGGTCCAGAGGCGGCCGGATGGATGCTGATGACCTCAGGTACACGCTGACGCCTAAGTACCTGGCGGCGGATGAGTGGAGCGGCTGGTGGTCGAAGGTGCGTGCCGCCGCCCGGCGTCACGGCAATCTGCGGATCGAGGGTCGGAATCCGCCGGTGCTCATCTATGACGAGGCGGGGCGATCGATCGAGGACGAGGCCCGCGCCCGCTGGAACCAGGCTCGAACCGCCGAGGAGCGCTTGGCCGCGGTCGAGACATATCTGCGCGAGGCAGCCGCCCGGAAGACCCCTGTTCAGGGCCAGATGCTTCGGGAGTGGGCGGCCGGCATGGCCCAGCGCATCGAGGATCACAAGGAGCATCCGGTCGAGGCCCTCCGGGCAGCCGTGGTGTTGGATCGCCTGCGGCGGACGGGGGAGGTGGCGATGGATGGGCCGTCTCCCATTGAGTCGATTCTGGCGGGCGCTTCGGACCCGACCGGCATCCTTCGGGACTTTCTCGATTCGGAGTGGATGGGCCTGCTTCTCGACCAGACCCGAAGCGCGCTGCCGGGGAGCTGGCCGCGCGTGTTTCTGGATCTTCTGCCCTCAGCGCCACCGGACCTTGCCGACGAGATGGTGGACCGCCTTCTGGAGGCGGGTCGGCGAGAGGACGTACAGGCGATCATCCGGCAGGCCCCCGGCCAGCCGCTCGAGAACCTCCGCCTGCTGACCTGGCTGTGGCGCGGACCGAAGAGGGCCGACGCGTTCGAGCTGCCTCCGCGGATCGAAATACTGGGCCGAATGCTGGGACTGCTGGCAGAACTGGCCCGGAAGGAGGCCACGCCCTCTGCGCAGCTCAAGGCGGTGCGGGCGACGGTGCGGACTGCGCTGACGGCGCGAAGACATGCCGCGTTCCGGGAGGCCGTCGCGGGGATCGATCCGGCCCTGGCCGAGACGATCCACCGGCAGATCGCGCGGAGCCCGGGCCTGAGCAGCGCCCTGGTGCACGATCTGACGCAGATCATCCGGCAGGAACATCCGACGGTGTTCGCCCGCGCCCGGCTGGAGGCCTGGGAGGAACCGAACGTCATCTACACGACCGAACGGGGTCGCCGGAAGGCCGAGGAGGAGCTGAACTTCCTCGTGAACGTGAAGATGCCGGAGAACGCGAAGGCGATCGGGGCGGCGGCCTCACACGGGGACCTCAGCGAGAACTCCGAATACAAGTTCGCGCTGGAAGAGCGGGATCTGCTGCGGGCACGGGTGGCCCGCCTTCAGAGCGAGCTGGCGATGGCGAGACTCATCGAGCCCCACATTGTTCCGCGGGATCGCGTCGGGGTGGGCAGCCGCGTTCGGGTGCGGAGCCTCGACGGACAGGTGGAACGGGAGATGGTGTTCCTCGGACCGTGGGACGCCGACATCGACGCGCACGTGTACAACTATCAGGCGCCCCTGAGCCGTCGGATGATGGGGTTGCGCACGGGGCACACCATCGAGCTGGACCTCGACGGGGTGCGGCGCGAGTACCGCATCGAATCTATTGAGAGCGCGGTCGGGTAGCGTCCGGTCGTCCCCGCTTTCGCCACGCGAGCGGCCTTGTCTGGGAACATGCCGCGCAGGTCTTCCAGATCACGGACCCGTTCCTCGCGGCGTTCGATGAACACATACCGTTTGAAGGGCGGTTCGACCTCCAAGGCAATCCGTGCGCTGCCCTTCTTCAAGGACTCCGCGTCAGGGTCAGCCGAATCGTCCAAGAACCGCCCTTCGGCCCCATCCGAACGCAGATCCGCTCGGTGGCCGGTCCCTGCGAAGGCATCCAGGTAGATTGGCGTGAGCGACCGCGCCCTCGGGTTCGACGTAAAGATGGTCGTGTACGCGCACAGGTACTTACGGATGCGCTCCAGCTTTTCCGCGGTCCAGTCTCCGCCGAACTCATGCTTAGCCATCACCGCGACTCCTGTAGCATTGTTCGGCCCTTGTCGGTGATCTCCCAGATGCCGCGCGGCGAGTCGGCCTTGAGCAGGCCCTCCTTGACCATCGCATTCCGCGCCCACTGGGCGGCGTTGCGCCAGCGGGGCAGGTCCGGGTCGCTGGCCAGCGGGTCGTAGTCCACCTCCTTGAGCACGGGCTTCATGATCTGGCCGACACGTTCGAGCACGTCGCCGATCCGGCCGGCGCCGCCCATCTCGGCCAGCACGCGCAGGATCGGCTCGCGGTAGGCGGCCTCGGGCGTGCGGAGACCCCGCCGCAGGCGCCCCAGATCGCGCCGGGCGGCCCGGGTCTGCTCATCCTCCGCCTGCTCGGCGACCGCCGCGAGGGCCTCCCACTCGGCGCGAAGCGCGGCCACCTTGTCGCGGAATGCCGTCAGGATGCCCGCACGTTCCAGGGCCTCCTTGGCCTTGTCGTAGTCACGGCTGCCGAACGCCTTGGCACCCACGCCGTTGACGAAGTCGATCTCGGCCTCGACCTCCTCGGAGAGCATCTCGAACGCTGAGGACACGTTGGACGGGTTGTTCTCGATCATGGCCGGTGATCCTCCACGCCGATCCGTCGGACCGGCAACCTGTTCGGCCGGGGCCTTCCGCCGCTGGCCCGCAGGGCCGTGCGGGGCATATTACCCTTTCTGTTACCCTCTCTTGAGGGTATTACCCTTTCTTCGACCATGCCGCGTCCGTCCGAGCACCAGCGGGCGGAGTCGCTCGGGGGCCACCTCGACGCCCTCGATGCGGTTGGACGACTCGACGCTCTGCACCAGGGCCGTTTCCCGCAGCGCCTTGAGCGCCTGCGGCGACTGCCGCGTGAACAGCTCCTGCCGGCCGCGGGCCTCGGCCAGTTCGGCCAGCAGCCACGCCGTCGCCACCGGCACCTGCTCCACGTGGGATCGGATCATGCAGGTTTCTCCGGGAGCATCTCGAACGCCGACGACACGTTGGACGGGTTGTTCTCGATCATGGCTTGTCCTCATCTCTGCCGGCGACGCTGCTCCTTGCCGCGTGTCAAGCGATCTCGCGCCCCAGCACGAACCGCGCACGCTCATGCCGCAGCATCTCGTAGGGCGACATGCATTTGATCCGCATTCCAATGCACACGTCGGGAATCTTGATCTTGTAGAGGGACGCAGCGGGCACTTCATGCGTGACGACGATGTGCTTGCCGGCGTGAGCTTGCGATACCAGGTAGTAGTCCGCTTTCTGGAGAAACGTGCTGATTGCCGCAGCCTCGTAGCCCTGGCCCTGTACCCAGGCCGTCACCGCCGCGAACGATCGTAACGTTGCCTCGTCCGGTGGCAGGAAGAACCCGTCACCACGTGCCTCGGCCCACTCCGACAGCTCATCCTGCACGGCCTCGATTTCGTCGCCCACTTTCTCAATGCTGAAGACCATGCCCGCGCGGTTTTCCCGGATGAGCCAGTCCCAGAACGCCGGACAGAAATCCAGCCCGTAATGCAGGTTCTTGGCGCGGATGAAAACGTCAGCATCAAGGAGGTAAGGCATTACTTCGTCACCCCGAGGCTCTGCCCCAATTCACGAAAGGTGGACATCTTCTTGAATCCGAGCAGGTGGAACGCCTCCGTGAACGACGCGCGGCCCTCCCAGGTGCTGGTGACCACGGCGCGGGCAAAACGCTTGCTCACCCGCGCGGCCGTGGTGAGGTAGAAGTCGCCGCCGCTGGTGCGCAGGATGCTTGTCAGACGTTGCAGTTCCGCGTCGTACGCGCGCCAGAACCGTTCCTGTGTCAGCCCGCCCGCATCGTGAACACGCCGAAGAACGACGAGCGTGCTCACCTTGAAGCGGCGGGCCAGACGATCGAGTTCATCGGGCAGCGCCGCGCGCGGGTTGTACTCCTGCCGGAACACGTCCAGCGGCACCAGCAACTCCGCGGCGACGCGGTTGCACCATTTCTCGACGGCGTTCGTCGGTGTGGACCGCGGCTCAACATCCGTAAGCGCCGACTCGCCCAGCCACAGATGCGCTATCTCGTGGGCCAGCGTGAACATCTGCCCGGCCTTGGTATCGGCTCCGTTGACGAAGACCAGGGGCGCGAGCGGGTCGGACAGGGCAAAGCCGCGGAACTCGGCCGGGTCCAGCTTGCGGCGGTTGTTGCTGCCGACCACGCCGTTGACCATAACCAGGATACCGAGGTTGTCGGCCTGCTCGATGAAGCGGCGTAAGGCGTCCGTCCAGGTCGGCATCTGGCGGCGCTCATCCAGGTCGAACGCCAGCGCGCCGCGCATCTTGGCCGCGACCCTCACCACGTCGTCCGTCAGCTTGGCCGAGCCGACGAGCGGGAACGGCCGCTCCCCGGTGACCAGGGCAAACTCGCGATACCACTCCTGCCGCTGCTGGCAGATGTAGATCGTGTCGAGCAGGTCCGGGCTGGGCCGTCCGACGGCCTGGCCGCGGATCGTCCGAAAGTCCGGGATGGGGACCCGCTCGGCGGGCGGCCGTGGCAGAAAGAAACAGCCGAAGGGCGTGTGGGTCGCCGCGGCGAACGCCTCAAGCTGCTTCAGCGTCGGCCGATCCTCGCCCGCGAGCCAGCGCGCAAGTTGCGGGAACCTCGGCTCAAGGTCATCCACGGAGCGCCTTGCGCGATCCAGCGCCCACTTCAACATGCCTGTGCTGACGGCGACCCTGATCATAAGGACAGTCTACTCCCGCTCCTGCACCGTGTCATCGTGCCCATCGTTGTCGGGAATTCGGTCATTGACGTCGGTCCTCCTTGCCGATATAGTCCAATAGGCAGGCGTGCGCGGGAGCATCCGTAGGTCGCCCTCACGGGCGGCAGCCGCTGGTCGGCGGGATCCTACGGCCCGGAGCCTGCTTCTTTTGTTGCACCACGTTCAACGTCGCTCAGCACCAAACCCTTGCGTCGTTTCTCCTCGACCTCGCGCGGCATCAGCTTCACGCCGTATCCCCAAACCTGTCCGTTATGACGGTACGCCCGCGGCAGCAGGAGGCGCGCGTACGCGTCCTCGGTAAGCCCCTAGGCCGACGGCTCGACGGCGTAGAAGTAGCCGCTGGCAACGGCATCGGCGACCTGGAGTCCGACGCGGCGTCCGTGCGTAAAGGTGGCGATCTGCGTCGGTCGGACCACGTTCGTATCGGCACGGTAGTCGAAGGCCACCTTGTTGTCCTCAAGGTACTTGAGGTAGGCAGCCAGCCCCTTGTAGTCGAGTGATGCCCGGTTCGAGAAGACCAACTCCACCGAGCCGTCGCCGGCGTCGTCCCTGCGCCGGTGGTCGCGGCAGTACCACGAAACGCGCTCCACCAGCAGGCGTACGGCATAGAAGTAGAGACGGTTTTGCGCCGTGAACTTTTCGGGCGAGGTAAGGTCCGGCTTATGCACCATCACACAGACCGTGCGAAAATCGCCTAGCGCGATTCGAGCAGCGAAGAACTTGCGTTGTTCATGTTTCAGGTCGCGGAAGTGCAGGGGCTTCTTGTCCGGGATTCGGTACTGCGGCTTGCGGTCCTGATTGAGCCGGTTGCGGACTTCGTCAACGATCGCCAGCACGGCTCGGTCCTTCTCGCGCCGCAATACGACGCCCGCCAGGACGAACCACGCGGAACTGCCCGCGCCGAGCCGAAAGCCCTCGTCGCCGGACTCGTCGATGTAGGCCACGAATGTCGGATGAGTCGCCATGCGCGCCTACTCCTCGGTGTGGTCGTCGCTGCCGCCCATGCGGTGCTTGGTGTCGTAGTTGATGATGAAATCCAGCTTCCGGTCCGTGAATTCGCCGTGCGACACGTTCATTTGATCAACCCCCGCTCCACGGCACCGTACGCTTCCCGGGCGGCCTGCTTTACGTCCTCCGCCACCAGCGGGAAGGTCGTCAGGATGTAGGCGAACTCGTCTTCGGTCAGCCCGTAGAGGTGGGCGATCAGGCCGTCCAGCTCGGCCCGCAGGCGGGCCCGCTCGGCCGGGTCGGTGGCGCCCTGCTTGTGGCTCCGCAGGCCGACTTCCCTGGCCAGGGCGTCGAACTCGGGCGTGGTGCAGATCAGCCGGGCCGCCCGCTCGACGATCGGCCCGAACGCCGCGTCGGCGGCGGTCAGGCGGGGGATGCGGACTTCGTCCATGATGTGCTTGTCGAGATGCGACGTGATGATTAGCCGGACCTGGAAGTCACACACGAAGCTATTCATTACGGCTGTCAGGTACAACGTCGTCGTGGACGGCAAAACGTCGCCAGGGGTATGAGCTGTGTCAGCACAAAAGTGGTATGGAGGTATAACGGTCGCAACCAAGGTCCTGCTTTGATTCTTTCGGGCAATGCGCTGATGAACCAAGCGAGCCGTTTGGTACGGCAGAATGGCCCCGGTGTCGGACGCCCGCCCCAGAAGTCTGCGGCGACCGGCGTCCTCGTCAATCCAAATGCGCACATCCTGTTGCCTTAGACAGAACTGGCCGAAGCTTGCACCCTGTACGAGGGGCAGTCGGCCTCGCCGCGGTTCAGGACAGAAAAGACCGCGCGCTGCCGTCATGTTAAACTCTTGGCGGAGTGAAATTCCCCAGGACCGCTCACTAGCGTCGTCTAAGCCGGGTTGTCGCGCAAGTTTCTGGCACAGGCGAACGTCCATGCTCGACCCGAGTTCAGGTACGCGCATCGAACGCGGATATAGCCCTCGTATGGTCTCAAGGTCGATCCAGAAAGCTCCTTGGCCCGGGAACCGGCCGAGTTCGGCCGTATCTTCGCGCATAAACGCTACCGGAAAGCGGTGGGTCCCCGTCATGTCTTTGTAGAGCGTCAGGACAAGGAACTCCTCCTGTGGGCCAACGTTTTCGAAGACACCCCTTGTGTTCCGGAACCCGAAAGCTCCCGTAATTACGGTGCTTTCGAACAAGAGTCTCCTGAGCGCCTGTGCACCCCTACCTGTCCAGATCGTCGTTGGAATTACCAGGCCTGCTTGACCATAAGACCGCAGCAGGTGCAAAATGCGCTCTAGAAAGAGACGATAAAGGTTGAGTTTGGTGGGTAAGCGATTCCCCTGATCGTCAACAACCCGTTGCGCTGCATAGAACGCGGACTCCTTCAGAAATGCAGCGGCATGGGGAAAACGGCTCGAATACTTGCACCATTCCGCTTGCAGCGCGGGTGAGTCTCTCAACGCCTGGCGAAAGCGGTCGCACCACTGGTCGCGAGAGAGATCAAGCGCCGCGGCTTCCGGCAAGTGCTCTTTCAGAAACTCCTGCTCGCTGCGTTCAAACACCTCCCACGGCGGGTTGGTGATGATGGCGTCGAAGCCGCCGCGCTGGTTGAGGATCTCGTCGAACTCGTAGCCCCAGTGGAAGGGTTTGAGGGCCCGGATGTCGTCGAGGGTCAGGGCGCGTTTGACGGGCTTGCCCTCGTCGTTTTTGCGGTCGTCCCAGGTGGCCTGTTCGTACTTGATGCCCAGGTGCTCGAACTCGGCCAGCAGCAGGTCGTCGAGCACGTCGCGGGCGTCGCGCTTCTGCTGCTCGATCCGGTCGCGCAGGGCGGTCAGGTCGTCGGCGTACTGCGCCGTGTGCCGGAAATTCTCGATCAGGCGGTTCTTTTCTTCGACGATCTGGCGGTAGCTGCGCTGGCGGAAGAGCTGGCCGGCGAGGCGCTTCTCGAACTCCTTGTCGTCCACCCGCATCAGGCCGATCAGCGAGTTGCCCGCCAGGATGTTGAAGTCGATGTTGGGCAGGGGTTCGAGCTGGTCGACCGACTCGACCGAGGCGACCAGGGCGAGAAAGAGGCGCAGGCGGGCGATCTCGGTGGCCTCCTCCATAATGTCCACGCCGTAGAGGTTCTCGGTAATGATCGTCTTCTTGATGAAGTAGGCCAGGCTGCGGTGCTCGCGTTCGCGGTCGGCGAGCCAGCCGGAGAGGGTCGTGTCCTTGACGAACTTGATCTTGCCGATGACGGCCGAGTAGATGTTGATCAGCGTGCGGAGGGCGGCGACCAGGAACGCGCCGGAGCCGCAGGCGGGGTCGAGCAGGCTGAGATTCGGCAGCACGTCCAGGAGCAGACGACGGCACAGGGTCGCGTCGAGGTTCATCAGCAGGTCGGCGACGGTTTCGAAGCGGCGGGCGGGGGCCAGGCCGGGCAGGCCGGGGGTGTTGACCGCGTCGAGGATCAGCCGGTGGATGGTCTGCTCGCAGAGGTATTCGGTGATCTCGGTGCGGGTGTAGTAGGCGCCGAAGGCCTTCTGGTTGATGTACTTTTCGAAGATGTAGCCCAGGACGTCGGGGCGGATTTCGTCGTCGCGCTCGCCGGGGGTGTCGTTGAGGTTCCAGGAGTAGCGCTGGAAGAGGGAAAAGAGGTTTTCGAAGGCCTTGTCGGGGACATCGAGGTCGGGGCAGTCCCGTTCGACCTTGTGAGGCAGGAACAGGCCGCCGTTGAGGTAGCGGATTTTGCCGAGGAGCCGGCGGGCCTCGGGTGAGCGCTGCTCCTGGGGCTTGGCGAAGCCCTCGAAGAAGAGGGTTTTCAGGAAGTCGCGGAAGAAGCGGTCGGGGCCGCGGGCGCGGCTTTCGGCGAGCTTGTCCTGAAGGTAGGCTTGGTTGCCGTCGCGGGCGGCGGGGTTTTTGTAGTCGAGGAAGCCCTTTCGCTGGAGGAAGTAGATGAACATCAGGCGGTTGAGCAGCACGGAGGCGTACCAGCGGCGGTCGTGCTCGTCGGGGACGCCCCGGATGAGTTCGAGGAAGGCCAGGTGCTGCTCCTGGTAGTCGCGGAAGAACTGCTTGGTGACGCGCTCGACGTCCAGGGCCGTCTTGAGGCGGTTGGCAACCTCGACGACGGGGACGTGGCCGGCCGCGTCGAAGTCACCGAGGTCGAAGACCATGGCGGCGAGCTTGGCGATGAACAGGTCGCCGGGCTGGCCCTTGAAGAAGTAGTGGTCGCGGGGGCGTAGCTTGCCGTCCTCGCGTTTGACCCAGTACCACAGGCTCTGCGTGCGGGGCCGGTCGACGAAGATGAGCAGGTGCTCATGGTGGAGCCTGGCGATTTCGCGATGGACGGCCAGGCGTGCTTTGGCGTCGGGGATGCGGCCGTCGGGGGCGGTGATCTCGAAGACCACCACCCCGGCGAGCTGGGCGATGTGGCGGCGCGTGAAGGTCGCGCCAGCCGCCTCGAAGGAGGCGGCGGAGCGGGCGGTGGGCTGTGACCAGCCGAGTTCCTCGATGAACAGGCGGCGGAAGTCGAAGTCCTGAAGGCAATTCCGTATGCGGGCAAAGTCGATGGGCATAGCTCAGTGTCCCCCAGTTGTCTGACGCAGACCCAGTGAGCAGATAATCCGCGGCTCGGCCGCTTCCTCTTCCTCGGAAACCCGGCAAAGCCGGTTGTCGGCCCGCAGGCCCACCACGAGCTGCGCCAGGTCCGGGTCGCTGATGCCGCTCTTGAGCTGGCGGTTCAGCGTGTCGGTGGCGGACTGGAGCAGCGGGAACCTGTAGATGTCGTCCACGGCCTTCAGCAGTTCGGGCGTCTCGAACAACGTGCCCCGGATGGATTCGATGTAGTTCTTGAGCCGTTCGTAGGTGCGGAAGCGAGCGCCCGACGGCCGGCC
>Ga0209162_1000353_pt1 | contig 50837 bp, 39 predicted proteins | sample YNPNPMetaG_FD_187121 | JGI IMG/M metagenome (GOLD analysis project Ga0209162, IMG submission 187121) | Anoxygenic and chlorotrophic microbial mat microbial communities from Yellowstone National Park, USA - YNP NP MetaG (SPAdes) (version 2) ...
GCGCGACCCTCCTCGCCGCGGTGATCGCCGGATTCGGCGGGGTGATCTCCGAGGTGGGGGCGGCCATGATGGTGGGGGGCAACCTCATGCTCAACGGCCGCCCCTACACCCGCACCCTGACCACCGCCACCGTCCAGGCCACCAGCCAGGGAGAGTCGGTGACGGCCATCGCCCTGGGCATCATCCTGCTTTTCATCACCCTGGTCCTCATCGCGGTGATGACCCTCATCCAGCAGCGGGAACGCCTCCCGGGTTGGTTCCGCGGGGCGCCGGCGGGTAAGTGGAGGGCAGCCCGTGGGTGAGATCCTCAACGTGGACGGCCTGCTGCGCAGGCACGGCGGGGATGTCGTGCTGGACGTACCCTCCCTGGGAGTGGAGGAGGGAGAGGTGCTGGCGGTCATCGGCCCCAACGGCTCCGGCAAGAGCACCCTGCTGCGGGTGGTGGACCTGCTGGAGAGGCCCACCGCCGGCGACATCGTCTATTGGGACGGCAGCCGCCTCTCCCGGCTGGGGCGCCGGGAGAGGGTGGGCCTGGCGAGGCAGATGGCCATGGTCTTCCAGGAACCGCTGCTCTTCCGCCGCTCGGTGAGGGCCAACGTGGCCTACGGCCTCAGGGCCAGGCGGGTGGAGAAGGAGGAGGCGCGCCGCCGGGTGAGCGAGACCCTGGAGATGCTGGGCCTTGAGGGTTTCGAGGAAAGGTATGCCCCCAGCCTCTCCGGAGGCGAGGCGCAGAAGGTGGCCCTGGCAAGGGCCCTGGCGGTCAGGCCCCGCCTGCTGCTGCTGGACGAGCCCTTCGCCTCCCTGGATCATCCCACCCGCCAGACTCTGCGCGCGGAGATATCCGTTCTACTGCGGCGCATCGGCACCACCTGCATATACGTCACCCACGACCATCTGGAGGCGCTGGAGATGGCCGACCGGCTGGCGGTGCTCATCGGGGGGAGGATCCGCCAGGTGGGTTCGCCCGTGGAGGTCTTCTCCCGCCCGGCCAGCCGTGAGGTTGCAGATTTCGTGGGGGCGGAGAACCTGGTGGAGGCGGTGGCGGTGGCTTCGGGACGGGGGTCAACGGAGGTGAAGGTGGATGGGGTCAGGCTGGAGATAGCGGGTGAACATCCCCCGGGCAGCCGCCTGCTCCTGATGATCCACCCCGAGGAGGTGACCCTGCTCAGGGAGTCGGCAGGGGTGGCCGAAAGCTCTGCCCGCAACCTCCTGCCGGGGACGGTGGAGGATCTGACCCTGATGGGGGCGCTGTACAAGGTGAGATTGGACTGCGGATTCCCCCTCATCTCCTACGTCACCCGCGGTTCCCGCGAGGCCCTGGGGTTGGAGAAGGGCTCCCGCCTGTCCTGCTCGTTCAAGGCCTCGGCCGTGCATGTCATACCGAGGCCGAGGTGAGACCGGGGGCTGCGGTGGTTGGCGCGCCTGCGGGCCGGACTCCCGAGTCGGCCGTGGTAGGGACAGGCGAAGGATCGGGAGGAAGAGGGGGTTGACAGCGGGGATAGGCGTATCGGCGTCGGCAGCATTGGATGGGCACGCGATCAGGAGGTGAGGTGATCGCCTTGATGAGGTTAGAGGAGGCGCAGCGCCGCGTCCTGGAAGCGGTGGAGCCGCTACCAGTGGTGGAGTCCTCCCTGGAGGACTGCCTGGGGCTCTTCCTGGCGGAGCGGGTGGTGGCGGGTGCGGACATCCCCCCCTTCGACAATTCCGCCATGGACGGTTACGCGGTGCGATCGGAGGATATCGCCGGCGCGAGCGAAGTCACGCCAGTGCGGTTGGAAGTACTGGAGGACCTGCCCGCCGGCCAGGTGTCCCGCGGCGAGGTGGGAAGAGGCCAGGCCGTGCGGATCATGACCGGCGCGCCGGTTCCTCCCGGTGTGGACACGGTGGTGCCGGTGGAGGACACCTCCAGGGAAGGGCGGGGTGCCCTCATCCGCCGCGCCTGGGAACGGGGCTCCAACATCCGCAGGGCGGGCGAGGACATCAGGCGGGGAAGTGCGGTGCTGCAGCCGGGTTGCCGCCTCGGCCCGGCGGAGATTGGGGTGTTGGCGGGGCTGGGAGTGGTCCGCGTCCCGGTGCGGAGGCGCCCGCGGGCGGTGGTGATCTCCACCGGGGATGAGCTGCTCCCCCCTGAGGAGGAACTCCGTCCGGGCAAGATCCACGACACCAACAGTTTCACCCTCGCGGCCCTGCTGCGGGAAGCGGGGGCGGAGGTCAAGCGGCTGGGCATCGTCGCCGACGATGAAGAGGCCCTGAGGACCGCACTGCTTGATAACCTGGACGGGGCCGACCTCTTCGTCACCAGCGGGGGCGTCTCCGTGGGCGATTACGACCTGGTCAAGCAGGTGCTGGCGGGGTTGGGACGCATGGACTTCTGGAAGGTGAACATGCGGCCGGGCAAACCGCAGGCCTTCGGGAGCATCGAGGGGAGGCCCCTTTTTGGACTGCCGGGGAACCCCGTCTCGGTGATGGTCTCCTTCGAGCAGTTCGTGCGCCCCGCATTGCGCAAGATGATGGGGGCTCGCGAGCTCTTCCGCCCGGTGCTGGAGGCGGTGGCCGAGGAACCGATGGGGCGTTCCGCCGGCCGGGTGGAGTTCATCCGGGTGGTGCTGCGGAGGGAGGGCGGGACGCTCCTGGCCCGCCCCACCGGGCCCCAGGGAAGCGGCATCCTGAGCTCCATGGTGCAGGGGCACGCCCTGGCGGTGCTGGGCGAGGAGGTGGGCAGGGTGCAGCCGGGGGAGCGGGTGGAGGTCCAGCTCCTGCGGGCCGAGCCGGAAGCGTGGACGGGATGAGGGCCGCGCCCGCGGGCAGGCGGCGAACCGGCCTTTACCTCCTATCCCCCGCGCGGGGTGGACTGGGCGGGCTCACCGCGGAGCTGGCGCGGGCTTGGGGAGGCAGGCCCGCCCTGGTGCGGGAGGACGGCACGGTCATCAGCTTTCGGGAGCTGCACCACCTCACCGACCTCGGCGCCTGCACCCTCATCGCCCTACACGATCTGAGGAAGGGGGAGAGGGTGGCTGTCCCCGGGGATCCCCTCCGGGGTTTGGTCGCCCTGCTGGGAGTGGTGAAGGCGGGAGGGGTGGCCGTCCCCCTGCCGCAGCGGGAAGGAGGGGAGGAGGACGAGGGGCCGGCGCATCACTGCCGGGCCCGCCTGAGGTGGGACGGCTTCCGCGGGCTCCTGGCGGAGGTGCCCGGGGGTGTCTTCATCCCCTACACCCGCAAGACCGACGAACTGGCGGCCTTGGCCTACCGCGAGGCGGACGGGGGGTGGCGGGGAACCATGGTCAACGACCGCTCGCTGCTGGCGGCGGGGATCCCCCTGGCCCTAGCCCTCAGGTCGCTCGGGGTGAGGTCGGCCCGCCTCCACCTTACCTTGGACCGTTCCACCGGCATCGCCTGGGCCCTGGCCTGCCTGCGGGCGGGTACCGCCCTCAGCCCCCTCTTGCCTTCCGGCGCCTGGTTGGGAAAGCGAGAGGACCTGGAAGGAGCGGGAGGAACGGAGGAGACCCGCTTGGTATGCGTCGCGGGTATGGCTGAAGGGCGGGCGCCGAGGGGCACGGCCCTCTGCCTGGACGGGCCCTGTCTCGAGGAGGCCTGCGGCTTCTTCCTGTTGAGGGCGCGTCGGGGAGGCGCCTTCCCGCCCCGCCTGCTGTGGCCTCTTCCCCACCTGCGCTACCGGGTCGATGCGGAGACGGGGACCCTCGCCCTGCGGGGCAAAGGCCTTTCCTACGGCTACTGGGGCGACCTGGAGGGCAGCACGCTCTCGCGGCCGGGGGGTTGGTTTCAAACGGAGATGCGGGTCAGGAGGATGGGGCCGGCGTTCGGGGAGGCCTGAAGGCCAGCGACCGTTTTGCGGCAGCCGGTCCCGGGAGAGGGCCGCCCCGCTCACAGCGCCCTTACCCCTCAGGTTAGGCTGTAGAGGCCCAGGGTGGAGATGCGGTCGTGCTCCTTCTTCAGCGCCTCGCCCAGGTCCAGCCCCAGCAGGCAGGATACCGAGGCCAGGTAGAAGAGGGCGTTGCCCAACTCGGTCTCGATGATGTCCCGGCAGTTTGAGCAGAGTTCCCCCTCGACGTGACTTTTCACGTACTGGAGAAGGGTGGAGCTGTCCGCTTCGTCGGGGAGCTCCTGCTTGCCCGCCTCGATGCGGATGCAGCCGCAGTAGGTGACCGACTTGGCGATGGCCCGGTTGACGCGGGTGGCGGCGTCTTGCAGCTTGGTCATCACGTCGAGGATGCTGCGGTTCCTCAGGAGGTAGTCCGAGACTGTCTTCTGGAACTCCGCGGGGGTAACCTCTTTCATTGCTCGCCCCTCCGTTCCTCTCCGCCATCCATGCCTATCTTGGCATTTTTGTACCCCACTGTCAAACGACACGCCGCACGGCCGGAAGAAGTTCTTACCTTTGTGATAAAACGAACGAAGTTCTTTCATTCGAATAATATTCGATGATACAGCGCGGTTCCGGCCGGGCGGCCCCCGCCCATCTATGGTAAAATCTCCCCGGAGGACATAAGGAAGATAAGGGCCCCAGAGACCTCTTGGCCCTAGCTTGTCAGATACTTGTCGCCCCGGACCGCGATCCGCGGAAAGAGGATCGAGGGGGAGCGGATGGACGAGGAGCGGAGAGACCGCGAGATAATGCAGGCCCTCAAGCTCATAGCGCCCGGCACTGAGCTGCGCGAGGGCATCTCCCGCATCGTCTCCGGCCATTTCGGGGGGCTGATCGTGGTGGGGGATTCAGAGGACATCCGCGCACTATGCAACGGGGGCTTCCGCCTGGACATCGACTTCACCGCCCCTCGCCTCTACCAGCTCTCCAAGATGGACGGGGCGGTGATCCTCTCCGAGGATCTCACCACCATCCGCTTCGCCAACGTCCACCTGGTCCCCGATCCCTCCATCCACACCACCGAAGGGGGCACCCGGCACCGCACCGCCGAGAGGGTGGCCAGGCAGACGGGCAAGCTGGTCATCGCCATCTCCCAGCGCCTGGAACGCATAACCCTGTACAAGGGCGACTGGAGGCACGTGGTGGAGGAGAGCCGGGTGATCATCAGCAAGGCCAACCAGGCCCTGCAGACCCTGGAGAAATACCGCAGCCGCCACGACCAGGTCTCCCAGGCCCTCAGTGCCCTGGAAGCGGAGGGTCTGGTCACCCTGCAGGATGTGGTCAAGCTGCTGCAGAGGGCGGAGATGATCACCCGGATATCCGAGGAGCTGGAACTATACCTGGCGGAGCTGGGAACGGAGGGAAGGCTGATCCGCCTGCAGTATGAGGAGCTGATAGCCGGCCTGGAGAGGGAGAAGGAGAACACCATCCGCGATTACCGCCAGGACGACCGCAGGTCGGTGGAGGTCATCCTGCGCATCCTCTCCCGCCTCACCTCGGAGGAGCTGCTGGTGCTGACCAACGTGGCTCAGGCCCTGGGATACTCGGGGAGCCAGGACGAGCTGGACCGCCCGCTGATCCCGAGGGGCTACCGCGTGCTCAGCCGCATTCCCCGGCTGCCCTCCTCCATCGTGGACAAGCTGGTCAAGCATTTCCGCAACCTCCGCAACATCATGGAGGCCAACGAAGGGGAGTTGGAAGAGGTGGAGGGAGTGGGCAAGGCGCGGGCGGCCCTCATCCTCGAGGGCCTGCGCCGCATCTCCGAGAGCACCCTGGTGGAGAGGTTCGCATAGCGGCCCGACCTCACCGCTTGAGGGCGTGGTCAAAAGCTCCGTACTAGAATGGCCTGGCGAACGGCGCCTCGGAGACCTGGGAAAGATGCGGGATGGACTATTCCGTCAAATGTCAAGACCTGGCCCCGATTTTGCCAAATCCTGGGTTTCGTGATATTATTTAGACCGCTTGCGCCGATAAAGCGTCGGGAAGGCGCGGGGCCAAGACCGCGGGACGCCTTCCCCCGGGATTGAGGAAGCGATCCCGCAGCGGGACCGGGAGCGAGGTGATAAGGATGTTCGAGGTGGGAGACGTAGTCGTTTATCCCTTGCACGGGGCGGGAGTGGTGGAGCAGATCGACGAGCGGCAGATCGAGGGAGAGCGGAAGAAATACCTAGTCTTGAGCTTCGCCCAGGGCAACCTGAAGGTTTCGGTGCCGGCCGAGAAGACGCAGGAAGTGGGACTGCGCAGCGTCATCAGCAAGCGGGAGGTGCGCCAGGTCATCGAGGTCCTCAAGCAGGAAGGTGCCCCCATGCCCGCCAACTGGAACCATCGTTTCAAGATGAACCAGGATAAATTGCGCAGCGGGGACATCTACCAGGTGGCCGAGGTGGTGCGCAACCTCACCCTGCGTGACCGGGAGAAGGGGCTTTCCGCCGGCGAGAAGCGCATGCTCCAGCAGGCGCGGGATATACTCATCAGCGAGATCGTCTTTGCCACCAGCAGCAGCCGCCAGAAGGCCTGCGACATGGTCGATCGGGCCTTCGGGCGTTGCAACTGACCCTGGCCGGTTATCCGGTGGCTCAGGGGCCACACCGGAACAAAGCATGTTCACGGTCTTTCGGGCGCCGTGGCTGTAGTCGGCCTGAATTTCCTTTCATCCCAGAGGGGTGCCGATCCTGAAAATGAGCTCGCTGCCGCCCTGTGCTATAATTCCACTTGAGAACGAGCCTGCCGCATTACGTGCGGTAGAGCCCTTCTCTCGTGGAGATTTGAAAAGGGGAAGATGGGGACTTATCCCGGTGAGCGGCGGCCAAGCGCGATTCATATTGATCATCCAGGCCGTTCACAGCCGGGAGCGACGTAAAGGAGGTGAGAGCTCCTGTCCTTTAGGAGTGCAAGGTAATGGTAGTCCTCCTCATCCGCCTGATGTGCATCATCGGCGGGGGGATCGGCGGATATGAGGTCGGAGGGCTGCTGCGCGACCATCTCATGCAGAACGCGGATACCAGGTACCACGTAGCCGGCTTCATCATCAGCATCATCGTCTGTCTGGGCCTGGGTTACGTGTTCGGGGGGGTCTTCGGAAGATACTTGGCGCGGCTGCTCGGCCGCTTCGAACACGCCATCCAGGATGTCCCCGGACATCAGTTGATGTTCGGGGCTCTGGGCATCATCTCCGGCTTCATCATCGCTTTCTTCCCCTCGGTCATCATCTTCCGTTCCTACCCGGGATGGATCGCCTCCATCTTCCTCTTCATCATCTTCGGGACGGTGGGCTATATCGTCGCCGTCCAGAAGAAGGACGATCTGCTGGAGATCTTCCGGCCCCGCGCCTCCGTGCTGGTGTCAGCGGATGATGCCGGGGAGAGGGCCCCTGCCCGCATCTTGGACACCAGTTCCATCATCGATGGCAGGATCCTGGACATCTGCGCCAGCGGATTCCTGGAGGGCGCACTGGTGGTGCCGCGCTTTGTGCTCAAGGAACTGCAGAGCATCGCCGACTCCGAGGATCCCCTCAAGCGCAACCGGGGCAGGCGAGGGTTGGACGTGCTCAATTCGCTGCAGAGGCAGGACCGGGTGGAGGTGATCATCGAGGACCGCGATTACCCGGAGATGGCCGAAGTGGACGCGAAGCTGGTCATGCTGGCCCGACACCTCAACATGCCCATCCTCACCAACGACTTCAACCTGAACAAGGTGGCGGAGCTGCAGGGTGTTCGGGTGCTCAACATCAACGACCTGGCCAACGCGCTCAAGCCGGTGGTGCTGCCTGGTGAGGAGGTCAGGATAAACATCCTCAAGGAGGGCAAGGAACCGGGGCAGGGCGTGGGTTACCTGGATGACGGCACCATGGTGGTGGTGGAAGGGGCCAAACGCTTCGTGGGACGAGGCGTCTCCGCCACGGTGACCAGCGTCCTGCAGACCCCGGCAGGCCGCATGATCTTCGCCGGCCTCAAGGAGAAGGGCGATCGTAAATGAGCGGGGAGAGGAAGGCGATCCCCATGGTGGATGCCATCCTGGCGGCGGCGGGACGCGGCAGGCGCATGGGCGAGACCCCGACCCGCAAGCAGTTCCTCTTCCTGGGGGGACGCCCCCTGCTCTCCCACTGCCTGGAGGCGCTGCGGGCTTGCCCCCAGGTGCGGCGGATCATCCTGGCGGTGAGCCCGGAGGACCTTCTGTGGGTGAGGAGGGAATGGCTGCCCCGCCACGCCGGGGACGCCCGGGTGGAGCTGGTGGAAGGCGGGGCGGAACGGCAGGACACCGTGGCCAATGCCCTCATGCTGGTCTCCGGGGACTGCGAGGCGGTGCTCATCCACGACGGGGCCCGGCCCCTGGCCGCTCCCGGACTCTTCCGGCGCTGCATCGAGGCGCTTCCCGGATTCGACGGGGTGGTGCCGGTGGTGCCCTGCCGCGACACCGTGAAGGAGGTGCGGGAGGGCTTGGTGGTAAGGACTCTGGATCGCGGGGTCCTCTTCAATGCTCAGACCCCCCAGGTGTTCCGGAGGGAGGCCCTGCTGGACTCCTACCGCCGCGCCCGCACGGATGGTTTCACCTCCACTGACGACGCGGCCCTGCTGGAGCGTTATGGTTACCGGGTTAGGGTGGTGGAAGGAGAGACGGCCAACCTCAAGGTGACCTTCCCGGAGGATCTGGCCATGGCCGAGGCGCTGCTGCGGGGGCGAGGGTCCATCAACTGAGGGGGGTTGGCATGCTCAAGATCGGCCTGGGTTACGATGCTCATCCCTTCGCCCCGGGGCGGATGCTGGTCCTGGGCGGGGTGAGCTTCCCCTTCGAAAAAAGGTTGGCAGGCCATTCGGATGCCGACGTGCTGGTCCACGCGGTGATGGATGCTCTGCTGGGGGCGGCCGGCCTGGGGGACATCGGCGAGCATTTCCCCGACTCCGACGAGCGCTACCGGGGCATCTCCAGCCTCTCCCTGTTACGCGAGGTGGGAGAGAAGGTGCGACAAGCCGGGTTCCGCGTGCTCAGCGTGGACTCCGTGGTGGTGGCCCAGCGCCCCCGCATCGCCCCTTTGCGGGAGAAGATGCGCTTGAACATCTCCGAGGCCCTGGGCATAGACTGGGAGGAAGTGGGGGTAAAGGCCACCACCACGGAGGGGATGGGCTTCACCGGTCGGGAAGAGGGCATCGCCGCCATGGCAGTCGCCCTACTGCAGTCCTTGGAATAAGTCCGCGGTGACGCGCCCCCCGCGCCTAAGGCAGTGCAAGGCGCGTTTCAGATCGAGGTAATGAAATAGGGCGGCCGGAGCCGCCCTAATTTCCCTTGAACCTGGCGCTATTCCAAAGGTTTGAAATAGAGGATGTCGTGGATGGTGCCCAGCCGCCTCTCCGCCCAGACCGCCTTGACCTTCATGCCGATGTGGACCTTATCGAAGTCCACCTCGTCGATGCGGTGGTGGAAATCGGTGGCCAGTTCCGGCCCCCCATCCTTACCGTAGAGGCGGATGAGAGCGTAGCAGTACGGCGGTTCGGTGGGCTGGCCGATGAAGGGCAGGTGCACCACTGCGAAGTTGTAGACCCAGCCCTCGTCGGAGAGCTCCACCCATTCCTCGTTCACGTCCACGAAGCAGCGGCCGCAGTAGGGACGGGGAGGTAGGAAAGCCGCTCCGCACTGCGGACAGGTAACCGCCAGGATCCTCTTCTCCTTGAGGCCGTTGTAAAAGACCGGATAGTACTGTCCGTAGGAGTACTTGAAGGGTATCTCCAGGTAGCCCCTCTGCTCCACGATGTCGTTCCGGTAGGTCATGCCGATCCGCCCCCTTTCCTCACCCCAGCTCGAAGTGCGCAATATCGAAGATGTTGCCCTGCCGCTCCTCCGGCTCTTTCCAGACCGCCTTAACGCCGGCCCCGGGAGCCAGCTCATCCAGGTTGGTGAAGCGGAGGACGTGCACCATGCAGTTATCCGCGCCCTCAAGCTGGATGAGGGCATAGGCGAAGGGCAGGTCGTAGGGCATCCCCGGGTGATAATGCTCAACCCTGGTCCAGGCGCGGATGATCCCGCGGTCGGGGAGTTCCACCCATTCCCCCATTAGATCGAAGCAGAATTCGCAGTGATCCAGGGGCGGGCAGAACACCTTGCCGCAGGAGGCGCAGCGCTTGCCCAGCAGGCGGCCGTTATCGCGCATCTCGGTGAAGAAAGTCCCCACCGTCTCCCCCACCGACCACTGGTAGGGGGAGCTCACCTTGGAGTAATAGGTCTTGGCTGGCTGTCTCTTCATCATACCCACCTCCCCCTACAGCTCGCTGGACAGGATCATGATGGTGTGGAACTGCAGCCAACCGCCCCACCCGTGGGCCAGGGCGGTCTTCGCCCCCTCGATCTGATGAGCGCCCGCCTTCCCGGAGACCTGCAGGGCCGCCTCGATCTGGCGGATGAGCGCGGAGGCCCCGATGGGATTGTGGGATACCACCGTGCCCGAGGGGTTCAGGGGCATCTCCCCGTCGCGGCGGGAACGGCCGCTCTCGGTCATCTCCCCACCTTTGCCTCGCTCGCACAGGCCCACTGTCTCGGCCCAGATCATCTCCTGTGGAGTGAAGGCGCAATAGAGCTCGGCCACGTCGATCTCCTTCACCGGGTCGGTGATCCCCGCCCGCTTGTAGGCGGTCTGGGCCGCCTTCTGCAAAGAGGCCGGGTAGACCATGTCCATCCCGGGATAATATGCGCCTTCCGAGCAGGTGGCGATGGATCTCACCCAGGCGGGGCGGTCGGTGATCCTCTTGGCCTTGTCTCCCGATGCGAAAACTGCTGCCGCTGCTGCATCGGTGGTGGGGCAGCAATCGTGCAGCCGCAGGGGGCTCACCACCACGTGGGAGCTCAAGGCCTCCTCCACGGTGAGGTCCAGCTGAAGGTGGGCGTAGGGGTTGTCCTGGGCGTCCTTTCGGGTCTTCACCGCGATCATGGCGAAGTGCTCCTCGGTGATCTGGGGGTTGCGGTGCATGTATTCCCGGGCCTGCAGGGCCACTAGGGTCACCGCCCCCGCGGCGAAGTCGCGCCCCCACAGGGGATCGTAGGTCACCGACAGCCCGTAGTTGGGAACGCCGTCGGAGAGCTTCTCGAAGGCCACCGCCAGCACCACGTCGTGCAGGCCGCAGGCCACGTGGTAGTAGGCGCAGATGCCCACCGAGGCGCCCACGGAACCACCGGTGTAGATGCGCATCACCGGCTTCATGTAACCCGCTGAGGCCGTGCCCAGAAGCAACTCGGGATAGTTGATGCCCTCGAAGACCTCGGGGGCGTTGCCGATGACCACCGCGTCGATGTCCGACGGCTTGAGATCGGCGTCCTCCAGGGCGGCGCGCACCGCCTCGTGGACCATTCCGGAGAGGTTGACGTCCTCCCGGCGGCGCCTGCCCTTGGTCTGCCCGGTTCCCACAATGGCTACCGGCCTGGCCATGTCACTCACCCCCCAGGATGAAGACGAGGTTGTTCTGCATGCAGGGGCCCACGTAGGCGTGGGCCAGCGCCCGCTTCGCCCCGGCCACCTGCCGCGCTCCCGCCTGCCCGGTCAGCTGCAGCCAGCACTCGGCCAGCCGCACCAGCCCGGTGCATACCAGGGGGTTGGCGGCCAGGGGACCGCCGGAGGGGTTCACCGGCAGGGACTTACCCATCTCCGGGGTGCCGGAGTCCGCGAAGGCGCCTCCGGCCCCCTCCGGGCAGAAGCCCAGGGCTTCATAGAGCATCAGCTCCTGGAAAGAGAAATCCGCGTAGACCTCCGCCAGGTCCAGTTCTTTCAGCGGATCTTTGATCCCGGCCATGGCGTAGGCCTTCTTCGCCGATTCCTCGGCCGAGGGGATCCGGGCCAGCTCGCGGTTCCCCAAGTGGAAGGCGTCCTGGCAGGCCCCCAGGCCCTCTATCCAGACCGGCCTATCGGTGAGCTCGCGGGCTCTCTCCTCTCCGGCTAAGATCAGGGCGCAGGCCCCGTCGGTGACGGGGTAGGCGTCCAGTTCCTTGATGGGGGTGCAAAGATAGGGCGAGGACATCACCTGCTCCAAAGTGTAATCTCCTTTGCGCAGGGCATATGGGTTGTTCTTGGCGTTGCGCAGGTCTTTGACCACCACCCCGGCCGCCTGCTCCTCGGTGATTCCGTAGCGGTTCATGTAAGCGTTGGCCTGCAGGGCGGCGCAGTTGAGGAGGTCCAGCCCCATGGGCTGCCCGTAGAAGGGGTCGAAGACCATGTTGTGGTACCAGTGGGGATGCGACTCCGAACTTTTCCCGTAGGCGACCACCAGGGCGAGGTCGTAGGCCCCGGAGGCGATGCGCATCCACGCGTAGAGGGCGGCGTAGGCTCCATCATCCGCCACCTTGGTCTCCTCGGTCATCTGGGCACCCAGGGCTTCCACCATCATGTAGGTGGAGATGCCCCTGCCGTCCAGGATATCGCTGCCGCTGTTGATGACCATGGGGATGTCTTGCTGCCGCAGCCCGGTCAGCTCCAGGACCTCCTTGACCGTGCGGTAGGCGAGGTCCTGGTGGTTCTCGTCCGCAAGGGCCGCTTCATGCCTGGTCTGGGCGGCCCCCACGATGGCTACTCTGTTCACGCTGCTCCCTCCCTTCCCCTCTCGAGAGCGTAAATGACTTGCTGTCGGTTAGGTAATATATAACAATCCCCGACGGGATACCAGAGCCATAGCCTCCGACCATGGCGGCGAGGCAAGCGGCAGGGAAGACAACATGGGGGAGAAGGAGGATGCATAGAGAAGAAGCCCTGGCCCTATTGCAGGAGAAGGTATCGGCACCCAACCTGGTCAAGCATTGCCTGGCCACTGAGGCCATCATGCGCGCTTTGGCGCGACGCCTGGGCGAGGACGAGGAGCTATGGGGGCTCTCCGGGCTGCTGCACGACCTGGACCTGGAGATGGTGGGCGAGGATATGTCCCGGCATGGGGAAGTGGCGGCGGGCCTGCTCCGGGAGCGCGACTTCCCCCCGCCGGGCGTGGAGGCCGTGCGCATGCACAACGCTGAGGGGTTGGGGCTGGGGGAGCGGACGGAGCGCTTTCACCTGTATCTGGCTGCCGCGGAAACCATCACCGGCCTCATCGTGGCCACCGCCTTGGTGCTGCCTTCCCGCAAGCTGGCCGACGTCAAGGAGAAGAGTGTGCGCAAGCGCATGAAGGAATCCGGCTTCGCCCGGGGGGTCCGCCGCGAGGTCATCATGGAATGCGAGAAGGCCGGTATCCCCCTGGACGAGTTCATCGCCCTGTCCCTGGCGGCCATGCGGGAGGTGGCCCCGCAGCTGGGCTTGTGAATCGAACCGGGCAAGGCACTGATCGGCTGTAACAGAAGTTTTGGTGCCCGGCCCCGTTTGAAGGAAGTTTTGGTGCCTGGCCCGTTCTAAAGGCTCAGGGTTGGGGTGGGACGTATCCCACCACGTCGTGACCGCCGTCCCAGGCGCCCCCGTAAAGGAAGTACATGGGACGTTCCGCGACGATGCCCCCCGCCTGCGAGATCACCCGAACCTGGGCGGACACCTGTAGGTCGGGCGCGGCGTGGTCGTTGACCCGCAGGGTCACGCGAGTCCCGGCCGGCACCGCCTCCGTCCGGGGCGCGAGGGTTCCCCTATCCAGAGTGAGATAGATTATCTCCACCTCGGCGTCCTCCGCGTCCGGGTTCTGCAGACAGAGCCACTCCTGGAAGCCGGTGCCGGTGTATCCTTCGGCGAAGAACCATTCCCCGGAGGGCTGGGTCGCTCCGATGACGCAATGCCCCCCGTTGTAATCGGCCCCATAGGCCAGGTAGCGGAAATACATGGGCCGCTCCGCCAGGAATAGGGGCTGGCCGCTCTGCGTCTCCACCGATTCCAGCCTCACCGACACGTCCTTGCCGGTGCCCACCTCGTTGGGGACGTAGAGGGTGTGGCGCTTGCCCGGTTCAACCACATACTCCTTCTCCACCGGACTGCCTTGCCCTTCCCCCAGCTGGTATACCGCTCTGACCCGCAGGGTCTCGCTCCCGGGGTTCTGGATGGTCAACCATTCCTCGAAGCCGCCGCGGGTGGTCCCCTCGGCGAAGTAGAACGAGCTGGAGAGGTCGTTGGCGCCCATCACACAGTGACCGCCCGTCCAGCCGTTGCCGCCTGAAACCCCTCCATAGCGGAAGTACATGGGCCGCTCCGCCACCACCGGCTGGGTGGAGACCAACTTCAGGGAGTTCTGGAAGTTCGGGCCGAGCAAGTCGTTCACCTTGAAGGTCGCCCGGGAATGCGCGGCCACCCAGTAACCGGACCGGGTCACCTCCCCCGCTTCCTGGGTCTGGAAGGTGAAGTCGAGTCGGGCCGCCTCCTGGCCGGGGTTCTGCACGCAGACCCACTGGTCGAATCCGGGCCCGGTGTATCCCTCGGCGAAATACCACTCCGTGGCGGCCTGGACGGCCCCGATGACCGCATGCCCTCCCGTCCACCCGCCTCCGTAGTTGAAATACATGGTGCGTTCGCAGACGATGTCCGGCTGGTCGGATATGACCGAGACGCTGACATCCTGCCCATTGACCGTGTCGTTGACCCGGGTGGTGAAGCGGCTGTTGGCCGGTATTGGGAACAGGCGCACCGCGGACAGGCCAGAGCGCATAGTGAAGCGCAGCTGCACCAGGATATCCCGGGGGTGGGGGTTCATCGCCAGGATATACTCGTGAAATCCGGGCCCGGTGTAGCCCTCGGCGAAGTAGAAGCGGCTGCGTATCTCCGACTCGCTCCAGTAGTCGGGCGCCTCCTGATGGGGTATGCAGGCGCGGTGGTCGGGAAGTCGCCGGAACATGGGCCAGGGGCTGGCCTCGGGATTATAGGCACCGGCCTCCCAGCAGTAGAGCAGGCGCTCTCCCTCCCCCTGGCCGTCCTCGGCGCAGCCGTTGCCAACCACCACCTCCGCCTTGCCGTCGCGGTCGATGTCATCAACCGCGGCGGTCCCGAAGATGATGCCGGTGGTGTGGTAGTCGAGGATCTTGGTGCCCGAGGCGTCCCAGGCACAGAGGTCCCATCCGTCGGCGATGATCACCTCGGGATTCCCGTCCCCGCTGATGTCGGCGATGGAGGGCGAGGCCATCTTGGCCGAGCCGCTCTTGGTCTTCTGCCACTTCAGAGCCCCGTTGTGTTCCCACAGGTAGCACCATCCGTCGTGGGAGCCGCAGGCCACCTCGAGGAAGCCGTCGTGGTCAACGTCGCCCAGGGCGGGAGAGGAGAAGACGTCGGCTCCGGTGCTCACCGGCCAACCCGGGAGGTCCTCGCCCCGGTAGTTGAAGGCGTAGACGTGGGTGCCGTCGGCATAGGGCAGGTAGGTGGAGGAATCGCCGGGGTTGCTGTTCTGCCAGTAAAGGCCGGTCCCACAGACTACGTCGGGGAATCCATCCAGGTCGAGGTCACCCAGTGCCGGGGATGACCATACCACCTGAGGTATGGTCTTGGGCCAGCCGGGCATGATGCTGCCGTCACCCCGGAAGGCGTAGAGAAGGCCGCCGCGGGGCCAGGGCCAGTTGGACCCACCCCAGCAGTCCGCCCCGATGATCACCTCGTCCCTCCCGTCCAGGTCGATGTCGCCGCAGGCGGGGGAGGACCATATCGTATCGGCGTTGTAGTAAGGCCACCCCGCCACCGCAGGGCCCTGATAGTGCCAGGCGCAGATGTAATGGCCCCAGCTGCCCACCACTATCTCCAGGTCGCCGTCGCCGTCCAGGTCGCCGCAGGCGGGGGAGGAGAACACGCCGGAGTAGCCGAAGGCCTGCATGGCGAACTTGGGCCATCCCCATTGGGAGAGGGGCTGCCCCTGCCAGTTAAGGCCATAGACGTAGCCGTCCTCCGAGCCGACGAACACCTCCAGGGTCCCGTCACCGTCGCAGTCCACGCAGAGGGGGGCGCCGTGGATGACGTTGCCGGTGGGGTAGGCCCACTTGACCTGTCCGAAACAGCTGAAACAGTAGATCCAGCCGTTCCAGTTGCCGATGAGCACCTCCTTATATCCGTCGGCATCGATGTCCGCCAGGGTGGGGGATGCGTGCTTAAAGCGCGCCCCTGGGGAATAGGTCCACTCATCCCGCCATCCCGGCGGGGTCACGTCCACCCAGTTCTTGGACACAGCCCGTTGGGGGAAAGTGATTGCCGCCAGGCCCGCGCAGGCCAGCAGGATGACGGCGACGGCCAGTACGGCACTCCAAGGTTTATTGCCCCTTTCTTTACAGCTCGGCATCAGCTTCTCCTCCGCATTCTGGCGATGGCCCCATCGCGGGCCTACCGATCCCTCTCTATTTGAATGTTATCGGAATGCCCCCGCCAGTTCATTACCCCATGCCCTTGATGGCGAGCAAGCCCGCCGAAGGGTCCGGACCATCCCCCCGCATCCCTTCAATTATCCTTCTCGAAAGCGCACCCTTTCCAAAGCCCGCAGCGACCCCTTAATCCGCTCCAAAGATGGACGACTCGCGGCGTTTTGGAGCATTTGGGAGCAGGGGGAGAACGACGCACATCCCCCCAAGTGCCGGAAAGGGTGCGTGAAAAGAGTTCACCTACCCACCCCCTCGTATTCGAAACCCAAGCGGCGCAGGGTCAGGGGGTCTAAGCAGTTGCGGGTATCGATGATGCGGGGAGCGGACATCAGCTCCTTGAGACGCCGGAAATCCAGCCACTTGAACTCATCCCAGTCAGTGAGCAACATCAGCAGCTCCGCTCCCTGGGCGGCGGTATAGGGATCGGGGGCGAATTCGGCGCCGGGCAGCAGCCCGGCAGCCCCGCCCATGCCCGCCGGGTCGTAGGCGGATACCGAGGCCCCCTCCTTCAGCAGCATCCCGCAGATAGCCACGGCTGGGGACTCCCGCAGGTCGTCGGTGTTGGCCTTAAACGTCAGCCCCCAGCAGGCTACCCGGGCCCCCTGGAGCCCGCCCAGCCGGCGCCGCGCCTTCTCCACCATCAGCTCCATCTGCTCGCGGTTGACCTCCAAGACCCCTTCCAGCAGGTAGAAGTGATAACCCGCCTTGCGGGCGATGTCCACCAGGGCCCGGCAGTCCTTGGGGAAGCAGGAGCCCCCGAAGCCGGGTCCGGGCTTGAGGAACTCGAAGCCGATGCGCCGGTCGTATCCCATCCCCAGGACCACCTCGCGCACGTCGGCCCCCACCGCCTCGCAGATGTTGGCGATGGCGTTGATGAAAGATACCTTGGTGGCCAGAAAGGCGTTGGAGGCGTACTTGATCATCTCGGCGCTGGCCGGGTCGGTGATGACCAGAGGGGCGTTGAGCGGACGGTAGAGCTCGGTGAGCGTGCTGATGGCCCGCTGCCCCTCTGCGCCGATGACGATGCGGTCGGGGTGCATGAAATCGGCCACCGCGCTCCCTTCCCGCAGGAACTCCGGGTTGGAGACCACGTCGAACTCGGGACGTCCGGAAGCCCCCTCCTCGATGATGCGCTGCACCAGCCGGGTGGAGCCCACCGGTACGGTGCTCTTGTTCACCACCACCTTGTAGCCCTCCAGGGCGGCGGCGATCTGGGAGGCGGCCTCCTTGAGGAAGGTGAGGTCGGCCTCGCCTCCCTCGGCCGAGGGTGTGCCCACGGTGATAAAGATTATCTCGGCGGCCCGCACCGCTTCCCGGATGTCGGTGGTGAAGGAGAGCCGGTTCTCGGCGAGGTTGCGTCGTACCAGCTCCTCCAGCCCGGCCTCGTATATGGGAATCTGCCCCTGAACCAGGGCTTCCACTTTCTCTCGGTCAACGTCCACGCAGGTGACCTCGTTGCCCAGGTCAGCCAGGCAGGCCCCGGTGACCAGACCGACGTATCCCGTGCCGATGACCGCTACTTTCAAGTCCCCTCCGTCAACCCATCGAGCGACGGCGCTTTTGCGTCCTCGCTGACGCTCCGCATGTCCGCACGCCGAAAGATTATATCAGAGAGCGTGGCGCCTTCCGTTGCCCTCTTCTGCGAGCGCTCACCGTTTCGTTGCGGAGGATTCACCACTCCGGCCGATATCGGAGGCCCCGCACCTTTCCTATCCTCAGAGTAGGAAGGGACTTCGGACATCGTGCCCGAGGAGGAGTGGACGGTCATGGACACTGAGAGCCTCTGGCGTCTATGGCGCTGGGAGAGGTCCCCCGAAGCCAGGGAGAGGCTCATCCTGGCCTATGCACCCCTGGTGAAGTCGTGCGCCTCCGCTCTGCGTCTCCGCCTGCCGCCAGAGGTGGAATACGGGGATCTGGTGAGCAACGGGATGATCGGCCTGGTGGAGGCGGTGGAGCGCTACGACCCGGCGGCCAATCCCGATTTCGTCTCCTATGCCCGCAAGCGTATCTTCGGGGCCATGGTCGACGGGATGAGGAGGGAGGGTTCCCTGCCCCGCGCCATCTACGAAAAGAAGCGGTGGATCCGGGAGGCCCGGGACGAACTGGTCGCTCTTCTGCAGCGTGAGCCGGGGGAGGCAGAAGTGGCCGGTTATTTGGGTCTGGAGGAAGAGGAGTACGACCGCCTTGCCGCGGAGGTGGCCTCCGCGGTCACCGTCTCTCTGGAAGGGGCACTGGGCCCGGACGACGACGGCCATTCGCTTCTGGAGGTGCTGGAGGACCGCGGCAGCCCCGACCCCGCCTCCCTGGGCGAGCGGAGGGCGGCGCAGGAGGAGGTGCGGCAGGCCCTGCGGACCCTCCCGGAGCGGTATCGAATCATCCTGGAGATGCATTATTTCCGGGAGCTGAGCCTGCGGGAGATAGCCGGGGTCCTCTCCCTCTCCCCCTCCCGCGTTTCTCAGATGCACAACGCCGCCTTGACCCGCCTGCGCAGGGCCCTGGCCGGTGAAGCCTCCCGCCTCACCGCGTAAAGCCACCACCGCATACCGCGCCCCGCATCTTACCGTTCTCGCTTCCCGCGGGCACCATGGGAAGGGTGGGAGGCGGGCCCCGCCGGTCCCCGCAGCCAACAGGAAGGAGCCTTTCCCGCAGGATCCCCGTGCGTCCGCCCCCTCCCCCGCGCGTCTCGGGATGGAAGCGTTAACCGACTCCTCCTCTATCTGTTATACTTTCCGCGTCCGGATGCGGTTGAAGGAGATGCGAGGCCATGAAGCTCACTGTCATCATCCCCGTGTACAACGAGCGCAACACCATCCAGGAGGTGCTGCGGCGGGTGCGTCGGGTGGACCTGGGAGACATCGACAAGGAGATAATCGTGGTGGATGACGGCTCCACCGATGGCACCCGCAACATCCTGGCCATGGAGGAGGATTCCACCACCCGCATCGTGTATCACCCCGAGAACCGGGGCAAGGGAGCCGCCCTTTCCACCGGTATCAGGCTGGCCACCGGGGACCTGGTCATCTTCCAGGACGCCGACCTCGAATACGATCCCGAGGATTACCCCCGCCTGCTGGCGCCGGTGCTCAAGGGCAAGGCCGAGGTGGTCTACGGCTCACGCTTCACCGGGGAGCGGCGCAACATGCTCTTTTGGCATTACCTGGGGAACCGTTTCCTCTCCTTCATCACCAACCTCCTCTACAACACCACCCTTTCGGACATGGAGACCTGCTACAAGCTCTTCAAGCGGGAGATCATCCAGGGTATCGAGATCAAGTCGCGCCGCTTTGACGTAGAGCCCGAGGTCACCGCCAAGATCCTCAAGCGGCGCATCCGCATATACGAGGTGCCCATATCCTATGCCGGCAGGGAGATCGAGGAGGGGAAGAAGATAACCTGGAGGGACGGTATTCCCGCCTTGTGGGCCCTCATCAAGTACCGGTTCGTGGACTAAAGGGATCCGGAGAGGTCGGACGCTTGAGCGAAGAATCCCTGGTCAGTGTGATCATCTGCAACTATAACGGTGAGGCGGTCATCGGCGAATGCCTGGACTCAGTCTTCGCCCAGACCCACCGCAACCTAGAGGTTATCGTGGTGGACGACGGCTCCACTGACGGCTCCTGCCGGGCCATCCGAGAGTTCCCGGATGTGAAGTTGTTGCGGGGCGCTCGGAACCGAGGCATCGCCCGCTGCCGCAACCTGGGATTGCGGGAAGCACACGGCCGCTTTGTGGCTTTTCTGGACAATGACGTGGTTTTGGAGGCGGACTGGGCGCAGCGCATGCTGGAGGCCGCGCGGCGCCACCCGCGGGCGCGGCTCTTCGCCTCCCACATCCTCGCCTACGATGACCCGGATTGTTTGGACAACACCGGGGGGCTGGTGAATCTGGCCGGGTACGCCTGGAACCGGGATGCCGGCGTGCGGGAGAAAGAGGCGGTGAACTCCGAGCGCGTGTTCTTCCCCTGCGGGGCGGCCATGTTCGCTCGCCGGGAACTGCTGGAGGAGACCGGCGGGTTCGACGGCAGCTACCGCTACGCTTACGACGATGTGGAGCTGGGATGGCAGGCCCACGCCCGGGGGTACGAGGTGATCCACGTGCCCGAGGCCCGGGTGAAGCACCGCATCTCCTTCACCATGGGGACCCACAACCCTCGCAAGCTTTACTTGTACGAGCGGGGACGCATACGCGCCCTGCTGAAGAACCTGGAGGCGCCATTGCTACGGGAGGTGGCACCGGAGGTGGCCGCCCTTCTGCTCCAGCACATGCGGGAGGAGCTGGCCGACCGGGATCGCGCCGTCCGGGAGCGGATGAAGTACGCCGCCGCTCTGGCAGCGGCGTCGCTGTGGAACCTGGCTAACCTGCCCGGCACTCTGTGGCGGCGCAGGCGCCTTCGGTCGCAGCGCCGGGTGAGCGACCGGGAGCTGCTGGCCCGCGGGCTCCTCATAGGCAGGGTGGAGCGTCCTCCCAGGATCGTTTGGCCCTGGGCGGTTCACCTGGCGGAGGCCTGGGAAACTGGCAGGCGCGGTGACGGCATCGAGGTGTTGCCTGGTGGGACGGGCGGCGGGGACATCGCAGCTCTGGGGAACGGCTGGCACCTGCCGGAGGCTTTGACCGACCGCGGACGCAGCGTGCCCTACCGCTGGACGGCCGAGGAGGCGGAGCTGACCTTCCATTGCAACGGCAAGGCGAGCAAACTGGTGATAGAGACGCTCATGGCCAACCCCTCGGGCTTGGGGCGGCTGGAGGTCTTGGTGAATGGGGAGAAGGTGGGGATGCTGGTCGTGCCCAACCGGCCGGGCAGGCATTCTCTCCCCCTGAACCAAGCTCCCCTTAACGGCGACCTGACTGTGCGGCTGCGGGCTCTCGACCCCTTCCGACCACGGGAGGTCCAGAGGGGTAACCCCGACGGGCGCATCCTGGGGGTGGCGGTGGCCCGGGTGGCGGTGGAATGAACGCCGGTTGGAGAGATGCGGATGGTGAAGACCGCGGCCAAGGGCCGGAGGGAAGCGACCCCTTCCTCTCCCCGGAAGACGCCGGTGGCTTGGATCTTCCCATGAAGGAATCTCTGAGGATTCTCCTGGTGGCCCCGCGGCTGGCAGAAGAGAGCCATGGCGGCGCGGAGTACCTGGCCTGGGGTCTGGCCCGCGCCCTCGCCCACCGGGGCCACCGGGTGGAGGTCTTCACCACCTGCGCAGGCCATACCTTGACCGCCTCGCCCGGATACCTCATCTGGGACAACAGCCGGCCGGCAGGCGAGGAGCGCCGGGACGGGGTCATCATCAACCGTTTCCCGGTCAGCAACCCCGGCCCTCTGCAGGCCAGGAGGGCCCGCGACCGCGTTGAAAGATCCATCCGGCGCGAGAACGAAAGCCCCTCCCTCTTGCGTAGGCTGGCGGGAATGCTGGAGACGGGCGTTTCGGTCCTGGGGCCGGGCTGGTATTACCTGGAGGAATGGGAGGACGGACCGGCCCGCTGGAACAACGGCCGCTCCTCTCTGTTCCTGCGGGGGAGGGGCATCCGGGAAGTGGAGCTGCTCCTCTTCTCCCCCCAGGAACAGGAAGTCAGGGTGGAGGGAGGTGGGGGTTCCGCGAGCCGTTCCTTAAAAAAGGGCGAGGAGGGAAGGGTGGTCCTCCGGGTGCCTCCCCAGGACATCCTTGAGGTAACGGTGGAGGCGGGAAGGGTCTTCCTTCCGCAGAGGGATCGCAGGCGCCTGGGAGTGGCCCTGCGCCTCTCCCTCTTCCGGGACGGTGAGGGCGAACGGACCCTGGACCCTTCCCGCGATCTCAATTGGTTCGTGGACACGGCCCCAGAGGAGGCCGTCTTCGAGTTGTTGAGCAGGTCGGCCGGAGAGAGGCCAGGGGAGCTCCGGGAGTCCTGGGACCGGCTGGTGGGGCCGATATCACCCGGCTTGCTGAAGGCGCTGCGGGAGAGGGTGGGTGAGTTCGACGTGGTGATCGCCGGGCACTTCCCCCATGCCACCCTGGCGCCGGCCATCGAGGTGGCCGACGCGGCGGGCACCCCGAGCATCGCCGTGCCCCTGTTCCACCTGCGGGACCGCTACCAGTACTGGCCGCACCTTTTGAAGGCCCTGCGGAAGGCCGATGCGGTGGACGCCAATACCCCCCGGCTGGCCGAGGTCGTGGCGCGGCTGGGGGCGGAGACCTTCGCCGCTGGGGTGGGCCTGGACCTCGCGGAGTTCGACGGCCTTTCCGGAGGACCTTCCCCGCATCCGGGCGACGGACAGCTCGGAGGCCCCCTCCTCCTGTGGGTGGGGCGAAAGAACCGGCGGAAGGGTTACCCGGAGGCGTTGCGGGCCTTATCCATCCTCCGCGGTAGGGGCATCCCGGCCACGCTGCTCATGGTGGGCGGAGATGAGGACGGCCAACCCCTGTCCGGCGAGGGTGTGGTCTATGCGGGACCCCTGCCGCGGGATCAGCTCCTCAGGGCCTACCGCGACTGCGACATCTTCATCCTCCCCTCCCGGGACGAGAGCTTCGGCATCGCTTTCTGCGAGGCCTGGCTGGCGGGAAAACCGGTGCTGGGATGGAAGTACTGTTCGGCCACCCGGGACCTGGTGAGGAACGGAGAGAACGGTTACCTATGCGGCAGCGCGGAGGAACTGGCCGAGGCGGCAGAGAAACTCATAAAGGACGGCAAGCTGGCAGCGGAGATGGGGCAGCGCGGCCGCGCCATGGTCGCGGAACGGTACAGCTGGGAAAGGGTGGCGGAACAATACGAAAGAGAGATCGTCAAAGCAATGAGGCGGAGACAGGCCCGTAGCGGGGGCGGCATGCGCTCCGGAGACTGAGCTGCAATTGCGGAAAAAGCAGGAGGAGAGTTTGGGCCGCGGAAGAGGTGGATTCGGAAGGAAGCCCAGGGCGGCTGCCCTGCTGGTTATAGCCCTGGCCATGGTGCTTTTTCCCGCGAAAACCGGGAAGGCCCGCGTGACGGGTGTGAGCGGCTACGGAGCGGTCTCCGTGCAGGAGCTCAAAGACCGCTGGATGCTGGGCCTGTTCAGCCACGATTTCTGCAGCGACATGTTCGCCAAGGTGAACCCCACCGAGCACGCGCAGGTGCGCAACCACAAAGTGCAAGTGAGGTGGGAACAGACTGAGCCCGCCAGGGATGCCTACGACTGGAGCAAGTTGGACGCCGAGATAGGCGCCATCGTCGCCACGGGAAGCGACAGCATCATGCTGCTCCTCGGGGCCTACACCCCCCGGTGGGCCCGCGACCTCTCCTACCAGTACTGGGACAAGGCCCCACCCCGGGACATGGCCGACTGGTACGACTTCTGCAGGGACGTGGCCGAGCGTTACGGATCCCGGGTGGACTTCTACGAGATATGGAACGAGCCCGGCTGGGACGTGGATTCCCAGGCGGCCGCCCAGTTCGACGTCCGCCATTTCGGGGGGCAGGTGGAGACCGACTACCTGCCCATGCTGCAGGCTGCCTACTGCGCCATAAAGGAGGTGGACCCGGGGTCCTATGTGGTCTGCGGCGCGCTCCTCTGTTCCACCGACCCTGCCCCAGAGGCGGGCACCTGCCTGTACAGCACGCTCTTCGATGACGTCAACCGCCCCGGGCAAGACGTCTCCCTCCGCTTGAGCTCGGACCGGGACATAATCGCCGAGCGCCCCATGTACTTCAACTACATGGGGGCCTGGACCGGCGGCCATGACGTGGTGGGGGCCGTCGCCCCCCGCGAAACATGGCTCTTCGCCGAGGGCTACACCGGGGCTGGCTTCGACGAGTGGCTGTGCATCCAGAACCCCAACGACGCCAGCTTCCAGGTGACCGTCACCTATTACTTCGCCGACGGATCCCCCCCTCTGACCAGACAGTACGAACTCCAGCCCAACAGCCGCTTCACCGTGAAGGTCAATGACGAGGTGGGGCCGGGCCGGGACGTGTCCATCAAGGTCGAGGCCCCCAGCGGAAAACCGGTGGTGGCCGAGCGCCCCATTTATTTCAATTACAAGGGAGCCTGGACCGGCGGGCACAACGTCATGGGAGCGCAGGAGCCCGGTGAGACCTGGTACTTCGCCGAGGGCTACACCGGGGCCGGATTCGAGGAGTGGCTGTGCCTGCTCAACCCCAACGGCGGCGACCCCTTCGACGTGAATATCACCTACTACTTCGCCGACGGCACCCCTCCCCTGGCCAAGGTCTATACCCTTCAGCCCAACAGCCGCCGCACCATCTTCATCAACGACGAGGTGGGGCCGGGCCGGGACGTGTCCATCAAGGTTGTTGCCCCCAGCGGCAAACCGGTGGTGGCCGAACGCCCCATGTACTTCAACTACAAGGGGGTCTGGACCGGCGGCCACGACGTGGTGGGGGCGCAGGCGCCCGGTGAGACCTGGTACTTCGCCGAGGGATATACCGGGGCCGGCTTCGAAGAATGGCTGTGCCTCCAGAACCCCAATGCCACTGCCCTTGAAGTCACTGCCACCTACTACTTCGCCGACGGCACCCCTCCCCTGGCCAAGGCCTATACCCTTCAGCCCAACAGCCGCCGCACCATCTTCGTCAACGACGAGGTGGGAACGGGCCGGGACGTGTCCATGAAGCTGACGGCGCCAGCGGGCAAACCGGTGGTGGTCGAACGCCCCATGTACTTCGCCTTCCGCGGCTGGATCACCGGAGGGCATGACGTCATGGGCGCGTCCGCTCCCGCCAGGGACTGGTACTTCGCCGAGGGCTGCACGGGCTGGGGCATAGAGGAATGGTTGTGCCTGCAGAACCCCAACACCTCCTCGGCGACAGTGGACATCACCTGCATGATGAAAGCGGGGCACCACCTCACCCGGCGGGTCACGGTGCCGGCGAACTCCCGCCTCACCGTCAGCATGAACCGCCTCCTGGGGTTCTGGGGGAACTGCGACGCGGTGGCCCTTCACCCCTACAAGGAACCGAGGTACTGGGGGAGGCATTTCCAGGCGGTGAGGTCCGCCCTAGACGCGGTGGGATGCGACCGGGAGCTGGTGGTCACGGAAGCGGGCTGGCCCAACCATTCCGAGAACCCACCCCGCAACAGTGAGGAAGGCCAGCGGGCAGCCATCGGGGAGATAGGCATCGCCTCTTTGTGGGAAAGCGGGTGCCGGAAGATATGGGTGTTCGAGGACGTTGACGACCCGCCCGGCACGTCCTGGGACTACGAATACTACGGCCTTTTCGATCATTTGGGCAATCCCCACCCCGCCTGGTGGGAATACCGGAACTGGCAGTCCCAGCTCCCCGACTATCTCAATATCCCGCCCTGAACGGCGTTTATTTACCGCACGGGCGGCTCGTGCCTCTATCTACCGCCTGAGGGATGGGTTGATTTAGAATAGCGTTAGGAGAGGGCTGCTGGCCGCCCGCCGGCGGTGCCTCGGGTCGAAGCGAGGGAAATGGACGGCATGGATACCAGGACGCGGCAGGGAGCGTTCACCGACCGCGGGGGCAGGACTTTCAACGAGGACGCCTTCCTGGCGGTCTCCCTACCCGCGGGCCCCTCCGGCCTGCTTTTCCTGGGGGCGGTGGCCGACGGCGTTGGCGGGCAAGTGGCGGGCAAGGCGGCTTCCTCCTACGCGGTGAAGGTGCTACAGGAGTTCTTCGAGCGGCGCTCCTCCCGCATCGCCCCCAAGAACCTGCCGGAACTGCTCAGGCAGATCTTCTACCGTATCAACTCCAACATCCACGGTAAGTCCTCCTCCGAACCGCGTTACGCCGGCATGGGCACCACCCTCACCTGCCTTTTGGCCAGCCGGGACAACGTCACCATCGCCCACGTGGGGGACACCCGCGCCTACATCAAGAGGGGTGGCCGCCTTTTCCAGATAACCCGCGACCACCTGGTGGAAGAGGCATCCGGGGAAGAGGTGGACGAGCGCTTCGCTCTTTTCGAGGAGGAGCCTGTGCTCATCGGGCGGGTGCTGGGGGCGGAGCCGGAGGTGGAGGTGGACATCTACCGCCTGGATCTGGAAGAGGGGGACGTCTTCCTGCTGGCCAGCGACGGCGTTTACCGCGACCTGGACGAGGAGGAGATGGCCCAGGCCCTGGAGGAGAGCGAGGGGGCGGAGGACGCCGCCCGGCGCCTGGTGGAGGCCGCCATATCCAAGGGGGCCAGCGATAACGTGACCGCGGTGGTCTGGGAAGCCCGCGAGCTGGAGGCGGCGGTTCCCGAAGAGACCCTTCCCGAGGCAGAGGAGGCAGTGGAGGAACCCGCCGCGGCACCCGCGGGCACCGGCCGTTTCGCCCTATCCTACCAGTCGCTGTTCGAGGGCATGGCCGCTTCCGGCGGGGTCGAGGAGCTGGAGCGGCTGATGGACCTGGCCCTGGAGCGGGAGCTGATGGAAGGGAGGGGGGAGTTGGCGGGTGCTACCAAGATGGGAGCGATGACGGCTCCAGCGGCACCCGCAGAGGGCACGCTCTCCGAGGAGAGGAGGGCGGCGGCGCGCGAGGTCGCGATGCCCGGAGAGGCAATGATGGCGCCTTCCTCTGGGCTGGAACCCTCGCAGCCGCCACATCCGGAGTCAACCGCGGCGGTGGAGGAGAAGGAAGCGGTCGCTACCGTCGAGGTTACCCCCATGGCACCTCCGGCGGGAGCGCCGACGGCTCAGCCTGTCGCTCACTCACAGGAGGCGCCTTCGACTCAAGAGGTTGCTCCACAGGCGGCTTCCACGCTCGAGTTGAGGGTGCCGGAACCGCCTCCCGCGGCGGAGCGGCCTTCAGTGGCGTTTCCATCGGACTTCCCTCGGAGGGGAGCAGGTGCCGGGGTCCCCGATGGGGCTACCGCGGCGGCTTTCCCCGCCGGGGCAGGGGAAGGGTGGGAGCGAGTCGCCTCCGATATGGCAGTACCGGAGGAAGCAGCATCGGTCATCCCCATGCCCCTGGAGCGCGCGGCAAGGCCCTCCCGCCGACGGTGGAAGGCAGCGGTGTTGGCATCGGCCTTGATCCTGCTGCTGGTCGGGGCCATCGCTGCCTTCACCTTGTTCGGGGGAAAGAAAGGGGAGCAAATCGAGGAAGGGGTGCGGTCCCTCCTGGAGGTCCCCGCCCTCAAGGGGCTCACCGTTGAGGAGGCCGCGGCCCTCCTCGATTCTGCAGGCATCGAGTACCAGGTGAAGGAGGAGAACGACCTCCTGATGGAGAAGGGCAGGGTGATAAAGAGCATCCCGGATGAGGGGCAGCCGCTCGCGGGCGGGCAGAGGCTGACCCTGCTGGTGAGCTTGGGGCCACCCGCGGCGAACGTCACGGCGGTGGTGCCCGACGTCACTGGCATGCCCAGGGACGAGGCAGTGGCGGCACTGCAGGCAGCCGGCTTCAACGTGGCGGGCCTCTCGGAAGCCCACGACCAGGGTGTGCCCGAGGGCCATGTCTGTTCCCAGGAACCCCCGCCCGGCGCCGCCACACCTCCGGGGACGGCGGTGTCCCTGGTCATCTCCCTGGGTCCGGAGCAGCCCGCCGGTCCCCAGCTGGTAACCTGCCCCACCTGTGGCGGCTCGGGCAAGGTCGCCTGCTCCGCCTGCGGGGGCAGGGGGACCGTCACCACCACCCGGACCTGCTCCACTTGTGGGGGAACGGGGATAAACCCGACCACCGGCCTTCCCTGCTCAACCTGCGGGGGCAGCGGGAGGGTCACCACCTCGACGACCTGCTCCACCTGTGGGGGAACGGGGAGAGTCACCTGCCCCACCTGCGGGGGGCGCGGCAAGGTGGCCAGATGATCCCGGGATGAGGGTGGAGCGCCGCAAATTTCAGGTATTTTTCCTCCCCCGCAGAGCCGGGGCCGTACTGCTGACGCTCGCCATATGTATAGCCGTCCTCGCTTCCTCTTGCGCGGGCGGAGGTGAGGAAAGAAGAGCGGAGGAGATGCTGCGGACAGCCCTGGATGGGGCCCGCTCCCTGGCGGCGGCGGGGAGCACCCTGTCCTTCCGACAGAGGATCACCCTGCGCCTGCTCACCCCGGCGGGCGAACTGGTGCAGGAACTGGCGCTGGAGGGGGACATCCGGCTGCTCGACGGAGAGCGCTACTCCCTCCGGGAGACCTGGGGTGGAAGTGCCCTGGAAGGAGAGCAGGAGGGGGAGTCGCTCTCCTACATCACCCTTGACGGAGGGAGGAGCGCCTACGTGAAGAGCAGCCGCCTGGAGAAGGAGCTGGATTACAGCGGATGGGTCTATCTGCCCGATGTCGCGGGCAGGGAAAGCTTCCTCGATTACCTGAGCCTGCTGGAGAACACGGCAGGGAAGTTCGTGGAATTGAGCGAGGGCGGAATTGAGTCGTTGGACGGCAGGCCCTGCCGCCGTCTGCTCCTGCGGCCTGACGTCCAGGCCCTCCTGCGGCAGCAGATGGAGGCGGATCCCGCCCTGCGGGAGCGCCTGGAGGGAGAGGAGGGGCGTGCGGAGATAAGCGACGCTCGTTCGGAGATATGGTTGGACGAAGAGGACCTCCTCCCTAGAAGGGTATATAGTATGATGTCTATGGAGTTAGCGGAAAGCGGAGAGCGATTCGAGGTGGAGATGTGCGCGGACTTCCACTCCTACGGTGCCGAGCTCCGGCCTCCCCTGGACGCCCCCGCCGTGTACACCGTGGTGGAGCTGCCGTGAGAGGCGCAGGGGGGCATCCGGCGGCGCTCCCCTTCGTCCTGGCAACCCTGCTGGCCGCGGCGCTGCCCGCGTTGCTCCCCTTTCCCCTGGGGGGAAGGGGTGAGGCCCGGGCGAACCCTGCCCTGCCCCATATCACCAATCTTTCCACCGTGTCCGGTTGCGTGGATGACCAGGTGGCGGTGTATGGGGCTGGTTTCGGAACACGGCAGGGTTCCTCCAGGTTGACCTTCAACGGTCGTTCCGCCGGCATCATCTCCTGGAGCGACGGGCTCATCCGCGCCACCGTACCCTACTTCTGTTCCAGCGGGCCGGTGCGGGTGACTACCCCCGAGGGGATTAGCAACGCGGTCAACTTCACCGTGCTCCCCCGCATCAGCGGCATCAGTCCCGACCCCGTGGTGCCGGGGGAGAAGGTGGTGGTCACCGGCACCACCTTCGGCGCCACGCAGGGAAGCAGCACCATCACCTTCGGCGGCGCGCCACCCGCCTCCATCAGCTCCTGGAGCGACATGAAGATAGAGGCGGTGCTCCCGCAGGAAGTGGAGGCGGGGGAGGTCGTCGTCACCACCCCCTCCGGCTCCAGCGAACCCTGGCCTTTGCGCGTGTCCACCGTCTGGTACTTCGCCGAAGGGACCACGCGATCCGGTTTCGACGAATGGCTGTGCCTGCTCAACCCGGAGGACCAGACGGCGAGGGTGAAGGTGCAGTACATGACCTCCGGCTCCGCAGTGCTGGAGAAGGAATACTCGGTGGGAGCGCGCTCCCGCTTCACCATCAGCGTCAACCAGGAGGTGGGGGCGGAGAAGGACGTGTCCGTGAAAGTCACCTCCGATTCTTTCGTTGTGGCCGAGCGCCCCATGTACTTCAACTACCGCGGGACCTGGGCGGGCGGCCACGATGTCATCGGGGCGCGGGAACCCTCCACCGAGTGGTACTTCGCCGAGGGGTGCACCCGTTCCGGGTACGAGGAGTGGTTGTGCCTGCAGAACCCGGGTGCTTCCGTGGCGAGGGTTAGGGCCACATACCTCATCAGCGGGGAGCAGCCCCGGGAGAAGAACTACGAGCTGCCGCCCTATTCCCGCTCCACCTGGTTCGTCAACCAGGAGGTGGGGCCGGATAAAGACGTTTCCGTCAACCTCCTCTCCGACCTGCCCATCGTGGCCGAGCGCCCCATGTACTTCCTGGCCGGCGGCTTCTGGGCTGGCGGCCACGACGTGGTCGGGGCGCGGGATCCCTCCACGGGGTGGTACTTCGCCGAGGGATGCACCCGGCCGGGGTTCAGCCAGTGGCTGTGCCTGGCCAACCCCAACGGGGAGGCGGCCAAGGCCGACATCACCTTCTACCTGGAAGGCGGCCAGGTGAAGCCCTACCCCACCGTCAGCATCCCCGCCAGGTCCCGCTTCACCGTGAACGTGTACGCTGCCGCGGGAGCGGGTCACGACGTGGCCACGGTGGTGCGCTCTGACCTACCCATCGTGGCCGAGCGCCCCATCTACTTCAATTACGGCGGCAAGTGGGCCGGGGGCCACGACGTGATCGGGGCCACCTCGCCTTCCCTGGTCTCCTATTTCGCCGAGGGGTACACCGGAGCGGGTTTCGAGGAGTGGATGTGCCTGTTCAACCCCTCGCCGGACCGGGCGGCCCAGATCCGGGTGACCTTCATGATGCGCGGAGGCAGGACCCGGGAGGTGAGCAGGGAGGTAGGGGCCAACTCCCGGCTCACCCTGAGCGTGAACGCGGAGGTGGGTCCGGGCGAAGAGGTTTCCGCGGTGGTGGAGAGCACCAACGGAGTGGGGGTGGTGGCCGAGCGCCCCATCTACTTCAATTACGGCGGCAAGTGGGCCGGGGGCCACGACGTGGTCGGCTATTCTCCCTGAGCCGTACTCCTTGCCAGGGGCAGGGGGATGGATTAGAATCTTGGACAGCGGCATGGTCCGCGAAAGGCGAGCGGGTGTAGCTCAGTCGGTAGAGCGAAAGCTTCCCAAGCTTTAGGCCGAGGGTTCGATTCCCTTCACCCGCTCCAGCGGTGAAAGGGGGCCGGTCAAGCCGGCCCTTTTCGGTCCTGGAAAAGTGCCATCCCGGGGAAGGGGGATACCGGGCCGCCAAGGCCGTGTCGGCTCAGGTGCGTATGAGCAGCACCGGCAGATCTGCCCGCGCCAGGATGCCCCTAACCGCGGTGGCCTGCCGGTCCTGCAGCAGCCCGCGCCAGGACAGGGCGATGAGGTCCTCCCCGTTCTCCGCGGCGAACTGCAAGGTCACCGCGTCCGGTCTGCCCCGGCGGTGGAACAGCCTCAACTGCGCTTGGGGATGCAGGTAAGCGTAGAAGCGGTAGAGGAATTCCTCGCTCCAGGCGGGCCAGTCGTAATGGGGATGGTCCAGGTAGCGGGGGCTGCCGAAGGCGCCCGCATCCAAGGGCGGCTTCCTCCCCGCTGTGGCGATGTGCAGGATGTCCATGTCCAGGCCCAGCTCCCTGGCCACGTCGAAGACCTCCTTGATGACGCAGTCGGCGAGGGGTGCTCCCTCCAGGGGCACCAGCATGCGCCGGGGGCGCCATTCAGGCCCGGGCGGCCGGCGCATGGCAGCGCGGATGACCAGGATGGGTATGGTGGCCCGCTGCATCAGGAGGAGGGCGGTGCCCCCCACCACCCTCTGGGGGCTGCTGGTCTTGCCCTGGCCGGACATCACGATCATGCGCGCCCCCACTCGCAGGGAGAAATCCATTATGGCCCCGACGATGTCGCCGGAGAGCTGGTGGATGACGTAACTGCCTTCCTCCAGGTAGGGGAGGTTGAGATGCTCAGCCAGGCCGTGCTCGGGAAGGGGCGCCTGGGTTACGTGCACCACGTGCACCACCGCCTCCATCAGGCGCCCCAGGGCCAGGGCCGCTCCGAGGGCGGATGCCGAGGCAGGGGAGCCGTCCAGAGGAAGCACCAGCGATCTCCGCCCCGGCTCGCTCATTCCCGGTCCGCCTCCCGGAGATCGCCCCAGGCCCCACCAGTCCACGAGGACTGGTAAGTGCGGCCCGCTTTAAGGTCCCGCGGGGCCATGCCGTGGATGCCCACCGGCACGCTCTCCCCTTCCCCACCCTCGACTTCCACGGTCAAGGTCCGGTTGCGCCTCACCCGCACCCGGAGGCGGCATCCCCTCCAGGCCAGGGGGAGCTCCAGGCTGCGCCACCGCGAGGGTAGGCGGGGATCCAGAAAGAGACCGTCCTCCTTGGCCCGGACCCCCCCGAACCCCATCACCACCTGCTGCCAGAGACCACCCATGGCCGCAACGTGCACGCCGCCAGCGGCGTTGCCCATGTTGTCGGCGAGGTCGATGGTGCCCGCCTTGCGCAGGTATTCCAGGGCCTCCTTCATCAGGCCCAGCCGCGCCGCCACCAGCCCGTAGATGGCCGGCGACAGCGAGGAGCCGTGGGCGGTGCGGCGGTCGTAGTAGAGGAAGTTTGCGCGCAGCTCCTCCTCATCGAACATCTCCTCCAGCAGGTAGAGCAGCATGACCACGTCGGCCTGCTTGACCAACTGGGAGGCAACGGTGCGCTCCCGGCCCAGGATGGTGTCCAGGGCGGCGGTATGCGGCCGGTAGCGGCGGACGTCGATATCCTCCAGCCCGAAGTATCCGGCGAACTGCTCCACCACCCCGTCGGGCCTGCCCCCGTCCCGGTAGATCCGCCCGGCCGTCCGCAGCCAATCCTCCCTCTCCTCCAGCCGCAGGCCGATCTCCTCCTGCAGGCGGGTCAAGTCCTCCGGCCAGCGGCTTTCCAGCAATTCGACCACCCTGGCTGCGTGGCGGAGGTTGTATGCGGCCATGAGGTTGGTATAGAGGTTGTCGTCCACTCCCTCGTGGTACTCGTCCGGCCCCTCCACCTCCCGGATGTGCAGGAGCCCGTCCTCGCCCTCCTCGGTGCGGCTCGCCCAGAAGCGGGCCGTCTCCACCAGGATCTCCGCCCCCGCCTGCCGCAGGAATTCGTGGTCGTGGGTGGCGTTCCAGTAGGTCCAGACGCCGTGAGCCACCGCAGCGTTGATATGGTGCTCGAGTTTACCGGAGAGGATGGGGATGACCTCGCCGGTGGGCGCCAGGGCCGCCGGTGGGGTCATCTCCTCGCCGTCGCTGGTGGACTCCCAGGCATAGAGGGCACCGCGCCAGTCCCGCGAGGCCGCGTTGGCCCGCGCCCCCCGCAGGGTGTGGTAGCGGTACATGATCATGGCCCGGGCCGTGGGGGGATGGGTGAAGACGAAGAAGGGCAGGATGAACATCTCCGAGTCCCAGAAGATGTGGCCCTTGTAGATGGGGCCGGAAAGGGCCCGGGCCCCGATGGAGACCCGCTCGTTCTCCGGGTTACCCGCGGCGATGAGGTGGTAGAGGGCGAAGTTCAGCCAGTGCTGCGCCTCTTCGTCGCCCTCGATGCGCGGACCGGCGGCCTCCCAGCGCTTCCGCCAGGCCTCCGCGTGATCGAGGAGGATGTCCTCGAAATCCCTGCGGGATGCCTCCTCCAGCAGTGCGAGGGCTGCGGATTCGGGGTCAACCCCGTCCTGGTCGGTGAAGACGCAGGCGAGCTTCTCCACGGTCACCTCCTGGCCCAGGTGCCCGTCCCAGCTCCACGTCTCCACGATCCCCCCTTCATCGCTGCGGTTCGCGTGCTCCGGGTGAACGAAGCCGGGGGCGATGCGGGAACGTTGGGCAACCACCGCCTCCACCCCGGTGAAGAGGGTGCGGGCCCGGATGAGGATGCCGCTGCCGTCGGTCACCACCGCCTTCTCCACGCCCCGTAGGGGCGGATTGGCCCGGGGATTGAGGAGCAAGCCGGTCTCCACCCTGATCTGCCCCCGGTAGTTGCGCGGCACCACCGTCACCCTGAGGGCCAGTAGATGGGGTTGGGCCAGGGAGACAAATGAGGTGAAGCGGAGGGAGGTCAGCCGGTCGGTGATGTCCTCGTAGAGGAGCTCGCGGTATACCACGCCCTTGCTCATGTCCAGGACGCGGCGCTGTTCCACTATGTTCTTGCGCTTCATGCGCAGGCGTTCCTCGTCCACATAGATGCGGGTGTAGAGCCAGTCGGGGAAGATGACCAGCTCTTCCGGAGCCTGCCGGCTGCGCCGGTCGAAGACCCCGGCGACGAGAGTGGCGGGGCTGGATGATTCGTCCTGCTCGGGCAGGGAGCCCCGGGTCCCCAGGTAACCGTTGGCCATGGTGAAGATGGACTCCACCTCCCTCTCGCGCTGGGGGTCGAATCCCTCCACCGTCACCCGGAAGGTGGGGTCGGAGATGGGCAGGAAGAGGCGGTGCAGGGCGGCCAGCTGCCTGGCGAACTCGAGGAAGCGCCGGGGTCCCCCTCCCAGGTGCTTCACCTGCGGGGGCACCCCGTTGGGCTCCCTTCCCACTGACAGGTAAGTGACCCCTCCCGCTTCCGGCACCACCATGCGGAAATCGCTGCCCTCGAATCCGGCGATGGGGCCGAACTCGTCTCCCAGCACCACGATGTCGCGGAAGGGGATGTTGCGCCTCTGGGCCACCTCCCGCAGCATCCAGCGGATGGAATCGGACTTGTCGGTGAGGCCCACCTCCACGTGCTTGACGTCGCTGGTGATGCGGGCATCGAACAGCCCTAGTTCCTGGGAATACCGCTGGGCCGCTTGGAACACTCCCCTGATGCCGTCTTCGTACCCCCCCTCCCGCAGGCGGCGCTCCGTCTGCTTGAGCAGCTTCCCTATCTGCGACTTGGGCGGGTCGGGCCACTCGGGGATGAGGTCTATCTTGCGCCGGTTGAGGCGGTCGTAGACGATCTCGATGTTGACGCTGGAGGAGGACTCCACCTCCCGCTTTACCGCCTCGGCCACCCGGTCCAGCAGCTCGTTCTCCTCGTCGGTGGCCTCGCGCAGGTAGAGCTGGTAGAGCTCGCCCCGTGCGTCGTAGCCGAACACCTCGGAACCGCGGTTGGTGCACACGAAGAGGTTGGTCTTATGGGGGCCGATGACGTGGCAGGCGAACTGGCGCTCGATGTTGGTGTAATTGGTGCCGGTGATGAGGACCACGTAGATGCCCAGCTCCATTAGCTCCTGCAGGGCGCGCGCGACCGGACGGGCGTCGGCCCGGCGGTCCTTCACCGCGGTGCCGTCCCAGTCGAAGGCGAACACGCGGAACGGTCTTACTCGCATACCCATACCTCCAATATATCTCCTGCCTCTCCCGCAGAAAACCTCCACCTTCAAAAGGGTTCTTCAAAATGGGGTCATCTTCAAAATGGGATCAGGCACCAAAACTTCAATTTTTCTCCCACCTCCAATAGGTGAATGGCCCTAATTGTAGGCTGGAGGTTCCCGTAAGTCACCGGGGGTATAATCGTATCTAGGGTAAGAAATGTGGGCAAAGGTGTCGGGAAGCCGTTCTTCAGCCGTGATGCATGGGGTTTCGACAGAAAGGAGCGGGGCGCTATGGGATTGAGTAAATGCGGCATGTGCGGGGTGCCACGCCAGGTTATACTGACCAACCGCTGGAGGGAAGACGGCATCATCGAGACCAAGCCGGTGGGTACGCGGGAAGTGGTGTTCCTGGAGCGGGAGCTGGTGGTCGAAGTCTTCCAGGGCATCCAGGATAAGCTGGGGATACCCATCGACCGCATTGTCATGGAGGCAAAACGCAAGGACGCCTTGCTCTATGCGGACGGAGTGCTCACCGGTGTCCTGGGCATTCTGCGTTGGAAACCCTTGCGGAGGTCGGCTTACCGTTTTCTGATCAACCAATCCGCTGCCATCGGATTAGGGCATATCGAGCTGCTGGACTACCGGCCCGGCAGCCGGCTGTTCGGTCGTGCCGATCCTGTATATCACCGCGCCCTCTTCACCGGGGACGTCGCTGGCGGCTTTGAGAGCATAGAGAGGAAGCGGGCTGGGGTGATCACCAGGGAGGAAGACGGCTGGTTCATACTGGAGCTACGTACCACGGAGGAGGCAGGGGAAGAAGACCGGCTGATCCCGGTGGAGAGTAAGGCGGTAAAGACAAAGGCGGAGTATGAGCGCTGTGGCTCTTGCGGGGTGCCTCGGGAGATATCCAGGTTCCGTTGGGTCAAGGAGAAAGGACAGATCATCGACACCGCAACTGGAGAATGGGTATTCGTCATCGGCAGGGGCGGTATCGGGGCGGTGATCAGGGAGCTACGGGAGGAGTTGGGGGAGGAGATCCCCAGGCTGGTGGCCGAGCACACCCGCAGGTTCTACCGGCGACTGATGGAGAAGCAGCGGGGGGAGGCCTTCAACGACCTTTCCTTCATGGGACCGCGCGGTATGGGAGTGCCGGTCCCGGTGAACATCGCTGATGCGGACCCGGCTCTGGGGGTTTCCGTATTCAACCCCTTTAACCCGCCGATGGTAGCGGGGATGGTGGCGGCGGTGAGCGGTGCGGGCCAGGACGCCTTCGATTGGGAAGAAGAGAGGGAAGGCGTGATGGCGGTAAGGATGAGCTGATCTTCCGCCTTCAATCCGGGGTCAGGCGCCAAAACTTCAATATCTACAATATGTAAATAAAGTTCGCATTCACATTTAAAAGGTGCCTTCAATCCGGGGTCAGGCGCCAAAACTTCAATTTCTTTTGTCTGCTCTCCAGGCCTGGCACCTCATTTCTCCGGTGTCCGAGCGTCTGGGCAAGATAAAACATTACTATAGTGGTTATAGCGAATACTCATCTCTTACCCTGGCCCGGCACCGGTCTAATCACGACCCGGTTTCCCGAGGCCCCGATTTATTGAAGGATTGTGCCTGGCCCAATTGGAGGGTCGGTGCAAAGTGGCGGGGACGGCTGATTGAGAAGCGTGTTAAAAGTGGGTAGAATGGGTGGAAACGGAGGTGGTCCATGGGAGGAAAGAGCAGGTTCTCGCGCCTGTTCCCCGCGGATTTTGTGCCCATCCACGTTGTGGTTGCCAGCTTCTACCGGCACTTATGGGTGAACCCCCGCATTTGGTCAAACTGGAGGAACTCCTCTTCCTTTACAGCATGCTCAGCGTTTTCATGGCCTTCATGGGCTGGGTGATGGCCCACCTCGGGCGCTGTTTCTGAGCGGCGGCTGATAAGAGCGCCGCCGGACGGCCTCCGCGCTGCCGGGGCAGCAAAAAAGGCGGCGGGATGCCCGAGGGGCGTAAAAGGAATCTGTAAGCCTAGGCCTGTTCAGAAAGGGAAAGGAGCGGACCATGATCCTGATGAACCCCAAAAAGTACGAGTGGGGATTTAAGGACCCCGCGGACCGGGAGCTGATGCTCAGGACCATCGAGTTCTTCGAGGACAAGGGGCGGGGGAGGATCAAGAAGGACGACCACGAGCGGGTCTGGTACCGGGACTTCCTGGACTTCCAACGCGAGGCCGGCCTCTTCTCCACCCTGCTCACCCCGGCGGGATACGGCGGCCCCGGCTCGCGCTGGGACACCTGGCGCATCTGCGCCTGCAACGAGATACTGGCCTTCTACGCTCTGGCCTACTGGTACACCTGGCAGGTCTCCATCCTGGGACTGGGCCCCATCTGGATGAGCCCCAACGAGGCGGTGAAGAAGCGCGCCGCCGAGCTGCTGAAAGAGGGCGGCATCTTCGCCTTCGGGCTCTCGGAGAAGGAGCACGGAGCCGACCTCTATTCCACCGAGATGTCCCTGACCCCCCAGGGGGGTGGCAGGTACCTGGCCAACGGGCGCAAGTATTACATCGGCAACGCCAACGAGGCCGCTATCGTCTCCACCTTCGGCAAGTTCGCCGACACCGGGGATTACGTCTTCTTCGCGGTTGGGGACCGTAACCCCGGCTTCGAGGTGGTCAAGAACATCGTGGCCACCCAGAACTTCGTGGCCGAGTACGCCCTGACCGACTACCCAAAACCGACGCCGAGATATTGGAGCGCGGTAGGGATGCCTGGGACGCTGCCCTGAACACGGTGAACGTGGGCAAGTTCAACCTGGGCTGGGCCTCCATCGGCATCTGCACCCACGCCTTCTACGAGGCCCTGGACCACGCCGCCGGCCGCGTGCTCTACGGCAAGCACGTCACCGATTTCCCCCACGTCCGGCAGCTTTTGGTGGACGCCTACTGCCGCCTGGTGGCCATGAGGCTGTTCGCGGTGCGGGCCATCGACTACATGCGCTCCGCCAACCCCCAGGACCGCCGTTACCTCCTCTTCAATCCCATGGTCAAGATGAAGGTCACCACCCAGGGAGAGGAGGTCATCAACCTCCTCTGGGACGTCATCGCGGCCAAGGGCTTCGAGAAGGACACCTACTTTGAGATGGCGGCGCGGGACATCCGGGCCCTGCCCAAGCTGGAGGGGACGGTGCACGTGAACATGGCCCTGATAATCAAGTTCATGCCCAACTTCTTCTTCAACCCCGGGAGCTTTCCGCCGGTGCCCCGCCGTGACGACCCCACCGATGACGCTTTCCTCTTCGCCCAGGGACCCACCAAGGGGCTGGGGGGCATCCAGTCCCACGATTTCAACGCGGCCTATGAGAGCGTGTCCTTGCCCAACGTGGCCATTTTCCGGGAGCAGATCGAGGCTTTCAAGGATATGCTGCTGAAGGCGGGGCCCGACCAGGAGCAGCAGCGGGACATCGACTTCCTGCTCACCCTGGGCGAGCTCTTCACCCTGGTGGCCTACGGGCAGCTCATCATCGAGAGCTGCCCCATCGAAGGGGTGGAGGACGCCCTGCTCGACCAGGTCTTCGACTTCATGGTGCGCGACTTCTCCTCCTATGCCCTGCAGCTCTACTCCAAGACCAGCTCCACCCCCGAGCAGATGGACGCCTGCCTGAAGATGATCCGCAAGCCGGTTCCGGATCCCGACCGCTTCGAGCACGTCTTCAAGGACCATGTCTATGCCCTGCGGGGCACCTACGTCCAGAACGATTAGGGAGCCGGCCGTTGCGCGAGATATACGGCAGGGCGGTGGCGGTGACCGGGGCCGCCTCAGGCATCGGAAGGGAGACGGCCCTGGCCTTCGCGCGCCGTGGAGCCCACCTCGCTATATGCGATATCGACGAAGCGGGCCTGGAGAAGGTCGGCAGGGAGCTGGAGGGGCTGGGGTGCCTGGTCCACGCGGAGCGGGTGGACGTGGCATGGGCGGAGGAGGTGGAGCGCTTCCGGGACAACGTCTTCGGCCGTTTCGGTCGGGTGGACGTGCTGGTCAACAACGCCGGCATCGCCGTGGGAGGGCCGATGGAGCGGTTGTCCCTGGACGACTGGAGGCGGGTGGTGGGGGTCAACCTGTGGGGGGTCATCCACGGCTGCCATTACTTCTACCCCCGCATGGTCGAACAGGGCGGAGGCAGCATCGTCAACGTTGCCTCCATGGCGGCCTTCGCTCCCTTTCCCGGTTTCACCGCCTATGTCTGCACCAAGTACGGGGTGCTGGGCCTCTCGGAGTCGCTGAGGGCGGAGGCGGCGCGCCACGGCGTCAGCGTCTCCGCCGTCTGCCCCGGTGTCGTGAACACCCCCATCTACGAGGATATGGAATACCGCTTGTCGGGTGCTTACCCGTCGCGGAGGTTCGGCTCTCTGGCGAAAAGGGTTGCGGTGCGCCTGGGCAGCAGCCCCTCCCGCGTGGCCGAGGCGGTGGTGGAAGCGGTGGAGTGCCGGAGAGGAGTGGTGGCGGTGGGCCGCGGGGCCGGGACCGTTGACCTCCTGCACCGCTTGAGCCGCGCGTCGTTCGGCCTGGCCATGCGGCTCTCCTGGCAGGTGGAATCCCTGCTGCTGCGGAGGTGAGAAAAGCCGATCCCGGTAGGACCGCGTAGCCGGCCGCCTTTCTTGACAGGGTGGCCGGGGTCGCTATCATGGAAACAGAAAAACTAATTTCAGTTTCCTGGTTTCCTGGGAGTGAGGCATGGGAGCGCGGCAGGAGGAAGACGGCCTTCCGGGGCGCATCCTGGACGAGGCCGAGCGCATGGCAGTGAGACTCGGCTACCGCCGTTTCAACCTGGACGAGCTGGCGCGGCGCCTGCGCGTGAGCAAGAAGACCGTCTATTCACACTTCCGCTCCAAGGAAGAACTCTTCTTCTCCGCCTTGAACCGCCGGGCCAGCCGGCTCATCCGGCGGCTCAAGGACATCCTCGCTTCGGAGGCGCCCGCATCCGATAAGCTCTACCTGGCCAGCGAGCTGGTAGCGCGGGACCTGGCCGAGCTGGACGTAGCGCTCATGCGCGACCTGGAGGAGCTCTTCCCCGACTTCTACGTGACCTCGCAAGGCTACTTCCGCCAGCTCACCCGGTACATCTCGGCCATCCTGGAGGAGGGAGCGAGGCGGGGCGAGTTCCGCGAGGACATCAATCCGATCCTGCTTACCCGGCTCTTCCAGGGCATCGGGGATTACGTAGGCGACCATGATTTCCTGGAGCGGAACCGGCTGAGCATGGACAAGGCCTACACCGGGACCATGGACCTGTTGATGCGGGGGATCTTGAAATAGGGAAGAGGGGGGTCGAGGCGATGCAGGCGGATTACCAGAAACTGGAAGAGGCCTACCGCGCTTGGGTAGAGGAGAGGGCCCGCTGGGAGGACCGCGAGCCCCTCTTCACCACCGACGCGGGCATACCCGTGAAGGAGCTCTATACCCCCCTGGACACCCGGGAGCTGGACTACCTGGAGGACGTGGGTTTCCCCGGTCAGCCGCCCTTCACCCGCGGCATCTATCCCAACATGTACCGGGGCAAGCTCTGGACCATCCGGCTCTTCTCCGGCTTCGGGACCCCGGAGGAGACCAACGCCCGCTGGAAGTTGCTGCTGCGCGAGGGGGAGACGGGCTTCTCCGCCGCCTGCGACAACCTGACCACCCTGGCCCTGGACCCCGACTGCTTCCCAGGCATCGAGGCGGAGGTGGGCAAGGAGGGGGTCCCGCTGTATTCCATCAAGGGAATGGAGGCCCTCATCGACGGCCTGCCCATCGACCGGATGAGCGTGGCCCTGGTGGTAACGCCCATGGCCGCCCCCGCCATCACCACCTGCTACCTCAACCTGGCTGACCGCGTCGGCATCCCCCGGGAGAAGCTCCAGGGGACCACCCAGAGCGACGTGGTCACCTCCAGCCTGGCCATCATGCCCTGGGGGGCGGTCTCACCCGAGAAGATGCTCAAGCTCACCTGCGACCTCATCGAATACACCATCTGCCGCCGGGAGGTGCCCCGGTGGAACCCGGTCAACTTCACCACCTACAACTACCGGGAGGGCGGCATCACCTCCGTGCAGGAGATCGCCCTCGGCCTGGCCGCTGCCGTCGCCCATATCGAGGAGCTGCTGCGGCGAGGCTGGAAGGTGGACGATTTCGTGCACCGCTTGGCCTTCCACCTCTCCGCTCACCGCGACTTCTTCGAGGAGATAGCCAAGTACCGTGCGGCCCGCAAGCTCTGGTGCCGGCTCCTGCGGGAACGCTACCGGCCGGAGAACCCGCGGGCCTACCATTTCCGCTTCCACGTGCAGACGGCGGGGAGCTCCCTCACCGCCCAGCAGCCCCTGGTCAACGTCATCCGCACCACCGTTCAGGCGCTGGAGGCCATGCTGGGCGGGTGCCAGAGCTTGCACACCAACTCCTACGACGAGGCCATCTGCCTGCCCTCGGACGAGGCGGTGACCCTGGCGGTGCGCACCCAGCAGGTGCTGCGGGAGGAGACCGGGGTGGCCTCGGTGGTCGATCCCCTGGCCGGATCCTATTACGTCGAATACCTCACCGCCCGCCTGGAGGAGATGATCTGGGACTACTTCGAGAGGATAGAGGCGCAGGGAGGGATAATCCGGGCCCTGCAGTCGGGTTGGATACACGGGGAGATGGCCGAGGCCTTCCACAAACGCCGGCGCGACCAGGAGTCGGGGAGGGAGAAGGTGGTGGGGGTGAACTGCTTCGTGCAGGAAGAAGAGGAGCACCAGCCTTCCTTCCGCATCAACCCGGAGGCGGGGCGCATCGAGCTGGAGAGGCTGCGGCGCCTGCGAAAGGAGCGGGATAACGCCTTGGTGGAGCGGCTGAAGGACGAGCTGCGGAGGGTCTGCGAGAGGGGCGAGAACGTCCTCCCGGTGGTGTACCAGCTCACCGCGGCGGGGGCCAGCCTGGGCGAGATAGCCGACGTCTACCGCGAGGTTTGGGGCGTCTGGCAGGCGCCGGTGGGAGTGTGAGGGAAATGGCGGGGAACCCGGCGGGCGAAGGCGAGGTGAGGGGGGAGCGCCCCGTGCGGGTGCTGCTCTTCAAGCCGGGGCTGGACGGGCACTGGCGGGGCATCCTGGCGGTGGCCCGGGCCTTGGTGGAGGCGGGCATGGAGGTCATATTCCTGGGGCACAAGCCCTTGGAAGCCGCGGTGGAGACGGCCATCCAGGAGGACGTGGACGTCATCGGCATCTCGGTGCTCTCCGGCTCCCACCTGGAATGGACGGAGAAGCTGGTGGAGACGCTGGAGCGAGAAGGAGCGCGGGAGGACTTCCTCCTGCTGGTGGGCGGGGTCTTCCCTTTCGAGGACCATCAGACCCTGCGGGAGCTGGGGGCGGACGGTGTATTCGGCCCGGGGACAGATACCCGCGACATCGTCTCCTTCATAAGGAAGAAGGTGAGGTGAGGCCTCCGCCGGGATGAAGGTCCGAGACGACCTTCTCCTCCTCACCTTCCTCGAGCGGACTCGGCTGCCTCCGGGGGAAAGGTTCGGGTAGAGAGAAATTTCCAGGATTTCCTGGAGATTACTACTACTTTTGATGTCCGCGGTGAGCGAAGGGATCAGGAGCGGATCATCACCAGCATCATCTTAAAGGGCCGTCCGGCGAAGAGGGCATGGGGCCGCCCGGCGGGCATGATGATCATCTCCCCCTTTCCCACCCGGTGCGTTTCGCCCTCGATGCTCACCTCCGCTTCCCCTTCCAGCACGTGCACCAAGGCGTCGAAGGAAGCGGTGTGCTCGCTCAGCCCCTGCCCGGCGTCGAAGGAGAAGACGGTCACCGTGCCGGTCTTACCCCGCACCACCTCCCTACTGACCACCGCACCTTCCTGGTAGTCAACCAGCGAGGTTGGGTCCAGCACCTTTCCCGCCAGCCCGCCCGCGGCGTTTCCTCTTTCTTCAATACCCACGGCTTTTCCCTCCCTTTATCGACTTGGCGGAACCCTGGCACCGCCGTGATGGTATTATCCTGTTGACCCGCTGTCCAGCCGGAGCGAGGAGCGGAGATGATCTGCATCGATTACGACAGATGCGACGGGTGCAACATCTGCAGCCGAGTCTGCCTGGCCACGGTCATCGAGAAAGGGCCTTTGGTGAGGCCGGAGGGGGAACTCCTGTGCATAGAATGCGGACACTGTTATGCCGCTTGTCCCCAGGAAGCCATCACCGTCCTTGGATACGAGGACGTGGAGACGAGGCCTCTGCCGGAGGAGAGGCCGGTTACCGGCGAGGCCATGATGCGGCTGCTACGGGGGCGGCGCTCCTGCCGCGGCTTCCGCAGGGGGGAGCAGGTGCCGGAGGAGGACCTGCGGGCCATCATCGAGGCTGCCTCGGTGGCTCCCTCGGCACATAACGCCCGCCCCCTCAAGGCCTACGTGTTCCGCGACCCCCGGACCATCGAGAGTATGCGGCGGCGCACCCTGGCCTACTACCGCCGCCTGGCCCGTATCTTCCGCACCCGCCTCTTCGCCGCGGTCTGGCGGCTCTGCGGGCTGGGCGAGGAGGAGCGCCGCGTCCTCTCCGGAGCCTTCCTCATGGTCACCGACCCCTCCCGGGAGGGCGACATTCTCTTCTACGACGCCCCTTGCCTCCTGGTGATCACCGCCCCGCGGCTCAACTCCATGGCCCAGGGCGATGCCTGGCTGGCCGCGGAGAACGCCGTGCTCTACGCGGAGTCCATCGGCGTGGCCACCTGCTTCAACGGCTTCCTGATCATGGCGGCCAACTGGGACCGGCGCCTGCGCCGCATCATGCGCATCCCCCGGAGGGAGAGGGTGGTGGGAGCCCTCATGGTGGGATACGCCAGGCGCGAGTGGAAGCGTGAGGCCCCCCGCCGCCCCATCCCCGTGGATTGGCGCTGACGCCGGTCTCCTCATCAAATGGCCGTCTTTGCCGGAAAAGGTCGGTGTCCCGACCCGACGGCTCTCCTTGAGTCTGCTTAGTTGGTAGTTTGAGCAGGGTGCACACCAGAATCGTAACGGCCGCTGCGACGCGGGTTGCGGAAAGAAGTCGATGGTTTTCAGAGCCCGTAGAGTTAGCAAGAGAGGGTGGTGCCAGCGCGATCTACGAAAGCCCTTCCTGCTGATAAGCACATTACCCAGCCGCGAGTATTGCAATTATAATAAAACAAGTGCACGAAGGAGAAAAATGGGATGCGGCAGGAAGAAAGATACCGACTTATCCGCTTGATTGGAAGGGGATCTATTGGTGAGGTATGGCTTGCTGAGGATAATCTCATCAAGAGACAAGTGGCTTTGAAATTTCTAATGGTCTTAGGGCAGTTGGGCAGGTTTGAAGGAGAAGAGGCGACAAGAAATTTTTTCCGCGAGGCCCGGGCAATCGTAGGCCTTTCCCACCCCAATATTGCTACCATATATGACATTGGAGAATGGGAAGGACGTTACTTCATCTCCATGGAGTACCTCGAGGGTGAAACGCTAAGCGAGGTAATAAAGAGAGGACCGCTTGACCCCTTAAAGGCTTCCTGGATTGTGGCCCAGGTTGCGGATGCTCTGGCATACGCTCATGCCAACGGGGTTGTGCACGGGGATATCAAGCCAAAGAACGTTTTTCTAAAGCCGGATGGCACGGTAAAGATAACCGATTTTGGTATCGCTAGGATGATTGGTGCCGATGCGAAGGCCAAAATGGGGATAATTATAGGAGCCCTGGCATATATGAGTCCTGAACAGCTCGAAGGAAAGAAGATCGATGGACGAACCGACATCTTCTCAACTGGGGTTATATTATACGAAATGCTCAGTGGGGTTAAGCCGTTTGGCGAAGATAGCAGCGAATCAACCATCTACAAATTGGTTTACGAATCTCCTCCGGCGCTATCTTCCCTGACTCCCCATGTGCCGGAATGGTTGAAAGGAGTTGTGGAGAGAGCCATTGCCAAGAGGCCTTCTGATCGTTTCCAGGAAGCTGATGAGTTGGCCGAGGAGCTTAGGCGGAATTTGCACTTCTCCTCACCGAAGAGCCCCGTTTTTATTTCAGAGAAAGAGAATGAAGTATCGGGTAAAAGTCCTTCCCTTGAAACACTTGGTATCTTGCATAGTGATGGCACCGAACCCAACTTTTTTTCCTGTCCAGCTTGCGGATCTCTGCAGAAACCTGGCAATAAATACTGTGGAAGTTGCGGTTTGCCCATTTCCGACCCTCAAACACCTTATGGTCAAATCGCCGATTCCAATTCTACCCCCGTTACCATAAAAACGTTGGCTCCCCCTGAGACAATTCCTGGCCTTGTTTCCTTGGAGTCTGAGGCAAAAGGCAAATCAAAAAAGAGTGGACTTATTGCACTTTGCATGGTTTTGATCCTTGCAGCGGGAGCCCTAGCGATTTTCTTGATCTCTCAGAGCGATTCTGGTGCAGATATAGCCGAGGAGAAAGTACGAGAGTCTAAAGAGGCTAGCAACAGCGGCGATTATGAAAAGGCACTTGCTCTTGCAGAAGAGGCCATACAGGCATCCGGCGATTATGCTCCAGCTTACCTCGCTAGGGCCGAAGCTCGCATTGGTCTCAAGAATTACCAGGAGGCTCTGGATGATTGCAGCAAGGCGATCGAGCTGGACCCCAAACAGGCAGAGGCCTATTGTAAACAGGGTAAAGCTCATCTGGAGATGCGCCAATATGACGAAGCCATTTCTGATTACCATGAAGCTCTTAAGAAAGACGACCAATGTGCGGAAGCCTACAACGGCCTAGGGTTGGCCTATCGTTATCAAAAGAATAAAGATGATTGTCTCGAAAACCTTAGGAAGGCAGTAGGGCTAGATCCGGAAAACCTTACCTATCGCAATGACCTTGCTTGGGCCTTGAGCAGTTTTGGTGAATACCAAAAAGCGCTGGAAGAGTATGATGCCATCTTAGAAAAAAATACCAAGTATTATCGAGCCTTCTTAGGAAGGGGACATGCCTATCTGGGGCTGAAGATGCCCGAGAAAGCCCTTGAGGATCTGGACAAAGCTCTGAGCATTAAGCCTGATTTATTCTACGCCTATCTTTACCGATCTGATGCTCTTAATATGTTGGGAAGGTATGAAGAGGAGCTGGAGACAACAGAGAAGGCGCTACAGATCGAGCCGGATAATGGATCGGCACATGCGAGAAGGGGAAGGGCTCGAGATGCTCTGGGGCACACGGATATGGCAATCTCTGATTATCAGGAGGCCATTAGACTTGGCTACCAGGGCGAATGGGTTAAAAATCGTCTTCAAGAACTGGGAGCTCTATGATTTTGGCCCTGAGCCGGACAGGCGGGGCGACCGGGCCGGTCATTCCTCGTCGAAGCGGAAGAGGGGTGTTGACAGGTACCTCTCGCCGGTGCTGGGGAGGATGACCACCATGAGCTTCCCGGCGTAATCGGGCCGGAAGGCCAGCTCCACCGCCGCGTGGGTGGCGGCCCCCGAGGAGATCCCAGCAAGGATGCCCTCCTCCCGGGCCAGCCGGCGGGCCATGGCGTAGGCCTGTTCGGTGGTCACCCGGAAGACCTCGTCGATGACCTCCAGGTCCAGTACCTCGGGAACGAAACCCGCCCCGATCCCCTGGATGCCGTGGGGCCCGGGTTTCCCTCCCGACAGCACCGGGGACTCCGCCGGTTCCACCGCCACCACCCGGAAGGCGGACTTACGCCGCTTGAGGACCTGCCCCACCCCGGTGACGGTGCCCCCCGTCCCCACCCCCGCCACCAGGACGTCCGCCCTGCCGTCGGTGTCCTCCCAGATCTCCTCGGCGGTGTGCAGGCGGTGGGCTTCGGGGTTGGCGGGGTTGGCGAACTGCTGGGGCATGAAGTAGTCGCGGTTGGTCGCAGCCATCTCCTCCGCCCGGGCGATGGCCCCCTTCATCCCCTCCGCCCCCGGGGTCAGCATCAGTTGGGCTCCCAGGGCCCGAAGCAGGTTGCGCCTCTCCGCGCTCATGGTCTCGGGCATGGTCACCACCAGGCGGTATCCCTTCGCCGCGCACACCCAAGCCAGGGCGATGCCGGTGTTGCCGGAGGTGGGCTCGATTATGGTGGTGCGGCCGGGGCTGATACGTCCCTCCCGCTCCGCTGCCTCGATCATGGCCACTCCGATGCGGTCCTTGACCGATCCGCAGGGATTGAAGAACTCCAGCTTGGCCACGACTTCCGCCGCCGCACCCGCAGCCACGCGGTTTAAGCGCACCAAGGGAGTGCGCCCCACCAGCTCGGTCATGTCCCGGGCTATCCTCATGGCTCACCTCCGAACGCTATCCTCTCCGGGGCGCGGGGGTTGCTCACCGCGCCGGTGACAAAGGCCATTATCGCAGAAAAACGACACCTTGCGGGCAGGAGCGCATAGCGCCTGCGGGCTCGCGTGCCGGGTGTGACCGCTTGATGGGGCCGGAGCCGCCGCTCCTTCGCCTTGTCCCGCTGCCTTTCTGGTAAAATCATTAGGATAAAAAATTCCGGTCATGCGCCGGGGAGGAGAGCCCTCGCAAGGAAGGAGTGGGATGAGATGAGAGGGACGGGGACCGCAGCATTCATAGTCGTCATCGTGGTCGCGGCGGCGCTCCTGGGCGTCGGCTGCCAGATGCCGGGATCGGCCAAGGTGTTCCGCAACAACCAGACGCCGCTGGTGGTGGAGATGGGGCAGGAGTTCGCCATCGCCTTGGAATCCAATCCCACCACCGGCTTTGCCTGGCAGCTCACCAGCGGTCTCGACCAAGGCCTGGTCGAACTGGTGAAGAAGGAGTACGAGGCTCCCGCGACCGACCGCCTGGGAGCGGCGGGGGAGGAGAAATGGACCTTCAAGGCGTTGGAGGTGGGACGCACCGAGCTCACCTTCCGCTACGCCCGTCCCTGGGAGGAGGAAGGCGGAGAGAAAACCGAGCCGGCGGAAGGAGTTGGGGAGGGACACGGGACCCCCGTGGAGACTTCCGCCCCGGCAGGTGAGAGCGGCGGGGAGGAGGGCGAGGAAAGCCAGCCGCCCACCGAGCTCTCCTTCACCGTGGACGTGATCCCCAAGGGCAGCGGCGGGGAGGAGCCCACGCGCTACCGCGAGGCTGATTCGGAGAAAGCCCTGGAGGTGGCGCTGGAGAAGCAGTTCGAGGTGGCCCTGGATTCCAACCCCACCACCGGATATTCATGGCGGCTCGCCTCCTTCGACCAGGACATCCTCTATCTGGTGAGCCAGGAATACGAGCGGGAGGAGAAGAAGGGCGGATCCGAGGAGAAAGAGGGGGGTCATGGAGAGCTCCTGGGTGCCGGGGGGATGGAGGTGTTCACCTTCCGGGCAGTGGGAGAGGGAGAGGCCGAGATCGAGCTCCAGTACCTCCGCCCCTGGGAGACTGACCAGCCCGCCGAGAAGACCGTGACCTTCAAAGTGGAGGTCAAGAAAGAGGTCAAGGAGAAGAAATAACGTTGAGTCCGCAAACGCTCGAGGCTCCGCCGCCGCGCGGGGCCTATTTTCTTTTCGGGGCCTAAGGAAACCGAAGGTGCCCCTTCCCCCTTGCTTTTTATCGAGAGTAGTGGGGGCGGCGGGCTTGCGGGCCCTGGCCGGTTGATAAAGATGGCCTGATTGCCGCGAAGGAGGTGGCGCCGTGAGCCGGGTGCTGAGATTGAGGGCATTGGTGCCGGCGGCCCTCGCGGCCGCGCTGGCGTGGAAGTGGTCCCGGACGCCCACCCCCTCTCCCGAGGAGGACCAGGGAGAGGGGCTGGCCCGCGAGGAATGGAGCTTCACCACCGCCGACGGAGTGACCTTGCGGGGAAAGCGCTACGCCGTTCCAGGGGCCGTCCCGGTGCTGCTGGTGCACGGTTTCGAGGGCAACGGCAACGAGTTCGACCTGCCGCGGCCGGGGCGCAACCTGGCTGTGTTCCTGGCCAGGGAGGGATTCGACGTGTGGATCGCCAACTTCCGCGGTAACGGCCGCGCCCCCGCCGTGTCCGACAGCGGTGGTTGGCGCCATTCCATCGACCACCTGGCCGCTTACGACGCTGATGCGCTGGTGCGCGGGGTCACCGAGGCCACCGGGCGCAAGCCGGTATGGGTGGGCCACAGCATGGGCGGCATGGTCCTGTTCGGTTATCTGCAGGGCGCGTCTTTCCAGGACGGCTGCTTCGCCGCTGACGAAGGATTGGCTCGGGAGCGCAACGGCCTCATCGCCGCGGGAGTGGCCATCGGCAGCCCCCCCGCATTTTACTGGGAGCAGGGCGGCTTCTTCGGGCTCCTCTCCAACTCTCCCGTATCGCGGGCGGCGCTGCGCCTGCTCATGGCCGTCCTCCGCCTGCTCGAAAAGAGGGGGGGTCGGATCTCGCTGGGAGTGCCTGTGGGGCGCTGGGCGGAGCGGCATCCCAAGGCGGCGGCCGCGCTGGCCCTGAGTCCGGCCGGCATCCTCCTCTACAACTGGCGCAACGTGGAGGCGGACGCGGCGGTGAGCCTGCTCCGCTGGGCAGGGGACGACGTCTCCGCTTCCATGGCCCGCCAGCTCATCTTCGGCATAGTTAACCACGACTATCTGTCCTACGACCGCCGTTACGACTACACGGCGAACATGGGGCGCATCACCGTGCCCATGCTCTTCGTCACCGGCACCGAGGACTTCGCCAGCTTCCAGTGCATAAGACGTTACGGGTACGAGCGCGTCTTCAGCCCCCGCAAGGATTTCATCTGCTTTCCCGGTTACGGGCACACCGATCTGGTCATGGGGAAGGGAGTGGAGGAGAAGGTCTACCCGGCCATATCCGCCTGGCTGAAGGAGACCGTCCCCTGACCCCTGGCCATGGCAACTCAACTATAATCAACTCGGTCCATCTTGGCGCGGACGGTACTTAGGGAAGGAAGCGGGTCGCGCCCCGCTGGAGCGGAAAGGAGCATCCATGGAAGACCTAGCAGGAAAGGTGGTTCTGGTGACCGGGGCGGCCCGGGGCATGGGAAAGCTGGAGGCGATGGGCTTCGCCCGGGAGGGCTGCCGGTTGGTCATCACCGACGTCGACGGGAAAGAACTGGAGAGGACGGCGGAGGAGATGCGGTCGCAGGGATACGAAGTCCATCCTTTCGTGCATGACATCTCCGACCGGGAGGCCTGCTTCTCATTGGCGGAGAAGGTGGAGAAGGAGGTCGGTCCGGTGGACGTCCTGATCAACAACGCGGGGATAACCGACTGCCGGGCGGTGCTGGAATACCCCGAATCCTCCCTGCGCCGCATGATGGACGTGAACTATTTCGGGAGCGTGTGGATGATGCAGGCCTTCGTCCCGCGCATGCTGCAGAGAAAAAGGGGTCACGTGGTCAACATCTGCTCCGTCGCCGGCAAGGTGGGCAACGCCCTCATGGGCGGCTACTGCGCCACCAAGCACGCCCTCATCGGCATAACTGACGCCATCCGCCAGGAGCTGTACCGCAGCGGCGTGGATTTCACCATCATAAACCCGGGTTACGTGAGGACGGGTATGTTCGAGGGCGGGAAGGTCCCCTTCATCACCCGCTGGCAGGATCCGCAGAAGGTGGCGGATGCCGTTATCCGGGCGGTGAAGAAGAACCACGCCGAGGTGGCGGTCCCGCGGTTCGCGGTGAGGACCACCGCCCTGGCCCGCGGCCTGATGCTGCCCAAGCTGGTCGACCTGGTCTTCCACCTGCTGGGCCAGGAGAAGACCATGGCCGGCTGGAGGAAGGACCCCAACCGGCCCTTCTGACCGTCTTGAGGGGCCGCACCCTGACTTCAACCAACGCTGGGCGCGCCCGGTCTTCAGCTCCCTGGCTCAGAGCCGGAATCGCTCGGCCTGCTCCTCCAGGCGCCGGGACAGCCGGGCCACCTTCTCGCTGGAGCCGGCCAGCTCCTGCATGGAGGCGCTCTGCTCCTCGATGGAGGCGGCCACCTCCTGGGCCGAGGCGGCGTTGGACTCGATGATGCGGCCGATCTCCTCCACCGCCTGCTGCAGGGCTTCGCTCTGCTGCATGGAACGCTGGGTGATGGCGGCGATGGCCCCA
>Ga0209162_1000354_pt1 | contig 50757 bp, 38 predicted proteins | sample YNPNPMetaG_FD_187121 | JGI IMG/M metagenome (GOLD analysis project Ga0209162, IMG submission 187121) | Anoxygenic and chlorotrophic microbial mat microbial communities from Yellowstone National Park, USA - YNP NP MetaG (SPAdes) (version 2) ...
CCGCCGTGCGCCGTCTTCTGGAGCGCAGCGGACTGACGCTGGCCGATTTCGAGCTGATCGAGCTGAACGAGGCCTTTGCCGCCCAGGTGCTGGCGGTGGAGCGCGAGCTGCCGTGGGACGCGGCGCGGCGCAATGTCCACGGCGGCGCGGTGGCGCTGGGCCATCCCACCGGCTGCTCCGGCGCGCGCATCCTGACCACGCTGCTGCACGCTCTGCGCACCCACGACAAGACGCTGGGCCTGGCGACGCTCTGCGTCAGCGGGGGGCTGGGGATGGCCGTGGCATTGGAGCGGCTGGCATGAGCGTGGTCTTTGCCCGGCGCATGGCCTTCGACCACCGCCAGGCAGTGCGCGGCGAGGGCGTCTACCTGTGGGACTCGGAGGGCCGGCGCTACATCGACGCCGCAGGCGGCGCGGTGGTGGTCAATGTGGGCCACGGCGTCGCCGCTATCGCCGAGGCAATGGCCCGCCAGGCTGCCGACGCCGCCTACGTCCACGCCACGCTTTTTACCAGCGCGGCACTGGAGGCATACAGCCGGGCGCTGGCCCCCCTCGTGCCGCTCGACGAACCGCGCTTTTACCCGCTGACCAGCGGCGCGGAGGGCGTCGAGGCGGCGCTCAAGTTCGCCCGTCAGCTCCAGGTGGCGCGGGGCGAGGCGACCCGCGAGCTGGTCATCGCCCGCTGGGGCTCCTACCACGGCGCAACGCTCGGCGCGCTGGCAGTGACCGGCAAGACCAAAATGCGCACCCTCTTTGCGCCGATGTTCCGCGACCAGCCGCACATCCCGCCGCCCTACTGCTACCGCTGCCCCTTCGCTGCCACCTATCCGGCCTGCGACCTGGCCTGCGCTCGCGCGCTGGAGGTCGAGGTGCAGCGGCAGGGAGCGGAGCGGGTGGCGGCGTTCATCGCCGAGCCGGTGAGCGGGGCGACGCTGGGCGCGGTCGTGCCGCCGGACGGCTATTGGCCGCTCATCCGCCAGATTTGCAGCCGCTACGGCTTGCTGCTCATCGCCGACGAGGTCATGACCGGCTTTGGACGCACCGGCCGCTGGTTTGGCATGGAGCACTTTGGCGTCCGGCCCGACGTGATGGTGCTGGGCAAGGGGGCGACGGGGGGCTATTTCCCGCTCTCGCTCCTGGCAGCGCGGCGGAGCGATGTGGAGACGATACGCCAGGTGCATGGCGACTTGAACCACGGCGGCACGTTTTCCCACCACGCCGTCGGCGCGGCGACGGCGCTGGCGACGCTGCGCTTTTTGCAGGAGCACCGCCTGGTCGAGGCGGCGGCGGCGCGCGGCGCAGAGCTGGGCCAGCGGCTGCGTCAGGAGCTGGGCGACCTGCCCTGCGTGGGCGACGTGCGCGGCATCGGCATGATGTGGGGCGTCGAGTTTGTCGCCGACCGCCGCAGCAAAGCGCCGTTTCCGCCGCAGCGCCAGTTCTCGCGCCGCGTCTGCGACCGGGCCTTTGAACGCGGCCTGATCGTCTATCACGGCGCGGGCAGCGTCGACGGCACCGCGGGCGACCATCTGATGGTCGCTCCTCCTTTCGTCATCAGCCTGGCGGAGGTGGAAGAGGTCGTCAGCCTGCTGCGGCAGGCAATCCTTGATGTATGGAGGGAGGAAACAGCATGAGCCTTCAGCTTCTTTCCGTGATCGATGTCAAAGGCGGGCCTCTGGAACGGGGACGTCAGCAGGGGGAGGGGGCGCGGCCCTTTATCCTGCGCTCGCTGGCCCGCTACCGCGAGATCCTGCACCTGGCCGTGGGAATGACGTGGGAGGAGAGCAAGCGCGAGGCGCGCAAGTTCCTGCCCTACGGCGAGGAGGCTTTCCCCGAGTTTGTCGACGAACTGCGCGGCATCGCCGAGGGCGCTGGCGTCGATTTCGAGGAGGTCTGGACGCTCAACTGTTACGAAGGCCTGACCGAGAGCAGCACCCAGGTGTGGGGTTGCACCAGTGTCGCCGTTTGCCAGGAGCAGACGGCCAACGGCCACGTCCTCCTGGCCCACAATGAGGACTGGAGCAGCGCGGACCGCGACACGGTCTACCTGGTGCGCGCCGAGCCGGATGACGGGCCGGCCTATCTGGGCATGACCTATGGTCCGCTGCTGGTCAACATCGGCATGAACGCGGAGGGCATTGGCGTGGCGATCAACACGGTCTATCCCACCGACGTGCGCGTCGGCGTGCCGCGCATTCTCTGCTCGCGGGCGGTGCTGGGCGCGCGCACCATCGGCGCGGCGATCCGCGCCTGTGTGCCCAAGCTGCGCGGCGGCGGCTATGCCTATCTGCTGGCCGACCGCAACGGCGAGCTCTACCTGATCGAGACCTCGGCCACCAGCCACGATATTCTGTACGGCGAGGATGGCTGGCTGGCCCACGCCAACCACTACGTCTCGCCCAAGATGCAGGCGCTGGAACAGCCGGGCCGCTATGCCGGTTCCCGCGTGCGCTTCAACCGCGCCGGGCGGCTGCTCAAGGCACAGTTGGGCGCGGTGACGGTGGAGAGCCTCCAGGCGCTGCTGCGCGATCACGTCAATTTCCCCGACTCGATCTGCGCGCACGAGGACCCCGAGGATCCGCCCCATGAGCGAGGGCACACGCTGGTCTCGCTGGTGATGGACCTGACCGAGCTGACGATGTGGGCTGCCCCCGGTCCGCCCTGCGGGGGGGAGTACATGGCTCACAGGCTATAAGGTACAGCAATCACAGGTCAACCCATGGAAGCAAAAGAGGCTTTGATCGCCATAGTTCCGTTGCGCACGCTGCAGGAATATGAGGCCTGCGAGGCCCTGCAGGCGCTGATCTGGCAGGCCGATCCGGTCGAAGTGGTGCCGGCCCACGTGCTCATCACCGCCCAGCGGCACGGCGGGCTGGTGTTGGGCGCCTTTGACAGCGCCGGGACGATGGTCGGCTGCCTGTTTGGCTTTGCCGGCGTTACTGCTGCCGACAATCCCCTTACCGCTGGCGTGCGCTGGCAGCACTGTTCGCACTTTGTGGGCGTCCATCCGCAGTGGCGCGGGCGGGGGATTGCCTACCGTCTCAAGCTGGCGCAGCGGGCCTGGGCGCTGGAACGGGGCTTTGAGCTGGTCACCTGGACCTTCGACCCGCTGGAGGCGGCCAACGGCGTGCTCAACCTGGGCAAGCTGGGTGCCCTCTGCCGCTGTTACCTGCGCGACCTGTACGGCGAGATGGCGGAGGGGATCAATGTCGGCCTGCCTACCGACCGTTACGAAGTGGCCTGGTGGGTGGGCAGCGAGCGGGTGGAGGGGCGCGTGGCGGGCTGGCAGCCGCCGTCGCTGGCAGAGCTGCTGGCGGGAGGGGCGCTGGTGCTGAACCCTGCCTGCCCTCGCCCCGACGGTCTGCTCGAGCCGGGGGCGCTGCGCGCGCCGCAGGGCGAGCTGCTCTTGCTCGAGATTCCCGCCCGCATCCAGGCGCTGAAAGCCGTCTCCATGGAACTGGCGCTGGCCTGGCGGCTGAGCGTGCGGGCGGCCAGCGAAGCGGCCTTTCAGGCCGGCTACACTGCCTGCGACGTGGTGCGGGAACAGGTTGATGGCCTGCCGCGGGTCTATTACCTGTTGCGACGGACGACGGACGGTGAGCGATGAGGATCGAGCGAATCGAGCTGCGCTACATCAAGATCCCGCTGCGCCATCACTTTGAGACCAGCTTTGGCCGCGCCTGGGGACGGGACACGATCCTGGTCACGGTCTGGGCCGATGGCGTGGAAGGGTGGGGCGAGTCGCCGGTGGAAGACGGCCCCTGGTACTCGCCGGAGACGGTCGAGACAGCCTGGCATGTCCAGCGCGATTTTCTGGTGCCGCTCCTGCTGGGTCAGCAGGTGGACGCGGCGGCGGACGCTTTCGAGCGCATGGCCCGCGTCCGCGGCCATACCATGGCCAAGGCGGGGCTGGAAGAGGCGCTGTGGGATGTCGAGGCGCGGCAGAAGGGCGTCTCTGTTGCCTGGCTGCTGGGCGGCGTGCGCCCGCGCATCGAGAGCGGCGTCAGCGTGGGCATCCAGGACACGCTGGACGAGTTGCTGGAGCGTGTGGAGGGCTTTCTGGCGCAGGGCTATCGCCGCATCAAGGTCAAGATCAAGCCGGGCTGGGATGTGGAGGTGGTGCGGGCGCTGCGTCAGCGCTGGCCGGCCGTCCCGCTGATGGTCGATGCCAACTCGGCCTATACGCTGGCCGACGCGGAGCGCCTGGCGGCGCTGGACGAGTTTGGCCTGCTGATGATCGAGCAGCCGCTGGCCTATGACGACATCTACGAGCACAGCCTGTTGCAGCGGCAGCTCAAGACGCCGCTCTGCCTGGACGAGTCGATCCACACCCCGGCCCACGCGCGGGCGGCGCTGGAGCTGGGCAGTTGTCGCATCATCAACATCAAGCCGGGGCGGGTGGGCGGGCTGGCCCAGGCGCGGCGCATCCACGACCTCTGCCGCGAGCGCGGCGTGCCGGTCTGGTGCGGCGGCTTGCTGGAGGTGGGTGTCGGGCGGGCGCACAACGTCGCCATCGCCAGCCTGCCCGGCTACACGCTGCCCGGCGACGTCTCGGCCAGCGACCGTTACTTTGAGCGGGACGTGGTCGAGCCGCCCTTCCGCCTCAACGCCGACGGCACCATCGACGTGCCCCAGGGGCCAGGGATCGGCGTGACGGTCGATCGGGCGTGGATCGACCGCCTGACCGTGCGGCGAGAGGTATTCTCTGCCTAGCCGCCGGCAATGGCCGGAAAGAGAGCGACGACGTCGCCTTCCTGGAGGAGCTGGTCGGGCGGCGCGCTGCGGCCGTTGACCAGGGCCACGGTATCCTCGCCTGGCGGCAGGGGCAGCCGCTCTAGCAGCGCCTCGAGTTTTGTTCCCGCTTCGACCTCCATGGGGAAGGGAGACTCTTGTCCTGCCTTGAGGTATTTGCGGTATGTCGCCATATATTTGACCGCGATGCGCATGCTGTTCGATGTTACACCCGCTGCTCCTGCAGCGCAAGTGGGGCCGTAGGACAACTGCGAGCAGTTGTCCTGCCAGGCGCCCTTGCAATTTTGGTCAATCGGGTATATGATTCACGTTTGGCATGTTCATAGAGAGTAGAAACAATGTTTAGCGCAGTACGTACCCTGCTCTTCGGCAGCCCGTTGCCAACGGCGGCCGAAACCGAGCAGCGCCTGTCCAAAGTGCAGGCGCTGGCTGTTTTTTCGTCGGACGCGCTCTCCTCGGTGGCCTATGCCACGGAGGAGATTCTGCTCGTCCTGGTTGTTGCTGGCTCGGCGGCGATGGTTTTCTCGTTGCCCATCTCGGTTGCCATCGTTACCCTTTTGTTCATCGTCGTCACGTCGTACTACCAGACAGTCCACGCCTACCCTTCGGGGGGCGGCGCGTATATCGTCGCGCACGATAACCTGGGCGTCTGGCCCGGCCTGGTCGCTGCAGCGGCGCTGCTGATCGACTATGTCCTCACCGTGGCGGTCAGCGTGACGGCAGGCGTGGCGGCGATCACCTCTGCCTTTCCCGTGCTCTATGCCCATCGGGTCGTTGTGGCGGTGTTGGTGGTTCTTTTCATCGCCTGGGCCAATTTGCGCGGCGTGCGCGAATCGGGCACGCTCTTTGCTGTTCCCACCTATGGCTTTATCCTGCTGATGCTTACCCTGATGGGGGTGGGCGTGTTCCGCTGGTTGACCGGCACGGTGAGCCCTGTGACATATGAAGCTCTGCAGATGGGCACGCAGAACGTGTCGGTATTTCTGATCCTGCGGGCATTCGCCTCTGGCTGTACGGCCATGACTGGCGTCGAGGCGATCAGCAACGGCATTCCCGCTTTCCGCAAGCCAGAAGCCGACAACGCCAGCAAGACCCTGCTCGTGATGGCCGGCCTGCTGGCGACCATGTTCCTGGGCATCAGTTTCCTGTCCCGCGCGCTGCACATCATCCCCATCGAGCACGAGACGGTTGTCTCCCAGATCGGCCGGCAGGTCTTTGGGGACGGCCCCCTCTACCTGGCGTTGCAGACTGCGACGGCGTTGATCCTGGTGCTGGCCGCCAATACCTCCTTTGCCGATTTCCCTCGCCTCTCGGCTATCCTGGCCCGCGACCGTTACCTGCCCCATCAACTGACCAACCGGGGCGACCGTCTCGTCTTTGCCAACGGCATCATCGCCCTGGCAGTTCTGGCCTCTTTGCTGATCATCCTCTTTGGCGGGCGCACACATCGCCTGATCCCCCTCTATGCGGTCGGTGTGTTCCTCTCGTTCACGCTTTCCCAGGCAGGGATGGTGCTCCACTGGTATCGCTTGCGTGGTCCTCGCTGGGTCGAGAAGCTGATCATCAACGGCGTCGGCATGCTGGCGACAGGGATTGTCTTGATCGTCGTTGCCATCACCAAGTTCGTCCACGGCGCCTGGATTGTCATTCTTTTGATCCCGGCTTTTGTCTGGGCCTTTCGCGTCATCAAGCGGCATTATGGGGAAGTGGCCAGACAGTTGTCGCTGGAGGGATTGCGGCCGCAGCCGTGGACGGATGTGGCGACGCACGATCGCCACAAGGTGGTGGTGCCGGTCTCTGGCATGCACCGCGGGACGCTGGAGGCGCTGCACTTTGCCCGCGTCATGTCGAAGGATGTGACAGCGGTCATTGTGGACCTTGACCCTGCCGAAACGGCCCGCGTGCAGGAAAAGTGGGTGACCTGGGGGCAGGATATTCCGCTGGTGGTGTTGCCTTCCCCTTATCGCTCGATGGTGGGACCCTTGCTGCAGTATCTGGACGAAACGGACGAGCGCGACCCGGAACGGGGGACGACGGTCGTTGTGCTGCCCGAGTTCGTCCCCGCGCGCTGGTGGCATTACCTGCTGCACAACCAGACGGCCCTGGTGCTCAAGACAGTGCTGATCTATCGCCGTGGCAAGAACGGCAAGTCGCGGGTGATCATCGACGTGCCGTATCGCTTGCAAAGCTGATTCCTGGTCAGGAGGAGAAATGACAGAAGAAACAAGTTTGGAAAAAGGGGAACTGCTCCCCGAGGAGGAGCCTCCCCCTTGTACGCATCGCCCGGCATTGTGGGCGGACGTACCGGATGAGAAGTGGAATGACTGGCGCTGGCAGTTGAGCCACCGGCTGAACACGCTGGAGGAACTGCGTCAGCTCATCCGTTTGACCCCCGAAGAAGAAGAGGGGGTCGCTGCACAGCACCGCTTTCGCCTCGACATCACCCCCTATTTTGCCTCGCTGATCGATCCCGACGATCCAACATGTCCCCTGCGCCGCCAGGTGATCCCCACTGGCCATGAGCTGCGGGGCTTTGAAGAGGCGATGGCCGATTCGCTCGCCGAAGAGGCCCATTCGCCCGTGCCGGGGCTGGTGCACCGCTATCCGGACCGCGTGCTGATGCTGGTCACGACCCAGTGCGCCAGCTACTGCCGTTACTGCACGCGCAGCCGTATCGTCGGCGATCCCAAGGCCCAGTTCAGCCGCTCCAACTATGACGCGCAGATCGACTATATCGCCAACACGCCCCAGGTGCGCGACGTGCTCATCTCGGGCGGCGACCCGCTGATGCTCTCGCAAAAGGTGCTGGAGGAACTGCTCACCCGCCTGCGGGCCATCCCCCACGTCGAAGTGCTGCGCATCGGCACGCGGGTGCCGATCTTCCTGCCGCAGCGCATCGACGAGGAGCTGGTCGCCATGCTGCGCCGCTTCCATCCGCTGTGGATGAACATCCACGTCAACCACCCGCGGGAGATGACGCCCGAAGCCGTGCGCGCCTGCGCTCGCCTGGCCGACGCCGGCATCCCCCTGGGCTGCCAGTCCGTGCTCCTGGCCGGGGTGAACGACTGCCCTAACGTGATGATGGAACTGGTGCACGCGCTGGTCAAGGCGCGGGTGCGGCCCTACTACCTCTATCAGTGCGATCTGGTGCCCGGCGCCGGTCACTTTCGCACGCCGGTGGCCAAGGGCATCGAGATCATCGAGGCGCTGCGCGGCCATACCTCCGGCTTTGCCGTGCCGACCTATGTCATCGACGCGCCGGGCGGCGGCGGCAAGATCCCGGTGATGCCCCAGTACCTGATCAGCCAGTCAGTGGGCCATACGGTGCTGCGCAACTTTGAGGGCTTTATCACCACCTACGCCGAGCCGACCGATTACCCCGGTCACGACCCGGCGCGCTGCCCGGCCTGCCAGAACAAGAGGGACGAGGGCGGACAGGGAGGGGTGGCGTTGCTGCTCTCCGGCCAGCAGCGAACCATCGCCCCAGAAGGCTACAGGAAAACCCACCAGCGGCTGACCCGCATCCAGTGGCAGCCGATCAAACGGCGACTGGTTGCTCAGGAGAAGCAAGAATGACTTCATTACGTGTAGCGGTGCTGGCAAATCTGAAAAAGAACGCCCCGCTCCTGCCGGACATCCCGGAGGACTATTGGGCGGACCTGGACTCGGAGAAGACGGTAGATGCCATCGCCGAGGCCCTGCGCCAGGGCGGCCACCAGGTGACCGTCCTGGAAGGGGACATCACGCTGGTCGACCGGCTGCGCCAGGAGCGGCCGGACATTTGTTTCAACATCTGCGAGGGTCACTTTGGCGACAGCCGCGAGGCGCACGTGCCGGCCATCCTGGAGATGCTGCGCATCCCCTACACCGGCTCCAAAGTCCTCACGCTGGCGCTGACGCTGGACAAGCCGATGACCAAGCGCATCCTGGCCTTTCACGACCTGCCGACGCCGCCCTTTCAGGTGTTGGAGCGCGTCAACGAGCCGCTCGACGCGGAGCTGTCCTTCCCCCTCTTTGTCAAGCCCAGCCGCCAGGGCACCGGCATGGGCATCAGCGCCCAGTCTATCGTCCACGACGAAGGCGAGCTGCGCGCTCAGGTGGGCTGGTTGCTTCAGGCCTACAATGAGCCGGTCCTGGTCGAGCGCTTCATCGCCGGGCGCGACATCACCGTGGGCCTGGTGGGCAACCTGACGCCCCCCGTGGCCTGGCGCGTGCCGGATGACGAAGAGGCGCCGCGCATCTGGCGCGGCCTGCGCTTCCTGCCGCCGCTGGAGATCAGCCTGGGCAGCTTTGCCCAGCAGGAGGGCGGCATCTATACCCACCGCGCCAAGGTCGAACTGGCCGAGCAGTTGACCTATCTCTGCCCGGCCCCTTTGAGTGATGAGCTGGTGGAAGAGCTGGAGTGGCTGGCGGCGGCGACGTTCCGCGTCACCGGCTGCCTGGACGTGGCGCGGGTCGATTTCCGCCTCGATGAAGACGACGGCGACAAACCCTACATCCTCGAAATCAACCCGCTGCCAGGGCTGGCGCCGGGGATCAGCGACCTGGTTATCGAGGCCGCCGCGGCCGGCATCGACCACACGACGCTGGTCAACATGATCCTGAACGAAGCCATCGAACGCTATGGGCTGGTATAGGGGGTGAGCGTTTGTTCAGCAAACTTCGCTCTTTGCTGCTGGGGCCGCCGTTGCCCACACAGAGACTGGCAACCGAGCGGCTGAACAAGATCCGCGCGCTGGCGGCTTTTTCGCCTGATGCCCTCTCCTCGATTGCCTACGCCAATCAGGAGATTTACCTCGGTCTGGTTGTGGCAGGGAGCGCCGGCCTGGCGCTGGCGCTCCCCATCGGCCTGGCGATCGCGGCGCTGCTGGCACTGGTGGCGCTTTCTTACTACCAGACCATCCAGGGCTATCCTTCGGGCGGCGGTTCTTACGTTGTCGCCCGCGAGAACCTGGGCCCCGTGCCTGGCCTGATCGCCGCGGCGGCGCTGTTGATCGACTACCTGCTGACGGCAGCGGTCAGCCTGACGGCGGCGGTCGAGGCGATCTCTTCGGCGTTGCCGCTGCTGTGGCCCCACCGCGTCGGCATCGCGCTGGTGCTGCTGGCCCTGATCGCCCTGCTCAACCTGCGTGGCCTGCGCGAGACGGGCGCGCTGATGGCCGTGCCGGTTTATCTCTTCCTGCTCGTTTTCTTTCCCTTGCTGGCTTACGGCCTGGTGCGGCTTGTCATCGGCGGGACTATCCCCCTGGGGACGGCCGCGCCGCCAGCGGTCGCCCCCCTGACGCCTTTCCTGGTGCTCCACACTTTCTCGGCCGGCTGCACGGCGCTGACGGGGATCGAAGCGATCAGCAACGGCGTGCCTGCCTTCAAGCCGCCGGAGGCCCGCAACGCCGGGCGGACGCTGATTGTCATGGCGCTCCTGATGGGATTGCTGTTCGTCGGCAGCATCGGCCTGACCCAGGCGCTGGGGGTGATTGCCGGTCCGCAGGAGACAATCCTCTCGGCGCTGGCGCGGCGACTGCTCGGCAGCGGGCCGCTCCATATGATCGTCCAGGTCAGCACGATGCTGATCCTGGCGGTGGCGGCCAACACCAGCTTTGCCGGCTTCCCCCGCCTGGCGGCGCTGTTGGGCCAGGACCGCTTCCTGCCCCATCAACTGACCAGCCTGGGGGATCGGCTGGTCTATGCCAATGGCATTGTCGCCCTGGCTGGGGCGACGGGTCTGTTGATCGTTCTCTTTGGCGGTGACACGCACGCCCTGATCCCGCTCTTTGCCATGGGCGCGTTTCTGGCGTTCACCCTTTCGCAGGCGGGGATGGTGGTGCACTGGTGGCACCTGCGCGGGCGGGGATGGTGGCTGAAAGCGGCGCTGAACGGCGTCGGCGCCCTGGCGACAGGCATCACTGTCCTGGTCATTGGCGTCAGCAAGTTCGTCGAAGGGGCCTGGATCACCATCCTGGTCATCCCTCTCCTGGTCCTGGTCTTTTTGCAGATTCGGTCTCACTACCGGGAGGTAGGTCGGGAGCTCTCGACCGAGGGGCTGGGCCCCCTTGAGCCGCTCCCGCCGCCGCGGGTGGTGATTCCCATCTCTGGCGTTCATCGCGCTGCGCTGGAGGCCGTTTCCTATGCCCGTTCGATCTCGCCGGACGTGACGGCGGTCTATATCGAACTGACGCCGGGCAGCGCCGAGGCGGTGCGCCAGCGTTGGGCGCGCTGGGTGCCCGATGTGCCGCTGGTGGTGCTGGACTCGCCGTACCGCTCCATCGTCGGCCCGCTGCTGGACTTTCTCGACGAGACGGATCGCCAGCACAACGACGGTCAGCTCGCCACGGTCGTGCTGCCCGAGTTTGTGCCGGCCAGGTGGTGGCACAGCTTATTGCACAACCAGACGGCCTGGCTGATCAAGACGGCGCTGCTCTATCGTCAGCGGAAGCAGGGTTTTCAGCGGGTCATCATCGACGTGGCCTATCACCTGCGGCGGTAGGCCATGGGCGGAGACGGCTAGAGCATCTCGACGATTGTTGCCGCCATCTGCTCCAGCGGCACCACCCGGTCGACGATGCCGGCGGCGATGGCCTCTTTGGGCATGCCAAAGACCACGCTGCTGCGCTCGTCCTGGGCCAGCACCCGCCCGCCGGCCTCCTTGAGCTGCCGCAGGCCCTCGACGCCGTCGCGGCCCATGCCGGTCATGATCACGCCCAGCGCCTGAGGCCCGTGCGCCTGGGCGACCGATTCGAACAGCATGTCAGCAGAGGGGCAGACGGTTTCTGCGGGCGCGCATGGGCGCAGATGCACGCGGCCATCGGGACGCAGCAGCAGATGCCCGTCATCGGGCGCAAAGAGGACCCGGCCCGCCCGGGGCCGTTCTCCTTCTTCGGCTGCCTTGACCGGCAGTTTGCTGGCCTTGCCCAGCCACTCGACCATGCCCCGTCCAAAGCCACGGGCGATGTGCTGGACGACCAGGACGGGCACGGGCAGTTCAGCCGGCAGCTCCTGGAGCAGGCGGTAGAGGGCAGCCGGCCCGCCGGTTGAGGCGGCGATGGCCAGCAGCTTTGTCTGCGCCTGGCTCAGGTCGCGCTGGGGGACGGGGCGCGGCGTGCCCAGCGTGCCGGTGGCCCACTGCCGCACGACGCGCACTTCGGACATCAGTTTGACCGTGGTGATGAGCTTTTCGCGGATGGTTTCATAGGCGGGGCCGGCGGGGCCGCTGGGCTTTTCGATCATCGTCAGCGCGCCGGCGCGGATGGCGTTGAAGGCGATGGGCTGCTCCTCCTCTTCCACGTTCGCGCTGACGACGACGATGGGCGTGGGGACTTGTTGCATGATCCGCCGCGTGGCGCGAAAGCCGTCCATGCGCGGCATGCGGATGTCCATGGTGATGACGTCGGGGCGCAGCGCCAGCGCCATCGCCACGCCCTCCAATCCGTCCCGCGCCGCCCCGACGACCTGCAGCTCAGGGTCGCTCTCCAGCATGTCGACCAGCAGATCGCGCACGGTGGGAGAATCTTCGACGACGAGAACGCGGATTGTTCGCTGATCGCTCATCGCTTATCGCCTATCGCTGCTCAGCGGCAACGAGAAGCCAAACGTGCTGCCCTTGTCCACCTGGCTCTCCACCCACACCTGTCCCCCGTGCTGCTCGACGATGGCTTTGACGATGGCCAGCCCCAGGCCCGTGCCAGGAGTTTCGGAGGTTCTGACCGAGGGGACGCGATAGAACTTTTCAAAGAGGCGGGGCAGAGCATCGCGCGGAATGCCGATGCCGGTGTCCTCGACCTCCACGGTTACCCGTTCGCCTTTCTGGCGCAGCCGCACGGTCACCGTCCCGCCCTGCGGCGTGTATTTGATCGCGTTGCTGATCAGGTTTTCCAGCGCTCGCCGCAACTGTCTGGCATCCCCCAGCACGGGCCGCTCGACAGGGGCCAGGTCGCCGCGCAGGGTCAGTTTCTTGACCTCGGCAGTGATCCTGGTCGCCTCCAGCGTGCTGTGGACGATCTGATCGATGCGGCAGGGGACGCGGTCAGCCTCCACGCCCGCCTCGATCTTGCCCAGGTCGAGCAGGTCGTTGACCAGCTCGGCCATTTCCTGCGTGCGTATCTTGATGCGCCGGGCAAAGTCCTGGCTCTCGCCCTGGAGGGTCCCTTCCAGCAGGGAGGCGTAGCCGTGGATGGCGCTGAGGGGGGAGCGCAGGTCGTGGGAGACGGTGGCGATAAAGTCGTTTTTCATGCGCTCCAGCTCTTTCAGGTGGGTGATGTCCTGCATCACCGCCACCAGACCGACGCCGGCGACGGGGGCAATGCTGGCGTAGAGGGTGCGCTCGTTGGCCAGGGGGATTTCGGCGGTATGGGGCGGGGTGCCGTCCGCGCCGCGCTGGAAGAGGGCGCACAATGCCTGGTTGTCGATAGCCTCTGCCAGAGGGCGGCCGCTGACCAGACTGGCTTTGCAGGCAAAGGCCCGCTCGGCGGCCGGGTTGAGCAGCACAATGCGCCCCTCATTGTCCGTGACCAGCACCGCGTCCGCTGTGCCGGCCAGGATGGCGGAGACCTTGCCGCGCTCGGCCTCAGTCTGGGTGTAGAGTCTGGCGTTTTCGATGGCCAGCGCCGCATGGTCGGCCAGGGCCAGGCAGAAGGCGATCTCCCGTTCGCTGTAGGTGCGTTCCACCTCCTGGTACAGCTCGACCAGGCCAATGACGCGGTCGCGGGCGCGCAGGGGGAGCATAAGCACGCTGCCGAGTTTGTATGCTTCCAGAAGCGCTTTCTCGTGCGGCTCCGCCAGCGGATCGTTGACGTTGACCACAAGCGGCTCGCCCGCTTCCAGCACGTGCGCCATGGCCGGATAGTCGCGCAGGGAGAAGCTCTCCCCGATTTCTTCGCCCCAGCTTTCTTCGGCTCTGGCTTTGCGCAGGGTGTACCCGGCCAACCGCGTCATTGTCCCTGCCTGGGGGTTCCAGGAGGAGATCGAGCAGGCGGTGACGTTCATCGCTTCGGCCATGGCCTGGGCAACTCGCCGCAGCACCTCCTCCAGTTCCAGCGTGGACGAGATGGAAGCGCTGGTTTCCAGCAGTGCTTCCTGCTCGCGCAGGCGGCGCTGGATTTCGCGAAAGAGCTGGGCGTTGCGCAGGGCCACGGCGACCTGGCTTGCCAGCGTCTCCACCAGGGAGATTTCCTCTTCGCCGAGCTGGCCGGGCCGGTCGCTCTGCACGTCGAGGATGCCCAAAAGCTCGCCGCCGACCTGCATGGGCGCAGCCAGCTCAGCTACTGTGTCGGGCAGGGTGGCCACGGGGCGATAGCGGCTGTCCTTGTGGACGTCGGGCACCAGCAGCGATCTGCGGTGGCGGGCCGCCCAGGTGACAATGCCTGGCTCGGAAATGAGCAGGCGGTGCGGAGAGAGGGCAGGCTCTGGCCGACGCCCGCAGGCAAAGCCCTCAAAGACAAGCTCTTCTCCTTTGCAGAGGACAAAGGCAACGTGGTAGTAGTCAAAGGCCTGGCTGATCAGCGCCGCCATTTCCCGCAACAGTTCGTCGGGATCGAGGATGGCTGCCGCGCGCTGACCGGCGCGGTTGACCAGTTGGAGCTGACGGGCGCGGAGCTGTTCTTTCTGAAAGGCGCGCGCTTTTTCGATGACGGTGGCGGCCTGCGAGGCGATCGACCACATCAGGTCGAGGTGGGCCGGCTTGAAATAGTGTGGCTGTTCGTGTGTCAGCACCAGCGTGCCGGAGACGTGGCCGGCGGAGAGCAGCGGCACGGCCAGCGCCGAGAGCATCCGCGCATGGCTCTCGTCGGCGACCACCCAGCGCGCGTCCTGGCGCGTGTCGGGGATGACGGTGGCCTGCTGGTTCCTGATCACCCAGCCAGCCAGGCCCTTCTCGATGATTTCCTCCCATACGCCTCCCGAGATGGTGACCGTGCCGTCGCGGTGCTGGGCGATCTTGCGGATGGGTTTCCCCCCCTCGTCCAGCAAGACGATGCTGCTGGACAGGGCGTCGAAAGCCTCGATGGTGAGGAGAAGAACGCGCGACAGCAGCGTGTCCAGGTCGAGTTCGGCGCTGATCTCGCGGCTGATGCGGTAGAGCAGTTCGCTTTTGGCTTTTTCCGCCTCCAGCTCCTGGCGGCTTTGCTCGAGGCGCAGCATCGTCTTGACCCGCGCCAGGAGCTCGCTCTGGTCGGGCGGCTTGGTCAAAAAGTCGTTGGCCCCGGCCTCCAGGCCGCGCACCCGGCTGTTGACATCGCCCAGCGTGGTCACCAGGATGATGGGGATCGCCTGGTAGCGTGGGTCCTGTCGCAGGCGGCGGGTGACAACATAGCCGTCCAGTCCCGGCAGGATCACGTCGAGCAGGATCAGGTCGGGCGGCTGGGCCTCGATCATCACCAGCGCTTCGCCGCCGTCCTCGGCCTCGCGCACGCTGTAGCCTGCCCGTTCCAGCACCACCCTGGCCCAGGTGCGGCTGGTCGCGCTGTCATCGACGATGAGGATATTGCCGCTGCAGGTCGTTTCCTCTTTTTCCATGCCCTTCTCCTCAGATGAATTGCTGGATAGTGTCCAGCAACTCGTCCTGGTCAAAGCTGCTCTTGACAATGTAGGCGTCGGCGCCGACGGCGATGCCCTTTGCCCGGTCTTCTGGGCTGGACATGGAGGTGACCAGGATGACCGGGATGTTGCGGTAACGCTCGTCTTCTTTCACCCGCCGCGTCAGTTCAAAGCCGTCCAGACGCGGCATGTCGATGTCGGCGACGATCAGGTCGATGGGGCTCTCTTGCAGGGCGGTGAGGGCCTCTTCGCCGTCGACCGCCAGGTGGACAGCGTAACCGGCGGCGGAGAGGATGTTCTTTTCCAGCGTTCGGGTGGTGATCGAGTCGTCGACGACAAGGATGGCCTTGCGCGTCTCGGCAGGGGGTGGGGTGGGGCCTTCGCTGGCAGGCGGCAGTGCGCGTCCCCCGCCGCTGCGGGCGCTCTTGATCAGGTCGGCGACGTTGAGGATGTGGATGACCTGGCCCGTCCCCAGCACTGTCGCCCCGCCGATGTTGGGCACACGGGCGAGCTGCCGACCCAGGCTTTTGACAACGACCTCTTGCTCGCCAGTGAACTGGTCGACGACAAAGGCCATCTCCTGCCCGCCGGCGTGGAGGATGACCGCGCACATGCTGTCGGCGGGCGCGGCAACAGGGCCACGGCTGGACAGTTGCAGCACATCGGCCAGGCGGACGACAGAGATGGGCCGGCCAGCGTAGGAAACGGCCATCCCCCCCTCGACGGGGGTCAGTTCCGCTGGCGAGATCTCGATCAGGCGCTCAACAGTGGAGAGCGGCACGGCAAAGAGCTGCTCTGCCGCGCGCAGCAGCAGGCAGCGCGTGCTGACCAGGGTGAGGGGCAGTGTAAGGATGAAGGTGGTGCCCTGCCCGCGCGTCGAGCGCACCTCGATGTGCCCTTGCAGCGCCTCGATGTTCTGCCGCACCACGTCCAGCCCCACGCCACGGCCCGAGACCTGGGTGACGAGCGGGGCGGTGGAGACGCCGGAGACAAAGATCAGCCCGGCGGCCTGCTCGTCACTGAGTTCGGCTGCCTGTTCTGCACTCAGGATGCCGCGTTTGACGGCGGCCTGGCGCACGGCGTTACAGTCGATGCCGGCGCCGTCGTCGGCGATCTCCAGGACGATGACGTTGCCCTGGCGCTCGGCGCGCAGGCCGATCGTCCCCTGGCGCGGTTTGCCGGCCTGCTCCCGCTGCTGGGGCGGTTCGATGCCGTGGTCGATGCAGTTACGCAGCACGTGCATCAGCGGGTCTTTGACCATCTCCAGCACGTGCTTGTCCATCTCGGTATCCGCGCCCTGCGTTTCCAGCGTCACTTCGATGCCCTTCTCGCGGGCCAGGTCGCGCACCATGCGGCGGAAGGTGCCCAGCAGGCTGGCCAGCGGCAGCATGCGCGCCCTTTTCACCCCTTCCTGCAGCTCACTTGTCGCCAGGGAGAGCCGCGCCAGGTCGTCGGAGAGGTGGTGGACATAGTCGTTGATCCACTGCGTCACAGCATCGAGGTTGGCCTGGTTTTGCTCCATAAAGGCCAGAACCGGGTCGCTCTGTCCGTTGCCCGTCTGTTCGAGCCGTTGCATGGTCATGCCGCGCACGCGCTGCCAGTCACGGCGCCAGCGGTTGAGCATGGCGCGGATGCGCCTGGCCTCGGCGACGCGCTGTTCGGCGCTGAGGCGGGCGATCAACAGCTCCCCAGTCTGGGCCATCAGATCGTCCAGGCGCGCGGTGGGCACGCGGATCGACTCGGCGCTCCACGGCTGGAGCGCCGGCTCGGCAGAGGGCGGCATCTGGGCCAGCAGCGCCTCGGTGGCACCCTCGGCGGCGGGACGGACGCGCTGGGCAGCACTCAGCCGCTCGAGATAACCGTCCATGCCCAGGCTGACCTGTGGGTCCTGCCCGGCGTCGATGAGGACCATGGCCGCCCCGATCATATCGGAACCTTTGTAGAGCAGGTCGAACAGCTCGGCGGAGAGGGCCAGCCGGCCTTTTTGCACCGCTCCCAGGGCATCCTCCAGCGCGTGCGCCAGCCGCTCGATGGCATAGAGGTTGACGGCGCGGGCAGCGCCCTTGAGGGAGTGGACGTGGCGGAAGAGGCTCTCCAGCAACTCGCCGCGCTGGGGACCTTCCGGCTCCTGCTCCAGGGCGAGCAGGCTGGCGTTGACGGCGGCCAGCCGTTCGGCCAGCTCTTCGCGGAAGCTGGCCATCAGTTGTCGCAGCATTTCCTCGTCGGCCGGAGGCATGGCTCGCTCCTCTAACGCACTTCTTCGTGCACGATCATGCGCTCGTCGCTCATCAGCTTTTCCAGGTCCAGGAAAACGATCAGATCGGGAGTCACGCCGCGGGTGAATTCGACGGCAAGGCGGGTAGACGTGGGCAGGGTCGGCTTGAGGTCGTTGAGGGGGATGGGGCGCACGGCGTAGACCTTGCTGACGAGGATGCCGGCCTCCAGCCCGACGGCGCTGACGGCGATGACCTGAGCGCGGCTGCTGCGCGGCGTCGCTTCCAGCCCCAGAAAGCGTTGCAGATCGATCACTGAGAGGATGCGGCCGCGCAGGTTGATCACGCCAGCGACAAAGTCGGGCGAGCAGGGCGTCGGCGTCAGCCCCTCCAGCGCAAAGATGCCGGTGACGTGCTGGACGTCGATCGCGTAGCGGCTCTCCCCCAGCGCGAAAATGACCGCCTCGACCGCTTCGCTCTTTTCCTCCTGCGGCGGGATGGCGGCCAGCGCGCGGGTGCGCTGCTGGAGGATCAGGGCAACGTCGGCGGGGTCGAGGTCGCTGTCGCCTGCGATGGGGAGGGGTGTGGCTTGCTTTCGCCTGCTCACAGCCGTTCCCCCTCGGCGCCTTCGATGACCCGTCGCAGCCGCTGCGCCAGGCGGTTGAGTTCGCCGGCGGCCTGCTCCATCTGCTGTGCCCCTGCCTCGGAGCGCCGGGCCACCTGGTTGATCTCTTCCATCGCCTGGGCGATCTGCTCCATGCCGCTGAGCTGTTGGCCGGCAGCGGCGGCGATCTGCACGGCTGCCTGGCTGGAAGCGGCAATGCTGCGGGTCAGCCCGGCAATGGCCTCGCCTGCGTGGCCGGCCAGCTCGACCGCCTGGTCGGCCTGGGCCAGTCCTTCCTCTGTGACTACGGCGGTGGCCTGGACGCGGCGGCGAATGTCGGAGAGGAGCTGGCGCACCTGGTCGGTGGCGGCCTGGCTCTGCTCGGCCAGGCGGCGGATCTCTTCGGCGACGACGGCAAAGCCGCGCCCGGCCTCTCCGGCGCGGGCCGCTTCGATGGCAGCGTTGAGCGCCAGCATGTCCGACTGGTAGGTGATCTCGCTGACTGTGGCGATGATCTGGCTGATGAGGCGAGTTTGCTCGGAGAGGTCCTGGATGTTGGCCGAGATGGCCTCGACGCGCTGCCTGACCTGGCGGGTGCCGTCGATAGCCTGCTCGACGGCCTGCTGGCCGGCGGTAGAGATGGCGGCGGTCTGTTGGGCGGCGTCGGCGACGGACTGGGCACGCTGCGTAGTCTCTTCGGCGATCACGCGCACCTCGTCGATCGTGGCCGAGGTCTGGGCGATGGCGGAAGCCTGCTGTTCGGCACCCAGGGCCTGCTGTCTGGTGGCAGCCAGGATGTCGGCGGCAAGGGCGGTGATCTCTTCGACGGCCTGGCGGACCTGCTGGCTGAGGCGATGGAGCGCCTCGACCATGCTGTTGAGGCTGTGGCCCAGCGCGGCCAGCGGCTCATTCTCGATCGCCGCCGGCTCCAGCCGCGAGGCCAGGTCCCCCTCGGCGACGCGGCGGGCAAACGTCGTATAGTCGGCCACCGTCCGCTCGATGGTCTGTTCCAGATAGCGCCGCGTCTGTTCCAGGCTGTCCCTGGCCTGTTCCAGCTCGCTGGCATGAGAGCGGGCGCGCTGCAGGGCCTGTTGCAGGCCACTCTCGAACAGCCAGGCCAGCGTGGCCAGCAGGAAGAGGACGCCGATCATCAGCAGCATCTCGAAGGGGATGTCGGCCAGCGGCAGCGGCGGGGCCTGCGGGTAGACGAGTCCAAAGTGCTGGCCCAGCGCGGCGCCCAGATAGACGAGGCAGCCGACGGCAGCAAAGAGGAACCCCCAACGGCTGCCCAGGAGGAGCACCGCGCAGACTACCACCGGCGTCAGCAGATACCAGGTCTGATCGCCAATGCTGGCAGCGGGGTCGGCCAGCGTGCCCAGGAGGACGATGGCCATGCCGCCCCACAGAAAGATATGGCTGGCCAGCGTCACCCTGTTGCGGCGGGAAAAGATGAAGATGGAAGCAAACCAGACCGCTGTAACGACCAGCAGGACCAGGAAGAGGTTGCTCAGGGAGGGACGCCGTTGTATGTACACAAAGAAGAGGACAGAGTTGATCGCCAGGGAGAGGATCAGGCCGCCCAGGGCAATGACGTTGAGGGCCAGGGCTTTGCGGCGCAGCTCTTTGTCCTGGATGGGTGGCGTCAGCCACTGCCGGATTTTTTCGCTTAAGGGGCCTGCGCTCATAGCTGGTACTTTTCCACCATTTCCCGCAGCAGGCTGGCCATCTCGTTCAGTTCAGCGGCCGCTTTCTCTACCTGCTGCACGCCGCTCAGGTTCTGGACCGAGACCTGATGGATGTGTTCCATCGCCTGGGCGATCTGTTCCATGCCGGTGCGCTGTTGGCCGGCGGCGGCAGCGATCTGCACCGCCGCCTGGGCTGAGGTGGTGATGTCACCGGCCAGGCGACGGATGGCCTGCCCGGCTTCTCCCGCCAGGCGTGCGCCGGCGTCGGCTTTTTTCATGCCCTCTTCGGTGGTCATCACTGCCGTGTTGACCACCTTCTGTATTTCGGAGAGGATCTCGCGCACCTGGTCGGTGGCTTCCTGGCTCTGCTCGGCCAGGCGGCGCACCTCGCTGGCGACGACGGCAAAGCCGCGGCCCGCTTCTCCTGCCCGCGCCGCCTCGACGGCGGCGTTGAGCGCCAGCATATCCGACTGGTAGGCGATCTTGTCGACAGTGGCGATGATCTGGCCGATGGCCTGCGTCTGCTCGGAGAGGGCCAGGATGGTGGCGGCAATCGATTCGACGCGGCTCTTGACCTGTTCCACGCCGGTGATGGTGTCGCTGACGGCCTGCTGACCGGTGGCTGAGACGGTGGCGGTGCGCTGGGCGACGTCGGCAACGGATTGGGCGCGCTGGGTGGTCTCTTCGGCGATGGCGCGCACTTCGTCGATTGTCGAGCTGGCCTGCGAGATTGCCGCCGACTGCTCGCTGATGCCGGTGGCCTGTTGCGAGACGGCGGCCAGGATCTCTGCCGAGGCTGAGGCCAGGTTGCTGGCCGTCTCGCGGATGCGCAGGATCAGCTTCTGCAGGCCGCCGATGGTCTGGTTCAGCTTCTGCCCCAGGATGATGAGCGGGTCCTGGCTTTCCTCTTCCGGCACGGCGAGCCGCGTGGTCAGGTTGCCCATCGCCACTTCGGTCATATAGTTGACGTATTTCTGCACGCTGGCCTGGAGGTCGGCGCTGCGCTGTTCGAGAGCCAGGCGGGCGGCCTCCAGCTCGCGGTTGCTCTCCTCCAGTTTCTGCGCCCGCTGACGGGCCAGGGCAAAACCCTGTGCTGTGCTGCGCACGCTGTGGCGGAGCAACAGGGTGGTCAGAATCAGGACGGCGACGATGATGACCACCTGGAAGAAGCTCGTCGTTGGTTGAGGGTAGGAGATCAGGCCGGCTCTCTCGATAAAGTAGGTCATCACGACGACCACGGCGCTGAGCAGCGTAAAGGCCACGGCGCCGGAGATGCCTGTCAGCAGCCCCGCCAGCACGATGATCAGGGGGTAGGCAATGACCGAGTTGTCGCCGCGGAGGCCGCTAAAGAAGAGGATCCAGATGGTCATCACGATCCAGAAAACGGCGCTCAAGAGGGCGCCGGCCAGCCGCGTGCGACCCCGGCGGTTGAGGTACAACAGCCATAGGGAGAGGACACCAATTGCCGTTCCGCTGAGCAGGGTGAAAGCGTCTCCCAGATCGTCGGGGAGACCATAGATGGTCAACTGGATGAGAACGGTAATGGCCACGGCGCCGATAAACGTCATCAGCGAAGTGTGCAAAAGGCTTGCTGTTCGTGTCTTTTCCTCGTCGCCCTCGAAAACGGGGGCGCTGAAAAAACTTTGGTTGACCATGCTCTCCTCTCCTCCCAAGGGATCGCTTCACGGACGGCTTTCAGGGGGCGGCTCCCTCGCCAAGTTGCCGCTTGACGATGTAGAGCAATCGTCCGGCGGTCATGCCGTCGGACCAGGGGATCACGGTGTCGCTGCTCATCCTTTCGAGCAGGCGGCAGGTGTTCTGTAGCGACTTGTGCGCTCGTTCGGCGTTGTCCGTTTCTCGATAGAGGTTGGCCAGCCAAAAGTGGCCCAAAATGGCGTTGCGGTCGAGATAGACGACGCGCTTCATCTCGCTCAGGGCGCGGCTGTGGTCTTGTTCTTGCAGGCAGATCAGGCCGAGGAGAAAGTGGGCTTCGGCGAGCAGTGTGTCGTGCTCCAGCGCCCGCTCGCACCAGCGGCGCGCTTCTTCCCAGCGGCCGCTGTTGGCGTGAATCCTGGCCAGCAGGTAGCAGATGCGCGCGTCGTCGGGCTTTTCGCGGAGGAGCTGGTGCAGCCGTTCGAGCGCTTCTTCGGGCCGCCCCTGGGCGATGAGCTCTTCGGCCTGGGCGTAGCCGTCGACTGCTGGGGGCGCTGTCGGCAGCGGCGCGGCAGCGGGCGGCTCTGCGACAAGGGGTTGCTCTGTCGCTTTCAGCCAGCGGTCATCGCGCTCTGCCGCCCGCCCTGTCTTTTGGTAGGCGATGGTGCCGGGAAACGTGTGCGCCTGCAAGGGGACATAGTTCGTCGGCATCGGTTCGGCGTGGCCGACGATCAGCCAGCCCCCTTCGACCAGCGCCTCATACAGCCGCTCGATCACGCGCCGCGTCAGATCGGCGGTCAGGTAGATGGTCACGTTGCGGCAGACGATCAGGTCGAACGCGGCGGTGTTGTTGGCCAGGGAGGGGTAGGTGTCCTCCACCAGGTTGAGGTAGTTGAGGGTGACCATCTCCCGCACCTGGGGATCGATCTCCCACAGCGCGTCACGGCGCCGGAAATAGCGCTGGATCAGTGGCTCCCACCCTTTCTCACGAAAAGACCAATCGCTATACAGGCCGGCGCGCGCCCGGCCCAACGTTTCCTGGTTGATGTCGGAGGCCAGGATCGTGATGTGCCAGTTGGCGCGGTCGGGCAGCAGCTCGCACAGGAGGATGGCGATGGAGTAGGGTTCTTCCCCGCTGGCGCAGCCGACGCTCCAGATGCGCAGTTGGCGGCCGAGGGCGCGTTTGCGGGCGATGATCGCCGGCAGGATCTGTTCCTGGAGCGCCTTGAACTGGGCGCAGTCACGGAAAAAGTAGCTCTCGCCCACGGTGAGACAGGCGATCAGGCGTTCCCATTCCTGCCCGCCGGAGTGACTGTGGGCGAGCCGCTCATAGTAGTCTGCCAGGTCGCGGCAGTCGGACTGTTCGAGCGCTCGCAGCAGGCCGCGTTCCAGCTCGGCGCGGCGGTTTCTGGCAAAGTGCAGGCCGCTGCGTTGCAAGATCAGGCTGCGGAAGCGTTCGAGCTCTCTTTCTTCCAGCCGGGCGGGAGCGTGGTTCATGGCGACGCCTCACCGCGAGGGAGGGTCTGTTGGAGGGATGTTTCTTCGGCGGGGGAGAGAAAGGTCTGCGGGTCGAGCAGCAGGACGATGCCGTCGTCCAGGCGGGCCAGGCCGAGCAGATGGAAGGTCTGGAGGGCGGGGGGAAAGACCTGGGCAGGGGGTTGCACCTGGCTGGGCTGCAGTTCGACGACGGCGCGCACGGCGTCGACAGCCAGGGCGATGGTGCGCCCGTTCAGGCGGCTGATGACGAGAGGGATGCGCAGGGTATAGGGGCGGATGGGTTGTTGCAGCCGCCAGCGCAGGTCGATGACGGGGATGACCTGGCCGTGAAAGTCGATCACGCCGCTTACAAAGTCGGGCGCTTTGGGCAGGCGGGTGATCGAGACCATCGCGGCGACCTTGAGGACGCTTTCCACCGGCAGGCCATAGCGCTGGCCGGCGCTTTCGATGATCAGGGTCGGCCCTCCCGCTGCCGGCTGCCGGCAAGAGTTGCCCTGCTCATGCTGATCCGCTGGATGGTTCATACGCCCTTCCCGTTGGCCTGCGCCTGCACACAAGGCGGCAAATGATATTCTATCAAACCTCGGCATGAGAGTCAAGCCAGATCCTCCCGCAGGCTGCAAGCCTGCGGGAGGATCTCTGAGTGTGTCTCTTTGCCTTTTTGTGGTAGAATACGCTGGCTATCCTGAGGAGGAGCGATGCAATACCGAACGTTTGGGAAGCTCGACTGGCGACCGTCGGCGCTGGGATTTGGCGCCATGCGCCTGCCGGTGATCGACAATGACATGAGCCGCATCGACGAGGAAGAGGCGACGCGGATGATTCGCCATGCCATCGACCACGGCGTCAACTATGTCGACACGGCCTACCCTTACCACCAGCAGCAGGGCGAGCCGTTCGTTGGCCGCGCGCTCAAGGACGGCTACCGCGAGCGCGTCAGAGTGGCGACCAAGATGCCGACGTGGCTGATCGAAAAGCCAGAAGATTTCGACCGCTATCTGGCACTTCAACTGGAGCGGCTACAGGTCGAGCGGATCGACTTTTACCTGCTGCACGCGCTGGAGGCAGCGCGCTGGGCCAGGCTACGCGACCTGGGCGTGCTCGACTGGGCCGAACGCCAGATGGCTGCTGGCCTGATCGGCTATCTGGGCTTTTCTTTCCACGACAGTTTCGAGGTTTTCAAAGAGATTGTCGATGCCTATGACCGCTGGACGCTGGCCCAGATCCAGTACAACTATATGGACGTGGACTATCAGGCCGGCCAGCGCGGATTGCGCTATGCTGCGGCGAAGGGCCTGGCGGTGGTCATCATGGAGCCGCTGCGCGGCGGGCAACTGGCGCGCGTGCCGCCGCCGCAGCCGGTGGCCGCGCTGTGGGCTACTGCCAGCCGTCAGCGCACGCCAGCCGACTGGGCGCTGCAGTGGCTGTGGAATCAGCCGGAGGTCTCCCTGGTGCTCAGCGGCATGAGCACGATGCAGCAGGTGGAGGAGAACCTGGCCAGCGCCGACCGCTCGGGGGTGGGCAGCCTGAGCGCAGAGGAGCTGGCGCTCATCGAGCGGGTGCGGGCGGCTTACCGCGGCCTCTCTCCCATCCCCTGCACCCAGTGCCGCTACTGCGTCCCCTGCCCCAACGGCGTCGAAATCCCGCATATTTTCGAGATCTATAACCAAGTCATGATGTACGATGATCCCCGCACCGGGCGGATGCTCTACGGCTGGCTGAAAGAGACGCAGCGCGCCGATCAATGTGTCGAGTGTGGCCAGTGCCAGGATGCCTGTCCGCAGGGCATTGCGATCATCGAGTGGCTCAAGAAAGCGCACGCCCTGCTGGGGGCTGAGTAGCGTGGGGCGGGCTTGAAAGCCCGCCCTGCACAGTCTTTGTGTGAGGCCATATCCGAACCCCGTGTCCGAGGCCTGGGTGTTCGTGGCAAAAGGGTAGAGCGCCCCGCTCGCTTTGCTCCCGCCGGGTCTGTGACCCGGCGAGCCCCCCTGGCGGGGGTCACAGACCCCCGCCGGGCAAGGGGGGGGCGGTCTGGGCTTGACTTTTCGCCTTGCCGCAATACAATGAAGGCAGTTCTTGCACCAGGGAGAGCAACATGAGCCGTCGCATTCTGATCGTCGACGCCAACGAGGCCTTTGCCACCATCCTCCGGCAGGGCCTGGAAGAGCTGCCGGACACGCGAGCCGAGATCGTCACCAGCGGACGCAAAGCCCTGCAGGCCATCGCTGCCACAGCCTACGATCTGGTCATCGTCGACCTGGGCCTGAGCGATGTCGAGGGCGACCGCTTTGTGCGCACCCTGCGCGAAAAGTACCCCCAACTGCGTCTGGCCGTCATCCCGCTGGTGGGCGAGGAGATGCCGCCGGAGCTGGCTGACCTCGATCTGCAGGGGACGCTGTCCAAGCCCTTCTTCCTGCCCGACCTGCCGCCCAGGATCGAGGCGTTCTTTGCCCGCGCTCCGGGCAGCGGCGCTACCACCCCGCCGGAACCGGCAGTCGAGCCCGAAAAGCCCCCTGAACCGGCAAAGCCCGCCGAACCCGAAGCGGCCAAAAAGCCCGCCCGCCGCCCGCCGCGCACGTTGCGCCGCGAGCAGGAAGCGGTGCGCGAAATGTCCCGCCTGGCCCAGGAAGTGGGCGCCGAGGCGGTCTTGCTCACGGAGGGCGAGGACTTGCTGGCCCACGCCGGGCGTATGTCGCGCCAGGACATTGTCGCCCTGGCCGCCACGATCAGCGAGTCCTGGCGCACCGCCGCCCGCCTGGCCGACATCCTGGGCAAAAAGATGACCCGCTTCGAGCAGAGCATCGGCGGAGCCGAGTTCACCCTCTACTCGCTGGCTGTCGAGGAAGAGGTCCTCCTCTCCGTTGTCATCGCCGGCACGGTCACTCTGGGCATGACCCGCCACCGCTCGCGCGAGACGGCCGAGGCGCTGCGGAGGCTGATCTGACGTGGCCCCTCGTCTGGTCCTGATCGACGGCCACGCCCTGGCCTACCGCGCCTTTTTTGCCCTGCCGCTGGAAAATTTCAGCACCCGCGAGGGCGAGCCGACCAACGCGACCTATGGCTTTACCGCCACGCTGCTGACCATCCTGCAGGAACAGCATCCCGACTATATCGCTGTCTGCTTCGACGCCGGCCACTCGGGCCGCGAAACGCTCTATCCCCAGTACAAGGCCCACCGCGACAAGATGCCCGACGAGATGCGCGTGCAGATGGAGCGCATCCGCCAGATCGTCACGGCGTTCAACATCCCTGTCTTTGAGGTGGAAGGGCTGGAGGCAGACGACCTGCTGGGGACGCTGGCGCGGCAGGCGGCGGAGCAGGGGGTGGAGGCGCTGATCGTCACCGGCGACCGCGACCTGCTGCAACTGGTCTCGCCGCGCGTGCGCGTCTTTCTCGCCGGCCGCCGCCTCTCCGAAGGCCAGGTCTATGACGAGCAGACCGTGCGCGAGCGCTTCGGCGGGCTGACCCCCGCCCAGTTGCGCGACTACAAGGCGCTGGTCGGCGATCCCTCTGACAACATCCCCGGCGTGCGCGGTGTCGGCGAAAAGACAGCCATCGCCCTCCTGCAGCGCTATGGCTCGCTGGAGGCGGTCTATGAGCACCTGGAGGAGATCGAGCCGCCGCGCTACCGCGCTGCGCTGGCCCAGGGCCGCGACGACGCGCTGCTCAGCCGGAAGCTGGTCACCATCCACACCGACTTGCCGGTGACGCTCGACCTGGCGGCCTGTGCGGCAGGCGATTTCTCGCGTGACCAGGTGGCCGCGCTCTTTCGCCAGCTCGAGTTCCGCTCGCTGATCGACCGCCTGCCGGGCGCGGCGGCGCAAGGCCCGCTGCGGCAGCTCTCTCTGTTCGATACCGCGCCGAAACCGACGCGCCCTTCACCCACCCAACACCACGTCGTGAAGACGACGGAGACGCTGGCCGCACTGGTCGACCGGCTCGCGCGCGCCGAGGCGGTCGCCTTCGACACCGAGACCACCTCGACCGACCCCATGCGCGCCGCGCTGGTCGGCCTGGCTTTCAGCGACCGCCAGGGCGAAGGCTGGTACATCCCTGTCGGCCACCGCCAGGGCGAACAACTGCCGCTGGGACAGGTGCTGGGCGCGCTGCGCCCCTTCCTGACCGACCCCAAGCGGCCCAAGTGGGGCCACAACGCCAAGTACGACATGGCCGTCCTGGCCCGCTACGGCATCGACCTGGATGGCCTGGCCTTTGACACCATGATCGCCGAGTGGTTGACCGACCCGGGCAGTCACAACCTGGGGCTCAAGAGCCTGGCCTTTGTGCGCCTGGGGGTCGAGATGACGCCGATCGAGGAACTCATTGGCTCGGGGCGTAACCAGCTCAGCATGGCCGATGTGCCCATCGAGCAGGTTGCTGCCTACGCTGCCGCCGACGTCGACATGACCCTGCGCCTGGGCCGCGTCCTGGAGGGGGAGCTGCGCCAGAAGGGCCACTGGGACCTTTTCCAGGAGCTGGAGCTGCCGCTGGTGAGGGTGCTGCTGGAGATGGAGATGGCCGGGGTGGCGCTGGACGTCGATTTTCTGCGCCGGATGTCGCTCGAACTGGCCCGCCGGCTGGAGGAACTGGAGCAGCAGATTTACCGCCTGGTCGGTCACACCTTCAACATCAACTCGACCCAGCAGTTGGGCAAGGTGCTGTTCGAGGAACTGGGGCTGTCGGTCGAAGGGGGGCGGCGGACGTCGACCGGGCGTTATTCCGTTGCCGCCGATGTGCTCGAGTCGATGCAGGGCCGGCACCCGGTCATTGACCTGATTCTGGAGCAGCGCGAGGTGGCCAAACTCAAATCGACCTATGTCGACGCCCTGCCGCAGTTGGTCAACCCGCAGACAGGGCGGCTGCACACGTCGTACAACCAGGTCGGCACGGTCACCGGCCGCATCTCGTCCAGCGAGCCGAACCTGCAAAACATCCCCATCCGTTCTCCGCTGGGGCGGCAGGTACGGCGGGCGTTCGTGGCCCAGCCCGGTTGGCGTCTGCTGGGCGCTGACTATTCGCAGATCGAGCTGCGCGTGCTGGCCCACGTCAGCGGCGACCCCGGGCTGATCGAGGCGTTCCAGCGCGACGAGGACATTCACGCCACCACTGCCGCGGCCATCCTGGGCGTGCCGCTGAATCAGGTCACTCCTGACCAGCGGCGGCTGGCCAAGGCGGTCAATTTCGGGCTGATCTATGGCATGAGCGCTTACGGCCTGGCCCGCTCCACCGGTCTGACCCAGGCCGAGGCGGAGAACTTTATCGAGCAGTACTTTGGCCGTTTTCCGCGCGTGCGCGCTTACCTGCGCAACACCATCGCGCAGGCCAGGAACAGGGGCTACGTCGAGACGTTGCTGGGCCGTCGCCGCTATTTTCCGGTGCTGCAGAGCACGTCGCCGGGCCAGGTGCCGGCACAGAAGCGGGCCGAGCGGGAGGCGGTCAACGCGCCGATCCAGGGCTCGGCCGCCGACATCATCAAGCGGGCGTCGCTGCTGTTGCGGCAGGCGCTGCGCGAGCGCGGCCTGCAGGCGCGCATGATCATTCAGGTGCATGACGAACTGGTGCTGGAGGTGCCGGAGGGCGAGATGGATGTCACGGCGCCTCTGGTGAGCCAGGTGATGGAATCGGCTTTTCCCCTGCGCGTTCCCCTCAAGGCAGACCTCAAGAGTGGCAGCAACTGGTTCGAGATGGAATAGGGCGAACCTGTAACCCAACTGTAACCTCTCTCCTTCCGCTTTTCTGCGATAATGTAGGTAGCCATCTTTGGAAGGAGGAAAGGGCGATGAGCAAGCGCGTTTTGACGGCAGCCAGTGCCCTCGCGCTGGCGCTGGCTATGGTCACCACCGTCCTGGCCGTTGGGCCGACGGCTCCTCATCAGGCAGTACCCGATGGCTTCCGCATCTCTGTCTATGCTGATCTCGGCCCCCTCACGGCGTTGGGTTTCCAGCGCAACCCGACGGCTGTGGCCGTTGGGCCTGATGGACGGGTCTATGTGGCCCTGGAAAGCGGGCGCATCTATGCTTTCGAGGATACCAATGGGGACTATGCATACGATGCCTATCAAAAGTTTGCCGAGGGGCAGGGGCTGGTCTATTTCCCCGGCGACCTGGTCTGGTATGGCGACGTGCTCTATACCACTGTGCCCGGGATGATCCTGAAGATGGAGGACCTGGACAGCGACGGCGATGCTCTGGACGACCCGGAGAACGAGGGCTTTGTCACCTGGGGCATCCCGGAGCCGCTGCGCGGCCTGGCGATCGACGCGGAGGGGCGCGTCTATGTCGGCGTGGCCGCCGACTGCGACAACTGCCAGCCCCCCGATGTCCGCCAGGGGGCGATCCTGCGCTTCAACGCCGACGGCTCCAACGGTGTCATCTATGCGCTGGGCCTGCACGACCCCTATGGCCTGGCGTTCCATCCCACAGGGGGTGCTCTGTTCGCCACGGATGACGGGCGAGACGACCTGGGCAGCAGTTTGCCGCCGGATGAGCTGAACCTGGTCCAGGCGGGCCGTCACTATGGCTGGCCGCACTGCTGGCAGGGCGGCGCCGATCCTGGCTGGGGTTACTTTTGTACCTGGGCTGTCCCTCCCGTGGCGACCTTTCCTGCGCACAGCTCTCCGGCCGGCCTGGTCATCCACGACGGGACGGCCTTCCCGCCCGGCTATGCCGGCAACGCCTTTGTGGCGCTGCAGGACCTGGGGCGGGTCGACCGGGTTGTGCTGACGCCGGACGGGTCGGGCGGTTACCAGGGCACGGCCTCGTCGTTCGCCACCGGTTTTGTCGAACCGGTCGACGTGGCGGCCGGGCCGGACGGGGCGCTCTATGTGGTCGACCGCAGCGGGCGCAAGGTCTATGTCATCCGCGCCCGCACCAGCCTGGCCGGATCGACCAAGACCGTCTTCCCTGTCAACCCGGGGGTGGGTGAGGTGCTCACCTACACCCTGCGCCTGCAGGTGATCGGGCCGGGCACGCCGTTCATGGTGACGGATACGATCCCTGCCCTGACCACCTATGTCCCTGGCAGCGCCTGGGCCTCCGGCGGGCTCATCACCTATGGCAGCGGGAAGATCGCCTGGCAGGGCACGATCAGCTCCAACAGCGCGCTCACGGCCACCTTTGCCGTGCAGTTGGGGGCGGGAGCGGTCACCGGCACGACGATTGTCAACACGGCCTGGCTGAGCGCCACAGAGGACGAGCAGGGGCCCTACACGCTACGGGCCTGGGCGATTGTCGGGGCCAGGCAGTGTTTCCTGCCTGCTGTATATCGGCAGTTCTGAAGAATCTCACCCGTCACGTCAAAACGGGCTCATTCTGGAGCGAGGAATGGGATCCCCTTCGACTTTATCCGTGTCCCTTTTCCGCCACGCGGGCCAGGCTGTGGGCGGCGTGGAAGGAACTGCGCACCAGCGGCGCGCTCTCGACCCAGCCAAAGCCCATCTCCAGGCCGCGCTGGCGGTAGGTCTCGAACTCGGCAGGGGGCACGTAGCGGTCGATCGGCAGGTGGCGGCGAGATGGCTGTAGATACTGGCCGATGGTCAGGATGTCCACTGCCGCCTGCCGCAGATCGGCCATGACGGTCAGCACCTCTTCCATCATCTCGCCCATGCCGACCATCAACCCGCTCTTGGTCAACACGTCCGGCACCAGGTGTTTGGCCTGGCGCAGGATTGCCAGCGACCACTCGTAGCGGTTGCGCGGCTGCACGCGCGGGAAGAGCCGTGGCACGGTCTCGACGTTGTGGTTGAGCACGTCGGGCCGTGCCGTCATCACGACGGCCAGGGCGTCCATGTCGCCCTGAAAGTCGGGGATGAGCACCTCGACGGTGCAGCCGGGCTGGAGGGCGCGGATCTGGCGGATGACCTCGGCAAAGGCCGCCGCGCCGCCGTCGGGCAGGTCGTCGCGGGTGACGGAGGTGACGACGGCGTGGCGCAGGCCCATTGCCTGCACCGCCTCGGCCACGCGACGCGGCTCGTCGGGGTCGAGCGGGCCGGGCCGGCCGCTGGTGACGTTGCAAAAGCGGCAGGCGCGGGTGCAGACATCGCCCAGGATGAGGAAGGTGGCCGTGCGCTGCGCCCAGCAGTCGCCCAGGTTGGGGCAGTTGGCCTCCTCGCAGACGGTGTGCAGCTTTTTGGCGCGCATCAGCCGCTTGAGTTCGTCGTAGCCGTCGCCCCGTCGCCGCGGCACGCGCAGCCACTCCGGGCGGCGCTGGAGAGGTTGTCTGTCGCTCATCGAGCCAATCTCCCTACGAAAATTGCCCCGCGGGCGCAGGCCCGGCCCCTGGTAGCGCCGTCCAGCGGACCGCGCGGCGCTCGAAGGCGGCCAGTCGCTCAAAGCCGGCCTGGCGAATCATCGCCAGCGCCTGCCCGAAATCGGCACCGACGTCGCCCGGGGCGTGGCTGTCCGAACCCAGGGTCACCACCTCGCCGCCTTCCTCGGCAAACCAGCGCAGCACCTCGACCGCCGGGCCGGGGTCGCCCATGCCCTTGCGCACAAACGAGGTGTTGACCTCGATGCCCTTGCCGCGCCGGGCCGCTGCCCGCAGCACTCGCCGCAGCCGCGTCTCGTGCGGCCGCAGGTCGAGCTGACGCAGGCCAAAGCGGAGGTAAGCGGCGCGGCGGATCAGGTCAATGTGGCCCAGGACGTCGTACTCGCCCTCGGCGGCCAGACGTTCCAGGTGCTCGAAGTAGAGGGCCAGCCCCTCGTCCAGCGTCAGGCCGTCGAAGAAAGCGCTGTCGAAGGCGGGGCGCGCGCCGGCCCAGTGCAACGAGCCCAGAACCAGGTCATAGTCGCCATCCGCCAGCAGCGCGGCGATGTGGTTCTTGTAGATGTGTGTCTCGCCGCACTCGATCCCGGCGCGGATGGTCAACTGGCCGGCGAAGGCAGCGCGGCAGCGCTCGATGGCTTTCCAGTACGGCCGTGGGCGAAAATAGCCGTAGCACGGGTCCAGCGGCTCAAAGTCAGCGTGGTCGGTGATGGCAAACTCGGCCATCCCTGCTGTCAGCGCCGCCTGGCCCATGGCCTCCATCGTCGCCCCGCTGTCGCAGGAGAAACGGCTGTGGGTGTGATAATCTGGCGGGCAGGGCGCCGCGCTGCGGGTGTTGTCGGCAGCAATCACAGGGCCTCCAGAGTCCTCGAGTGTTCATCCCCCTGCAGAGACGCCAGCCATAGCGCGGGCGATGCGCGCGGCGATGCGGACGTTGTTGAGCAGCAGGGCCTGATTGGCCTGCCGCGAGCGGCCGCCCGTCTGCTCGGCCAGGCGGCTCAGGAGGAAGGGCGTCAGCGCCTTACCGGCGATGCTCTGTGCCTCTGCCGCAGCAACGGCGGCGGCAATGGCGGCCTCCGCTTCCTCCCACGGCAGTTCCGCTTCGGCGGGGATGGGCGCGCAGACCAGCAGGGCGGCGCGCAGGCCCAGCGCGTCGCGGGCGCGGGCCATCGCCGCCACGTCGGCGGGCGTGTCGGCGCGCAGCGGAACGGGCAGGCCGGAGGAACGGCTGGTGAAGGCGGGGAACGTGTCTGTGCCATAGCCGATCACCGGCACGCCCAGCGTCTCCAGCGCCTCCAGCGTGCGCGACAGGTCGAGGATCGCCTTGGCTCCCGCGCAGACGACGACAATGGGCGTGGAAGCCAGCGCCGGCAGGTCAGCGGAGACGTCCTCCGGGTGACCGCGGTGGACGCCGCCGATGCCGCCGGTGGCAAAGACGGCGATGCCCGCGCGGTGAGCCAGCCAGGCCGTCGCGGCGACGGTCGTGCCGCCGCTGCGCCCCTGGGCCAGCACCGCCGGCAGATCGCGCAGGCTGACCTTGGCTACATCGCTTTCGCCGGCCAGGCGCTCCAGCCCGGCGGCAGTCAGGCCCACATAGACGGCGCCGTCGAGGACGGCGATCGTGGCCGGGGTGGCGCCCTCCTGGCGCACGGCGGCCTCCAGGCTGATGGCGACCTGCAGATTGAACGGCGCGGGCAGCCCATGGGTGATCAGCGCCGATTCCAGCGCCACGATGGGCCTCTTTTCCGCCATTGCCGCCGCAACGGCAGGGGAAACGACCAGCTCCTGTCCCATCCTCTCTCCTTGCCCCTTACCGCAGCACCTGCCTCGTCGCGGCCACCAGGCCGAAGCAGCCGGTGAGCATCATGTCGCCGTAGGGCGCGGCAAAGTGATAGCCCAGCCCTTCGGCCATGCGCCGCTGTGGGCCGGTGACCGCCACAAAGTCACCGCTCTGGCGGGGGTCGTAGGCCGGGCTGACGCAGGCGCCGTGGCCGTTGTCCGCCAGCACCTCCTCGTTGCGGATTGTGCCGGCGCGCAGTTCCTCCACCAGCCGCGCCAGCTTTTGCGGCGTCATCAGCACGGTGTGGTGCTCGAAAAGCCCCAGGATGCGCTGGCCCTTGAGCAGCGCGGCGATGGTGTGCTGGTTGCCCACGTTGACCAGGGTAAAGCCCTGCTCCTGATGAGCCGCGGCGACGGGGTCCTCCAGGATGCCCCACAGCGCAGCGGCGCCGGTGTCCATGAGGATGGCACCGGGCGCGTCCTGTTGGACCGCGCGCATGCGCGTGTAGGGGGCTGGCACCTCTCGATAGGCCAGGCGGGTGATGTCGCCGCCGGCCTCGACGAACTCGCGCCAGAGGCGGAAGCGGAGGACGCGGTTCGACCCTTCCAGGCATTCGCCGTGGTCCTGCACCGCCACGGCGACCGTCTGCGGCAGCGTCACGCCGAAGGGGGCCAGCGCCTGGGCGATAGCTGCCAGGTCAACGTCGCGGGCGCGCAGGGTGAGCAGGCCCGGCACGTCGGGCGGCTCTTCGACCAGCGTATAGCCGCGCTGGCGCACCTGGTCGAGATTGTCGCGGATGGTCAGCGCGGCGCGCGGGGTGACATAGACCGCGTAGCCGGCCTGCAGGTGGCGCTTCATGGCGCTGACGACCGGCCCGCCGCCCATCAGATTGCCGGTCAGAAAGACCGGCCGCCCCTCGCGCGTGGCCTGTTGCACCTGGCGGGCCAGCACCGTCGTCCACGAGGGCAGCACCAGCTTGACCTGGTTCTCCATCGGCTGCCCCTCTTCCCACAACAAAATATCCTGCGTCCCTGCCCCCACATCAATGGCCAAAACTCGCTTCAGGCTCTCTGTTGTCATCCCTCACCTATCTCGCCACTTGCCTGCTTGCCTGCTTGCCCACTTGCCTACTTGCATACTTGCATACTTGCATACTTACTACCCGTGTTCCGTCTCCACCCCTCGCGCCATGCGCACGGCGTGGGGCAGAATCGGCGCCAGCACTTCCATCCCCTCGCGCACCGCCTTGGGGCTGCCCGGCAGGTTGATGATGAGCGTGCGTCCGCGCAGCCCGGCGATGCCGCGCGAGAGGACAGCCAGGGGCGTGCGCCGATAACCCTCCCAGCGCAGCACCTCGGCCAGGCCAGGCGCCTCGCGGTCGATCACCGCCCGCGTCGCTTCGGGCGTGCGGTCGCGGGGGGTAAAGCCCGTGCCGCCGGTAGTCACCACCAGGTCGAGTTCCAGATCATCCACCAGATGGGCCAGCGTCTCCTGGATCTGCGCCAGCTCGTCGGGCACGATCGTTTGTGTCACCACCTCGATGCTGGCCTCTTGCAGCAGCCCGGCCAGCAGCGGCCCGCTGGCGTCCTGGCGCTCTCCGATATATCCCTTGTCACTGACTGTCACCACGGCGGCTCGGATTGACATTTGTTCTTCTCCTGTAACTGCCTGACGAAGCTTCGCCTCAAACCGACGAGCATATCTCACCGCGGAGCGCGCAGAGAGCGCAGAGGTTTCTGTGTTCTCTGTCCTCAGCGGCCTCGGCGGTGAAATCTTGCTCTGTTTGTGCAGAATGTTATCCCTCAAGGATTTCAGGGTAATAGCCAGATTATACCACACTTGCGGCCTGGGCGACTTTGAGGTATCCTGCCGGTATGTTTACCGATCAGGTTTCGATCTATGTGCGCGGCGGCGATGGCGGGAACGGCGCGGTGGCCTTTCGCCGCGAAAAGTACGTGCCCTACGGCGGGCCTTCTGGCGGCGACGGCGGCAGGGGCGGCGACGTGATCCTCTACGTCGATCTGGCGCTCAACACGCTCTTCCGCTTTACCCGCGAGCGCCACTACCGCGCCGGCCGTGGCGAGCATGGCCGTGGCAAGAACCAGACCGGCGCCTCTGGCGCGACACTGCGCATCCCCGTGCCGCCGGGCACGGTGGTGCGCGACCTGGAGAGCGGCATGGTCATCGCCGACCTGACCGAGCCGGGGCAGGAGGTCGTCGTTGCTCGCGGCGGGCGCGGCGGGCGCGGCAACGCTCACTTTGCCACGCCGACCAACCAGGCCCCGCGCATCGCCGAGAACGGCGAGCCGGGCGAGGAGCGCATGCTCGAACTGGAGCTCAAGCTGCTGGCCGACGTGGGCCTGGTCGGCAAGCCCAACGCCGGCAAATCGACGCTGCTGGCTGCGGTCACGGCGGCGCGGCCCAAGATCGCTCCCTACCCCTTCACCACGCTCGAACCCTGCCTGGGCGTGGTTGTCCTCGACGCCCACACCGACTTTGTCATGGCCGACCTGCCCGGCCTGATCGAGGGCGCCAGCGAGGGCAGGGGGCTGGGCCACGAGTTCCTGCGCCATGTCGAGCGGACGCGGCTGCTGATCCACCTGCTCGACGGCTCGGCGGCTGACCCGCTGGCCGACCTGGCTGCCATCAACGCCGAGCTGGCGGCTTTTGGCCACGGGCTGGGGGAAAAGCCGCAGTTGGTCGCCTTCAACAAGATGGACCTGCCGGAGGCGCAGGCGCAGTGGCCGGCGGTCCGTCAGGCCCTGCGCGCCCAGGGCTATGAGGTCTTTGCCATCTCCGGGGTGACGCGGGAAGGCGTGCGCGAGCTGTTGAACAGGGCGGCGCAGCGGCTGGCCGAGCTGCCGCCTGCGCCGACGCGCCCTGACGAGATCCCTGTCTTTCGCCTGGAGGACGACGAGCGCGCCTTCTGGGTGGAGCGCCAGGCGGACGGCTGGCGGGTGCACGGTCAGCGGGTGGAGCGCCTGGCGGCCATGACGCCCTTCGAGCTGGACGAGGCGGTCTATCGCTTCCACCGCGCCCTGGAGGCGATGGGCGTGCTGGACGCGCTGCGCGAAGCCGGCGTCGAGGTCGGCGACACGGTGCGCATCGGAGAGGCGGAGCTGGTGTGGGAAGAGTAGGGGTGCTGGGGGGCACGTTCGACCCGCCGCACTATGGCCATCTGGCGCTGGCGGAGGCGGCGTTGACCCAGTTGGAGCTGGCGCAGGTGCTCTTTGTGCCGGCCGGCGCGCCGCCGCACAAACCCGGCCGCCCCCTCACAGCGGCGCACCACCGCGCGGCGATGGTCGAGGCGGCGGTCGCCGGACAGCCCGCTTTCGCCCTCTCCCGCGTCGACCTGGACCGACCTGGCCCGCACTACACGGTCGATATGCTGGCGCTCTTGCGGCAGGCGCTGCCCGGGAGCGAGCTCTACTTCTTGCTGGGCAGCGACAGCCTGCACGATCTGCCCTCCTGGCGCGATCCGGCCGGCATTGTGCGTCAGGCCTGCCTGGCGGTGTTGGGCCGGCCCGGCTGGGAGGCCGATTGGGAGGCGCTGGAGCGGGCCGTGCCCGGCCTGCGCGGACGGCTGGTGCGCCTGGAAGCACCGCTGCTGGCCATTTCCAGCACCGACCTGCGCTGGCGCGCCCGCCAGGGGCTGCCTCTGACCGGCCTGGTGCCGCCAGCAGTGGAGGAGTATATTTTGCAGCATGGAATCTATCTGCATCCACGAGAGAAATCAAAACTCTCTGCGCCCTCTGCGGTAGAAGAGGCTTGTTGAGGAGAGCCATTGCATGAACAACATCAAACGAAAGAGTTGGCTTTTCCGTCTGCTGCTTGCTGGGGGCAGCGTGCTTTTGCTGCTGGCGGTGAGCGGCTGTCAGCAGGAGGCGACGCCAGAGCCAACTCCCACCGTCGCGCCCACGCCGACGGCCACGCCGCTCCCGCCCGAGGCGCCGCTGCCGGCGCACATCCTGGCCCGCGGCTACCTGGTCGTCGGCATGCGCTATGACCTGCCGCCCTTTGGCTATGTGACAGCGGAGGGCGATGTCGCTGGCTTTGACGTCGACCTGGGGCGGGAACTGGCCCGCCGCTGGCTGGGCGATCCCCAGGCGGTGCGCTTCCGCCAGGTGCGCTCCGACACGGCGGCGGATCACGTCGCTGCGGGCGACGTCGACCTGACGCTGACGGCGCTGCTGCACACGCAGGAGGTGGAGCACCTGGTCGATTTTGGCCCGCCGCTCTTTGTCGAGGGGCAGGCGCTGCTGGTGCGCGCCGCCGACGCCGCTTCGATGGCCGCGCCAGCCGACCTGGGCGCGCGCCCCGTGGCGGTGGTCGAAGGGGCAGAGGCGGAGGAGGCGCTGCGGGCGGCCCTGCCCTACACGCCGACGCTGGTTGCCTATCCCGATTTCGACCAGGCGACCGCGGCGCTGGCGCGCGGGGAGGTCGATGCTGTGGCCGATATGCGCCGGCGCCTGGTGCGCGGCATGACGACGACGCCGGGCACGGCCATCGTCGCCCAGTACAGCCACGCCGTCTTTGCCCCGGCCTATGCCCAGGATCAGCCGGGCCTGGCCGATCTGGTCGAGCTGACCTTTCAGGAGCTGTTCGACGACGGCACGTTCGACGCGCTGTACGCGCGCTGGTTTCCCGGCGACAGCCCGCCGCAGCGCGAAATCTGGCCTGGCAGCGCGGCGCTCTCGCTGGAGCAGGCGGCCAGCGTCGCGCCCGCGCCGGACATTATCGCCTCGATCCAGTCCCGTGGGCGGCTGCGCGTGGGGCTGGTCTCGCGCCCGCCCCTCGCCTACTTTGACGAGACGGGAGCGCCGGCAGGCTACGAGGTGCGCCTGGTGCAGTTGATGGCCGGGCGCTGGCTGGGCGACGAAACGGCGGTCGATTTCCTGCCGGTGAGCCAGGCGGATGGGCTGCGGATGGTCGGCAGCGGCGAAGTCGACATGCTCATTGGCGGCATCGCCCACACGCGGCCGGCAGCGCTGACGGTCGATTTCAGCCTGACCACCTACGTTGGCGGCGAAGGGCTGCTGGTGCTGAGCGGCGCTGCGCCGGCGGGCCTGGCCGGCCTGGAGGGGCAGACGGTGGCGGCGCTCGTCGGCAGCGAGAGCGCCAACACCCTGCGGCGACTGGCTCAGGAGGCCGGGGTGAATGTCACGATTGTGCCCCGCGACACGGCCGAGGGGGCGGTGGCCTCGCTCCTGGCCAGTGAAGTGGTCGCTGTGGTGGGCGAACGGGCGGACCTGCTTGGCGTGGCCTATGCCACGCCGGGCGTCGAGTTCGCCCCTGAGCGGTTGACCGTCACGCCGCTGGCGCTGGCTCTCCCGCCGGGCCGCTCGAACTGGCGCGACCTGGTCGATTTGACGCTGCAGGCGATGCGCTACGACGGCACGCTGGCGGCGGTCTATGGCTACTGGTTCGACGACGAGCCGCCAGCCTGGTATCCCTGGCCCGGCGAGTCGTCCCAGCCGCTGCGCATCTATGGGCCTTGAGGCCTGGGCAGCGCTTGTTCTGCGCTCTCGGCGTTCCCTGGGGTTGTATCGGTCAGTTGCTGAGTGCCCAGCCGCCTGGCGTGGCCCGCAGCGTCAGCTCGATGAGGGTTGGCCCGTCGGCAGTGGCCCAGACGCGGGCGCTCTTGCCGACCAGGTCGATCCGTTGGGCCTCATAGCCGAGGGCGGCGGTGGCCTGGACCACGGCCAGATACGACGCCGCCAGCGGGTCGGATGAGATGCCGTTGGCCAGGGCGCGTTCGATGCTCTCCAGCAGCGACTGGCAGCGCCCAAAGTCGGCCCGCTCCAGCGCCTGGCGGGCGGCGATGAGCATGGTCTCCAGGGCGATGTTCTCCGGCGTGGTAGGGTGGCGGATAAAGTCGGCCTCAATGCTCAACCGTGCTCCCTCGACCGGATCGGGTAGCCATCCCGACAGGAAATAAGCGCTGGGATCATAGGCCTGCTGGTAGGCGCGGACGGCGTCGAAGAAACGGACGGTCAGCTCGACATCGCGGCGATTCTCCGCGCCCGGCGGATGGACGGCCAGCCAGTCCAGAAAGTCCCCCTCGCTCTCGCTCAGCGAGACGCCAAACGCTTCCTGCAGCGCCGCGTCCAAAATGGCAGCCTCGCTGCCCGCCTCTGCGTCAAAGGCTCCTTTCAAGCGCTGAAAGCCTTCCCAGCCGTAGGTCTCGACCAGGTAGGCGACAAAGGCGCCGGCCTCCATATAGCCGATCTCGTGCTGCTGGCGGTAAAAGTCGTTTGCCAGTTCCTCCAGGGGGATGTACCAGCCCAGCTCGACCAGCGCTGCTGCCCGCTCGGGGAGCGGTTCGGGTTTATAGTGTCCTCCGGCGACCCAAACAGCCAGCCCTTCTGTGATGAGAGCGGGCGACCAGCCGCTTGTGGTCCTGTCCAGGACGTGGGCGGCCTCGTGACGGATGACTGTCTCCAGGTTGGTAGCGGCATAATGGCGGTCCAGGTAGGAGAGCGTCAGCCCCTGGCAGGCATAGCCGCCGTGGCCGATGACGCGGCTGATAAAGTGGACCTCAAAGGGGGCGGGGAGGCGGGCGTCCAACTGCTCTTCGACGTGGGCGACGCTGGCGGCGGTTGCGGCAGTGAGGAAGGGCAGGTCGCGCTCCGCTGCCGTGCCGCTGAGATACTGGAGGATGCAGCAGTCGGTGGTGACGGTGACCCAGCCGGCAGCGGCTTCGACGGCAGGCATCTCGTCGTGGGGGAGGATGGGCACGGTCAGTGTGGCGATGTTGTTGGCCGGGTCCTCGTCGCCTGTCTGGATGACGTCGTCCGGGTCGACCCAGACGGTGAGCGGTTCGACGCCCACCAGCCCTGTGGTGTCCCAGGACCAGACCAGGCGGGCGCGGGGGATGCCGTCGAAGGCGGGATAGCCCAGCACTCCCTCGGCGACGACCGTGCTGCTGGCCGGCGCGCCGTGGTAGACGCGGACGGTGAGCTTATCCGGCGAGATTTCGCCCACGTTGTGCGGCGTCACGTCGAAGGTGACCAGATCGCCGCTGTAGAGGGCCGGCTGCGGGTAGAGCGCAACGTCGTCGGCGGTCAGGTAGAGGTCGGCAGGGGTGGGGGGCGGCGCGGCAGCCGTGGCCGTGGGAGGCAAGGCAGGGATGGCCGGCGCGGGCAGGGCGCAGGCGAAGGCGACCAGGAGAGCAAGACTGCTCAGCAGGCAGGCCTTTAGCCGGTGCGTGTCCATCGGCTGATGGTCTCGATGTGGTGCGTCTGCGGGAACATGTCGAGCGGCTGCACGCGGTCGAGGCGGTAGCCAGCGCTGACCAGCGCGCGGCTGTCGCGGGCCAGCGTCGCCGGGTCGCACGAGACATAGACCAGACGTTGCGGCGCGGCGGCAACCAGTCCACCCAGCGCCTCCATGGTCAGGCCCGTGCGCGGCGGGTCGACCAGCGCGGCGTCGAGGGGGGCTTCCAGGTTCGCCAGCGCCGCTTCCACCGTTCCCTCCACCACGATCACATTGTCCATCTCCTCCGTGTTGACCAGGAGGTCTTCCACGGCGGCGGTGTGTTCCTCCACGGCCGTCACCAGCCCGGCCTGTTCGGCCAGCGGGACGGTGAAGAGGCCCACGCCGCAGTAGCCGTCGAGGATGTGCTGGTGGGACTGGGGCTCCAGGTAGGCCAGCGCCAGCTCGACCAGGCGGGCGGCCTGTTCGCTGTTGGCCTGGAAGAAGGAGGGGGCTGAGACGCGGTAGGTGCGTCCGGCGATGACCTCGTGGAAATGGTTGCTGCCGATCAGATTGACCGCCGTCCCGTCGGAGAGCAGGAGCGCGCAAGAGACGGGCAGGTCGAGCAGCAGCGCCGGCGGCTCGTCGTCGGCGGTCTCCAGGACGATCATCAGTTCCTGCGTCGCCGCGCCGCAGCGCAGTGTCAGCGCGGTCAGGTTCGGCAGGTCGAGGTCGAGCAGGTCGTAGAGTTCGCTCAGCAGGGGGTGGAGGATGAGGCAGGTCTCGATGGGAACCACCTCTTCGCCGCCGGCGGTGTAAAAGCCCAGCCCTTCACCCGTCGCCGGGTGGAAGCGCGCCTGGTTGCGGTAGGCCCAGCCGGTGGGGTCGGCCAGCGTCGGCTCGACTGGTGGGTTGCTCAGGCGGCCAATGCGTGTCAACTGGTCGGTGACGACCTGGGTTTTGAAGCGGAGCTGCGCCTGGTAGGCGGCGTGCTGCCAGTGACAGCCGCCACAGCGGCCAAAGTAGGGACAGGGCGGCTGGACGCGGTCAGCGGAAGGGGTCAGCACCTCCAGCAGGCGGGCATGAGCGTAGCGCTGCTGCTCCTCGACGACCTCGACGCGCACCATCTCACCGGGCAGGGCGTAGGGGACGAAGATGGCCCTGCCCTCGTGGCGGCCCAATGCCGTGCCGCCGTGGGCGACGGCGGTCAGTTCCAGGGTAAAGGGAGCAGAGAGGCTCATTTCTCCTGATGGCGCATGGCCACTCCTTCGACCAGGCCCAGCGCCGTCATCGAGGTCAGCAGGGCGGTGCCGCCGTAGCTGATGAAGGGCAAGGGGAGGCCGGTCACCGGCAGCAGGCCGATGTTCATGCCCACGTTGACGATGAGCGGGAACAGAATCACCGCGCCGGCGCCGATGACGACCAGTCGCCCCAGGCGGTCGGGAGCGATGACCGCCGCGCGCATCAGCCGCCAGGCCAGCAGGAAAAAGAGGAAGAGCAGAAGAAGGGTGCCGACAAAGCCAAGTTCCTCACCGACGACCGAAAAGACAAAGTCGGTATGGCGCACGCGGAGAAAGTGGAGCTGGCTCTGGCTGCCGATGCCATATCCCTGTCCCCACAGCCCCCCTGAACCGATGCTGATCTTGGCCTGGTCGATGTTGTAGAGGGCGCCGGGGTCCAGCGAGGGGTTGATAAAGAGCAGCAGCCGTTTGCGCTGATAGTCCTCCATGATCTGCCAGAGGGGAATGAGGGCGGCGATGCCGACGACGCCGGTGAGGATGAAATAGATCAGCGGCACGCCGGCGACAAAGGCCATGGCCAGCCAGACAATCGGGTAGGTGACCGCGGTGCTCAGGTCAGGCTCGCGAAAGACCAGGGCGGCCAGGATCATCGTCAGCGCGCCGGAGATGAGGTACTGCAGCAGGCCGGGCCGTTCTTCGTCCCTTTCCCCCTCCATGCGGACGCGCCGCTCGCGGCGCGGCTGCCAGTCGAGGATCACAGCCATGCTGACGATGTGCAGGATCATCGCCAGGAAAGAGGGTTGAAGGCGGAACGCGCCGATGTAGAACCAGCGGCGGACGTCGCCGATTTCGCTTTCGCCGATGAAGAGGACCAGCACCAGCAACGCCACGGCGAGCAGGTAGGCAGCCCACCAGACGTGGCGGTAGAAGGTGTAGGGGATGATGGCAGCGGCCAGGAAAAAGCCCAGCCCAAAGACAGCCCACATTGCCTGCCGGCGCCACAGGTCGACCAGGTCGGTCGTGCCCAGGGTGGCGCTGCGGATCATCGCCACGCCCAGGGCGACCAGGATCAGCAGCAGGCCGAGGAGGACAAAGTCAAACTGCCGCCACTGTTGCGCTTTGGGCATCTATCTCCTGCGGCGCTGACGGGCCTGCAAGGGAATGTCGGCGACCAGGCGGGTCTTGCGCGGTCCCTCGGTGACGGTCACCTCCACTCCATCGGCGTCGATCTGGATGTGTTTGGAGATGACGGCAATGATCTCGTCCTTCAGCACGGCCAGCAGGCCGGGGGGGATCTGGGCGCGGTCATGGGCCAGGACCAGGCGCAGCCGTTCCTGGGCCACGTCGCTGCTGGACGGTTCTCGACGACGGCGAAGGCGGTTCAGGAAATCCATGCTACTCTCCCTCGGTGCGCACGATTCGTAGCAGGCGCTGGAAAAAGCCCGGCTCCTCCAGCGCCAGGAAGGGCACGTCCTCTCCCATCATCCGCCGGGCGATGTTGTGGAAAGCGCGGCCGGCGAGATGGTCATCGGAGAGGGCAATGGGCCGCCCGGTGTTGGTGGCCGAGATGATGCTCTCGTCATCGGGGACGATGCCGATCAGGTCGATGGCCAGCAGTTCGACGACGGCTGCTGTGTCCATCATCTCGCCCCGGCGCACCATTTTGGGCTTGAGGCGGTTGATGATCAGGTAAGCCGGGCCTCTCTCCTCGGCTTCGATCAGGCCGATGATGCGGTCGGCGTCACGCACGGCGGCGACTTCGGGGTTGGTGACGATGAGGATCTCGTCGGCGGGGGCGACGGCGTTTTGAAAGCCGCGCTCGATGCCGGCCGGCGAGTCGATGATCATAAAGTCGAACGATTCGCGCAGCTCGTCACAGATGCTGATCATATCTTCGGGGCTGACGGCGGTTTTGTCGCGGGTCTGGGCGGCGGGGAGTAGGCAGAGTTCAGGCAGGCGCTTGTCGCGCACCAGCGCCTGGCGCAGCCGGCAGCGCCCCTCGACCACATCCACCAGGTCGTAGACGATGCGGTTTTCCAGGCCCAGCATCACGTCCAGGTTACGCAGGCCGATGTCGGCGTCGATGACAGTCACCTTTTGCCCCAGGCGGGCCAGGGCGACGCCCAGGTTGGCCGTTACCGTGGTCTTGCCTACGCCGCCTTTGCCCGAAGTTACGGTAAATACCTTTCCAGCCATCTGTCTCTCCTATCTGCGCCAGGGCACTGCCTCGACGCGCCCACGGCGGACACGGGCCATCTCGGGCACAGGGCGACGGCGCTTTTCGTCCGGCGAACGGGCGATGTGCCCGGCGATGCGCAACTGCGTCGGCGCCAGGTCCAGCGCACAGATGACGGCGTCCTCGTTGCCCAGCGCGCCGGCGTGGAGCAGGCCGCGCGCGCGCCCCCAGACGACGATGTGCCTGCCAGCGACCACCTCGGCGCCGGCGTTGACGTCGCCGATGATGACCACGTCGCCGGGGTGCTCGATCCGCTGTCCGGAGCGCAGGGTCCGCGCGATGACCAGCCCGCCTGGCGCTGGTTCTGGCGGCGGTGCGGCCTCGTGCGGTGCAGGCGAGCGGGCTAATCCCAGGTCCGGCACCAGCCCGGCGCGGACGGCGGCGACGACGGTGGCGTCGCAGGTGCTGAGGAGCGCCCAGAGGGTCACCCCGGCGCGTTCCAGCACCGCGCGTGCCTCTTCGATCTGTTCGGGCTGTAGCGGGCGGCTGCCGACGTCGAGCGCGGCGCGCCCGCCCTGGTAAAAGGTCGCTCCCGCCTCCAGCCGCTGCGCCAGGCGGGCCATCCGCTCGTCCCATGGCCCCTCGCCCAGCGTGATCAACAGGCCATCGCGTATGCCCTTGATCGTGATCCCGTTGTGCATAGTGACTGAGGAGATTATAGCACATCTTGTGCCGACGGGAAGCGGATCTAAGCGGGAGTGTATTACACGGCCCGCCGGCAGCGCGGAGAGACGTCCGCGCTCCCAGGATGGCAACTGCTGCTGTGGCGGCGTGTTTGAGAGCGATGCCGACAAAGGCCCAGATGATGACCAGCACGTAGGCGATGTCGCCTCGCGTCAGGGCGACGGCGGCGGTGATGAGCGTCGCAGCGAGGAGCATGATCGCCGCCCACGCCTGCGGAGCGATGCCCCAACCGCCATGCTTTTTTTGAGCTGTTCGAGCTCCTGATCGCTGATTTCGCGCCACGCGCCGGGCGTCATGCCGTCGAGGGTCAGCGGGCCGATGGCGACGCGCAGCAGGCGCAGGGTGGGGTGGCCGACCGCTGCGGTCATGCGGCGTACCTGGCGGTTCTGGCCCTCACGCAGGGTCAGGCGCAGCCAGGCGGTGGGGACGCTCTTGCGGCTGCGGATGGGGGTGGGGCGTGGCGGCAGGTCGGGCGGAACGGCCAGCAGTTCGACCTCGGCCGGGCGAGTGCGCCGCCCCCCGATGGAGACGCCAGCCCGCAGCGCCGCCAGCGCCTGCTTGTCCGGCAGGCGCTCCACCTGCACCAGATAGGTGCGCGGGTGGCCAAAGCGCGGTTCGGTCAGGCGGTGGATCAGCCAGCCGTCGTCGGTGAGGAGCAGCAGGCCCTCGCTGTCATAGTCCAGCCGGCCAGCGGCATAGACGCCGGGTATCGGGACATAGTCGGCAAGCGTGGCCCGCCCCGCCGGGTCAGTAAAGTGGCTTACCACGGCATAGGGTTTATAGCAGAGCAGGTAACGGCAAAAGCGTGGGGCCAGCGGACGGTTATCGAGGGTGATGAGGTCTTGCTGTGGGTCAGCCCGTTGGTGGACGTTTGTGGCCAGGCGGCCGTTGACGCGCACGCGCCCCTGGCGCATGGCTGCGTCGGCGGCCGGGACGCCGGCCGCCTCCAACAGCAGCGTCAGGTACTGGCGGCCGGCGACCCGGCTGGCACAGCGGGAGCAGTAGTCCGACGGCGACATCGCGCAGCACATCCTGCGCGTCATTGTGCATGCATGGGGAGAATTTGTCAAACTCGTTGTGGCATTCTGCGTATCTCCCTGACAGTTATCTGACCTCCTCGATCACCACATCCACCTGGCAGCCGTCCTCCGCCAGCGAGCCGACCGTGAACGTCGCCGGCAGCGCCTCCAACTCGAAGGGATAGACGTCCCGGCTCGCGTAGCAGAGACGGTCGAATCTTTCGGCATACGAGTTTCCCCAGTCGCAATCCATTTCCTCCACCCGCGCGAAAAGGCTGAGCGGCCCGTCGGTCGGCGCCTGGATGTAAACGACGTTGCTTGTGGGGGCAGAGGTGTTGTCCTGGACCGCGCGGCAGGGATTGTGCGACTCCCAGCTATTGCAAAGGCCATCCTCGTAGTAATGACATGGCTGCCCCGGCGGCGGGCAGTCGCTCACATCCACGGTGAACCAGGAGAGGATGTCGGCGATCGAATACTCTGTGTTGGGCCAGAGGACGATGCCAGCAGCGAGCGGATGAAAGGACGTGCCTGACCAGTCGTCCACATACCCCCCATCTATCCACAGGTGGGGCCATTGCCACCAGCGGAACGATGTCCATGGACTCGTTGCTGCCCACAGGTAGATGGAGGGAGCACTCGTAAAATCATCACCACCCTCCCCCGGCCAGTCGCCCGTGCGCAGGGTCTGGAAGGTCAGGCGCAGGTGGCGGACGGAATAAGGGTAGAGGTTGTTCCCCTCATCCGCCTCCGCCACTTGATTCTGCGAGTCAACCTGCAAGGTGCATCCCAGCGAGTAGAGCCGCGTCAACTCGCTGTTGGGCAATTCCCAGAGCCATTCCCTGGGCACACCGGGTTGCACAAAGCCTTCGATGAGCGGTTCCGTCACCACCGTTCCGACAGCGTCCGTCAGCCGAACGTGAAAATCCCTGGCCGGTCGCCAGCCCTGGTTGGCGATCTCAAAGCGGATCTGCCCTGTGGGCATCAGCGGCTGATCCGCCGCAGGTGGACTGTAGTAAATCCTGTGGCCATCCTCGGAAAACCAGAGGAACTCCACGTTCTGGATGACCAGGTCGGGTGCAGAGCCGGGCCAGGTCAACGGCAAGTCCACAATCCGCGAGTAGAATGTCCCGTCCCACCGGTTCACGAATGCCAGGAGAAGCTGGTCTGATTGTTGAGACTGAGAGTTGGTAGAATACAGGCGGATAAAGGCCGCTCCATCCCCGTGTTCCACGTCAACGGCGGACGCCTGGAAGCCCAGCAGCGGACGGCCCTGGTAGAGGGGGTAGATGGCCAGGCGCGCCCGGTCTCCGTGGTCGGAAGCGTAGTGATAGTTCAGGCCAAAGGTGGCGCTGGCCTCCGGCAACGTGCCCCCTTCCGGCCCGCTCCAGATCTGGATCCAGTCCTCTCCCTGGCAGCCAGGCCCGACGAGCCAGCCGTAGGAGGCAGGGGCAGACTCGGCGCTCCCCTCCTCGCCCAAGGGGCCGCGGTAGGCGGTGATGGTCAGCAACGCTTCCTGGCCGCAGGGCGGGGTGAGCAGGTTGTTGGGCAAGAAGTGATAGCGCAGATTCGGGTCGGCCTGATCGTCGATCAGGTTGCCGTTCAGGTAGAAGCGAAAGCCATCTATGGGCACCGGTTCGCCTTCCCAGCCCTCCGCCGGATCGTCCCACGGCATGGCCCACATCAGGGTCATGTGGTCGGGAAAGTAAGGTTCGCCAAAGGCTGGTGAGCCAAAGTGGACGTTGACCGGCGGCGGGATGAACTCTGGCAGGTCATCGAGATGCATCAGCTCACAGCCGAGCGGACAGATGCGGTACGTCACCTGGAAGGAGCCGCCCGGCCCGCCGTTCGCCTCTGCGGTGATCGGCTGCCGGTTCCAGTCGGCAGGGGGGTGCTCGCGGACCACCTCGCCCAGGCTCTGGTCGTCTCCCAGGCAGTACAGGCGGAGAGGCAGCAGGCCATCTTCTGGGACCTCTGCCATGGGGCCATGCTCTCCGCCGAGATAGTCGGCGATGTTCCAGCCCTCGCCGGAGGAGGTGAGGCTCGATCCGTCCGCCTGCGGCACGCGCTCGCGCACGTCGTCATCGGTCAGGCTGAGGAAGCAGTAGAGACGGGACAGACCCGGCGAAGCGCGCAGATCGAGGAACTCGACCTCAAGGGGGATGGCGGGTTCGGGCTGGGGCTGTTCGTCGCCCAGGCCGAAAATTCGGCCTATGGCTCCCCACCGTCGGGCGACGGGGTACGGCACATCCAGCAGGCCAGGGGATTCGGGATCGGGGATAGAGTCGACCCCACCGGCTTGCTCTTCCTGACCGCCTCCCCCTTCCTGTCCACCGCCAGCCTGTCCGCCGCCAGCCTGGGCCCCGCCCAGCGAGTCCTGCGGCACGGGCGGCGACTCGGCCTCCTGCAGCGCCTGCTCCAGCGGCGACGGCGCCGGCAGGTCGCCGGCCGCACTGCCCGGCGCCGCGCCGATCGGACAGCCGCCGTTGTCGAGCGAGCCGTACTGCTCCGCGCACGAGTCGCCGCTGTCGGCCACGCCGTCGCGGTCGGCGTCGCTCTCGGCCACGGCCTCCAGGCTGACCGCCGCCTGTCCGGTGTTGCCCCGCGAGTTGTAGGCCCGCGCCACCAGCGTGTGCGCCCCGGCAGCCGTTGGCTGCCAGCCGAAGGCGGCGGCCAGCGTCTCGAACTCGCTGCCCTCTTGCGTGCCGACCAGTTGGCCGTCGGCCCACAGTTCCAGCCGCGCCAGGCGGTCACCTGGGGCGGTGGCGTTGACCTGCACAGCCAGGGCGCCGCCCACAGCGACCTGCTCGCCCTGCAGAGGGCTGAGGATGTGCACAAGGGGGCGGGCGGAGGTGGCCTGTCGAATGGCCTGTAGCTCCCTGACATAGGGCCGCGTCACCCAAAGGACCAGCAACAGCAGGCAGGCCAGAAACAACACGATCGCGATCCCGGCAATGAAAATCGTTCTTCCCTTCATGTCGACCTCTCATCCGATAATGCACTCAAAGTAGAGCCACGGCGACTGCGCGCCGTGATTGCCGGCGTTGTCGATGGCCCATACTGCCCAACGGAAGGGGAAGTAGAGGTGTTGGTCGCGCCATTGGGTGACATCCAGCGACGTGTCATAGACGATAAAGTACGGCTCGCTGCTCTGCCACTGGTTGCCATCGTACCACTGCAGGTTGACCCGGTAGCCCTGGATGCCGCTGGGATCGGAGACCGCGTTCCAGCGCAGGATCACGTTGCCGCACAGTTCCTGGGGATGGTTGGGGTCGCTGCTGCCCGGCTCGATCGGGGCGGGGACGGGCGGCGGGGTCGTATCACGCGGCGTTGTCGGCGTGACGCAGGAACCGGTGACGTTGATGGTCAACGTGCGGACGTCGTGGGAACCGTCCGGCAGCAGGACGTCCAGGGTGTGCGTCTCCGAAGTGCAGGGGCAGGTCTGGTGGCTTCCCACCCCGACAACCCCCTGACCGTCGAAAAAGACCGCCTGGACATTGGCTGTCTCCCAGCGGACAACGGTGCAGGAGCCGGCCGGGATGGTGGTTGCGTCGGCCCAGAAGCTGATCGTGACGGGCGGCAATGCCGGGATAGGCGTGGGGGTATAGGTGGGAGGAGGGGGCGGGGTGAAGGTAGGCGAGGGAGGCGGAGTGGAAGTGGGCGATAGAGTCGGCGTGAGCGAGGGCGAAGGCATCGGTGAGACGATGGGGGTCACCGCCGGCAATGCGCCAGAGACGATAACCCAGATGGCGACAGAGTCTGTATGGTCGCCGTCGACAGAAACGGCGCGAACGGTCAGGGCATATGCTCCCTCTGCGGGAGGCATCCAGGACAGACTGCCCTCGACCAGCCCATCTGCCAGGGTCACCAGCGCCATGGGGCCGGCCGATGCGCCGTTCACCAACAGTTCCATCTGCGCCACGACGCCGGGCATCGAAGCGTGGGCCAGGATCGGAACGGCTGTCCCCGGCTGGACGCGCGTCCCGTTCAGTGGGGCGTCTATCCAGGCGTGGGACGCCGCGCCGACCTGGAGCGGTGCCTGCGGCCCACAGGCCACCAACAGCAACAAGAACAGGCTTGTGAGAATCCATCTGCTTTTCATCTGAATCCTCCTCTTTTACCCGCCGCTGGCTTGCGATCCGCCAACGACCTTGTCCACTATCTGCCCGTCCAACCCCGGGCTGATGACCGCCTCGCCCCGGCTCACAGCGCGGACGGCTGTCGGTTCCAGTATTCCACAAACCGCATCCGCAGCGCAAGGGGAAAATCTCCCGAGTGAGGCGGGAAAAAAGTACCCCCTAAACCCTATAGCCCGGCAGCCCACCGCGAAAAGGGCTGCGGCTTGCTCCCTCCTCTCTCCCGCATAGCGGGAGAGAGGAGGCAGGGGGCGAGGTGAGGTCAGAAATCCCTCACCACCAGCGGCAGGTAGACCTTCGGCCTGGCCTCGTATGCGCCCATATCCACGATGGGCGGGGTGCCGCTGCCAGTGTCGGGGACAGTCGGGATGTCCACAAAGCGCGGGTTGCCGTCCAGGTCGGTGGTGACGCCAAAGGGGACGGCGGCGTTCTTGCCGGCATCAATGCAGTGCGAGGTGAGTTGCAGGCGCAGATTGTCATCGGCGGTGCCGGGGGTGTTGTCTGCGCCGTCGGCATCCTCAAAGCGCGGGTCACCGGCGATGTTGTGGCCGCCGTCTGTGCCGCAGGCAATCACCCAAAAGCCAGAGGAACTGCCGCAATTCTGGATGTTGCTGTAAGAGATGAGAGGAGTGCTGGAGGAATTGTAAATTCCCCTTCCATCGGTGGCCGTATTGCCCCACATGATGACGTTGGTCAGCGTCGGGTTGCTGCTGAAGTTGCGCATCCCGCCGCCGTAGGTGGCGGAGTTGCCGCTGAAGGTAACGTTCGTCAGCGTCGGGCTGCTGCTACTGTTGTTGTACATCCCACCGCCCCAGTTGGTGGCGGAATTCCCGCTGAAAATGACGTTGGTCAGCGTCGGGTTGCTGCTCCCCTCGTTGTCCATCCCGCCGCCGTAGCTGGCGGTGTTGCCGCTGAAAGTGACGTTGATCAGCGTGGGGTTGCTGCTGTTGTAGTTGCACATCCCGCCGCCGTAGTTGATGGCAAAGTTGCCGCTGAAGGTGACGTTCGTCAGTGTCGGGCTGCTGTTGTCGTTGTCCATCCCGCCGCCGTTTGGGGAGGAGTTGTTACTGAAAGTCACATTCGTCAGCGTAGGGCTGCTCTGCCAGTTGTACATCCCGCCGCCTGCACTCATGGCACAGTTGCCCGTGAAGGTGACGTTCATCAGTATCGGGCTGCTGGTCATGTTGCTCATCCCGCCGCCGTAGTTGGTGGCATAGTTACCGCTGAAGGTGACGTTGGTTATCTTTGGGCTACCGCCGCTATTGAACACTCCACCGCCGC
>Ga0209162_1000355_pt1 | contig 50741 bp, 42 predicted proteins | sample YNPNPMetaG_FD_187121 | JGI IMG/M metagenome (GOLD analysis project Ga0209162, IMG submission 187121) | Anoxygenic and chlorotrophic microbial mat microbial communities from Yellowstone National Park, USA - YNP NP MetaG (SPAdes) (version 2) ...
ATGCAGGGCACGCCGCGCGAGCTTGCGGCCCTGGAGCTGTCGCCTCTATACGGGCACTTCGTCGCGGCCCACCCGGCGATGGACCGACTCGTACAGGTATTCGAGCCGCGGCGCGAATGGATCGAGTCCGAATACCCAGCCGAGCCGTGACGAGCCTTCGTTCTGGTCGCCGGGCGTGAACGTCTGAAGAGCCGCGGATCCAAGGCATAAAGGAAGAGGACGCGCATGACGGCAACACGGGGTGAGTCGCCAGGGACTGGGGAGATGTCGCAGGCGGTCAACCCCGGCCGCTTTGGGCCGTTCGGCGGTCAGTACGTGCCCGAGGTTCTCATGGGGGCGCTGACGCAGCTCGAAGAGGAATACGCGGCCGCGCGGAACGATCCGACATTCTGGGCCGAACTCGACGGCTACCTCAGGCAGTACGCCGGCCGGCCCAGCCCGCTGTATTTCGCGCGCCGCCTGACCGAACACCTCCGCGGCGCACGCATCTTCCTCAAACGCGAGGACCTGAATCACACCGGGGCCCACAAAATCAACAACACGCTCGGGCAGGCGCTGTTGGCCCGCCGCATGGGAAAACGCCGCGTAATCGCCGAAACCGGGGCCGGGCAGCACGGCGTGGCCACGGCGACGGCGTGTGCGATGCTGGGCCTGGAATGCACGGTGTACATGGGGGCCGAAGACGTCCGGCGGCAAGCCCTGAACGTGTACCGGATGCGTCTGCTCGGTGCGCAGTGTGTCCCGGTCGAGAGCGGCCAGCGCACGCTGAAGGACGCCATCAATGAAGCCCTGCGCGACTGGATGGGCAGCGTGGCCCACACGCATTACTGCATCGGCAGCGTAATGGGGCCGCACCCGTTCCCGACGATCGTCCGGGATTTCCAGACGGTCATCGGCCGGGAGACCCGAGAGCAGGTCCAGGCGGCCACCGGGCGTCTGCCGGACGCGGTACTGGCCTGCGTGGGCGGGGGCAGCAACGCGGCTGGCATCTTCTATCCGTTCCTGGACGATCGTGCGGTGCGGCTGATTGGCGTGGAAGCCGCCGGCCAGGGACTGGAGCTCGGGCGACACGCCGCCACGCTCGCTTGCGGTCGGCCAGGGGTGCTGCACGGCATGTTGACCTACGTTCTCCAAAACGACGACGGGCAGACGCTGCCGGTGCACTCCGTGTCGGCGGGGCTGGACTATCCGGGCGTTGGTCCGGAACACGCCTGGTGGCACACGACGGGGAGGGTCGAATACGTGTTCGCCACGGACGCCGAAGCATTGGACGCGTTCGAGCTGTTGTCGCGTCTGGAAGGAATCATCCCGGCGCTGGAGCCGGCCCACGCGGTCGCGCACGCGGTCAAGTTGGCACCGACGCTACCCCGCGATGCGGTCATTGTCATCAACCTCAGCGGTCGCGGCGACAAGGACTGCGCGGAGGTTGCCCGGCTGCGCGGAGGAGGCTGAGGGCGGGGCCGGCCCCGAACGGACGTTCGGCGACACTTCGCTACCGACCGACCGCCGCTTTCTTGCCGGACTTTCGACGGAACAATCCCAACAGGCCCCGTCGCTCGGACTGAAGCGCTTCCTCGCCCAGGTGAGCGGTCGCCAGCCGGCGCGCCAGGTTGCGGATCGCCAGCCGCGCCGGACTGTTGGGGGCCGAAGCCTGGATCGGGTGCCCCAGGTCGCGGGAAGCCGTCACGTGCTTATAGTCGTTCGGAATTACCGCGAACACGGCGCGCCCGAAGTGCTTCTCCACGTCGGCAGGCTTGATCCGCTCATGGTCCGCATTGCAGCGGTTCAGCACGAACTCGATGTTCTCTTCGGCGATGCCGGCGTGGAGCAGACTGTGGTATACCCGCGTCGCGTTGCGCAGGAACGGGACCGCGAGCTGCGACACGATGAAGATGCGGCTGGAGAGGTTCAAGGCTCCCAGCGTCACGGCCGTGAACACGCGGGGCACATCCACCACGACAAAGGGAAACATCTGCGCCAGGCCGCGGAGCATCTGTTCGACCGCGTCCGGCTGGATCTGCTCGCTGTCCTCCAGGTTTTCCGGACGCGCCAGGATGGAAACGTTGCTGGGCAGGGCGTCCAGGGCCGTCTCGAGCAGCGTCCGGTCTATCTCCACACCGCCCCGACACAGATCGGCAATCGAGTACTTCGGGGCGCGGTCGAAAGCGCAAGCGATGTCGCCAAACTGAAGATCAAGATCGACCAGGCCCATCCGTCGTCCGGTCACATGGGCGAGCTCAAGCGCCAGATTGCACGCCAGCGTCGTGCTCCCGGCCCCGCCATGCGCGCCGAGAACCGCGATCTGCTGACATCCTTCCGCGACCGGCAAGTGCCGCTTGCGGATGCGTTCGAGCGCGGCGGCCAGGTCCTGCGGGTCGATGGGTGCACGCACGAACTGGCTGCACCCAGCCCGCATCGCAGCGATGATGAAGTCGGGGTTCGTTTCGGCGCTGATGCCGATGATGGCACAGTCCGGGGCAACCTCCGCAATCCGCTGGATAGTGAGGAACCGCGGCTGCTCCGCACCGCCGTCGAGATTGACGGCGACCGCGTTCAGCCCCCCGCATTGCAAATGCTGTTGAAGCACGTTCCACTCGGCACAGTGGCCGACGATCGTCACATCGTCGAGTTCTTCAAAAATCTGCCGTAACGCCGCGTTGCTTGCGGCGGCCTTGTCAAACAGACAGATGCGCAGGTTCACCGCCATGACTGCCCTTCCGTGCTGAACAAGCAAAACGACCCAGGCGGCGCACGACAGCCACTGTCCCCGACCGCCGTCCGCCTGAGCGGAGTCAGTCCGCACCGGGTAAATCGGGGCGACGGCCGGCACACTTTGGCGAATCTGCGGCGCTCCTCGACCCGCGACGGGAAAGCCAGTTTTATCGGCGGCCCACCACGAGTTGCGACCGGTTCGCGCGGCGCACCGCCGGCCGGTTGCCCCGTAGCGGCTGCGTTTCGAACCCTTGAAGGTGCCGGACTACGAACCCGCCCGGCGCCGCCGGCGAGCGTGTCGCCCCGCACCGGGCGGGCAAGAGGCCTCGACATGCGCGGAGCGGCGATACGCATTCTGGCGTTGTTCGCAACAGCCGCCGGGGCCGCCACGCTCGCGACCGACCACGCCGCGGCCCCCGTCCCCATGAGCCAGCCGACTTTGGAGGCGGGGCCGGCGTCGGCGACTCAGAGCCCCGCACCGGCGTGCACGGTTCGGACGGGCGAGGCGGACTTCCGGCCGGGCCATGTTCCCGCCGACGCACGCCTTTCCACGTCACCGGTCGGCGCGCCGACCCCGTTCGAGACACGATTAAGGCTGACATCCCCCTCGGCCTTGCTACCACCGGCTTGGGAAGAGCCGAACTCGTTGCTGCCGCCCACTCAGGCAAACCGCGCTAAAGGCGGGACGGCCGCGGCCGATCCAAACCAACCGCTGGATGCAGACTTACGACGCCTGGTCGTGCCCGGGCTTGGGAGCGTCATTCTCGTCCTCGTAGGCGTGGCACTGGCCACGCGGCGCGGCGGACCTGTTCCCGAACGCGCAGTGCGAGTGCCGGCGCATCCGTCCTGCGCCGCCACAGACCGAGAGACGGACGATTCCCAGCCAGAAGCGGCAAACCCCGAACCCAGCGCTGAGCGGGATTGAGGCGCTTCAGCCCCGCACTCGCGTGTGGGGTTCGGATGCACGCCGCGGCCAAGTGCGCGGAATCGCATTGCCGCGGGAAAGCTCGGCACGGCCGGCCAAAACCACCGGACGCAGACTTGTATTTTCCTTCGTCATTGCCCAGACTTGTATAGTGTCGGTCCGTTCCGTGCGCACCGGGCTGGCGAAAGAGCCGGGCCTATGATCGCCATCCGCTGTCCCAAGTGCCAAACGCGTTATAGAGTCCCCGACGAGGTGGCCGGCAAACGCACCCAATGCAAGAAATGCGGACAGCCGTTCCGCGTTCCGCAGCCGCGACCGCCTGCGCTTGAATCGGCCGAGGAATTGCGTCTGGCCGACCCGACGGCGCTCGAGAATGGCAGGCCCGTCAACGCACCCACGCCGGCAGGTCCTCCGCCGCTGCCCAACTCTCCGGTAACCACCGGGCAGCCCCCCATCGCCGCTCAGGCGCCAACTTCGTCCGCGGCCGCCACGTTGAATCCCTACCAGGCATACCTCCGTTCGATCCTGCAAAGCCTCGCGTTTCCGACTCGCCCAGGCGACCTCGTCACGGCTCTCATCCTATGTCTGCTGCTGTTGGCGTGCGAAACGCTCGCCCCGTTCGCGCTTTACCTGGGATCGCTCATGGCGTTCATCATCACCGGGTGGTACTGGTCCTTTCAGTTCAACGTGGTACAGGACGCCGCGGCGGGCGAGGAAGACCTGCCCACGCTGGCTTTCACCGGGGGCTGGTGGGATGACATCATCGTGCCCTTCTTCAAAATGCTACTGATCAATGTGCTGGCGGTGCTCCCGCTAATTGCTTTCCTGGTGATCAGCGGCGCATTTGTCACCCTGGCCGAGGAAGCGCGATCCGGCAATTCGGCGTCACTCGGTTCTGTCCTGACCGGACATCTGCTCAATCTTCAGACGCTGACTGTGGCCGCGCTATTGCTTTTGGGGGGCTTCTTTCTGTGGCCCATGTTTGTCCTGGTCGTCGCCGTGGGCGGCGTGGGCGGGCTTCTTCGGGTGGACCTGATGATCCGCACGATCCTCAACTCATTTCCCGGATATCTCATCGCGGTCGTCGCGGTGTACGTGTCCATAGGAGTGCAGAACATCGCGGACGTCATCGTCGAGTTCTTCTGGGGTCAGACCGCCACTGTTCAGGGCACGTTGGCGTTGCGCGCGGTCCTGGTCCCGATCGAGGTGTATTTCACGATTGTTGCCATGCGCACCGTGGGATTGTACTACCACCACTTCAAAGAGCGCTTTGCCTGGTCGTGGGGGTAAACACCGTGGTTGTCCTGCGGCAGTCGGATCGGCCTCCGCCGGCCGCAGTCAGGTCGCTCCCGCGGCGTCGGCCGGTACGGGGACGGCGTCCCGGGGTGCGCGCCGAACGGCCGACAGCACCGTTTCGACATCAATCTTCTGCATGCAGTTGTGATGCCCCAACGGGCAGTGCCGCTGGTAGCAGGGCGAACAATCCAACGGCACGCGGATGATGCTCTCGGGCCGACCGTAGGGTCCGGTCCGCGCAGGGTCGGTCGGCCCGAACAGCGCCACGAGCGGCTTGCCAAGAGCAGCCGCGATGTGCATCGGACCGGAATCGTGGCAAATGACGACCTCCGCCAGCGACAGCAGTGCCGCGAGCTGACGAAGAGTCGTGCGACCCGCCAGATCGACAATCGGCCGGCGCGTCGCACTACGAATGCGCTCGGCCAAAAACCGATCGTCAGGCCCCCCGAGCAGTACGACCGGCGGAAAGTCCCCTGCGTGCAGTCGCTCGATCAGTTCTGCCAGACGTTCGACCGGCCAGCGTTTCGTTTCCCAGCGCGCCCCCGGCGCGAGGGCCACGAAACGGGGCAGTGCGGTGCCAGCCGCCCGCTCCAGTAGTGCGCGGGCCTCGTCAAGGTCTCGCGCTTGCAGCCCGAGCGGAAACGTCACCGTCCGCGCGTCCAGCCCCGCCGCCGTGGCCAGCCGCAGGTTCATGTCCACGGCATGCATCGCCCGCCGATCGCCGGGGACGCGTCGGGTGTAGAACAACCACGCCAGTTCCCGTGCGTCGGCGAAACCAAATCGCCGCGTCGCGCCCGTCGCCCAGGCCAGAAAGCCGCTGCGAAACAGGCCTTGCAGATCCAAAACCACGTCAAACCGCTGACGCCGCAGACGCCACAGAAAGCGAACGAAGTCCGCCGCTGCGCGCGGGTTGCGGAGCATACGACCATAGCCTTGGCGGTCGAAAACAATGAGTTCGTCCAGCAAAGGATGACCTTCGAGCAGCGTCGCAAATGGACGGCTGACCAGCCACGCCACGTGCGCGAACGGCCAGCAGGCCCGCAAAGCGGCCAGCACCGGCAGCGCGTGCACGATATCACCGAGAGAACTCGGCTTGACGATCAGAACCCGCGGGTCCTGCCGCCGAGGGTGCAGCAACTTCGCGCTCATGGCGGAAAGTATACGCGCCGCCTGCGCGCCGTCGCCGGGCCGCTGCGGCGGCAGTGTCGGATCCGAACCCCCGACGCCAGTCGGGGGCATACGGGTCGCGGAAACGCTGTCCTGTGACTACGCGCCGGGGAGGCGTTCCGCGGGCCATCGACGGCCGACCCAGCAGAAGACGTGCTCAACGTAACGCCCTGCCGCGACGAGCGGACGCGAAAGGGGATTCATCAGGGGGCGCTGGGCTGCGTGGTCGCAGCGGGCACCGGGCGCGTAGCCGCGGACACCTCCGGGGCAGCCTGTCGCAGCTCACGTAGCGCTCTGTCCAGCCCCTCCTCAACACCTTTCCACGCCTCGTCGCCGGCGCTCTTGAGCCGCTCAAGCAGTTCCCGTGCCTGTTGCACCTTCTCCGTGAGGTCCGCGATCCGCTGTTCCAGACCCGGGCGCGCGTCCGCGGCCGCCTGCTCCAGGCGGGCCCGCAGCGCGCGGATGTGCTCGTCATACCGCCCCAGTTCCGTCGCCACACGCTGCTGATACTTCTCACGCACGTCCCGAATGATGCGCGCGGTGACCTCGGCAGCCTGCTGCGTCTTCTCGCGGGCCTCGTTCACGGCCGCGTCGAGCGCTCCGCCCACGCTCACCGGCTTTGAAGCTGGCGGCGTAGCGGGAGCCGTCGCCGTCGCGCTCGTCGAACCCGTATCCCGTTCGCACCCGCACGTCAGCAGAATGCTCGCCAACATCAACCCCACGCCTGCCCGCTTCATGTTTACACCTTTTCCCTTTCGGGCGACACGACCTGTTGCGCGGCGCCGGCGGCCTTGCGAGCCCGATACAGGATCACACCGCCGAAATTCATCGGCCACCAGATCACGTCGCGGAATCCGACCTCGACCAACCGTCGGGCCAGCACCGGCGCCGGCTCGAACGTTCGGATCGACTCAGCCAGGTACCGGTACGCACGCATTCTGTCGCGCCGGATGAGCGTCGCCAAGAGCGGCAGAACCCGGCCAACGTACAGCCCGTAGAGTGCCCGCCACAGCGGTCGCGCCGGCAGCGCGAATTCGAGAAGCACGATGCGCGCACGGTCGCGCGCGACGCGGTAGATCTCGCGCAGGCCGCGTTCGACGTCCGCGAGGTTGCGCACCCCGAACGCACAGGTCACCACGTCCACGCACCCGTCACGCAGGGGAAGACGCAGGGCGTCGGCGCGGAGCAGGCAAACGGGCGCGGCGATTCCGCGCCGGTCCACGTGCGCGAGCATGCGGGCGGAAAAGTCCACCCCGACGAGCAGTCGGGCTCCGGGGGCAGCCCGCGCGGCCACCCGCAGCATGTCGCCGGTCCCGCAGCACAGGTCGAGGACCACATCGCCGGGACGAATCTGCGCCGCGGCGATGGCCCGCCGGCGCCACGCCGCGTCACGCCCGAAGCTGCCCAACGTATTGACCAGCTCATACGTCGGCGCGACCGCGTCGAACATGGCCTGCACGCGGGCGGCTTTGTCCGGCTGACGGTGCGGATCCCGCAGCGTTGCCGCGTCCCATTTCAGCGTGTCCGACGGCGCTCCGCGCTTGGGAGCGTTCATGGGCACCTCGCACGCGCCCTCCCGGCGAGCGTGGGCTGCCGCGACGCTTCAAGCACGCCCACCGGAAACCGACTGCCACAGCACCTCAGCGATGTCGAGTTGGCCAACAGTTTCATGGCCCAGATCCGCTAACCCGTCCGTCAGCATGGTCTTGCAGAACGGGCAGGCCGTCGCCAGCACGCTGCTTGGTCCCGCCGCAGGCAGCGCCGTCAGAAGCTGCCGCACGCGCGCGTGGTTGACGCGCGTGTGGCCGGCCTCCTCTTCCTTCCACATCTGCGCCCCGCCCGCGCCGCAACACATTCCCCGATCGCGGCTCTGGCGTGCCTCGTGCAGTCGCACGCCCGGAATGGCCTGCAAGACCGCGCGCGGCGGCTCATAGAGTCCGTTGTGCCGGCCCAGGTAGCACGCATCGTGGTAGACCAGGCGAACGTCCACCGGGTGCTGCGGCACGAGGCGCCGCTCACGCAGGAGGCGCAGCAGCAGCTCGCTGTGATGCATGACCGGATAGTGGCCACCAAAGTCGGGATACTCATGCTTGAGCGTGTTGTAGCAGTGCGGGCAGGCCGTCACGATGGTGGTCCGCTGGTCACCGCCGACATACTGATTCAGCGTCTCGATATTCTGTTGGGCCAGCATCTGGAACAGGAATTCGTTGCCCGCCCGGCGGGCCGGATCGCCGTTACAGCGCTCCTCGGGGCCGAGAATCGCAAACGAGACGCCCGCGGCGTGCAGAAGCTGGGCGAACGCTCGGGCGATGCGGCGCGAGCGGTCATCAAACGACGCCGCGCAGCCCACCCAGTACAGGAACTCCGCGTCGGGCCGGTCGCCGATGAGCGGCACATCCAGCCCCTGCGCCCAATCCGCCCGCTGGTCGTTCGGGTAGCTGTACGGGTTGCCCGCGTTTTCCAGGCTGGCGAACATGGTCGCAAGCTGCTCGGGAAACGTGCCCTGTTCCATCGCCAGATTCCGCCGCAGGCCCACAATCTTGTCGATGTAGGTGATGAAGACCGGGCATTCGGTCTCGCAGGCGCCGCAGGTCGTGCAGGCCCAGATCACCTCAGGCTTGACCGTGTCCGGCACAAGGGCCGGCAAGGCGGGTGTGTCGGCGGGGTCACCCGGTTTGGCCGCTGCCGACCCATCACCGCGCAGGAGCGTGTCCGCCTTGTGATACATGTAGTCGCGCAGCGCGATGGTCAGATGCTTCGGAGACAGCAGCTTGCCGGTGTTCGTGGCCGGGCACTGATCCGAGCACCGCCCGCACTCCGTGCAGGTGTAGAAGTCCAATACGTCCTTCCAGCTCAGATCACGGATCTGCTTGACACCCAGCGTCTCCTCTCGCTCCAAACGCCCCTCGATGTCCGGGATCGGCACCAGCCGGCCCGGCGGCGCCAGGTTCCGCGTGAACACATTCGGCACGACCGTCAGGACGTGGAAGTGCTTGCCGTACGGCAGCAGGTTGAGAAACAACAGCACGAGCGTGGAATGGGTCCAGAAGCCCAGGTGCCACAGCACGGGGCTGTCACCCACGATCCGGGCTGCCAGCGAGCCGAAGGGCATCGCCGCCTGAAACTGCCCGCCGTGGTGCCGGTTGATCTCCACCCCTTCGTAGACCAGGTCCGCAATCATCATCGTGAAGATGATCAGGAGAATCAGTACCCCTTCGAAGTTCAGCGTCAGGCGCGGCAGGCGGGCGATCAGCCGGTAGTAGAAAAACACCAGCACGCCCACGATCACGAGCACCGTAAAGATGTCGCGGAGAAATGCGTAGACCATGCCGAGCGGCTGATGCAGACCGAACAGCCACAGGTCGTACGCCCGGCTGCCGTGGGTCACGTATCCGCGCGTCCACAGCATGATCGAGTTGAGCAGCAACACGACGAACCCGAAGAACACCACGATGTGCGCCCAGCCCGCCAGCGGATAGCGCGGCATGCGCGCCTGGCCGCACACGTAGCGGAGCACGCCGGCGAGCCGGCGGCCGATCTGGTCCGCCCGGTTCTCGGGACGCCGGGCGGTCATCATCAGACGCCAGCGGCGGGTCGCGGAATAGGCGAAGGCACTCAGGGTAACGACCAGCAACAGGGTCATGGCGATCGGATTCATCGTCCACCGTACGTCCAGGAAACGCGGGCGTTCTCGCGGACGAACGACCGGGCCGGCTCGTGAAGCGGCGGCATCGCACCGCCGGCCGCCGCCAGCAGGTCGGCCCAGGCCAGTGCGGTGCGGCAACCCGGCACCCGCAGGTGCGCCTCGTCCGCGTACCAATGGCGGGGATTGTAGCGTGGGGTTGCCAGTCTTTCGTCACCTCCGTGGACCCCGGGGCATGGGGCCGCCGGACCACGCGAAAAGTGACCCGGCGGTCCGCCCGGGGGCTTGACTCTTTTAGGAGCGTCTGTACACTCTTAAAAGAGTGTTACACCCGAAGTGGTCCGGGAGGCGCGGATCGTGGCACGGCGCGGCGGCAAGAAACACCGGATGGTCACCCTCAAGATTCCAGGCGAGCTGTATGACACGTTGGCGGGGCTGATTCAGGACACCGGCTTCCGCAGCGTGACCGAGTTTGCCACGTACGTTCTGCGGGACGTGGCCGCAGGCGGCAAGCTCGATCGCAAGCCCCCGGGCCTCACCGAGCGCGAGGTTGAGGCCATTCGACAGCGGCTCCGCGCGTTGGGCTACATCGAATAGGCCCGAGGCGTCGGCTTGCGGCGCGACGCCGTGGGCCAAAGTGGAGGTTGAGATGTTCACGCGACCCGGTCGGTGGGCGCCGGCCGTTCTGCTGACCAGTCTGCTGGGGGTGGCCCAGGCCGTCGAACCCCGGGAAATCACCCTGCTCAATGTTTCGTACGACCCCACCCGCGAGCTCTATCAGGACTTCAACGCCGCCTTCGCTCGATACTGGAAAGAAAAGACCGGCGTGGTAGTCCAGGTGCGCCAATCCCACGGGGGCTCAGGCAAACAGGCCCGGGCCGTGATCGAGGGACTCGAAGCGGACGTCGTCACGCTCGCTCTGGCCTACGACATCGACGCGTTGCACATCCACGGCCAACTGCTGCCGGCGGACTGGCGAAGCCGACTGCCCCAGGGGAGCTGCCCGTACACCTCCACCATCGTCTTCCTGGTGCGCCAAGGGAACCCCAAGCAAATCCGCGACTGGGACGATCTCGTGCGTCCGGGCGTGGGCGTCATCACGCCCAATCCGAAGACCTCCGGCGGCGCCCGGTGGAACTACCTGGCGGCCTGGGGCTATGCGCGACATCGCTACGGGAGCGACGAGAAGGCGCGCGACTTCGTGCAGCGGCTGTTCCGAAACGTGCCGGTGCTGGATTCGGGGGCGCGAGGTTCGACGACCACTTTCGTGCAGCGCGGGATCGGCGACGTGCTGCTGGCCTGGGAGAACGAGGCGTTGCTGGCCCTGCGGGAAATGGGGCGGGACAAGGTGCAGATCGTAGTCCCGTCGGAGAGCATTTTGGCCGAGCCGCCGGTCGCCGTGGTGGACCGCTACGCGGACAAGCATGGCACGCGGGAAGTCGCCACCGCCTATCTGCAATACCTCTACTCCGCGGAAGGACAGGAAATCGCGGCGCGGCATTACTACCGTCCGCGCGACCCGCAGGTCGCCGCCCGCTACGCCGAGCAGTTCCCCCCGCTCAAGCTCTTCACGATTGACGACGAGTTTGGCGGGTGGGCGAAGGCTCAGGCCGAGCACTTCGCGGACGGCGGTATCTTCGACCGGATCTGTCAGTCGGGAAAGCCATGAGCCAGGCTGCGCCCGGGCGCGTCGGAACGAGCACGGTGGGCCGCGGGGTGCTGCCGGGGTTTCGACTGACACTCGGCTTCACGCTGTTCTACTTCGGACTGATCGTGCTCATCCCCCTGGCAGCCCTGGTTCTCAAAGGCACCGCCATGACGGGGGAACAGTTCTGGCGGGCTGTCAGCGATGCGCGCGCACTGGCTTCCTATCGGCTGACGTTTGGAGCTGCCCTGGCCGCCGCGGGCATCAACGCGATTTTCGGAACAATCGTCGCCTGGGTGCTGGTGCGCTACGACTTCCCGCTGAAGCGCGTCGTGGACGCCTTGGTGGACCTGCCCTTCGCGTTGCCGACCGCGGTCGCCGGCATCGCCCTGACCAGCCTTTACACGCCAAACGGTGCCCTGGGGCGCCTGTTGGCCCCACTGGGCGTGCAGGTTGCGTTTACACCGCTTGGCGTCATCGTGGCCCTTACCTTTATCGGACTCCCATTTGTGGTGCGTACGCTCCAGCCCGTAATTGCCGACCTCGAGCCGGACGTGGAGGAAGCCGCCGCCAGTCTCGGAGCGCGCCGCGGGCAGACGTTCCGGCGTGTGATCCTGCCTGAACTGTGGCCGGCGCTGGCCACCGGCTTTGCCCTGGCCGTCGCTCGCGGAATAGGCGAGTACGGCTCGGTCGTGTTCATCGCCGGCAACATTCAGATGAAAACGGAGATCACCGCCCTGCTGATCGTCGGGAAACTGGAGCAGTACGACTATGCGGGGGCCACGGCGCTCGCGGTCGTGATGCTCGTCGCGTCGTTTCTCTTGCTGCTCGTGATCAACGGCTTGCAGCGGTGGGCCGCGTATCGCAAGCCCATCGCCGGAGATTGACCCCGTGTCGGACGCGGTCGCACCCGCTTCGTTGCCGACGGTCGCTCGCCCGGCCCTGGTCGAGCCGGCCGCGGTACGCGGGGTGCTGATCGCCGTCGCGCTCGCCTTCATGGGTCTCTTCCTGGTCTGCCCCTTGGTGGTCGTTTTCGCCCAGGCGCTGGAGCGCGGCGTCGGCGCGTATTGGGCCGCCCTGCGCGACCCGGACGCCCGCGCAGCCATCCGCCTGACTCTACTGACCGCGGCGATCGTGGTTCCGCTCAACGCGGTCTTCGGTCTGGCGGCCGCGTGGGCCATCGCCAAGTTCGAGTTCCGCGGCAAGAGCCTGTTATTAACGCTGATCGACTTGCCGTTCGCGATCTCGCCAGTGATCGCAGGCCTGATCTACGTACTGCTGTTCGGCCGGCGGGGGTGGTGGGGACCGTGGCTGGACGCGCACGGCATTCGGATCATCTTCGCGGTGCCCGGCATCGTGCTGGCCACGCTCTTCGTGACCTGCCCGCTGGTGGCGCGCGAGCTGATTCCGCTCATGCAGGCTCAGGGGCGCGAAGAGGAAGAGGCGGCGGCCGTCCTCGGCGCCCGGGGCTGGCAAACGTTCTTCCGCGTCACGCTGCCCAATATCCGCTGGGGCCTGGTGAACGGCCTGATTCTGTGCAACGCCCGGGCCATGGGCGAGTTCGGCGCGGTGTCGGTCGTGTCCGGGCATATCCGCGGCCTGACCAACACCATGACGTTGCACGTCGAGGTGCTGTATAACGAGTACAACTTCGTCGGCGCGTTCGCCGTCGCCTCGCTGCTGGCGCTCTTGTCCCTGGTCACGCTGGCGGTCAAGAGCCTCGTGGAGTGGAAGGCCGGGGGGCCGCACGACCACAGAAGAATGCGGCCGGTGGCAGCGGGCACGTCGCGGGCACGGTGGGCCGGAGCGCACGAGCCATGAGCATCGAGGTTCGCAACGTCACCAAGACCTTCGGGTCCTTCACCGCCCTGCGCGACGTGAGCCTCCACGTCGACACCGGCGAACTCGTGGCGCTGCTCGGCCCCTCCGGTTCGGGCAAGACGACGCTCCTGCGTATCCTGGCCGGCCTCGAGGTGCCCGACTGCGGTTCCATCTTCTTCTACGGCGAGGACGCCGCCACCCGCCGCGTTCAGGACCGGCGCGTCGGCTTCGTCTTCCAGCATTACGCCCTCTTCCGCCATATGACGGTGTTCGAAAATGTCGCCTTCGGGCTGCGTGTCATGCCGCGCCGTGTGCGCCCGTCGCGCCGGGAAATCCGCGCGCGTGTGCAGCGGCTGCTGGAGCTCGTCCAGCTCGAATGGCTGGCCGACCGGTACCCGGCGCAGCTCTCCGGCGGGCAGCGGCAGCGGGTCGCGCTGGCCCGCGCGCTGGCCGTCGAGCCCAAGGTGCTGCTGCTGGATGAGCCGTTCGGGGCGCTGGACGCCAAGGTCCGACAGGAACTGCGCCAGTGGCTGCGTCGACTGCACAACGAGATTCACGTGACGGGCGTGCTCGTCACGCACGACCAAGAGGAGGCGCTCGAGGTCGCCGATCGCGTCGTGGTCATGAACGCCGGACGCATCGAGCAGACCGGCACCCCAGAGGAAGTATTCCACCGTCCGGCCAACGAGTTCGTGCTCAACTTCCTGGGTCGGGTCAACGTTTTTCACGGCCGCGCGGAGGGCAGCAAGGCCTTCTTCGGCACGCTGGCCATGGATTACCCGGATGGGCCGGCCACCGGCTCGCTGGAGCTCCGCGGCTTCGTGCGGCCGCACGACCTGGACCTCGATACGGTGTCCGGCGACGACACGCTTCTGGAAGGGACGATCGTCCGCGTGCACGCCGCGGCCCCGCAGGTCAAGATCGAGGTGCTATCGACAGCGGGGGAGACGATCCACGTCGAAATGTCTCAGGAGCGCTACCGGGCCGCCGGCTGGCGCCGCGGTCAGCGCGTCTATGTCCGCCCGCGCGAGATCCGGGTCTTTGCCAACGACCGGCACGGCGGCGGCGCGGTGTGCACCGTCCCGCGCTGATCCGAACCCCGCACGCCAGTGCGGGGTCAAGCACTACCGCCCTTGGGCGTCGCTAGCGGCCTTCGCGCAGCCCATCCAGATACGCCCGCACAGCCCTGCGAATAAACTGCCGGAACGCCGGCGTGTCGATCTCTTCGCGGTCGTGAACATACAAGACCACAGCGTCCCAGCCATCGCTGCGTCGCCGCACGTCGACACGCGCCCAGTCGCCGTAAATTTCGAGGTCGTCGCGTTCATCCAACGTTTTGAGGCCGAGGGCTTCGTCCAGCGTGCGCCACGAGAACACGCCCGGCGGGGTGCGGAAGTACAGCTCGAGCAGCCACTCGCCGCCGGTCAACGCGTGAAGAAACCAATACCGGGCGTTCGGGGCCGTAATCTCCACGCTGGCGCGGTTGCTCCAGTCGGTCGGGGCGAACGCGCTCGGGCTTCCCGGCGCGCGGGCTTCGCGGCCGGCCGCTTCGACCAGCTCGATGACGAACTCCAAAGCGGCCGGATCCCACCGCCGCGGCCGCTCGTTCCGACTGTTGCGCTGTTCGAGGTGCCACCGCCGACCATCGACCTGCCACGGCATGCGCACCTCCTTGCCCACGTCGCCGAAGCCCTCCTTCTCCGCGGCCAGCATCCGCGCCGCGTGCTCGTGGACGTCGTACGGCCGGCGCTCTTCGTACGGCCCCGCTTCGAGAACGGGTCTAAGGGCAACGGCGGTGTGCGATCGGAACTGAGAACTCGGCGAACCGTGATCTGATAACGCCGGCTCCCCGGCCGCCGAAGGCGCTCGCGTCCCCGTGACGCCACCAATCATTTTGCGGCGCGCACCAGAACCCCGCCCCCGCGCCACAGTGATTGTGTTTGCGCACTGGTCGTGAACATGGCGCCGCACGATGACTTCTGGCGTGCCGGCGGCGACGATGTAGCCTCCTTCTTCGCCCGCTTCGGGTCCCAGGTCGATGATCCAGTCCGCGCACTTGATCACGTCGAGGTTGTGTTCGACCACCAGGACCGTGTTGCCCAGGTCGACGAGGCGATGCATGACCGCCAACAGCTTGCGAATGTCATCAAAATGCAAGCCGGTGGTCGGCTCGTCCAGAATGTAGAAGGTGCGGCCCGTGTTAGGCTTGCCGAGTTCCGCAGCGAGTTTGACGCGCTGCGCCTCCCCCCCGGACAGCGTCGGCGCGGGCTGACCGAGCGGGAGGTAATCCAGCCCGACGTCCGCCAGCGTTTCGAGCATGCGGCGCAGCTTGGGCACGTTCGCAAACAGCGCCAGCGCCTCGGCCACCGTCAGCTCGAGCACGTCGGCAATGCTCCGTCCCTTGAACTTCACCTCCAGCGTTTCGGGGTTGTATCGCCGCCCGTGGCAGGTCTCGCACTCGATCCACACGTCGGGCATGAAGTGCATTTCGATGCAACGCTGGCCGTAGCCCTCGCACGCTTCGCACCGACCTCCCGGGCGATTGAAGCTGAACCGGTTTGCGGTATACCCCCTGAGTTTGGAGTCCGGCAAACGGGCGAACAGCTCGCGGATGCCGTCAAAAACTCCCGTGTACGTGGCCGGGTTGCTGGACGGAGTCTGCCCGATGGGCGACTGGTCGACGTTCACGACCTTATCGAGCTGTTCGATGCCCTCGATGGACTCATGGTCGCCCGCGGTCAGGTTGGCGCGGTGCAGCGCTTGCGCGAGCGCCGGCCAGAGAATGTCGTTGACGAGCGAACTCTTGCCCGAGCCGGACACACCGGTGACGCAGACCAGGCGCCCCAGGGGAATTGGTACCGTCAGGTTCTTCAGGTTGTTGTGGCGCGCGCCGCGCACCACCAACCAGCCCTTGCCGCGGTTCTGGCGCCAGGGTTTTACCGGCCGGCGATTCGTGGGAATCGGAATCGCCAGCGCACCGGCGAGGTACGCCCGCGTCAGCGACGTGCCGGCACCACCCGGCGCCGGCCTGCGGAGTTCGTCCGGCGTGCCCTGCGCGACGATCTGGCCCCCGGCCCGCCCGGCCCCGGGCCCGAAGTCCAGCAGCCGATCCGCGTGCCGAATCACATCCCGATCATGCTCGACCAGCAGCAGCGTGTTGCCCAGATCGCGTAAACGAACGAGCGCGTCGATCAGTCGCTGCGTGTCGCGGGGATGCAGGCCGATGGTCGGTTCGTCCAGCACATAGAGCACGCCGGACAACCCGCTGCCGATCTGACTGGCCAGACGGATGCGCTGCGCCTCGCCGCCGGAAAGCGTGGGGGCAGCCCGATGCAGCGTCAGATAGTGCAGGCCGATGTCGATGAGGAACTGGAGCCGGCTGCGGATCTCCTTGAGCACCTCGCCGGCGATGCGGCGCTGCCGACTGTCCAGCCGCAACGTCTCGAAGAACACGGCGGCGTCCCGGAGTGGCACCTCGCAGACTTCGGCGATGGTCTTTCCGCCCAGGCGTACGGCCGCCGCGTCGGGCCGCAGCCGGCCGCCGCGACAGGTCATGCACGGGATGTCCGTGACCACATGCTGAACACGGTAGCGGAATTCCGGCGAGGTGCGGGCCGCGTGGTCGATCGTGGGAAAGAAGCCACGCCACTGCACGCGAACCCCCTGATAAACATCGCCTGCGTCAAGCCAGACGTCGTCGGCCCCAAAAAGCAGGACGCGTTTCTGGGCCGGCGTCCAATCGGATAGCGGCGTATCGGGCTGCACGCCCAGATGCCGGCAGACGCCCTGCAACAGGCGGCCGAACGGAGAATTCCGCTCGATGCGGGGCCAGCCCGCAATTGCGCCGTCAAACAGCGAGCGGCGGGGACGAACGATGATCTCTGACGGGGCCGCACCCCGCTGCACGCCGAGCCCTTCGCACGTTTCGCACCATCCAAGCTGATGGTTGAAGCTGAAATGATTCGGTCCCAGCTCCTCGTAGCTCTCCCCGCATTGCAGACACACCAGCTTTTGGGAAAACATCAGCTCGCGCGCCGGCGTGCGGGTCACGATCGCCGCCGGCGATAAACCATCGCGTGCCAAAGCGGATCCCTCGCCCGACGCCGCCCCGCCCACGGTCTCGACTGGCTCGACGAGCAGCGTCATGACGCCGTTGCCCAGTGCCAGAGCATGTTCGATGCTCTCGGCAATCCGCCCGCGGCATTTGTCTCGAACGGTGGTGCGATCGACGACAACCTCCACGCGGTGCTTGCGACGGGCATCGAGCGTCGTAGCCTCGGCCGTCGGACGGATTTCGCCGTCAATGCGAACACGCAGGTACCCGGAGCTCTTCAGACGACGAAACAGCCCGGCATAGTTTTCACCGTCGCCCAGGCTCACCGGGGCCAGAATGACGATCGGCGTGCCGGCCGGCAGGCTCAACACGCGTGCAACGATCTCGTCGGCCGTCTGCGTACCGATGGGAACCTGACAATGCGGACAATAGCGGGTGCCCAAGCGGGCCCACAGCACGCGCATGTAGTCGTAGATCTCGGTGACCGTGCCCACCGTGGACCGCGGGCTGCGGCCAGCCGCTTTCTGTTCGATGCAGATGGCGGGCGACAGCCCCTCCACGCGATCCACCCGCGGCTTGCTGAGCTGACCGAGAAACTGCCGGGCGTACGCGGACAGCGATTCGACGTATCGCCGGTACCCCTCCGTAAAAACCGTGTCGATCGCGAAACTCGTTTTGCCCGAGCCGGACACGCCGGTGCAGACCGTGATCCGCTGGCGCGGGAAGGACACGGTGACGTCCTGAAGATTGTGCTGCCGCGCCCCCACCACGCGGACTTCGTCCAATTGCGCCGCCGCCGACAACGGCGCACCTGACGCGGCCATCGCCGGAAGCGAACCCGCAGCCTCGGCGGACGGCACCGCCGCGGTGACGCTGACGTTTTCCCCGCGCAGCACCGGGGCCAGGGCCTGTCCGGTGTACGACTGCGGGCAGGCAGCAATCTCTTCCGGGGTTCCTTCCGCGACGATGTACCCGCCCGCTTCACCGCCTTCCGGGCCCAGGTCGATGATCCAGTCCGCAGTCTTCACGACGTCGAGATTGTGCTCAATGACGACCACCGTGTTGCCGGCGTCGACGAACCCGTGCAACACCGTGAGCAGTTTGCGGATGTCGTCGAAATGCAGCCCCGTCGTGGGCTCGTCGAGGACGTAGAGCGTGCGTCCGGTGGGCTTCTTGACCAGCTCGCGCGCCAGTTTGATCCGCTGGGCTTCGCCGCCGGACAGGGTCGTGCTGGGTTGCCCGAGCTGGATGTAGTCGAGCCCCACATCGTGCAGCGTCTGAAGCATGCCGCGGATGCGTGGCACGTTCTCGAAGTGCCGCAGGGCTTCGCGGACCTCCATGTTGAGGACGTCGGCGATGGACTTGCCCTTGTAGCGGACTTGGAGGGTCTCCCGCCCGAACCGCCGCCCCTCGCAGAGCGGGCACGGCACCCACACGTCGGCCAGAAAGTCCATACCAATGCGGTTTGCGCCGTTTCCTTCGCACGCCTCGCAGCGTCCCCCGCCGCGCCGCACCGGCACGTTGAAGCTGAACCGCCCGGGCTTGTACCCGCGCAACCGGGCGTCCGGGAGGCGGGCAAACAGCCGGCGGATCTCGTCGAAGACCTTGATGTACGTGGCGGGGTTGCTGCGCGGCGTCCGGCCGATGGGAGACTGGTCAATGGCGATCACCTTGTCCAGATGTTCCAAACCGTCGATGCCGGCGTGCGTCCCCGGGCGGGCGGTTGTCGCGCCGTTCAGCTCGCGGGCCAGTGCCTGATAGAGAATGTCATTGACCAACGAGCTCTTGCCCGAGCCGGAAACCCCGGTGACGCACGTGAAACGCCCCAGCGGAAACCGTACGTCGATGTTCTTCAGATTGTTGTGTCGCGCCCCGCGTACAACCAGCCAGGCCACCTGACCGTTGGACGCACCAGCGGACGCCGCGCGCGGCACGCGTGGCGCGCGCGGTGCTACGGTCTTCGTCGCTGAGCCGGTCGTCACGTCGGACATCGTAGTGGCAGGCCTCGCGCTTCCCGTCTGATCATACCCGCGACCGGGCCCGCACAACGACCGACGGCGTCTTCCGGCGGCGGGGCTGTGGGTGTCGAATCTGGGGGTCGGCGGCTCTCAACAGAACGCGGTCCGGGACTTGACGTAGAAGGGGCAGCGGCGTAAAGCTGCGAACATGGCTGCCAATCCGCCCATTGAACTGGTCGTGATCACGCCCGAGCGAAAGGTTCTCGAAACCCCTGTCGAGCAGGTGGTTCTGCCTGCCCAGGATGGGGAAGTCGGCATTCTTCGCGGACGGGCCCCGCTGATGTGTGAGCTGGGCATCGGCCAGCTTCGCTATACCCGCGACCGGCAAACCTGGCGCCTGTTTGTGGAGGGCGGGTTCGCGCAGGTCCTGCAAGATCACGTCACGGTCTTGACGACGCAGGCGATTCCGGCTGAAGCGATCACGGAGGAAACCGTCCGCGCCGCCGAAGAGGCCATGCAGCGGTACAAGGGGTACGACGCAGAGACGCGCACCGCCCGGGACCGCGCCCGGCGACGCTGGAGCGTCTTGCGCCGCCTGCGCGTGGGACCGTAGGCGCAGACGCTCAACATTACGCCGCTTGGCGGCGTTGGCGACAAAGGGGAAAACCGCACTGCATAGACCGCGGCAAGCGCGGCTGCGCAGCCCGGCCCGGCTGGCTGAAGCCCGCGTATTACGGAGACTCGCTCTCCCCACGCAGGACCAGCTTCTCGCCGTCCATGTCCAGGGTTTCGTTCGCGAGCAGTTCCGCCATTTCGCGGTCCAGCAGGAGCACCGTGCGCCCCTGATGCGCGTACGTGGTGTCGCCCGGACGTTCTCGATCTGGCCGCATGGCCAGCGCCTGTCCGTCGACCACGAAGCGGATCGCGATCTCCTGCGGGCAATTCTCGGCGTCCAGGAATTCCGCCAGGCGCGCGGCGGCCGCGTCGGTCACTGTAAGCATGGTACGTTCTCCACAGTCATGGTCAGTGGCACCAGCCGCGTGGTGTCCCCAACAGATTCGCCCCCGAGACGGTTACCAACGTCCGCGACGCCCGCCGCCGCCTCCGCCCTGGGGTGGACGCGGCTTGGCCTCGTTGACGGTGATGGCGCGGCCTTCGAAACTCGTTCCGTTGAGAGCGGCAATGGCCGCCTGGGCCTCCTCTTCGGTGCTCATCTCCACGAACCCGAATCCTTTGCTGCGGCCGCTGGCGCGATCCTCGATGACCTGGGCGCTGCGCACGCTGCCGTGCGAGGCGAACAGACGCTCCAAGTCCGCACTCGTCACGTTGTAGCCCAAGTTCCCCACGTACAGTTTCTTACCCATTGCCGGTCTCCCAGAACCGCTCTGACCCGTTGTTCGACTTCCAGGGTCACCGTTGGAAGCGGCCGCACCCACGGCCGCAAAGGATGAGAGCACAACCGGACGAGGCGTGCCGGCGGCACGAACGGCATGCGTGGCCCGAGTCGGGCAGTCAACCAAACACTATTCTAGCCCGCCGATGGAACTCGCAACAGAGCCGCCGGGAGAATTCCCACTGCGACCCGCCCCGTCTGGGCGGCGGCCCGGGACGGCAAACACCCCCCACTGCCTCAGTCGCTCAGAAAGGGCAGCAGCCGGCGGCGCTTGCCCGCGGCGGTATTACCGCTGCTGTCCGTCGACGTGGAGCTTTCGTTCCGTCCCGCGATAGCACCGGCCATCTGCTGAATCCCGACACGCAGCCGAGACTTGGGGGCGCTTTCAAGCAGCGGCGTCCCGACGTTCACCGCGGTGCTGGCTGTTTTCCAGTCGTCCGGCAGCGTCCACGCCAGCCGGCGGCCGAGCGTGGTTTCCACGTCCGCCGGGTCGAGGTAGCCGCTATCGGCTCCGAAGCGGTTGCACACGAGCCGCACCTGGTCCAGGTTGTATCCGCCGCGCGCCAGCTCCCGCAGCAGTCGGTCCGTGTTGCGCACCGGGGGAACGAGGAGCTGGAGTACGACCAGGTAGATATCCGTCATGTCGAACACGGCTCGGGCCGTGGGGTCCAGGCGCACCGGGCCGTCGACGACCACGAAGTCGTAGTGTTCGAGTAGCGCCGCCAGCACCCCCGCACACTGGGCGGCGCTGATCCGGTTAGCCTGCTCGACCTCCGTCGGGATCGCCAGCACGTGCACCCCCGTCGAGTGTTTGACCATCACGCGTTCGATCATCTGGGCTTCGATGTGTTCGGGTGTCTCGCACAGCTCGGCAATCGTGTAGGTCGGCTGCACGTCCAGAAACATGGCGACCTGTCCAAAGCGAAAGTCCAGATCAACCAACGCCACCCTCAGCCGCTCGGGGCGGTCCACGCGATTCAGTTGCGCCAGTTCGACCGCCAGGTTCGTGGCTATCGTCGTCGCCCCCACCCCGCCGCAGGCCCCCACGACCGGAATCAGCCGGCCCGCCCGGTGCGCCGTGCCTGGGACCTCCCGCCCCAGTCGCCGCAGAATGTCGGTCAACTGCTCCGGCGGAAACGGCTTCCAGAGCAGCTCACGCATCCCGGCCCGCATGGCGCGGATCACCAGCTCGGCGTCGCGGCTCTCGGTCATCGCGATGGCGGCGATCTGGTCCTTCCGCTCGGCTACGAGCGGCGCCACGACCGTCATGGTCGCCATCGGATCCGGGTCCAGATGCAACAGCAGGACTTCGGCGGGAAACTGGGCCAGCGCCTTACCCAGCAACGCCGGTTCGTCGATCTCGGCGACGATCTTGACCCCCTCGACGCTCAGGAGCAGAGCGCGCAGGTCGGGCCCCGCCTCCTCGTCCGCGTTCAGCACAATCACGCGTACGGGCCTGCGCACGCCTGTCGGTCTCCCTGCCCGCCGCCCGCGGATAGGCTCGGCCGCAGGACAACGCCGCCTGTCGCACAGCGCGGCCCTGCGGCCGATGACACCGGAATGTCAGCCCGACGCAGCGGATAGCCCGCGGGGACCTCCACGGGGCCCCACCTCGCGGCCGGCTACTCGATCAACTGCACCGGACGCTTGCCGCCCAGCGTCCGGAAAATCTCATCCAACTGCTCGGCATACTCGGCCGGCGTGCCTTCCGCGTGGAAGTACTCGCCGTGCCCAATCTGCGCCAGCGACGCCATTAGTTCCAGATCCGCGTCGCTACCGACACTGATCGTATAGATCCGCATATTCATGTCGGCCGCCTCCTGGGCCACGCTGCGCACCCACGCGTCGACCTCGGCGGAATAGCCCCGGTACGCGCCGCTGGCATCAATGTTGGGCTTGCCGTCCGACATCAGCAGAATGACCTTGGCCGCCGCCGCACGGGCCCGAGCCGACGTCAGCTCCGCAATCGCCTTCTGCAAGCCACCGCCCATGTTGGTGTAGCCATCGTAGTGGCTGGCCTGCATCTGATACAGCCGATCGGCAACGCTCTGAAGGTCCAGCGTCAGGTTCACTTCGTGCCGCGCCGTCTTTCCGAAGATCTCCAGAGACAACTGGTCCATGCTTTCCAGACTCTCGATCTCGTCCACCAGCGCCTGCACCGCGTCCTTGACCGCCTGCACCGGCTGCTCAGGCGTCTGATACAAAATGTTGGTTTGGCTGTAACTGGCCTGGTTCTCCAGCAGGAAGTTCACGAACGTCTTCAGCCCGTAGCGGTACCGGAAGGCGTTGTTGACCCTGTACATGGCGGTACTGCTCGACGACACATAGTCGATGTAGTTCTTCCACCTCCAAGTCTTGCGCCAGGACGGATACGCCGTCCAGCTCAGCTCGCTGTTGTCGACGTAGACGTCACCGTTGCCGCCCGGCCGCCCGCCGGTGCGCCCGCTGTTCCACGTGGCCAGCCCGAGAATGACCGCCGTGCGGTTCACGTACTGCGGCGGATTCGTCGTACGGTCCTTGGCACCGCTGAACAGGCAGTTGATTTCGTCCGTGGAGTAGCCACGTGCCACCAGGCTGGTCCGCGCCGCAGCCACATTGCACGTGGAACCCTTCGGAATGTACCACAGCCCCGGGTCGCTCGACGGGCTGTACGTCTCCGGCACCACCGGGTTACCCCAGGTGTTCATAGCGCCAATGGCTGGCCCGCTATCACCGGCGTACTGCGTCTGACCTTCCGCACCCGGCACGTATGGCCGCGCCGGAGCAGGACCGTCCAGCGCGCACCAGATATCGCGCAGGTTCACGTGAATCCCGTTTCGCCACTGGCCCCGCTCGCCCCGGTAGCGCTTGTAATGTTGAAGCTCACTGTCGTCGTTCATCGACCCGGATAGGTCGATCACGACCGCAATATCCCGCGGCACCAGCACGGCAGACGCCCGGGCCTGGAGCTGTTCCCTGCTTACACCAAAAACCCGCGCCAGCGCCAGCGGCACATCCAGCGCCGCCGGATTGTCCGGCTCGCCAGATTCCATGTGCCGAATGGTCACGCGGACGGCGTCCCAGTTGCTGTCAGCCGGGGCAAAGCGGAACGCAGCACCGCTGGGCGTAGCCCGGCCGAATTCCACGTCGTCCGGGAGCACCCGCGGCGTGACGCCCATTACCTTGTTCAACTGCGCAAAACGATCCGCCGCGGCGATGGCGTTTTCGCGTACGTCCCCACCGCGGCTGCCGGCCAGTTCCGCCGCCGCCGCCAGCGCCGCCGCGTCCGCGGAAACCTGAATCTCGTTCCTGGCCGTGTAGAGAATACCCACGTCCACGGCCAGGGCACCCATGCCCAACATCAGCGTCGACGCCACCGCCACTTGGACGATGACCGTCGCACGCCTCCGATACCAACTTCGTCCTCTTGCCACACGCTGCATCTTTCGCACCTCCGGCGTACCCGATACTTCACTTCGCGAACTCGAACTCCTCTCAACCGGAAGCTTTCGTGCGTCCGCCAGGGTCGCCCTGTCACCGTGTGAAGGCTGTCGGCCCAGGCCGGACGAGCCGTCGGCCTGTCGTTGTGCGTACACCGCTACGTACCCTCATCCTCTCCGGCCGGACCGATCGGCCCGCGCAGCCGCAAGCCCGCAGACATTGTTCGCATCCCGGCCGCTCGCACTCCCTCATGACGTTCACCCTCCTTCGCTGTCTCCGTCACCCCAGATTCTGCCCCCTCGACCTGGCCCAGGAAAAATAGCTCCCAATCGTTCGGCGGAACGTAGTCGCCCCCCGGAATGCGGCCGACCTGCCCCGGATTCAGCGGCTCGACCAGCTCGGGCGTGACCAGCACTACGAGCTCGCTTTCGTCCGACTGATAGTCCACGGAGCTGAACAGCGCCCCGATCACCGGTATGTCACCCAGCGCGGGAACCTTCCCGCTGACAGCCCGGGTCTTGTCGCTCAGCAGTCCGCCGATCGCGAACGACTGCCCCGAGGCAAGCTCCACCACCGTCTCGACCCGCCGCTGGATCAGGCCTGGAACCACGAACCCGCCGATCCGCACGGCCGTGCTGAAGTCCGGCTCGCTCACCTCCGGGGCGACGCGCAGCCGGATCAGCCCCTCGCTGACCACAGTCGGGGTGAAGTTCAAGCGTACGCCGTACTCGCGATAATCAATGGCAATCGAGTCGCGCTGCTGCACGGGGATCGGCAGTTCCCCGCCGGCCAGGAAGGTCGCCTCCTGACCGCTGATGGTCACGAGATTCGGCTCGGCCAGCACCCGCAGCAGACCGTTCTCGCGCAGGGCCTTGATAAAAATCTGCATCTGCACATTCGGGAAGCCGAAGCTCAGCGCCGGCGCTTCCCGCAGCGGCAGCCCTTCCGTCTTATCCGTCACGAACGGAATCGGGCCGGTGACAACGGTTTCCCGCGCCGCCCCGATGTTGACCGCATTGAGCGACCCGAACTGGTGCACAACGAACATGTCCGGGAAGTTGTCCCCGGCCATCCAGCCGTTGAACCCGAGCTGACGCGTCGCCGACCGGTTCACCTCGGCCACCGTGCAGCGCACGACCACTTGCTGCACCCCCGCCACCCGCATGTGGTTGATGATCTTCGTGGAATACACCCCGGCGATCTGCATGATCCGATCGGCCGCGTCCGCGTCCGGCACCGTGCCCGTCAGCACGACCGTGTCCAGCAGTCCGGTGACCTGCACCTGGGCCCGCGGCACAGCCTTCTGAATGCTGGCCGCCAGACGCTCGAGATCCAGGTCTACCGCCACCGAGAACACCCGTTGCGTCCCCCCGTCAATCGTCACCACCAGTTGCGTCGTCCCGAACGACTTTCCGTTCACCAGAATCTGGCGCGGCGAAGTCGGCTGGACATCCGCGATCTCGGGATTCGCCACCCGCACCTCGCGGATGGGTACGCTGAAATCCACCAGCGCTCCCTGGTTGACGGACACCGGAATCAGTTGCCGGTGCTCCTGCGGACGCGTGATCCGGATCTCCACCGGCGGTTCGCCGACGGGCCCGGAGGCTGACCCGGGCGCCTGCGCCCAGGCCACCGACCAGCTCACACCTGCCACGCTGAGCACACGCAGCGTGGCTGTCACACACAAGCGGCGAGTCAGTTTGTCACAGAAAAGCGGGCTCATTCGCTGGGCTCCTTGGGCTCCTCAGTAGCAGCGGCATCTTCTGACGCGTGCGTTTCGGTCTGCGGTTCGGCCCCCATGGCAGTGTCGCTGGTGGGCCTCACAGGCCCCGTCCCGAAGATCGAGTCACACCGGTCCTTCTCGTCGACGTCGACCCGTTCGCTGGAATCCCGGCTCTTGAAGTGCACCAGCTCCCGCCCGGCGCCGCGGTAGATCGCCACCGCCCAGGCCGTCGCCGGCAGACGCGGGCCCGCCGGCACCCGCGCCGCCGTAGGCGCCGGGCTGGCCGCTACGGGTGCGGGCGGCGTCAACCAATTGCGCAGTCGTTCCAGCAACGTCGCGGTCCCGTTCTTCTTCTCCCCGGCCTGATCCGCATCCCCCTCTTCTCCGATCAGCTCCCGATCGCTGACCACCCGCGGCGCCTGGGCGGCGGTCTCGTCACCGCGACCCCGCATGCTGAGCTTGATGCGGCCCTGCTGCTCCGTCAGCAGCAGCCGTGGCACGTCGTCGGGCTTCACGAAGAGCGTCACGGCCCGGACCGTGCGACTCTCCGGCCGTCCGCTTCCTTTGCCGCCCGTGTCATCGACCACACTGACGCGCGGCCCGACGGCCGCCACCTCCACGTTCTCGACGATCGTCTGGGCCCGCATCTCCGACCGCCCCGCCCGCTGTACCGAGAAGGACCCGACCACATCCACGAAACACCCCGGCTCCAGGTGATAGTCCACGCCGGAGCTCTCGTCGATCTTCACCGCAACCGCCCGATAGCCCGGCTTCACGTAGATGCCCGGGCGGGTCCCCGGCGGCAGCAGCAGGTCTGCCAGAATCGGCAACCCCGCGGGCAGCTCCAGCCGCGGCACCCGTCCGAGAAGATCCTTGCGACTCTGCACGGCTCCGGGCGGAACCAGATTGGCCGGGAATGGCATCGGCTGAACCATTTCCTCCGTGATCTCAGTCCCGCGCGGAATGTCCGACTTGGGACTCCAGAGCTGTACCTCTGCGACCGTCTGTTGCGCACCCCGTGCGCTCTTGAGCGTGTTGAAGCCCATCCAGAGCGCGAAGCCACCGATGGCCAGGCCCGCTACCAGAGGTATGAGGGTCTTCGTGTTCATGGCAGTCCTTCCTGGCACGATGCCGGGCGTACGCGACCAGCCGCGTACTTTCCGGACCCGCAGCAACGGCGAAACCGGTGCGCGCGGATGCACACCGGGCCTGCCGCCTCACCAGTCCTATCGGTCCGTGTGCCGGGGCACATCGAGAAGCCAACCCCGCGGCGCACGGACCGCCCGGCCTGCGACGTCGCGCTTACTCGAAGCCCTCCTTTCGCATCGAACAGCTCGAGACCAGGTTGTAGTCCGTGCTTCCGAAATAAGCCCCCAAGAGCGAGACCTGACGGTACGGAATCGTGACAGTCACTTTTTCCACAGGATTATCGGGCGGACTGGCCCGCTCCAGCGTCACCTCAGCCGTCAACCCCATCGGCGCCAGGTACTCTTGCACCCGCTCGCGGACCTCCTGGTCCGTCGACCCCATCAGCGACGCCACCCGTGCGCCCTCCCGAGCCGCGTTCACCATCGTCTGTCGAACGCACAAAACCCACCCATACTCAATGATGCCGAACAGCAGAGTCAGCAGAAACGGCAAAACGACCGCCAGCTCGACCGCCGCGCTGCCCCGCCGGCGCTTACGCCCCATCCTCGCCCTCATGACACCCAACCTCCCAGGTAATACGTGAGAAGCACGCCGATCACCCCCGCCGTCAACGGTACGCCATACGGCAGAAGCTGGCTCGTGTGCCCGAAAGTGCGTGCGCCGCCGAATTCGCCGAACGCCGTGTCCCAGCGCCGCAGCTTGATAAGAATCGTTTGCATGTTGGTGTAAGCGTGCAGGACGCGGCCGCTGGTAAAGATCATGACGAGGGCGGCCAGTCCGCCGAGAATCCCGCCGACGGCAAAGCTGACCAGCGTCAGCCACGGTCCCAACCAGCAGCCGATCGCCGCCATGAGCTTCACGTCGCCGGCGCCCATACCGTGCACGAGCCACGGCACGATGAGCACGCCGAACCCCACCAGCATGCCCAACAAACCCCACGCGACACCGCCACCCGGCTGCCACCAGCCAAAGAAGTGCCCCTGCATCGCCAATCCCAATACCGCCAGGCTGGCGTTCAGCCAGTTCGGCACGCGCCGCTGCGCGTAGTCCACCCAGGCGGCGTACAGGATGCCGGGGATCAGCAGAATCAACGTCGTTTCCCAATATCCGATCGTCATACCCGTCTGTGCCTCGTCGTGTCCCCGTGAGTCCGGCGATGCCGCTTGCTACGTCGGCATCTTCCAGGCGACGGTCAATGCGTCGACAGAACCGCGGGCGGCGGCCACCGCTGCCTGCGATGCCGCCGCCCGGTAGCCTTCTGTCGAGACGACTGCGCCGCCGCTTACTCAGTCGGCAACGCCTCGATCTTGTCGTTCACGTTCGTGAAGACACCCTTCACGCTCTGGCCGAGCAACGTCACCGCGGCAATCGCGACGACGATGATCAGGGCCAGCATGACCGCGTACTCGGTCGCGGTGGGACCGTCCTCGTTGACGAGGAATGCCTTGGCTCGAGACAGCAACGCGTTCATCTTGTTTCCCTTTCTTTTTCCTGCGAACCCGGGCGGCCTTGGCCGCCACTCTCTTCGCCTCCCTGCCGCCGGTGCCACCGCTCACGCGGCGTTTCCGCACTCCGGAAAGCCCGGGCCCAGCCCGGCCGCACCGCCATTCCCTCTGGAAGCTGCCGTCGCTGTCCCCGAACCCGCCCCAATGGCGGGCCGTCACGCCGTCGTCGCGAGGACGCCGCGTGACACTTCTTAGAATTCAAAATGTCACGGCGGGTGGCAAATCGGAGTGGCAAAGCGGGCAACAAAAAGGGTTCCCCCAAACGGCCGATTTGTCAAAACCCCGCGTTATCCGCCTGGCTCGCTGCGTCCGTTCAGGCGCGCGACAGCGCGCGTCGCATAACATCGGCCGGCGGCCGCCGCTCGTGCCACAGCTCGTACTGCGCCGCCGCCTGGCCCAGGAACATCTCCTCGCCGGAGATTACTTCGCAGCCGCGCCCCCGCGCCTCGCGCAGCAGGCGCGTGTCGGGTGGGGAATACACAGTGTCCAGCACGATCATTTCCGGACGTAGCGCGGAACCGGACAGCGGCGACTCCTCGACGGCCGGCGCCATGCCCACCGTCGTGCAGTTGACCACCACCTCACCCTCCCAGGCACCCCGCGCGTTCCACGGTCCCCAGTCACACCCGAGCTCGCGGGCCAGCCGCCGGGCCCGGTCGGCGGTCCGATTGAATACTGTCACTTCGCAGTTGCGTTCCCGCAACGCTGCGACCAAGGCGCGGGCCGCCCCGCCCGCCCCCAGGACGGCAACCCGCAATCCTCGCCAGCCGCGCGCGCGAATCCGCGCCGAAGTTTCCAGGGCGGCCAGTGCGCCGATCCCATCCGTGTTGTCGCCCCACCAGCGCGCCCCATGACGCGTCAGTGTGTTCACCGCCCCGCAATGACGCGCCCGCTCCGTGAGGTGTCCCCCACGCTCTTCCACCCATCGACGAGCATTCTCCTTGTGCGGAACGGTCACACTCAAGCCCGCGATGTCGAGCTCCGTATGCGCCGTCACGTAGTCCATGAACGCCGCGAACGCCGCGTACCCTGGCCAGACTGCCCACGGCACGTACACGCCCGCAATGCCGTCGGCCCGCATGGCAGCATTGTGAACGTGGGGACTCCGTGACTGCGCCACCGGCCAACCGACTACCCCGTAGACCCGGCAGTTCGCCGTGATGGCCTCCCAACCGTACACTTGCCTGAGCTCGCTGATGGTCGGCTGTCCCGGCGCGGACTCCGTTCCAGGCGACAACGCGGCAAAGGTGAGAAACGCGCCGAACTTGCGTGCCAGCACACGCGTCGCGACGCCCGCGGGGCCCATCGCCAGCGCGATGATCTTCCGCGTCGAGCGCCGGGCAGAGAGTTCAACAAGCACGCGGCACGCGTCCAAGGCGTCCTCGGCCGTCACTGCGACCTTGATGATCCCGGCCGGCGTGGCCAGCAACTCGTCAAACACGCGCGCGAGGTTCGCGGGGGTCCCAGAGAAGTCGTGGTACGAGAGGATCAACTGGTTTCGCGGCCGCTGCTCCGGCGCTGCGGGGCGGACCGAAGAGCCATTGCCCCGGCCGAGTGCACACACCAGCCCGATCTTCTGCCGGATGTTTGCCGACCGGCACCAGGCCGCGTACTCCAGGTCGATGAATCCAGGGCTTAGCAAACCCAGTCGCTCGAGCAGCGCGATCCGGTCCGCTTCGCTGCCGGTCCACGCCCCCCCTTGCTCCGCCGACCGCACGGTAACAATCAGCGGTAGCTCTCGCGGCCCGGCCAGCAAGGGCTCGATAGCCGCCAGGTCTTCGAGGCAGTCCACCCGCAGTTCGACCAGGTCCGCCCCGGCGGCCCGCGCCGCGTGAATCTGTTCCGGCAGCGGCGGGGTGCATGAGGTGAGCGGCACCGCCAGCAAGGTCTGGCCGAACAAGGTCGACTCCCGTGACAGGTTCCCGGTAACACCCGACAGCACCAGCCGCCGACGTCTGAAAAAGAAAACCGGGCCGCGGAGAACTCCGCAGCCCGGGATTGTACCGTCTGTCTCGGGGACTGCCGCGCGCCCCGCCTCTACGGGGTCCGCGGCGCAGTCACGCTAACGTCGCCGCGTGCACGCCAGCAGCCCGAGGGCCGCCAGCAGGGCGGTGGCCGGCTCGGGCACGGCGATGATCGCCTGCACGGTGCTGCCGCCGTCCACAGGGACCATGTCGACGTCGACAAACACGAGTCCGCCGGGCCCCAAGTCCAGCCCCGGGCCGATCGTACCACTGGCGTTGAAGTCCGTGATGCGCCAGTCCGCGGTCCCGTCGCCGGTGACATCAATTTCGTCGTTGATGCCGAGGAGTTTCACGGACGACGCAAGGGCGCTCCCGGGGCCGAGGAACAGGTATTCCTGCGCCGAGGTGCCCGAGCCCCAGCCCCAAATGAAGGCGACCTGGCCGGCGTTATTGATGCTCGCCGCCCGGATGGCCGCCCCGACTCCCAGCGTGATCCCGCCGAGCGTGTCGCCCTCGCGGATCACGATGACGCCGTTGTAGGCGAGGAACGCGTCGGTGTTCGCGTCGCCATCCGTGTCGCCCGCAAACACGTACTCCCCGGAGTTGTTGATCGACGGCGCGTCAAAACCGCTCCAGCGGTCACCCTGTCCCGTGGGCGAACCCTCCTGCGCTACGAACGCGCCGTCCACGTACACGTGCATGTTGTTCGTGCTGGAGCCGGTGTTCATGTCCAGGACGTGGATGTGGTGCAGATCGTTGTCCGAAATCCAGTAGTCGAAATTGCTGGCGGTCGTCGCGATCGGCTTGCCCTCGATCACGTCGCCGCCGCCCAGCACCCGGGTGATGCTGGTCGGATTCGTCGGATCCGTCGCCTTGAACAGATGCCGGTTCGTGGAGGTGCTGCTGCCCTGCGTCGGGGTCGAGCCGCCCACCCAGTACGCCGTCCCGTTCGGCAACATGATCGGCCGACTATTGAAGGAGCTGTACAACCCCGGCAACGGCGGAATCGGATCGCCCCGCTGCAATAGCACGCCGCCGTGGGTGTACACCGCGTCATTCCCGTTGACCGACGGGCTGTAGATGAAACCGCCGGTGTTCGACACGCCCATAGTGCTCTCATGTCCGGTCAGCACATTGGGCAAGGCGTCGTTCGAAAAGAAAACGGGACCGGTGTCCCACCAGATAAAGCGCTGGCTGTCAGCCAGCGCCCCCACAAACCCGACCCGTCCATTGCCATCCGTGAACGGCGCGCCGAGGGTGCTCACGGTCGAAGGCCCCACGACGTCGCCTTGCTTAAGCACCAGTTGCGCCGGGATCGCCGGCACTGCGAGCGCCGCACTCGTCATCAGCGCAACGATCGGAATCGTCGCCCACTTCGTCACCGCCCTGTTCATGCATTCTCCTTCTGCCTGTCGGCAATGCGGACGCACACCCGGTCAACCACCGACCCCAACAGAGGCCGGTCCGCCGGAGCGCGGCCACGCGTCACAAGAGGTGCTGACTGCCTTTGCCCGCCCAGGACGACCTCCGTCCACCTCCGCGGTCAGGATTCCTCCTCACGATACCAGTGTACTCCCGGCCAACCCGTTCAACAATCTTTTTTTCCCGCGGGCCAGCCCCCGTCGCCGGCCCCAACCCTGGGCGCTCACCCCGGTCCCGTTCGGTCTGCCCGCCACTTGCCGCTCAACGCCCCCCACGCGGAATCGCCGATTCGGATACAATAGGGTAGACTCCGCGCAACGGGGGAGGTGCGGCTCCGGCCCAACGACGCCCGGCCGGAGCCCGCGCCGGCGGTCGCTGCGAGGTAGGCAGGTATGGCTCGACGCCGCAAGAAGCTCGGCGAAATCCTTGTCGACTGGAAGGTCATTACTCCGGAAGCCTTACAGGAAGCTCTGGCCTATGCGGCCAAGCACGGCAAGCGGGTCGGCGAAGCGCTGGTCGAACTGGAACTGGCCAGCGAGGAAGACGTCACCAAGGCCCTCGCCGCGCAGTTCGACCTCGAATACGTGGATCTCGACCGGAACGTCCAGGTCCCGGCGGCACTGTCGCTCATCCCTGAGAAGATCATCCGGGACGAGCGCGTACTGCCCCTGGAGAAGGTGGACAACCGCCTCAAGATCATCATCAGCGACCCGCTCAACCTGGAACTGCTGGACAAGCTGCGCTTTTTGCTGGGCATGGAGCTGGACTGCGCGCTGGCACCGCGCAGCAAGATTCAGCGCTTCATCGACCACTTCCTGGACCGCGGGGCGAGCGTGGACGACGCCGTCAAGGAGATTCATCGGGAGGACGAGCTGCTCGCCCAGGAACAGGAGGCTCACAAGAAGGCCCTGCTGGGCGAGTCGGAGGACGCGCCGGTCATCAAGCTGATCAATCTGCTGATCAGCGAGGCGGTGCGGATGCGGGCGTCCGATATACACATCGAACCGATGGCCAACCGCGTTCGTGTGCGGTACCGCATCGACGGTGTGTGCATCGAGCGCGACAACATTCCCAAGAGCATGCAGGGCGCCGTCATCGCCCGCCTCAAAATCATGTCGGGCATCGACATCGCCGAGAAGCGTCTGCCCCAGGACGGGCGCATCAAGATGAAGATCGGCAATCAACCGATCGACTTCCGGGTCAGCTCCCTGCCGGCGTATCACGGCGAAAGTGTCGTGCTGCGTATTCTGCGGCCGGACTCGGTCAAGATCGGGATCACCGGGCTCGGCTTCGAGCAGGACGACTACGAGCGCTTCCAGAAGATCATCCGTCAGCCGAACGGGATCTTCCTGGTCACCGGGCCGACCGGCTCCGGCAAGACAACCACGCTGTATGCCGCCTTGCAGGAGCTGAACCGCCCGGACCGCAAGATCATCACGGCAGAAGACCCGGTGGAGTACAACTTCACGGGAATGAACCAGTGCCAGGTGAAGGAAGAGATCGGGTTGACGTTCGCCCGCATCCTGCGCGCCATGCTGCGGCAGGCCCCGAATATCATCTTGGTGGGCGAAATCCGCGACCGCGAGGTAGGCGAGGTGGCCATTCAGGCCGCGCTGACGGGGCACCTGGTATTCAGCACGCTGCACACGAACGACGCGCCGAGCGCGATCACCCGTCTGATCGACATGGGCATCAAGCCGTTCCTGGTGGCCTCGTCGATTCAGGCCATCATGGCGCAGCGCCTGGTCCGCGTGATCTGCCACGAGTGCAAGGAGGTGGACCCCTCGCCCAACCGCTTCATCCTCAAGCTGCTGGGCATCACGGACGAAGACCTCGAGGGGCACCACATTTACCGCGGCCGCGGCTGCAACCGCTGCGGAAACATCGGCTTCCGCGGCCGACAAGGCATCTTCGAACTGCTGGAAATGAACAGCGAGCTCCGCGAGCTGGCTTTCAACCGCGCCCCGACCAACCAGCTCCGGCGGGCCGCCATCGCCAGCGGAATGCGGACTCTGCTGGAAGACGGCAAGCTCAAGATTCTACGGGGCGTGACCACCCCGCAGGAAGTCGCGCACATCGCCCGTCTGGAGGGCGTCGTGGTCGAGGAATGACGCACGTGAGGTGTTTCTGTGGCTACCGTACACATTGACCGTCTGCTCGAAACCGTGATTCGTGTCAACGGATCGGACATCCACCTGCACGTGGGTCGCCCGCCCGTGATCCGCATCGACGGCCGCCTGCGCTCCCTGGAGACCAAATCCCTCGAGCCGGAGGACACCGTCGCCCTCATGAAGTCCGTCACCCCCGAACGCAATCAGCAGGAGCTTCAGGAGGAAGGCGGGACGGACTTCGGGTTCGCCTTCGGCGACAAGGGCCGCTTCCGCGTCTCCGTTTTCCGCCAGAAGGGAAACATCTCCATGGTCCTGCGTCTGATCCCCTCGAAGATCATGACCTTCGAGGAGATCGGTCTACCGCCCATTGTGAAAAGCCTGTGTCACCGGCCGCGCGGGCTGTTCCTGGTCACCGGGCCGACCGGCTCCGGCAAGACGACCACGCTGGCCACGATGATCGACTACATCAACCGCACGCGCGACGATCACATCATCACCATCGAGGACCCGATCGAGTACTACCACACGCACATCCGCTGCTGCGTGACGCAGCGCGAGGTCGGCGTCGATGTGCCAAGCTTCGCCGAGGCCCTGCGCCGTTCGCTGCGTATGGACCCCGACGTCGTGCTCGTCGGCGAAATGCGTGATCTGGAAACCATGGAGGCGGCCATCCGGGCGGCCGAAACGGGCCACCTGGTGTTCGCCACCCTGCACACCACCGGCGCCCAGGGGACCATCAACCGTATCATCGACGCCTTCCCGGTCAGTCAGCAGGAACAGATCCGCGTCCAGCTCAGCATCAACGTGCTGGCCGTGCTGAGTCAGACGCTGCTGCCGCGCAAAGGCACGCCCGGCCGCGTCGCGGCGTATGAGTTCATGGTCTGCACCCCGGCCATCCAGAACCTGATCCGTGAGAACAAGACCTACCGCATCGACTCGGCCATCCAGACCGGCAAGAAGTTCGGCATGCAGTTGCTCGACGACCACCTCTGGCAACTGTACGACAACGACATCATCGAGGCGTCCGACGCCATCGAACGTGCCCGCCACCCGGCCGAGCTGGAGGCTAAGATCGAGGCCAAGCTCCGGGGTACGACCGTCACCGGCATGCTCGGCAAGACCGGCAAAGTCGAAGAACGCAAGCTGCTCGAGGAAGCCCGCGGCTAAATGGGAATTCGCAAACTGGCGGCGCGCTTGATCAGAACCCGCCACGCGACTGGCGGGATGGCCCCGGACGGGCGTGCGGGGTTCGGATCGGGCGCCGTCAAGTCAAGGATCGTCATATAGAATCTCCCGCGCGGACGCGGTAGCGGCCCGCCCCGGCTGCCGCCGGATGCGGGACGCAGGCGCAGCAGCCTCCGCCGTTGTGTCTGGGTGTTTCTCTACATCCTGCATCGTGACAGGGAGTTTTCATGGACGTGGAAAAACTCATCGTCGTCGGCTCCGGGCCCGCCGGCCTGACCGCCTGCATCTACGCCGCCCGGGCCAACCTCAACCCGCTGTGCATCGAGGGCTACAACGCCGGCGGACTCATCCCCGGCGGGCAACTCATGTTCACCACCGAGGTCGAGAACTTCCCCGGCTTCCCCCACGGCATACAAGGCCCCGAGCTCATGAAGGCGATGCGCGACCAGGCCGAACGCTTCGGCACACGCTTCGTCCGCGACGATGTCACCGCGGTGGACTTCTCCGAGCGACCGTTTGTCCTGAAGACGGCGGACGCCGCGTTTCGCGCCCACGCGGTCATTATCGCCACCGGCGCGCGCGCCAACTGGCTCGGGCTGCCCAACGAGAAGCGGTTAGCTGAAACCGGCGGCGGCGTGTCGGCCTGCGCCGTGTGTGACGGGGCCCTGCCGATCTTCCGCAGTCAGGACGTCGCTGTCGTGGGCGGCGGCGATTCCGCCGTTGAGGAGGGCAGCTACCTGACGAAGTTCGCCCGAAAGGTGTTTCTGATTCACCGCCGCGATCAGCTCCGCGCCAGTAAGGCCATGCAGGAGCGCTTTTTCCGTTTGGTCAAAGAGGGCAAGATGGAGCCGATCTGGGACACGGTCGTCGTCGACGTGCTCGGCGACCGGACGATCACGGGGCTGCGCCTGAAGAACGTCAAGACCGGCGCGGAACGCGAGTTCCCCTGCAAAGGGCTTTTCCTGGCGATCGGTCACACGCCCAACACGGACCTGTTCAAGCCGTTCCTGGCCACCGACGAGAAGGGGTACCTGAAGCTCGCGCGGCCCGGTAGCACCTACACGAGCGTCGAGGGAATCTTCGCCGCCGGCGACGTGGCCGACCACGTCTACCGGCAGGCCGTGACCGCGGCGGGCACCGGCTGCATGGCCGCCCTGGATGCCGAGCGCTGGCTCGCGGCCCAGGGAATTGAGTAGGTGCGCCTTCGCAACCTTGCTGCCGCGGTGCAGTCCACTTCCTCTACCCGCCGGCCCGGGCCGCTCAATGGCGATACACGATTCGACGGCGCGTTGTCCAAACCCCGCACGCCAGTGCCGGGTCCTCCCACCACGCGCGCGGCGGGTTCTGATCAAGCGCGCCACCGGTTCGCGAGTTCCGATTCAGTCCTGGACCTTGTCGAGGATCACCTCGTAGTCGATCCGAAACCCGCCCGGCGCGTCGGGGTCTTCCCAGAACGTGAAGATCAGCAGGTCCCCGCAACTGTAGTCCACTCCCAGCAGCTTCTCAACCCCCTCCGCCCAGCCCGCCGTCGGCAAGGCCGCCAAATCCGAGTCGCTGGGCGCCGATGAGAAATGCACCGTGTCATCGAATGCGTCGGCGTCAAACGTGCCCGTCTGGTCCGCCTTCGTGTCCAGTACACGCTGCACGAATTCCTGCGTCCCGATCGCTGCGTTCCGCCGGCACGGAAGCTGCGCCACCGAACTGATCGCGTGCGGCGGAAGACGGAGTTGTTGAAGTGTGACCGGGCCGGGCGAGCGGTCCCACGAGTCCCATGTGCCGTACGAGAAGGCCGCCCGGTAGCGGGTGTTGTTGATGAACTGTATGGAGATGTTGCCGGTGCGTTCCTTGGTCAGGTTTGTCAGGACGGTATCCGGACAGCCTCCAACCAGGCTGAGCGCGCTCGTCGCCAGACCCGCTACCACACCGCTTAGCACGATCCTGCTGCTTCTCATGCGTCGTCTCTGCGTCGGCGTCGGTGCGGCAGACCGCATCGTCGCCGCAGGGTAAGCCTGCACCGCCGTACTTATCGGCACTTTGAGCGGTTACGATCTTACTCTACGGACAAACCGGACGCCAACCGCGGTCACCGCAAACATCAAACGCAACCGCCCTTCCGGCTTGACCCCGCGCTGGCGCCTCGAATAATGAGGTCAGTTCGCCTGTACAACCGGCAATCGCCTGGGCCAGATAGGAGCATAGACCCCGATCGCCTATCCGGCCGATAGACTTATCGGCCGGTATGCGTGGCTGCTACCCACATAATCACGAAAGGTACCGGATATGCGCGCCGCCTCCCTGGTCGTCATTGCCCTCGCAGTCCTTGCGCTCGGCGGAACCTGCTGGCCCTTGATCGACGCCACCGCCCGCTCGCCTGCGGAAGGCACCGTTCTGTCCATCACGTTGACGGCCCCGGACACAGACGCGAATGTGCCCGCGGGCACGTCGGTCCGGATCGCGTGGGTCGCTGGCAATCTCACCGGTCAAAGCGCGACCGTCACCCTGATCGCCGAGTCGCGAACCAGCCTCACGCGTACCGTCCTGCTGGCCGACAGCCCCGTATCCGGCACGGGCGGCTCGGGCGAGTTCTCCTGGAACACAGAGGGGTACTCAGGAACATACGCCCTTTACGCGCGCATCCAAGCCGGCGATCGCAGCGTCGAGAAGATGGCCCCCGGTAAAGTTACGGTCTTTCCGCCACTCAGTTTCACCTTTACCGCCCCGACCACCGACCAGGAACTCGTGCTCGATCAGGACCCGCCGCAATCCGTCACGATCTCCTGGGTCGCGGGCGGCCTGAAGGGCAGCGCCGGGATTGGCCTGGACACGGACCAGGATCACGGCGCCGCGCAAAACGACCCCAATACCAGCCGGAACGAAATCTTCATTCACAGCATTACGCTCACGCTGCCCGCGGCGGAGGGCTCATTCAAGTTCGAGGGCAAGAACAAGGACGGCCAAGCCGTCGAGCCCGGCACGTATTATCTGTTCGCGATAGCAGAAGATGGCGTAAACGAGGATTTCACGGCCGAAGGACTGGCACGCATCACCGTGATCAAGCCGGAACCCAATGAGGCGATCCCCGCCCTGCGGGTCACGAAACCAGCCAGCGACGTCACGCTGCTGGACCCGAATACCGTCACGATCGAGTACGAAGTTCATCAAACCGAACGCGTGCTGGTCGACCTCAAAGCGGACACGGATGACAACCACACCAACGGCAACGAGATCACCCTCGACTCTCGCCAGCCGGTAGATCCGAACAGCGCCCCCGTGACGTTTGATTGGGACGGCAAAGACGCCGCGGGCACGCGCGTCGCGGACGGCATCTATCGCGTGTTCGCCTCATTTACAACCAGCACGGGAGCTGTCACTCGGGCCGACCCGAATGGACTGGTGTTCGTCCGTTCCGCCGAGAAGCAACCCTTGATCGCCCTCCTGCTGCCCGCCACAACGACCTCGGTCGACCCCGGACAAACGGTCTTCATCAAGTGGCGTGACGACGATCCCAATGGCGGCGCGGTGCTGCGCATTACCGTGGACGACGACCCGAACCTGGCGGAGACAACCGAAACCGGCGCCGCCGAGCTGATCGTCTTGGATTCGGCGGAGGCAGAACCGGACGAAGTGGACGACACGTTCACATGGCAGGTTCCCGAGAGCCTGGGTCCCGGGACGTACTACATCTTCGCCTACATTTACGCGACGGACCCGAGCGACCCGCCTGACTGCCAATCGAAGGCTCCGGGGCGCGTGATTATTAAAGATCCGTCGCAATAGCAGTTACGACGGGAGGACAGAAGTCTGAGAATCTTTGCGGCTAACCGCGGGTAACAGTTGCGTGCCTCCTAAACCGAGTGTATTATTAATAAAGCACACGCTCAGTTAGCCGACGAACTGAGCAGGCTGAGGGAAAACGTCTATGTCGCTCGCGAAATTGCCGTCCAGGACTCGCGGTCGGGTCACACGCGTCCGGGTGGATCATGATCTCTCTCGTCGCCTGATGGAGATGGGACTTGTCGAGGGAACCGAAGTGCAGGTCGTGCGACGCGCGCCGTTCGGCGACCCACTCCAGATCCGCGTCGGCGACTATGACCTTTCCCTGCGCACCAGCGAGGCCGAACTCATTGACGTGACGAGAGTCCGCGGCTAACGGCTTGCTGCCGGCGCCCCTAGGCCGGTTTTCCATCCTCGGGTACGCGCCGTGCAACCTACCAGCGTGGAAAACAGTGCTCCACACATCGGGACCGACAATCGCCCAGCTTATCGCGACGCATCGGACACGCGTGCCGGCTCCGGGCCCTGCGTCGTCGCGCTTCTCGGCAACCCCAACACCGGCAAGACCGCCCTGTTTAACGCGCTGACCGGCTTTCGCCGACACGTCGCCAACTACCCGGGGGTCACCGTGGACATCGCCCGCGGACCGATGCGCGGCGCCAGCCGGCCAATCGAACTCATCGACCTCCCCGGCACCTACAGCCTGGCCGCGGCCGCCCCAGACGAGTGCGTTGCGTGTGACGCGCTTCACGGCCGCCGGCCCGAGCTGCCACGACCCCGCCTGGTCGTAGTCGTCGTAGACGCCTCCAACCTGCTGCGGAACCTGTACCTGGTCAGTCAGGTGCTGGAGCTCGACCTGCCGGTAGTTGTCGCCCTCAATATGATTGACGTGGCGCGCCGCCGCGGCATCCGCATCGCTGACGATCGGCTCTCGGACCGCCTGGGCGTCCCGGTGGTCCCCGTCGTTGCCACGCAGCCCCGAACGGTGGCTCCTCTCGTTCGCGCCATGGAAAGCTCACTGAGCTCACCGGCGAGCTCACCGGCCGCCCGCCGACCGCTGCCGAGCTTTCCTGCCGCCGGTTCTCCGGACGAGGTCCGGGCGAGGTATCGCTGGGCGCAGCAGGTTTTGAATGGCGTCGTCACGCGCACCGAACCGGCCAGCCCAGCGTGGTCGGATCGGATCGACGCAGCGGTAACCCATCCAGTAGCCGGGCTCGTGCTTCTGATCCTCGTCCTTTACGGGATGTTTACGCTCCTGTATCGCGGCGCGGAGCCGCTGATGCACCTGATGGAATCTGCCTTCGCGTGGCTCGGAACACAGGTCGCCGGCATCGTGCCAGACGGGTTCTGGGCCAGTCTTTTGCAGGACGGCGTGCTGGCCGGCGTCGGTGGCGTCCTTCAGTTCCTCCCGCAAATCCTGGTCCTTTTCTTCTTCATCGCCGTCCTGGAAGACTGCGGCTACATGGCCCGGATGGCCTTCATGGTGGACCGGCTCATGCGGCCGCTGGGACTCAGCGGGCGCGCTCTCATTCCGCTGCTGTCGTCGTTTGCCTGTGCGGTCCCCGCCATTCTTGGCACGCGGGTCATCGCCAGTCGGCGGGAACGACTCATTACAATCCTGATCGCCCCCTTCATGAGCTGCTCGGCCCGGCTGCCGGTCTACGTGTTGTTCATCGGCGCCTTCGTGCCACAGCGCGCCTGGCTGGGCGGCGCGGTGCGACTCGACGCACTGGTCATGCTGGCCATGTATCTGGTCGGGATTGTGGTCTCGGTCCCGGTCGCACTGCTGTTGCGGAAGACGGTGTTCGCGGGCAGCGCGTCCGGCTTCCTGCTGGAACTCCCCTCTTACAAGTGGCCGCGGCTGCGTACCGTATGGCAGCGAATGTACCTGGCGGGGCGCAGCTTCGTCGTGCGGGCGGGAACCGTGATCCTGCTGGTGAACGTCGCAGTCTGGGCCCTGGGCTACTTCCCGCGCAGCACCCAGACCCGGGCGAAAATGGAAAACCTGCGCGTCATTCACGCCTGGGATGAGGCTACCTTCCAGCGCGAACTCGCCGGGGCGTATTTGCGAGACAGCTTCCTCGGACGCCTGGGGCATGCGATCGAGCCGGCAATCGCTCCACTCGGATGGGACTGGCGGATCGGCGTCAGCGTCATCGCGTCCTTCCCGGCCCGCGAGGTGGTGGTGGCCACACTCGGGACGATCGCCAATCTGGACGCTGGCGCCGCCGAGGCCACCGCGCTGCGCGATGCCCTCCGGGGCATGAAGCGGGAAGATAACAGCGAGCCGCTCTTCACGCTGCCGGTGGCCCTCTCCATCATGGTCTTCTTCGCCTTGTGCGCCCAATGCGTCGGTACGCTGACGGTCATCTGGAAGGAAACCGGGAGCTGGCGCTGGCCAGTGATCTCTTTTGTCGGCATGACCACGCTGGCCTATGTTGCCGCCTGGGCAGTTTCGGCCACCGCCCGCGTCGCCGGCCTCTGAACGTTCAGGCCGCTCCCGCCGCTGTCGTCGCCCGGCTGGTCGCCGGACCAGAACGCTGCTCTTTTGGCACCGGCAGCTAACCTCGGCTACACTGTGGCGCGCGCCTCTTTCTTGCACCTGCGCCACCCAGCGAACTATCTGGGGTGCGGGCACGGGGCGCGCAGCAACCTATGGACCCGAGCAAACGGCGACAGCAGGATTTCGCTCTGGGCCTGACGGCCATCGCTGTCTTTCTGCTCTTCCTGGGCACCGTGGTTTTTCTGTATCCGAACCTCGGCGCACGCGGCAGAACCCTGCTGATCCATTTCCGCCACGAGGACGGAATGGCTCCGCTCAAGCCCGGCAGTGCCGTCCTGCTCGGCGGCTCCGTGCCCGTCGGACGTGTGCGGACGGTCCGTCTACAGACCGCGCCGCACGACGCGGGCGCCAGCTTGCCGCCACACCTCGTCTTCGCCGTCGAGGTGGAACTGGACGCCACGCTCGAGCTGTACGGGGACTGCCAGATCACAACCGACCAGCCCGCCATCGGCGGCAGCGGGTTTGTGACCATCCTGAACGTGGGCACCCCCGGCCATCCCCTGGTTCAACCGATCCCGGGACGACCGCCGCAGAGCTTCCAAGCGGCGGTCGGGACGCTCGCGCGGCGACTGCTGAGCGAGGGTGGACTCATCGACCAGCTTTCCGACGCCGCCGACCCGACTCGGGAAGGCTCGCTGATGTACAAGATCGTCGCCGTCGCGGACGATCTGAACGCCGTGACCCGCACAGTCCGGACGCAGTTGGACGCGCAGCAACAGCAGACGTTGCTGAGCAAACTGCACGGGGTGCTGGACGACCTGGCCGCCACGACCGCAGCCGTGCGTGGCCAGATGCGCGCCGGCGACCCGGAAGTGACACTCGGGAAGCTGCAACTTGTGCTCGACCGTCTCAGCGAAGGGCTGGCGCGGGCCAACGCGCTGCTGGACGACAGCCGGCCTCTGGTGATGGACACGCTGACGAGCGTGGCGCACGCGGCCCGGAAGGTGGACGAAGAGCTCCTGGTGCAATTGCAGCGGGAACTCGACCCGGCCAATCCCGACTCGCTGACCGGCAAGACGCACCAGGCAATGGACCAGGTGCAGGCGGCATTGGCCAACGTGCAGGCGTTGACGGCCGAAGGGGAGCGGATGGTCGCGGTCAACCGCCCGGTGATCGAGACCGCCATTCGCAATCTCAAGGCTACCAGTGAGGCGCTGCTGCACGGCATCCAGGAGCTGGCGCTCGATCCGTCGCGGTTGCTGTTTGGCCCCGGTCCGCAGCGTGGCCGGCAGATTCTCGTGTTTCAGGCGGCACGGAGTTTCGCGACGGCGGCCAGCGAGCTGAACGACGCCAGCGGCCGGCTCGAAGCCGTGGTTCGCACGCTACCCGCTTCGGGACCGCTCAGTCCCGCCGACCAGCAGGAACTGGACGCCGTGCGGACCACGCTGCGAACCTCCTTCGAACGTTTCGAGGCGGCCGAGCAGGCATTGTGGGAGCTGCTGAAGTGAGGGAACCCGGGTGACCCGGAATACGGAATACGAGGTGCTCATCGTGGGTGGCGGACCGGCGGGCAGCGCCGCGGCCATCGTGGCCACGCAGCGCGGCCTGCGCGTCCGCATCCTGGAGCGGTACGCCGCCCCCCGCCCGGGCCAGTGCGCGGGCTGGGTCGGCCCCGGCGCCTTGGCGCGCCTTCAGGCCTGGGGCGTCGACGCCGCGGCGTTGGGCCGTCCCTTCAGCGGTCTGCGCCTGCGCTCCTGGGACTTGAAACAGTGCGTCGAGGTCCACGACCCGAAACTCAAGGGCTGTGTCGTACCGGCCAACGGCATCAGCTCCGCCCTGCTGCAACGCGCCGCCGCGGGCGGGGCGCACGTGAAGTGTGGCGTGCACGTCGAGCAGGTGCAGCTCGGCGAGTCCGCCGTCAGCCTCCGGCTCTCCGATGGCAGTACAGCAAGGGGCCAGGTCCTGTTGATTGCAGATGGTGCCGCGTCGCCGACCGCGGAACTCGCCCACCTGGGGGCCGCCCGACGCGTGGGTGGAGGACTGACCTGCGCCGCGGCCATCGTGCCCACAGACCAATCCGGGACGGGCCTGGACGCGGTACTGAGCGCGGGACCGGAGCCCAAGGTCGCCACATTCGCACACGGTCCCGACCACCTGCGCGTGGTCGTGGTCAGCCGGGATGAAGCTCAGCCGGCCGGTGTGCAATTGCAGGCGCTCCTCGCTGCGGCCCGCGCAGCCGGACTCTTGAGCGCAACGCAGCCCCTCGCCGTTTCCCAGACCGTGTGTCTGGCCGGCAGCGCGCTCGAAATGGAATCCCACGTCGGCAAGCGGTGCCTGCTGATCGGTGACGCCGGCGGCTTCGTGAGCGCCTTCAGTCACGACGGTCTGTACCCGGCCCTGCGCTCCGGAGAACTGGCTGCCGAAACGGTGGCCGCCGCCCTGCGGGCCCGAGTGCTTCAGGACGAACTGGCCACCTTCAGCACCGTCTGGCGTTCGGAACTGGCGGAATATCTCCGCATGCCGAACACAGACCTCGGCCTGCTGATGCCGATGGTATTCAGTAACCCGCAGATGTCGCGCCGGATCGCCCGGGCGTTCCTGCTGGGTCAGACCCTGTGAAATGTGCGGGCCGCGCGCCTAGCATCCGACGAGGTAATCACGCATGCGGCAGGAAAGCTCCCCGGACCTGGCGACGCTCGACCTGGAACGGCTCCGAATCATCCATTATCCCGACCCGCGGCTGCGCCAGCGGTGCCAGCCGGTCACTGCGTTCGACGACGCGCTCCAGGCGCTGGTGGAACGGATGCTGCGGCTGATGGAAACGGGCAAGGGGGTGGGACTGGCGGCTTCACAGCTCGGCGTTCTTCAGCGCATCTTCGTGATGAACCCCACCGGCCAGCCGGGCGACGAACATGTGTTCGTCAACCCGGTCCTCAAAGACATGCACGGCTCGGTCGAGGCAGAGGAAGGCTGCCTGTCGCTGCCGGGCGTCAGCGTCCGCGTTCGTCGAGCGCAACGCTGCCGGGTCGAGGCGCAGGACGTCCGCGGCCGGCCATTCTCGCTGGAGGTTCAGGACCTGCCGGCCCGCGTGTGTCAGCACGAGTACGACCACCTCAACGGCGTGCTGCTGATCGATCGGATGGGCCCCAGCGACCGGCTGGCGACACGCAAGATTCTGCGCGCGCTCGAAGAGCAGTACCGTTCGTCGAATACCCGCAGTCGCTGAATCGGAATTCACAAACCTGCGGCGCGCTCGATCAGAACCCGCTGCGCAAGTGGGGCGACGACCCCGCACGGCGTGCGGGGTTCGGATAGCGCGCCGTCGAATCGTGAATCCTCATATAGGCGCACACCACGTCCCGGAGGACATACAGCGCTGGTGGGGTATCTACAGACGAGCTATCCCTCAGCCGCCCTGTCGGCCTTCGGCCCGGATTTGTCCATACAGTTTGAACAACTCTTTGAAGGCCCGCAGGATGACTTTCGGATTGGCCCCCGTCTGCTGCCCGGCGACGCGCGGGTAGTGGTGCACACCGACTTGCGCGATGCGCAGACCGAGGTTCCGCGCTTTGGCCAGCATCTCCGTGTCGATCAGCGCCCCCTGACTGTGAAGCTCGATCCGCTCGATGAACGTCCGCGGGTAAATCTTGAATGCGCAGTCGATGTCCTTCAGCCCGATCCCGAACAGCAGGTTCACGAGCGTCGACCACGCAAACGCATTCAGCTTCCGGATCAGCGGGTCCTTCCGATCCAGCCGGTAGCACGACACCACGTCGTACGTCTCCAGCAGCGGCAGAATCCCGGGCAGCTCGTTCAGGTCGAACTGGCCATCGCCGTCCGTATAGAAGATCCAGTTCTTGGTCGCCTCCCGAAAACCCCGGATCAGCGCACCGCCGTAACCACGGTTCGGCTTGTTGTGGACCGCCCGCACTTCCGGGATCTCTTCCGCCAGGCGGTTCGCGATCTCTTCGGTGCGGTCGCGACTGCCGTCGTTGACGATCAACACCTCCAGGTCGTCGGCGACCTTCCGCCCCACCGCCACCGCGGCGCGCGTCACGCGCTCGACGTTCGCCTCCTCGTTGTAGCACGGAAAAAAGATCGTCAGCGAAAATGGCTTGAGCGGCGGCCTGTCGATCACACCAGCCTCCTGTCGCGGCGGAGCGCCGTTCTGCCCCACCCCGCCTCCCTCCGGTCCGACCCGCCGCCGACGCGTCCAGACTCTAGTCGCCCTGCGCCACGGTCGCAACGGGCGTGCGCCGCGCCGCACCTTGTCGCTGCGCGCCGGCCCACCTACGATGGGCAAGCATGAACCACCAGCCGACCGACGGCACGGCAGAAACGTTGCGGCTGTGGCTCCTCAACGAGCTGCGCCTGGGCATTACGCATTATCCCATCGGCCACAGCCACGGTGCGTCTCAACCCCCTCCGGTTTCTGCCGCCGGACCTGCGCCGGCAGCGCCCACCGGCGTGCGTGCCGGGGGCATGCAGTCGTTCGCGTTCCTGGGCGACGACCCATCGTTGCCCCCGCTTTGCCGTGAAGAGCTGCCGGCTTCCGCAGCCGCCGCCGCTCTGGCGGAACTCGACGCCCGGTATGTTCGCGGCTGTACGAAGTGTCGGCTGCACGCCCATCGCACGCAGACCGTCTTCGGCGTCGGAAACCCGCGACCGCAACTCGTTTTCGTGGGCGAAGGACCGGGCGCGGACGAAGATGCACAGGGCGAACCCTTCGTCGGACGTGCGGGTCAACTGCTGACGCGCATGATCGCGGCCATGACGTTGACCCGGGAGCAGGTGTATATCTGCAACGTCGTCAAGTGTCGTCCGCCAGACAACCGGACACCCGCGGACGACGAAATGGAGACGTGTGCCCCGTTTTTGTTCCGTCAGCTCGCCATCCTGCGGCCGCGCGTGATTGTCGCCCTGGGACGACCGGCGACGCAGACACTGCTGGCGACAAAGGCGCCCATCACGAAGCTGCGCGGTCGGTTTCAGGATTTCCCGCCCCCCGAGCTGGCTCACCTGGCTCTGCCACCGGCCAAATTGATGCCCACGTTCCACCCGGCATACCTGCTGCGGAATCCGGCGGCTAAGGCAGATGCCTGGGAGGACCTCAAACAGGTGATGCGGTTTCTCGGCCTTAAGATCCCGCGCACTAAGTAGTTATCCGCTTGGCACACAATCGCTGCTGACTCCCGGCATTCGCCCGGTGCGGGCGTTGGCACACCGCGGTATTCTGCCAGCGTGCGCCCGCATAAAGATCCGTCACCGTGTCGAGCTCGCGCGGTACGCTACCCGCGAACACATCATCGACCCGTAGACCCCGCCGTGGCCGATCGCCCCGCTATGGCCCCTGATACAGGGCCTCGTCGCGCAGTGCCGCCGCCCGCTCGACGAGTTCGTCCACCGCCGGCTCCTCTGCCGGCTCCAGCACATATGTCGGCAGGACGTGCTCGTCCCGGATCGTGACGGGAATCAACAGCTCCGCCACGATGTCGATGGGCGGCCACTGATACCACGGTTCGCGCAGCCGGTAGTTGGTCTTCAACGTCTTATATCCCGGCTTTCGCACGATGATGTCGTAGTCGCCGTACCACGTGAACGAGAACTTCGTCGGACTGACCCCGACTTCCTGATCGTTGACGACGACCAGCGCACCGGGCGGATCGGTCTCCACGCGCACCGTTCGTTCGACGCACCCTGACAACAGCACCAGTCCACCGAGCACAGTGAACACAACTCGTGCGGGCCGATATGCTCTGTTCATGACCCGTTCCTGACCGATTGCCGCGCCGTTATCCGACACCGCACGGATTGTAACCCAATGCACGGTTGCGGTCACGTCCCGATCGCAACGTCTTCCAGGCCGCCGGCGAAACGAGGAGGCGCCTCGCCCAGCCGGTGCCCAGAGCGCTGGCCTCGTGCTGCGGCTGCCCCAGCTTGTTTCGGGACGCGCCAGCGAGGTTCCGATAGGGCAACGTCGCCGAACAGACACAACCGGGTTCGGCTGCATCGCGCGGTCGGCGCTGGTGAGGTCCGCCCGGGGACGTCGATGAAGTTCATGCTCCGTCCAGACGAAAACACCATCAGTCGCTCGCCGATCGAGGTCCGCAGTGCCCGCTCGACTCGCAGTCCGTCACCCGACACACCCGAACGCCCCGGTCATAGCGGACCAGGAGCGACGAACCGGCGCTACCCGCGGCCGCGGCGCGTGGTGTCAGACCGGCACCCCGGGTTTGCGCTTCACCTGGGTGCAGAACGCCCGTCGCAGCTTTGGCGCCCGGTTGATACGTGTGAACGCCGACGGGCTGTGGGTCGTGGCGCAGCGTGTCCCGGGCGGCGACGCCCCCACAGGCAGGCTGTTCTGGGTCGAACCGATCCAGCCGCCGGGGGGCGCGCCTTTCGACGTCGTCGTTCGTGTGGTGCAGGCCTGCGCTGGGCCCCACCGCGACGCCGTGCGACTGGACTGCCGTTTCTGTCCAGGCGAAGACCCGCGTGTGCACCGCACTCAGCGTGCCCGCCTGGAACGACTGCTGGCGGTCAACCAGCGCGGGAACCGACCGCGACGCGTGGAACGACGGTCAAGGAGGTAGCCGCATGCTCGTGGCGCTCGACCTTACTGCCCGCCAGGCCGTGCGGGTGCTGAACCAGGCGCTTCAGGAACACGCCCGGCTGGAGATTGATCCGCGCCCGATATTCCTTGCCTCCCCCCTGGTGGGCGCGCTGGAGAGCGCGGAGCGCGACTGTCTGGTGGTGCAGCTTACCGAGAACCCGGGACACGTCAGCCCGGCGACTCTGCTCGGCGCGATGTGCGACGTGCGTACGATGCTTTCCGGGCAACTGTACCTGTTTTCCGCGCCGGTGCTCGAAGCCACCGAGGGCCCTGTGCCACGCCTGCGCCTGGGACGCCCGACGGCCATTCAGGTCGCCAATCGGCGGCAGTTCGCGCGGCGCACACCGACGGAGACGGTCCCGGTCCGGCTCCTGGTCCCCGGGGCAGCGCAACCCCTGGTCGCCCAGATAACCAATTTGAGTCGCAGCGGTCTGGGATGTCACGGCCCGCGGCGTGAGCTGGACGAAACGCTGCTGATCGGCGACCAGATTCAGGTGGAATTCATGCTGCCCTGGGCACCTCAGGTGTATCGGCTGCCTGCCACGGTATGCACCAAGAACGCGAGTCCTGACCAGACGCGGCTCAACGTCGGCCTCGAATTCGCGGCTCACGACGCGGCGAGCCGCGCCAGCCTGGAACTGCTCCGGTCCGTGCTCGACAACGAAACGCAGCGCTTGCTCGACGTGGAGGGCGACACGCCATGAAAGCCCGCCGTTCAATGACGCCTGCCGAAGCCGGAGCGATCTTTGACCGCGCGGTCGCCGAACGGGCGCTGGCGGTTTTGACTCTTCCGCAGGGCAACGGCTGGGCGACGCTCAAGTCGCGTTTTCTGGAGCGCGACCGCAACGGCCGCTTCTTCGTACTGGACTATGTATCTCCCGACGGCTCTGAGCTGCCCGTCCTCTGCCCCGGGCAGTACGTGGGCGTGAGCTTCCGCCAGAGCAGTCGGAAGATACTGTTCGCGACCGTTGTCGAGGCCCGAGGCCACTTCGTCCTGGATGAGCAGTCCTCCATCCCCGCCATACGTTACCGGTGGCCCCAGAGTCTCACGGAACTGCAACGACGGGCCTACTACCGCACCCCAGTGCCCCCGGATATGACGCTGCCCGTCGTGCTGTGGCCCGGCGGGGTTACCGCCCGACCGGCCAGCACGCAGACAACCGTGGGCGTGCTGGCGGACATCTCGTGCGGCGGCGCTCTGGTGCATTTGCATCAGGCGGCGCCGCCGACCTGGGGGCCCGACGACCTACTCGGTGCGGAACTCCACCTGCCGGACGGCCGCCCGCCGATCACTGTCGATGCCCGCTACCGCGGGACGCGCGCTGACCCGTCCGGGCTCTTGGCGGTCGCAGTCCAGTTCCTGGGTCTGGAAATGACCAACGAAGGTCGCCACACGCTTCAGCGGCTGGCAGGTTGCGTGCAGCGCCTGCATCGCCTGACGATCGCCGCAGGTCAACGTGACCTAGGCTTCTGAATCGGGCCGAAGTAAAGCAGCCCCCTCGGACGCCTCACCGCGACCAGCGCCTGTCCGGGCGGCGTGTCACCACGCCGCGCCGACGGCTGCGTCGGCTGCGTGGCCGGAGGGTCGGGTCGCACGGCCCCCCGGTCATATCGCACCCACCTTTCCACCTGCTCGGCCGTGGGCTCGCTACCGACGTAGGCTGCCCGAATCAAGCCAGACAACATCGAAGCGGCGTCCGACAGCCGCGCAACGAGCAACTCCCGCCCGGCCGCCCGATCCAGCAGCCCGTCGCGCTCGAGCGTATAGAGCATTGCAACCTGAGCGTGCGACCGGCCAATGTATGCAAGCACATCGTCCCACGGATCATCGCCGCGCACCGTGGTGGGGCGCACAAGCGGCCGGAGCGTGGCCGCGTCAATGCCATGGCTCACCGCCCAGCCCTCGTCCACATACGCGTGGAATTTATCCCGCCAGCGATAGCCCGCCGGATTGTCCCCCCGCCAGCCATCGTAGTGCTTCGTGGTGTGCAGCGGCTGAGCCGCGTCGGCGACGAAGTGGCTCAGGCAGCCAAGGTGATAGCATGCGATCGCCCGGGCTTCTTCGAGCTCGACGCGCCGCGCGGGATCGCCGAGCCGCTCGAGGATCCGCACCTGCCAGAAGGCGGCCTGAAGCTTGGCATAGTGCTCCGCGATCGCGTGCAGCAGGAACCCGGGCCACTCGTGCACGCGAGCCGGATCGGTGTTCGGATCGTACGGCTCTACGCTCGCGGGCGCGCGGTACTTGGCGACCGCCATCTGTCGGACGTACTCCATTCGCAGCCGCGGCACGCTTGCCAGCGTCAGACCGAACTGGTCCAGCAGCTCGATGTCCAGGTAATGCTCCGGACTGTTCTCATGCTGGAGTACCGCAGAGTCCCAGCCACGCCAGCGGTCTGCCTGGTTGGAGAGAAACGCCAGACGGTTCGGCGTATCTCCCGCACGCAGCCATTCCGGCGCGTCCGAAGGCAGGGCTTCGACCGCCAGCAGGGTGACAAGTCGGTGCACCGCAGCCCCCCACGCCCACGCCTTCGCCGCACTGCACGAAAGCAACAGGAAAACGATCAGCACGCGTCGCACGAGTCGCGCTCCTTTATCGGCTGCATACCAGTGTAAACGCGCCAGCCCGGACCGAGAGAGGCGCACGGTTCCTCGCCCGGCGCGCTTGCGCGCGGATTTCCGTTGACACTCACGCGCGCCGGCAGTACATTCAGAATGGCTGGAGTACGTAGCCCAGCTCAGCGAGTATCTCCCGCATGCGACC
>Ga0209162_1000356_pt1 | contig 50723 bp, 34 predicted proteins | sample YNPNPMetaG_FD_187121 | JGI IMG/M metagenome (GOLD analysis project Ga0209162, IMG submission 187121) | Anoxygenic and chlorotrophic microbial mat microbial communities from Yellowstone National Park, USA - YNP NP MetaG (SPAdes) (version 2) ...
CGCGGGGGGGGTGGGGCAAGCGGGTTGCCCCACCCCTCCAACCGCCGCTGGTCGCGGAATGAGCGTTCCCGGGAGGGTTGCTCTCCCGGCACTCCCCGGCGGGGGGCGCGCGCATCTCACCGGCGCCGGGGGCGCAGAAACACGAGCGTATTGGCGACCACGGCGCCGGCGTAAAGGCAGGCGGTGGCGACAAAGAGAGGACCGAAGCCAGCCCGTTGCTGCACGATGGCGCTGACGGTCGGGCCGATCACGTAGCCGGCGGAGAAGGCGCCCTTGATCAGCCCGATCACCATCGGGCGGGCGGCCTCGGGGGTGCGTTCCATGGCATAGGCGTCATAGAGCGGGATGGCCAGGTTCATCAGCGCCGCGCGGACCAGGGCGACCGTGGCGGCGAGCCAGAGCGTGGGGGCCAGCCCGAGCAGCAACAGGCAGGGAATGGCGAGGGCCTGGGTCAGCACGACGCTGCCGATCTTGCCGAAGCGTCGCGACAGCCACGGCCCAAGGAGGGTGGCGGCCCCGGTGGCGACGCCGATGGCCGCGAAGATGATGCCCAGCGCGGCATCGGAGGCGTCGTAGCGCTGGCGGAAGTAGAGGTTGAGAAAGGGGATGAGCAGCGCCGCGCCGAGGGAAATCAGCAGCGGCGAGAGGGTGAAGGGCCAGGCGCCGAAGGCGGCGCGGATCAGCCCGCCGACGCTGATCGGCGCCGGTTGGGCGAGTCGTGGCGCGCCGTCCGGTTCGGCGGGGAGCAGCAGTGGCAGGGCCGCCACGGCGACCAGGGTCGCGGCGCCGGCGAAGGTGGCGCGGTAGGCCGGGGCGCCGGGCGGCAACCCCAGGAGGTTGGCGGCGACCCCGGGGAGCGGACCGCCGATCAGGCTGCCCAGGCCCGCCGCGCCGATGATCAGCGCCCCGTTGAGGGCAAAGAGCGTATCGCGTTCTTCCGGGCGGCTGTGGCGCATCATGAAGGGCGCCGCGCTGACCTGGAAGAGCACCGCTGCCGGGCCGCTCAGCGCGGCGCAGAGCAACAAGGGCGCCGGGGTTGGCCAGAGCGCCACGCCCAGCAGCGCCGCGACGTGGAGCAGCGCGCCGGCGATCAGTGCCGGGCGCAGACCGATCCGCTGCACTGCCCACCAGATCGGCAGGCTGCTCACCGCGGCCGCCAGCACCGGCAGGCTGTTGAGCACTCCGAGCAGCGGCGTCTCGTCGGCCAGGGGCAGCCTGATCCCGCGCCGGTCGTAGCCAAGTTCCACCAGCAACAGGTTGTAGAACAGGCCGCTGATGGCCAGGCCAATGGTAAGCAGCGCGGCGTGGCACAGGTAACGCCGCGCGGGGCGGGTCAGGGCTGGCATGGATGGTTATCCTATGAGTATAGAAACTCGCATTCTCAATCCCGACGCGGCCGGCATCGCCGCCGCCGCGGCCCTGCTGCGGGCCGGGCGCCTGGTCGCCTTTCCTACCGAGACGGTCTACGGGCTGGGTGGCGACGCGCTCAACCCCGCGGCGGTAGCGGCGATCTTCGCTGCCAAAGGTCGCCCCGCCGACGACCCGCTGATCGTGCACCTGGCCGATGCCGCCGATCTGCCCCGCGTGGCCTCCGCCGTGCCGCCGGCGGCGCGGGAGCTGGCCGCGGCGTTCTGGCCCGGCCCGCTGACCCTGGTGCTGGCGCGCGGCCCGGCGGTGCCCCTCGCCGTGACCGCCGGGGGGCCAACGGTGGCGGTGCGGGTCCCGGCGCATCCGGTGGCGCGGGCGCTGATTGCCGCCGCGGGCACGCCGATCGCCGCGCCGAGCGCCAACCGCTTCGGCCACACCAGCCCTACCACCGCCGCGCACGTGCTGGCCGATCTGGGCGGGCGCATCGCGGCGGTGATTGATGGCGGCCCGACGCCGATCGGGGTCGAGTCCACGGTGCTCGACCTGACGCGCCCGGCGCCGACCCTGCTGCGCCCCGGCGGGGTCAGTCTGGAGGAACTCCAGGCTCATCTGGGGACGGTGGCGGTGGAGAGCCGGGGCGCGGGGGCCGGGCCGTTGCGCTCGCCGGGCTTGCTCGAGCGCCACTATGCCCCGCACAGCCCCCTCTGGCTGGTGATCGGCCCGGAGGAGGCCGCGCGGGCCTGGCTGCGCGCGCGCGCCGCCGCCGAGCGGGCCGCGGGGCGGCGGGCGGGCCTGCTGGTGCCCGACGAAGACGCGGCGCTGCTCGCCGATCTCGCCGCCGACATCGAGCCGCTCGGTCCGGCCGCTGCCCTCGACGAAGTGGCACGGCGCCTCTACGCCGCCCTGCGCGCCCTCGACAGCCGGCATCCCGACTGCATCCTGGCCCGCGACCTCGGCGAAGGCGGCCTCGCCCGCGCCATCCGCGACCGCCTGAGCCGCGCCGCTGCCGGGCGCGTGGTGGCGCTCGACCCGGAGGAGGGGGCAGCCAGGCAGCCCCCTCCCCCTGCTTGAGGGCGCAGCCCTCCCAACCCCCCCGCGGGCGGGGTGTGGGGGAGACGCGCGACGCGCGCCGGCAACTTGCCGCCCAACCCCCCCGCGGGCGGGGTGTGGGGAAACCCGGTTTCCCTGCACCCCGCCCGGGAGGGAACCGCCTGCCTCCCCGGCGGGGGGAGGTTGGGAGGAGGGAGTACCACCGTTGCCGGATCTCGTTCGCCGGTTCCCCTACCGCCGATGGTGCAGAATGTGTAAGTGTTCACAGTTCTCCCGGGAGCGCGGGCAGCTTGCCCGCGGAGACGCGACGCGGGCGGGACGCCCGCGCTCCCAGGCGCGTGGGTTACCCCAGGTGTGAACACTTACCAGAATGTTTCGTAACACCCCGGGGTCCGTTCCGCCTTGACATCCTCTTCCGCCGCTGGTATACTCCGCCCAACCATCTCCCAGGTTAAACGATTAAGCGCATGGCCACCATCAAGGATGTCGCAAAGCGCGCGCAGGTCTCCACCGCTACGGTGTCATACGTCTTGAATGGCACCGGCGCCGTGACGGAGGCCACGCGACGGCGGGTGCTGGAGGCGGTGGAGGCCCTGAACTACCATCCCCATCACGCGGCGCGCAGCCTGCGCAGCCGCGCCCGCACCCTGGGCCTGGTCCTGCCCGTCGGTTCCCCTGGCCTGGCCGATCCGGCCCTGGCCGAACTGGTGGCCGGTCTGGTCGAGGGCGCCGCGGCGCCGGGCTACTGCCTCTTGCTGGCCTCCGCCGGACCAGAGACGCTCGAGGCCGAACTGGGCCTGGAACTGGTCGCGACCAATCGCGTGGACGGGATCGTGCTCCTCGACCCGCGGGTTGACGATGCGCGGGTGGCGCGTCTGGTTGCTGCGGGGGCGCCCTGCGTCTGCGCCGGCCCCCCGGGCGCACCGGGGTGCCCGGCGCTCGGGTACGATCTCGAGGGCGGGGCGCGCGAGGCCACGCGTCACCTGCTGGCCCTGGGCCACCGGCGCATCGGCCTGATTGCCCTGCCCTCGGACCTGGCGGCCAGCGAGCCGTTTACCGAGGGCTATCTCCAGGCCCTCGCCTCCGCCGGCCTGGCCCCCGACCCGGCCCTGGTGGTCGAGGCGGGCACGTCCGAGGACGATGGCATTACCGCTATGCAGGAATTGCTGGCGCTGCCCGAACCGCCGACCGCCGTGCTTGCCGCCGGCGACGCGCTGGCCTTCGGCGCTATGCACGCCCTGCGCGATGCCGGATTTGCCGTGGGCCGCGATCTGTCGCTGATCGGCATGGGCGACCTGCCCCTGGCGGCGCATACCGACCCGCCGCTCACCACCCTGCGGGCCCCGCGGCGCGCCCTGGGCCAGGCGCTGGCCCGGCGCCTGGCGCTCCTGGTGGAGCGGCGCGCCGGCCCCGCGCCCGACGCGCCGCTCAGGCTGCCGTTGATCATCCGGTGCACCACCGCTCCTCCCCCCACCCGGTGGGAGGGTTTGGGAGGGCAAAGTACCTGTTCACTCTTGGGGTAACGCCCGCGCCTGGGAGCGAGGGCGTCCCGCCCTTAGTCGCGTCTCCGCGGGCAAGATGCCCGCGCTCCCAGGAGACATGTGAACACGTACAGGGCAAAGCCCTCCCAAGAAGTAGTTTCATCCCGTCGGTGTGCGGCGTAGCTGCATGGACGGCTGAAGACAGAATTGTTAAGTGAGTTTGAACCATTCCTGAAAATCGATTTCAAAGGAGGATATCGATCCCATGGCCGGCATCAAGTTCGATCATGTCTGGAAGCGGTTTGGCGAAGTCACCGTGCTCAAGGACCTCAATCTCGACGTTATTGACGGCGAGTTTCTCGTGCTGGTCGGCCCCTCGGGTTGTGGCAAGTCCACCGCCCTGCGCTGCCTGGCCGGCCTGGAGGAGATTACCGAAGGCCAGATCTGGATCGGCGACCGGGTGGTCAACGATGTGCCGCCCAAGGACCGCGACATCGCCATGGTCTTCCAGAGCTACGCCCTCTACCCGCATATGAGCGTGTACGAGAATATGGCCTTCGGCCTGAAGCTGCGCAAGGTGCCGAAGCAAGAGATCGAACGGCGGGTCAAAGAAGCCGCCGAGATGCTCTCCATCGGCCATCTGATGGACCGCAAGCCCAAGGCCCTCTCCGGCGGCCAGCGGCAACGCGTCGCCCTCGGGCGGGCCATCGTGCGCGACCCCGCCGTCTTTCTCATGGATGAGCCGCTCTCCAACCTCGATGCCAAGCTGCGCGTGCAGACCCGCGCCGAGATCTCCAGGCTGCACCAGCGCCTCAAGACCACCTTCATCTATGTGACCCACGATCAGACCGAGGCGATGACCATGGGTTCGCGGATCGCGGTGATGCGCGATGGCATTCTCCAGCAGTTGGACACGCCCCAGCACCTCTACGACCACCCCGCGAACATGTTCGTCGCCGGGTTCATCGGCAGCCCCTCGATGAACTTCTTCGAGGCTCGCCTCGAGCGCCTGAACGGCGGGGTAAGCGTCGTGGTCGGCAACGACTTCATCGTGCCGGTGCCGCAGGCTATGCTGGCGCGGGTCGGCAGCCACGTGGGCAAGGATGTCTACTTCGGCATTCGTCCGGAGGACGTGCACGACGCCCATTACGTGGCCCGCGGCGTGGACGAGAGCGCGAAGCTCACCGTGCAGGTGAACCTGACCGAGGCCATGGGTTCCGAGGTCTACGCCTATGTGGAGAACAGCGGCCGCGAGTTTATCGGCAGGCTCGACCCGCGCACCACGGCCCGCACCGGCGAACCCCTGGAGATCGTTCTCGATATGGAGAAGATGCACATTTTTGATCGGGAAACCGAGAAGGCTCTAACGTGAACATAGACCCCAGGGGCGTGGGGAAACCCGGTTTCCCCGTCCTCCCACCCGGTGGGAGGGGTTGGGAGGGCAAAGCCCTCCCAGGAACAACCCGCAGTTCCACCGGCTTCAACGCAGCCCCATTGTCTCCGGGAGGCCCAGCATCAGGTTCATATTCTGCACCGCCTGCCCCGAGGCCCCTTTCAGCAAATTGTCCACCGTGGCGACGATGATGTAGCGGCCCGTCTCCGGCTCTACCGGTTGCAGGCCAATGGCCAGGTACATCGTCTGCTGCACATGGCGCAACTCGGGCAGGCGGCCCTCGGGCAGCAGCTTGATGAACGGTTCATCGGCGAAGATCGCGTAGGCCGCCCGCGCCTCCGCCAGGCTGGTGTCCGGGCGCAGGGTGACGTAGATGGTGGAGAGGATGCCGCGATAGACCGGCAGCAGGTGCGGCACGAAAATGATGTGCAGCCCGGTCTCCTGCTCCATCTCGCCGAGGTGGCGGTGCGCGCGCCCGACACTGTAGGCGCTGAAGGTCTCGTGGGTCTCGCCGAAGTGAGTGCGGAGCGAGAGGGAGCGCCCGGCCCCCGACACGCCCGACTTGCTGTCCACAATCACCGTCCGATCGGTGATCAGCCCGGCGCGCGCCAGGGGCCACAGGGGCAGAATGGCCGTCAGAGGGTAGCAGCCGGTGTTCGCGACCAGACGCGCGGCGCGGATGCGCTCGCGGTGCAACTCCGGCAGCCCATAGACCGCCTCGGCGAGCAGGTCGGGGGCGGGGTGCGCGCGCCCGCGTCGCCGCAGGTAATCCTCCGGGTCACGCAAGCGGAAGGTGTCGGAGAGGTCAATCACCTTCACGCCTCGTTCGAGCGCCTGCCGCACCAGGGGGATCAACTCCGGCGCGCCGTGGGGCAGGCAGGTGAAGACCAGGTCCACGCCGTTCAGTTGAGCTTCTTCGACGCCGACCAGCGGCAGGTCGATGAAGGTGGGAAACACATCGTTCAGCCGCTGCCCCGCCGCCGAGCGGGCCGTCGCGAAGGCGATCTGTGTCTCGGGGTGTCGTGTCAGGAGGCTGATCAACTCGAAGCCGGTGTACCCCGTCGCGCCATAGATACCAATCCGGGCCATTGCTTGCTCTCCCAACAGCCGTCTCCGCGGCCACGCCGCACACCAGTGAGATGAGAACAGTTTTTCTTGGGAGGGCGCAGCCCTCCCAAACCCTCCTGCGGGCCAGAGCCTGGGTGCGCGGGTCTCCGGCCCGCATCCGCAACGGGATACCAAAGGTTGTCCTGGAAGGGCCTGGTCCTCCCAGACCCTCCCGCGGGCGGAGGTGTGGGGAAACCCGGTTTCCCCACACCCCTCGCCGAGGGCTGATGTTCACGTGAGACGGTCATGCGCATGGCGCACACCGCCGCGATGACCATGACCTGGGAGCGCGGGCGTCCCGCCCGCGCCACGGCGCCGCGGGCACGGCGCCGGCCCCCTCCCTGACCCTCCTCCGCTGGGGGCGGGAACCCGGCTCCTCCCTCCAGCGGGGGGAGGCTGGGAGGGGGGCTGAACGCGGCGAACGATGGTCACCTCAGGCGTCTGCAGGGTAAGTGTTCACAACATTGCTCCCGGGATCGCGGGCAGCTTGCCCACGGAGACGCGACGCGGGCGGGACACCCGCGCTCCCGGACGGGTGTGTTACCCCAAATGCGAACGGGTACTCTGCAGGAAGGTCTTCAGCGGGCCATCATCCAACGGCTGCCCCCAGCGGTTAGCGTGGACGAGCTCATGCAGAGGAAGACGGGCGCGCCATCCAGCGCTCTCAAGCTCAGGTTGGGCCAGAAACTCGCGCACATAGCCCAGGCACAGATACGCCACCGGGTACACCTCAGGCGGCAGTTCGAGCGCCTCCGCCAGGCGATTCTGATCGAGAATACTCACCCAGCCCACCCCGATCCCTTCAGCCCGCGCCGCCAGCCAGAGGTTCTGGATCGCCAGGCAGACGCTGAATAGGTCGGTCTCAAGGATCGTGTTGCGCCCCAGAACATGCGGACCGCCACGGCTCCGGTCGCAGGTGACGCACAGATTAAGCGGACTTTCCAGGATACCTTCCAGTTTGAGCTTGCGGTAGAGTCTGGCCCGCTCGCCAGTATAGTTCTCTGCCGCCTTCCGGTTCTCATCCTCAAAGACAGCTTTGATCGCCTGTCGGATCTCACGTTCTTCGATCACGATAAAGTCCCAGGGTTGCATAAACCCCACCGATGGCGCATGGTGCGCGGCATCGAGCAGGCGCGCCAGCACCTCGGGCGCGATTGGATCAGGAAGGAACTGAGAACGCACGTCCCGTCGCTCATACATTGCGCGATACACGCCGCGACGCTCGCCATCAGAAAACCGATGCTGCAGCGGATTCGTCTGGGTGTCAGGAAGTTGCATAGGCGCCTCATAATGACGAACGCGACAGTGCTGGACCGCACGCCTGAAAGTCCTGTGGTCAGACGTGGCAATGATGCGCGGAAAAATGCGCTTCGATTCTCTTCTCAAGCCGGCGCTGCCCAACCCTTGTGCTTTATCCTTGTGGCGGCGATCGACCCTCCAGCGCTTGATCCAACAACGCGCTCAGGTCGAGTTCGGCGGCCCAGCGACGCAGATAGGCCTGATCGAGGGCCGTATGGCATACCCCAGTGCATAGATGCCGGCCCCCGCGCAACGCCGGCGGAGACCCGCGAGCGCGAACTGGTCGGCCATGCCATGCGATTGGTGTCACGGACCAGTTCGAGCTTCCGCGCTGACGACAGCGCGCGCAGGATGGCGATGATCCCTGCCTCGATATGCGCAGGGGTTGCGGGGGCAAGCGGCTGGCGCATCGGCGCTAAATATCCAGTTCGCTCACTTCGGCCGCATGGGTCTGGATGAAGCGGCGCCGGGGCGGCACCAGGTCGCCCATGAGCATGGTGAAGGTCTCATCGGCGCGCTGGGCATCTTCCAGGGTGACCTGGAGGATGACCCGGTTGGCCGGGTTCATGGTCGTCTCCCAGAGTTGTTCGGCGTTCATCTCGCCCAGCCCCTTGTAGCGCTGGATCTCGACCTTCGTCCCCGCCGGCAGACTGGCGATATAGCTGTCCCGTTCGGCGTCGGAGTAGACGTAGCGATGCTCTTTGCCGTGCTTGATGCGATAGAGCGGCGGCTGGGCGATGTACAGGTGGCCATTGGTGATCAACGGGCGCATATGGCGGAAGAAGAAGGTTAAGAGCAGCGTGCGGATATGGCTGCCATCAACATCGGCGTCGGTCATGAGCAGAATGCGGTGGTAGCGCAGCTTATCGGGGCTGAACTGCTCGCCGATGGCCGTGCCGATAGCGGTGATCAACGCCTTGACCTCGGCGTTGGAGAGCATGCGGTCGAGGCGGCTCTTCTCGACATTGAGAATCTTGCCACGCAGGGGCAGCACGGCCTGAAAGCGCCGGTCGCGACCCTGCTTGGCGGTGCCGCCGGCCGAGTCGCCCTCGACGATGTACAATTCGCAGCGCGCCGGGTTGGTATCCGAACAATCGGCGAGCTTGCCGGGGAGTGAGAAGCCCTCCATGGCGCTCTTGCGCGCCGTCTCCCTGACCTTTTGCACCGCCAGGCGCGTGCGGGCGGCGGCCAGGGTCTTCTCGATGATGCGCCGCGCCTCGCCGGGGTTCTCATCGAGCCACGCGGCGAAGGCGTCGCTCAGCACCGTGGCCACGGCCCCGGCAGCTTCCGGGCTGACCAGCTTCTCCTTGGTCTGCGAGCTGAACAGGGGGTCCTTCAGCTTCACGCTGATCACCGCTGTCAGGCCCTCGCGCACATCATCGCCGGTGAGGTTGGCCTCGTTCTCCTTGAGGATGTTCTTGGCGCGGGCGTAATTGTTGATGATGCGCGTCAGGGCGGTGCGGAAGCCCGAGAGGTGCGCGCCGCCGTCGGTGTTGTTGATATTGTTGGCGAAGGCGTAGATCGAGTCGGTGTCGTAGGTGTCGGTGTACTGCATCGCCACCTCGACCGCCACCTCGTTCACCATGCGCTCGGCGTAGAAGGGCTGCTTGTGCAGGGTCGTCTTGTCTTTGTTGAGGTGGCGCACGTAGGAAACGATGCCGCCTTCGAAGTAGAAGTTGACCTCCTGACCATCGCGCCGATCCTCGAACTTGAAACGCAGGCCCTTGGTAAGGTAGGCCATCTCGCGGAAACGCTGCGCCAGGGCCTTGAAGTTATAGTCAATCCCATCTTTGAAGATCGTCACATCGGGCTTGAAGTGGATGGTCGTGCCGGTGCCCTCGGCCGGGCCGACGGCGCGCACCTCGGCGAGGGGCTTGCCCGCGCGGTACTCCTGCACCCAGAGTTGCCCGTGCCGGCGCACCTCGGCGCGCATCCACTCCGAGAGGGCGTTGACCACCGAGAGGCCCACGCCGTGCAACCCTGAGGAGACCTTGTAGCCCCCATCGCCGAATTTGCCCCCGGCGTGCAGTTCGGTGGCGGCCAGTTGCAGCGCCGATACCCGGTACTTCGGGTGTATGTCCACCGGAATGCCGCGCCCGTTGTCGCTGACGCGCACCGAGCCGTCTTCGAAGATCGTGATCTCGATCTGGCTGGCGTGGCCGGCAAGGGCCTCGTCGACCGAGTTGTCCACGACCTCTTTGATCATATGATGCAGGCCGTTGATGTCGGTCGGGCCGATGTACATGCCTGGCCGCTTCCGCACCGCATCGAGGCCCTCAAGGACGGTAATCTGGCTCGCGTCGTAGCTCTGGGTCTGGGGAGCGTTGCTGTTCTCGTCGTTCATCGCTGGCGCTTTCTTCCACGGGGCCGCCGCGATCGGCGCTCCGCGGCATTGGAATGCTCAAGCTGGCCCCCTCACAACCTTATTATTATACCACACGCGGGCGGTCTGCGTTACGCGCTTCAGAACGTATGAGCGTCTAGCGTTGACGTGATGCGGGCCGTTCCCCTGCCGGGCGTTGAGCAGCGGACAGAACGTAGGGTCGAAGCCGCGAGATAGGGCGGAAGGGACGCCCTGGAGGTCCTCACCCCCGGCCCCGCTCCCGCGCGCGGGAGCGGGGAGACCAGAGGCCTGCGCTGGGGCGTCCTGATGCGGCAGAAGGTGCGTTGGCCCGGATGTTCTGTCTGTACTTGAACCTGCCGGGCGGGAGGGTCTGGGAGCGCGCAGCCCTCCCCAGAACTACCAGATCATGCCCGGCGCCCGGTTGGCTCACCGGATGGAGCGCGGGCCGGCGGGCGCTGCTCCGGTCGCAGCGGGCGGAAGCCCTCGCCGATCACTTCGCTTGCCTCGCTGATTACCACAAAGGCGTGCGGATCGGTCGCGGCCACGGCCGCCCGCAACGCGCTGACCTCGGAGCGGTTGATGATGCAGAGCAGAATGGCGTGGGTCGCGCCGGTGTACCCGCCGATGCCTTCCAGGCGGGTGACGCCCCGCCCCAGATCGTAGAGCAGGGCGCGCATGATGCCCTCGGGCCGGTCGGTGATGATCAGCGCCTGTCGCGCGCCGCGCCCCGCCGAGAGCGCGAAGTCAACCGTGCGGCTGCTGACAAAGGCCACCAGCAGCGCGTAGAGCACCTTTTCCGGGCCGTAGGCGAACAGGCCCGCGCTGAAGACCAGCACATCGCACATCAGTAGCACGCGGCCGGGTTGTACCCCCGTGCCCGCTTCGACCAGCCGCGCGATGATGTCGGTGCCCCCGGCGGTGCCGCGCGCCCGCAGGATCAGTCCCAGCCCCAATCCGTCGATCAGCCCGCCGTACAGGCTGTAGAGCAGGGGGTCGCTCGTGACGGGCCGGGCGTAGGGCGCCAGGACGTCAATCGCCACCGACATCACCACCAGGGCATAGACCGTGCGGATGCCGAACACAAAGCCGCCCAGGCGTCGCCAGCCCAGGATCATCAGCGGTACGTTGAGGGCCAGCACCACCCCGCCAACGGGCGTGCCGAGGTAGGTGCTCAGCAGTTGCGCCACGCCCGTCACGCCGCCCACAATCACATCATTCGGCACCAGAAAGACCCGCACCGCCAGCGCGACCAGCAGCGCGCCCAGGGTGATCATGCCGTAGTGGGTCAGCGTGGTCAGCGCGTGTCGCGCGCGCGGGTTGAGTTTGATGCGCATTGCGTTTTGCCTTTGAAATAGAGGTTTTGCCATACCCCTGTCGGAGGGGCTGGAAGGGCGTAGCTTTCCCAGATGTCCCCTCCTGCCCCCACCCTCGCCCCAGCCGTCCATACGGCTGCGCCGCACACCGACGGAATGAAAATAAATTGTTCTTGGGAGGGCTTTGCCCTCCCACCCCCTCCCGCGGGCGGGGGCGTGGGGCAACCCGGTTGCCCCACACCCGTGCGTGCGGGCCTGGCCCTCCCACCCCCTCCCAGCGGGTGGAGGGATGGGCAACCCGGTTGCCCCACACCCGTGCGTGCGGGCCTGGCCCTCCCACCCCCTCCCGCGGGCGGGGGCGTGGGGCAACCCGGTTGCCCCACACCCGTGCGTGCGGGCCTGGCCCTCCCACCCCCTCCCAGCGGGTGGAGGGATGGGCAACCCGGTTGCCCCATCCTCCTGCGTGCGGGCCTGGCCCTCCCACCCCCTCCCAGCGGGTGGAGGGATGGGCAACCCGGTTGCCCCATCCTCCTGCGTGCGGGCCAGACCCTCCCGCGGGCGAGGGCGTGGGGAAACCCGGTTGCCCCACACCCCTGCGTGCGGGCCTGGCCCTCCCATCCCCTCCCGCGGGCGGGGGCGTGGGGCAACCCGGTTGCCCCATCCTCCTGCGTGCGGGCCAGACCCTCCCGCGGGCGAGGGCGTGGGGCAACCCGGTTGCCCCACGCCCATCCGAAGGGCTATGTTCACGTCAGGCGTGTATAATACAAGGTATAACATTACCCGGGGAATGCCATGCTGACCTACGAGAACTTTGTCTCGGTGCTGCTCGGCGCCATCGAGCGAACGGGCCTGAACATCGCCTATACGCAGGAATTGCTCGACACGCACGCCCTTGGGCGCAGCCTGAGCATCACCTGTCTGCCTGACGGGGTGATTGACGATAGCGGGCCGCAGGAGCCGCCGCTGCGCGCGGTGATCGCTTTCCGCTGGTCGCCGGAGTTCACCGTGTTCTCGTTGCGTGGCGCCGACTCGCTCGACGGTATCGAGCGCTATGTGGACGAACGCCTGTTCGCCCAGGCCCGCAGTGGTCCTTCCCTCGATGTGGAAGTCGCCTATCACCTGCCGGTCAATGGTGAGGCCCACATCGAACCGCGCGATCTCCCCGCGATCGCCCAGGCCCTCCAGCAACTCCACGCCACGCTCGTAGATGACGAGGATGTGTTGCGGGTGGACAGCACGTTGTCCTTCGATCCCGGCGGCGCTCCGCACGTCCAGTCGCTGGTCGCGGTGCGCCTCTGGAGCCTGGATGAGGCCCTCTACGACGCCGATCTGCTCGAGGTTACCTTCGAAGAGTTGTGCGCCGAGTTGCAGGCGATGCTCCAGATGCTCCACGATCAGTATGGCTTGCCTTCCGACGCGGATCGCGGCAGCGCCAACGGCCTCCCCCCCGAGCGGCGCTATCTGAAGCCGCCCACGGCATGAGTGTATGTGGAGATGTGGAGATGTAGAGCTGGGGAGGTGTCGAGCTGAGGACATGTAGAGCTGGGGAGGTGTCGAACTGGAGAGATGTGGCGCCGGGCAAGTGTGGGTTCACTTGCGTCTCCACACCTCCACACCTCCACACCTCCACACCCCACTCTCCTGGTACCCCCATGGCGCCCCTCTTCCCACCCGAAGCCCTGGCCGCTCTGACAACGCCGGGCGTCGCTGAGCGCTGGACAGCCGTGCAGGAGCGTTTGCACCCCCTGCTGGCTGCCCTTACCGATCAGGTGCGCGCGGCGGCCATGCGTCGCTATCCGCGCCAGTGGCCGCTCTACGAGGTCAGTTTCAAGAGCCAGCGTTACCTGAACCGTGGCCGGGGGCGGCGCCATCCGATCGAAGACTACTGGGTCGCCTTCGACCGTCCGCCCCGCGGCGCCGGAGTGCTGGTGGCAGTGAGCGCCGCCGAGCGCGCCGTGCTGGTGGGGCTGCAACTCTGGCGCGCCCGCAAGGAGGACCTGGCGCGCCTCTGGGCCGGCGCGCCCGCGGTCTGGCGGCCACTGGTCGAACGCATTGCCCGCGAGGGGCAGGCGCGCTTCGCCGCACCCGACGGCGAGGCGCCCGATGCGTGGATCGAACGCTACCTCGGCGCGCGGAACGCCGGCTACCTCTGGGCGGGCTTCGTCTATCCCTGGTCAAACCTGCCCGACGATCTGGAGCGGCGCATTGTCGCCGATGTGCTCGATCTGCTGCCGCTGAACGAGGCCCTGATGGAGCAGGCCGAGGCGGGCGAGGCGCTCCCCGCCGCGCGCCTGCGCGAGCGCCCCGTCAGGTATGCCACCCAGGGTATGCCGCCCATCGAGGTGATCGCCGAACGCATCCGCGCCCGTGGTTTTCGCATCGGCGACCTGACCCTGCGCGCCTACCACGTCGCCCTCCAGACCCGCCCGCTGGTCATTCTGGCCGGTATCAGCGGGGCCGGCAAGACGCGCCTGACCCGCCTCTACGCCGATGCGGTCTACAACGTTCCGCCGGGCCGCGATAATCCCTACTACCTGGTCGTGGCCGTGCAACCCGACTGGCACAATGCCCACGACCTTCTGGGCTACTACAATGCGCTGACCGGGGTCTACCATCCTACGCCGTTCCTGCGCTTCCTGCTGCGGGCCGCGGCCGATCCCCAGCAGTCCTACTATGTCTGCCTCGACGAGTTGAACCTGGCCCGCCCGGAGTACTACCTTGCGCCCATCCTCTCGGCGATGGAAACCCTCGAAGGCGTCCTCGATCTGGGCAGCCCCCTCGCCGAAACGCCGCTGGCCGGCGGCGGCGCGCTGCAAAACCCCGTGCGCCTGCCGGTCAACCTGCGCATCATCGGCACGGTGAACGTTGATGAGAGCACCTTTGCCCTGAGCGACAAACTGCTCGATCGGGCCAACCTGATCGAGTTGACCGAGGTGGACCTGGAGGGCTTTCGGGCGATCTACGGCGGCGCCGTGGACGAGCAGGTCTGGCAGACGCTGGTGACGGTGCACGGCCTGGCGACGGAAGCCGGGCACCCCTTCGGCTACCGGGCGCTGGGTGAGATGCTCCGCTTCATCGAGCAGGCCACCGACGCCCTGACCCCGGCGCAGGCCCTCGACGCGCAGATCAAACAGAAGGTGCTCCCCCGTCTCCGCGGCGAGGATACTCCCCGGCTGCGCCGCGCCCTCACCGGCCTGCTCAGCCTGACCCTCGGCCTCGAGCCGCGGGTGTGGGGGCGCGCCGCCCAGGTCACCCCGGAACAGGTGGCTGCCGCCCCCTTCCCCGAGAGCGCCGCCAGGCTGCGCCGCATGCTCGAACGTCTTGACCAGGATGGGGTTACCGATTTTTATGCCTGAGGTGAACATAAGCTCGCGGAGAGGGGTGTGGGGAAACCGGGTTTCCCCATGCCCCCACCCGCGGGAGGGTTTGGGAGGGCGCAGCCCTCCCAGGAACAACTTTATGTTCATTGCGGCGTTGTGCGGCGGAGCCGCATGGACGGCTGAGGTGAACATAGGCTGCGAGAGCCAATCCCTATAAGCGCATGCGGCGCCGCAGCCCCCCTCCCAACCTCCCCCCGCTGGGGGGAGGCGCCGGACTCCCTCCCGCAGCGGGGGAAGGCTGGGGAGGGGGCCGTCACCTGCGTTGCAACGGATTGCCGCTCGAGCAGGGGGATGGGGAAACCTGGTTTCCCCATCCCTCCGCCCGCAGGAGAGTTTGGGCGGGCTGCGCCCTCCCCGATCATGCCTGTCCCACGATGCGCAATGCCGCGATACACGTGATCGCTGCCGACTCCCGCCCCACCTCCTGCCAGGTGCGCCCGCGATCCTCGGAGCGGAGCACCTGGCCGGTGTTCGTGCCTGCCCAGACGTAGTCCATGTGGTAACTCGCGGGGGCCAGCGTCTGCACGCGACCATCGAGACCACCCTCGACCACGGCCTCGCTCCAGGTCGCGCCGCCGTCCTCGCTGCGGGCGAGGCTGGTCCCCCCGGCGCGGGCGGCGATCAGCGTCTCCTGTTTGCCCGCCAGGAGCGCCAGCGCACTGGCGTCGGGTTCGAGTGAAGCGGCGCCGCGCCACTGGGCCGGCCCCTGGGCGGTGTAGAGCAGCGGCCCGGAACCCGTGAGCAGGGCCAGCAACCCCCCGGCATCGGCGGCGGCGGCCGGCGACCAGGACTGCCCGCCGTCACTGGTGCGCAGGGGCGGGCCATTGTCCACCGCCGCCACCAGATTGAGCGCGTCAGCGGCAAGCAGGCCGCGGATGGCCTGCCCCTCCAGCACCCGGCCCACCCGTCGCCAGCGGCCCGCGCCTCCCGGGTCGCTGTAGATTGCCAGTCCTTCCGTTGTGCCCACGTAGACAATGCTGGCCCTGGCCATCGCTGGTTCTCCCTTTGTTGCTTGCCTGCTCCACGCTCCTGCCGTCTGGCAGCATAGCACCGCCCTCATGGTAGCGCAAGGCGCCCGAATCTACCAAAGCGTCAGAGAGACGCCTACCTTTCACATAAGCGCATACGGCGCCGCAGCCCCCCTCCCAACCTCCCCCCGCTGGGGGGAGGAGCCGGACGGCTGGGGAGGGGGCCGTCACCTTATTCGATGCTACGTATTGGGTCAAGGCCACAGGCGCCATGGGCGCGAACCGATAAAGAAGAGTTGTGCTATCCTATACAATATCAGTTTTTCGGCTACCCCCGTCTGATCACCTCGGCCCGGACGGCGACGATGCCCTGGTCCAGTGGCGAACCGCGTCGCCACGCATGTCGTGGCGCCGCGACGGCGCGCCGGGTATGGTTCGGAAGCGTGCATGGCCACGTCGGCCCGTCATACCCGCGTGGCCTCCGTATGTGACCGGATGCTTCAGGCGGCGGGGGTGGCCGCTACTTCGTAGGCGCCGCGGTGATCCCCGCGGCGCGGTAGAGCAAGGAGCGTGAGGCATGCGACGAATCGTGCTTGTGTTCCTGGCGAGCCTGTTGCTCGTCATCCTCGCGGCCTGCGGCGGCGCCCCCGCCGCCCCGGTCGCCCCGACAGATGCCCCGGCTGGCGGCGCTGCTCCCCAGCCAACCGCGGCGGCCGGCGCTCTGCCCGACCTGGGCGGGCGCCAGGTGACCATCGCCGTCGAGAACGCCTACCCGCCATTCAACTACATCAACCCCGCCACCGGCAAGGGCGAGGGGTGGGACTACGACGCCTGGAACGAGATCTGCCGCCTGCTCAACTGCGTGCCCGTGTACCAGGAGGCTTCCTGGGAAGGCATGATCCAGGCCGTGGCCAACGGGCAGTTCGACGCCGCCGCCGACGGCATCACCATCACCGAGGAGCGCGCGAAGCAGGTTGACTTCTCCGATGGCTACATCCAGGTGGCCCAGCGCCTGATGGCCCGGGTTGACGAGACGCGCTTCAGCAATATGGACGAGTTTGTCGCCAACGAGGCCCTGCGCCTCGGCACCCAGACCGGAACCACCAACTACGAGACCGCCTCGCGTCTGCTGCCCGAGGCGCGCATCCAGGCTTTCGAGCAGTTCCCCTTTGCCGTGGCCGCGCTGATCAACGGCGACGTGGACGGGGTGATCATTGACGAAACCGCCGGCCAGGGCTACGTCGGCACCAACGCCGAAAAGGTCAAACTGGTCGGCGAACCGCTCTCCAGCGACCAGTTGGGCTTCATCTTCCCCAAAGGCAGCGACCTGGTCGAGCCGGTCAATCTGGCCCTGGCCGAGATGCGGCGCAGCGGCAAGCTCGACGAACTGGCAAAGAAGTATTTCAGCGCGGAGTTCAAGCTGCCAGGCAGTTAATCCCGGCCGGTCGGGAGAGGGTGGGGAACCCGCTATCCCCACCCCCTTACCCACGTAGCAACCCTCCAGGTTGTGCCAACGGAAGGACCTGCCGCCAATGGCCATAGAACACGACCAGTTCATCCCCTCCAGGCCAACCGTGACCTGGCGCACCGGCCTGGCCCAGTTTCCATGGTGGCTACTGATCATCCTGTCGATCATCGGCATCATGGCGCTGCGGATCATCTTTGATCCGATCTACCGTGATATCTTCACCACCATTCTACAGGGGTTGGGGATCACGCTCTACGTCACGGTGGTGTCCTTTAGCCTGTCGCTGGTGCTGGGCCTGGTTCTCGGCCTGGGGCGCGTGGCGAAGAACCCGCTCTTCCGCAATCTGGCGATCACCTACATCGAGTTCATCCGCGGCGTGCCCATGCTGGTGTTGATCTTCACCATCTCCTTTGCCGTAGTGCCGCTGGTGGCGCGCACCTTTGGCCTGCCGAACAATGCCGTGTCCCTCACCACGCGGGCGATTATCGCTCTCGTGCTCATCTACGGGGCCTACATCGCCGAGATCTTTCGCGCCGGGATCGAGTCGATCGGCCGCGGCCAGATGGAGGCGGCCCGCTCGCTGGGCATGTCGTACGTCCAGGCTATGCGCTACGTCATCCTGCCCCAGGCCGTGCGCAATGTGCTTCCGGCGCTCGGCAATGATCTGATTGCTATGCTCAAAGACTCTTCGCTGGTCTCGGTGCTCGGCGTGCGCGAGATGACCCAGGTGGCGCGGCTGTCGGTGAGCACCAGTTTTCGCTATGAAGAGACCTATTTTATTTTGACCTTGTTTTATCTCTCCCTGACGCTGGTGCTGTCGCTTCTGTTGCAACTGCTTCAGCGCCGCATGCGGGCGAAGGGGTAGGGCGATGAGCCGATCGGCCAATCAACCGATGATTCTGATTGAAAATGTAAGCAAATACTTTGGCGCCTTTCGTGCCCTGGATCAGGTGAACCTGAGCGTCGAAGCCGGCGAGGTGTTGATGATCATCGGCCCCTCAGGCTCGGGCAAGTCAACCCTGCTGCGCTGCATCAACCATCTGGAGACGCCCGACACGGGCCGGATCGTGGTGGATGGCATTACCCTGAACAGCAACGAGGCCCACATCAATGCCGTGCGCGCCGAGGTGGGCATGGTGTTTCAGCGTTTTGAACTCTTCCCCCATCTGACGGTGCTGGAGAACATCTGCCTGGCCCAGCAGAAGGTGCGGCGGCGCTCGCGGCGCGAGAGCGAGCAGATCGCCTGGCAGTTGCTGGAGAAGGTCGGCATCCCCGAGCAGGCCCACAAGCACCCTGGCCAGCTCTCCGGCGGGCAGCAGCAGCGCGTGGCCATCGCCCGCTCCCTGGCCATGCAGCCGAAGATCATGCTCTTCGACGAGCCAACCTCGGCCCTCGATCCGGAGATGATCAAGGAGGTCCTCGATGTGATGCTGGCCCTGGCCGCCGAGGGGATGACCATGGTGGTGGTGTCGCACGAGATGGGCTTTGCCCGCAACGCGGCCAACCGGGTGGTGTTCATGGATCAGGGCCGCATCATCGAACAGGGCCCCCCGGAGGCGCTCTTCAGCGCTCCGCAGCACGAGCGCACGAAGCTTTTTCTCTCGCGGATCCTCCATTGACAGGAGGTGAAACTACCCCCTCGTGGGAGGGTCTGCGAAGGCTACGCCCGCGCACCCAGGCCCCGGCCCACGGGAGGGTTGGGGAGGGCGCAGCCCGCACGCAGGGGGCTGGGGAAACCGGGTTTCCCCATGCTCTGCGGATGCGGGCCGGAGGCCCGCGCACCCAGGCCCCGGCCCCTGGGAGGGTTGGGGAGGGCGCAGCCCGCACGCAGGGGGCTGGGGAAACCGGGTTTCCCCATGCTCTGCGGATGCGGGCCGGAGGCCCGCGCACCCAGGCCCCGGCCCACGGGAGGGTTGGGGAGGGCGCAGCCCGCACGCAGGGGGCTGGGGAAACCGGGTTTCCCCATGCTCTGCGGATGCGGGCCGGAGGCCCGCGCACCCAGGCTCCGGCCCACGGGAGGGGTTGGGAGGGCGCAGCCCTCCCAGGAAGAACCTTGTTCATCCAGTGGGATGCGGCGCAGCCGCATGGACGGCTAAGGTGAACATAGGCTGCTCACCTACGCGCATGCGGCGCTGAACCCCCCTCCTGACCTCCCCCGCCGGGGGGAGGAGCCGGACTCCCTCCCCCCAGCGGGGGGAGGGCTGGGGAGGGGGGCCGTCACCTTGCCCGCGGAGACGCGACGCGGGCGGACCGCCCGCGCTCCCAGGCGATGTTCATCGGGCGTTGTGCGCGAATCGCATGGACGGCTAACGTGAAAATAGGCTGCTGGAGCAGGGGAATGGGGAAACCGGGTTTCCCCGTTCCCCCACCCGCGGGAGGGTTTGGGAGGGCGCAGCCCTCCCAAGAATAACCTTATTTTCATTGCGGCGTTGTGCGCGAATCGCATGGACGGCTGAGGTGAACATTGCCCCCTCGGAGAGGGTGTGGGGAAACCCGCTTTCCCCCACCGCGGGAGCGATCACCTGCCCGCCAGGAGCGTAAAAGCCGTCGCCAGCATCCCCGCGCTCCCCACCAGTTGCCCGATGCTCCAGAAACTAATGCTCTCCCAGGCCTGCGGGTCGTGCCAGGCGCCGCGGAGCACGCGGTAGGCCAGCCAGGCGGCGATGGGCAGCGTGGCCAGGGGCGCCAGCGCCGCCGGCCAGGGCAGCCCGGCGAGGGCCAGCGCCGGCAGGCTGCCATAGGCCAGCCCCAGCGCCGCCAGGTAGAGCTGCGCCGACCGCGCCGGCCCGACCCGCACCACCAGGGTGTGCTTGCCCACCGCCGCGTCACCCGCCGCGTCGGGCACGTTGACCGCCACCAGCATGGCGAATTGCAGCAGGCAGAGTGGCACAATGGCCAGCAGCGCCGCTCTGCCAATGGCGCCCATCTGCGCCTGGTGGCCCACCAGCGCCGTCAGTCCCGGCACGATAATGGCCCCCGTCACCTCGCCCAGCGCCCGCCGGTGCAGGAACAGCGGCGGCCCGCTGTAGACCCACGCCAGCCCGATCGCCGCCACGAGCAGGCTCAGCGTGGCCGCCGGCGCCGGCGAGGCCAGCGCCGTCAGCGGCGCCAGGCTCAGGGCCAGCGCCCCGAAGCCCAACGCCGCCACCAGCGCCGCGCGCGCCGGCAGCCGCTCCTCGGCTAGCACCCGGCTCCCCCCCGACCACCGGGTCGGCGTGCGGTTGGCCCGGTCGGCCTCGAGATCGAAGTAGTCGTTGCAGTAGTGGTTCATCAACTGGGCCGCCGCCACGGTCAGCAAGCCCAGGATGGCCGCGCGCCCGTTGAAGGGCGCCCCGGCGTAGCCGGCGACCGCCACCCCCAATCCGTAGAAGATCGCCCCACCGATCAGGTGCAGCGGCCGCCCCAGGGCTGCGAAGTCGGCCGCCCGCGCCAGCAAACCGCCTGTGCTCATATGGTTGTCCGGGTTAGTTCATACATACTCAGAACCCCGAACTCCAGATAGAACATGCCCCAGAGAAACATGTAGAACGACGCGACCGAGCGGCGCTGCCGCAGATCCACCCGCATGCTCATAACCCAGAAGGCGACGATCAGCGCCGCGTGGCTGATCAGCAGGAACAGCGCGTCGCCCCGCGGCAGCCCCGCCAGCGCCAGCCCGATCGGCAGGGCGTAGCATGCCGTCAGCACCGCCCGCCCCAGGTTCAACGCGCGGCGCGGACCCAGGCGGGTGGTGAAGGTCTCGATCTGGTAGAGACGGTCGCCCTCGCTGTCGGGGATATCCTTATAAATCGCGATGACCAGACCAAAGCCGAAGAAGAACAGCCCCAGCATGGCCAGCGTCGCCAGCGGCATCCCGCTCTGAAAGACCTGCTGGTAGTGCAGGGCCAGCCCCAGGTTGGCAATCACACCCCGCGCAATGGCGATGCTCAATGCCGCGGCGACCGGGAAGCGCTTGAGGCGCAACGGCGGCAGCGAGTAGGCGCTGCCGATGAGCATGATCAGCGCCACCGTCAGCAGCAGAAACGGCCCGCTCAGCCAGGCCAGCAGCAGACTGACCCCCGCCGCGCCGAAGGTCAGGAGCCGGCCCTCGTCCCGCGTCAGCGCGCCCGCCGCCACCGGCAGCCAGGGCTTGTTCACCCGATCGATCGCCACGTCGGTAAGCTGATTCAAGCCCACCACGTACAGGTTCAGCGCCAGACAGGTCGCCAGCGTTACCGCGACAACCGTCAACGCTCCCGGCGCCGTCGTCCAGCCGACCACGATCAGAAAAATGGTTATCACTTGAACGGTGGTCGCGACCACCGTATGGGGCCGGGCGAAACCGATCAGAGTTTTGAATGCCTGCATGGTGTTCCTTGTTGCTGTTGATACCTATGACTCCATCATACCAGGGTGATGCCGGCAGCACAACCCGATAGTATCCCGTTGGAGCAGAGGGCTAACGTGAACGTGGGGGAACCAGGTTCCCCCATACCCCGCCCGCGGGAGGGTTTGGGAGGGCGCAGCCCTTGCGCAGGGGGATGGGGAAACCGGGTTTCCCCATCCCCCCACCCGGTGGGAGGGTTTGGGAGGGCTACGCCCTCCCAAGAAGGATGTTCATCCGGTCGGTGCGCGGCGCGAGCCGCATAGACGGCTAACGTGAACATAGGCTCTCGAAGAGGGGTGTGGGGAAACCCGGTTTCCCCACACCCCCGCCCCGCAGGGGGATGGGGAAACCGGGTTTCCCCGGCCTCTCACCCGGGGGGAGGGTGTGGGCGGGCGCAGCCCGCCCAGGAACACCTTTTTCATCCCGGTCGGTGCGCGGCGCGAGCCGCATAGACGGCTAACGTGAACATGGGCTCTCGAAGAGGGGTGTGGGGAAACCCGGTTTCCCCACACCCCCACCCCGCAGGGGGATGGGGAAACCGGGTTTCCCCGGCCTCTCACCCGGGGGGAGGGTGTGGGCGGGCGCAGCCCGCCCAGGAACACCTTTTTCATCCCGATCGGTGCGCGGCGCGAGCCGCATGGGGTCTGGGAAAACCTGGTTTCTTCGGACTTTTATTCGGTGGGTTTTGGGAAAGCGTAGCCCTCTAAAGCAACGACGTTTTTCATCCGCGTAGTGTGCAGCGCAGATTCGTGGGGAATTGATGTAGAAATCTTGTTATAACGCGGGTATAGACTACTCGAATATCATAACTTATTCTGTTTCTTAGGCATGGAAACGAACTTGATAGTCTGTCTCGACACGAGACCACGGGGGAGGTTGCGGAGGGGCCTGGCCCCTCCACACCTCCCCGCCAGACGGTCAAGCGCAAACCGCAGGTTTTGAACCATGCCTTAATTGTTCATCTTAGTTTTGTCATGGGTCTTATCCCCTCTCGCGTAACAATCTGGTAACAGCGCCGTAATAAACAGAGGGTATGTTACAAGTTAAACAAGTTACGCGGTCGCCTCCGGGCGGGAAGGAGTGGCGGGCCCATGGTCGTTGAATACATCATCCGCTCCAGGCCGCGCTGGCGGCCTTCGCATTCCATAGCCGAGGGCGTATGGTCTTTGAAAAAATAATCCGCTCTCGCCCGCGCAGGCGGGCTTCGCATTCTGTAGCCGAGGGCTTATGGTCTTTGAAAAAATACTCCGCTCTCGCCCGCGCAGGCGGGCTTCGCATCCGTAGCCGAGGGCTTATGGTCTTTGAATAAATAATCCGCTCTCGGCCGCGCAGGCGGGCTTCGCATCCCGTAGCCGAGGGCTTTAGCCCCACGGCCAGCCCGGTAGACCGGATGCATTGCTCAAAGACCATGAGCCCCACGGCCAGCCCGGTAGAGCGGATGCATTGCTCAAAGACCATAGGCCCGCCGCGAACCGGAGGATGCGGGCAGGCCTGGCCCCCGGCATCCATCCTCACGCAGGTGTGAACCACGCCTTAGCCATGGCTCAAACGGACGTGACAATCCAGCCTGCAGCTCGGCAGTTCTCCAGATCTCCACACCGGTTCTGTGGAGGTGTGGAGCTGTGGAGGTGTGGAGCAACGATCAGGCTAGAACGCCCGATCCTGAGCCATGTCTTACGTTCGCACCGGCCTGGCGTCCGCGGTACGTTTCGTTCGTCCAGAGGAGTTCGTCCCCTATGCATCGCCGCCTGCTCCACCTGGTTGCGACCGTGGCCGCGGTTGCCACGGTCATCGTCGGTCTCATCGTCGCCCCGCGCCCTGTCTTTGCCGTGGGCCAGCCCGTCGCCACGCTCAATGTGCCCGGCCAGGCGCCGATCGGCCAGCCGTTCACCTTCACGGTGACCTTTGACAATGCCCACCCCACGGATACGGGCTATGGGCCTTTCGTGGATCTGGTCTTTCCCGCCACCGGCATGGACGGTGACGATGGCATCAGTTTCCTGAACGCGACCTACCTCGGCGCCGCGCTGACCACCACCAGCATCACCTTCGATGGCGACGGCTGCGTGCCCCATCCCTACGCCCGGCTCACCGATGGCAGCATGCAGCAGGTCTGCGGCACGCCCGGAGACACGCTGGTTGTGCTCCAGTTGCCCTTCGGTTCGTTCACCCCTGATCAGCCGCCTGTCGAGATCAGCGTCAGCGCTGCGATCAGCCCGCTCGCCGACCTCGGCGCCCCGCTGCCGCTCCGCGTGCGCGCCGGCTTCCAGTACGGCAATGACCCGCTCGATAACTGGTGCTGCGACCCGGTGCTGATCAATCCGATCGATCCCACTGCTTCTGCCTGGCCCAACCAGCCGGTGACGCCAACCCTCTTTTCGGTGCGCAAGACCTACCTCGGCCCCGAGGACGAAACCGCCACCGGTCCCAATTTTCCCCGCCAGTACCGCATTGATGTTGATGTGGCCGCGGGCCAGACGGTGACCAATCTGGACATCAGCGATACCCTGCCGCCTCAGATGCAGTTCGTTTCGCTCGATGCGGTGCTGGCCAACGGCAGCCCGGTCAGCAGCGTCGCCGTGAGCACGCCCTCCACGACCACCCCCGGCGGCACGCTTACCCGGCGCATCGCCTCGGTCACCGGCACGACCGCCGCCGCCGACGCGAGCATAATCTTTACCTTCTATGTGCCGCGGCTGGACGCGGGCGGGAATGCCGTGCTCGACCCCGCCAGCGGCGCGCCGCGTGCGGTGGAGAACAACGCCGGCGCCGGGGCGACATGGACGCCCGTTGACACCCGCGACCCGCCCACATCGGTGAGCGCCTCCGCTGGCGCGCCCGGCCATACCCTCGCCGCCCGTTCGATTGCCACTCAGAAGCGCGTGAGCGTGGTGAATGACACCGGCGCCGCCGGCCCCACCCCGGGCGATACGCTGGAGTACACCGTTGAAGTGCAGATCTCTGACTTCTTCGCTTTCAATCAGGTGACCCTGGCCGATGTGCTGTCTGATGGCCAGCGCTTCGACCCCTCGTTCCCGCCAACGCTCCAGGTTGACGGCAACGGCTTCGTCGCCGCGACCGCCCCCTTCGCCCCCGCCAACTACACCGTCGCACCGAACTATACGCCTGACTCGCCGGCGCCGAATGACGGCACAACGAGTATCCAGTTCCGTATCTCCGACGAACTGCTAACCCGTGGTCAGAGCGGCAACCTGCCCGGCGGCTGCGTGCCCCCCGCCGGCACCGGCGGCCCGCCGCCCGATTGCGCCGGGTACAATGACGGCCCCACTACCGCCCGCGTCGTCTTCCGCGCCGTTATCCAGGAGGATTTCAGCGACGATTTTCCCTCCGGCGACCGGAGTGTGGACGAAGGCGATACGCTGCGCAATCAGGTGACCGTCACCGGCGCGCTGCTGAATGTGGCTACCCTCGGCGCCACGGGTGCCACCGCCGGCGACGGAAGCGCCGCCGGCGCGACGGTTGGCCGCGGCGCGCTCAGCAAGTCCATCTATGCGCTGAACGGCAACACGACCCTCCCCAATCCGGTGCAGGTAGCCCCCGGCGATACCCTGACCTATCGCCTCCAATTGACCCTGCCTACCAGCGATGCCGAGAACTTGCGTCTGGTGGACTACCTGCCCCTGCCGGTCTTCCCGGTGACCGCGTTCACCTTCGATCCGACGATTGCCGGCAGCGTCCCCCCGGTGAACACCGCCACCTACGGCCCCGCCGACACCTGGCGCGCCCGCTTCCCCGTCGCCACGGTGCCGCATCCAACCGTTAGCGTCAGCGCCACGGGCAACGCGGTCAGCTTTAACTTTGGCACGTTTGACGATCCGCAGTCGCTGCCCAGCCGCATCGACTTGCTGCTGACCGTGCGGGCCAGCGACCGGCCCACTGCCGACCGGCTCCTGCTCACCAACCAGGTGCGCCGGCTGTCGAACTCGACGGGCCTGGCGGTGGCCACGGACGATGCGATTGTGCAGGTGCTGATGACCCAGCCGATCCTGCGGGTCAGCAAGGGCGTCACCGGCAGTAGCAACCTCGACGCCACCCTGAGCCCCGCCACGCCCGGCCCGGTCGCCTTCGCCCCTCCCGGCGCGCCGGGCGACCCTTTCAGCGGCGTCATTGGCTCCGATGCTCTGGCTACGACGCCGGTGGATAGCAATATCGCCGGGGTGGACGCCAATGATCTGGTGAGCTTTGCGATTGTGATCGAAAATACCGGTTCGAGTAACCGCGGCGCCTTCGACATTGCGATCACCGACATCCTCCCACCCGGCCTGATCATCCCTACCGGCGGCGCCGGCCTTAACCTGAAGGTCTATAACGGCGCCGGCAGCCCCATCTCCTTCATCTACCTCGGCGGCGGGGGGCCGGGCGTTGAGGATGATCTCTTCAATAACGGCATCCAGTTGATTGATACCAGTGTTGGCGCATGCCAGAAATACCATCCGAACGATGGTTCCAACATTATTGTCATTACGTATGATCTGCAAGTAGACCCCTCCGTCCAGCCCGGCCAGGTGATCCTCAACCGCGGCACGCTGACCGGCTATGCCGGCGACGAGGGCGGGACGAACCACGTCGATCCCGCCGGCCCGCCGTTCGATCAAGCCTCGGTCACCGCCGCGCTGCCGGCGTTAGCGAAGACGGTGGTTGCCACCTCGGCGGCCCACACCGAGGAGACCGCCACGCCGCCGGTCGCCATCGGCGAGATTGTCCGCTACCGCCTGGCCGCGCGCGTCCCTGAAGGCGCCTGGACCAACTTCCAGATCCAGGATCGCCTGCCTGCTGGCATGCGCTTCCTCAATGACGGCACCGCCATGGCAGCGCTGATCAGCAATAGTGCCGGCCTGACCTCAAGCGCGCTGAGCGGCCCCGGGCTCGCCATCAGCGGCAACGCGCCGGCCGCGCCGTCCTTCGTGCTGCCCGACGCCGCCGTGTCGGCCAGCGCCACCGCCAACGATGACAGCTACGGCTCGGGCACCGATGTCTTCTTCAGCCTGGGCACCCTGACCAATGCCGACAACGACCTCGACGCCGAGTACGTGGTTGTGGAGTTTAACGCCCTGGTGGAGAATGTGGCCGGCAACACAGCCGGCGTCCAACTGAACAACGACTTTATCGTCTACCGCGCCGGCAGCCCGCTCACCGCCCCCGGCGACACGCAGCCGATCGCCTCGAACAGCGTCGCCGCGCGCGTGGTCGAGCCGGCCCGCACCCTCGATAAGGTGATCGCCACTCCGGCCAGCGCGACCGGCGATGCGGGCGATACCATTACCTACCGCATTGACTATGCCAACCCCGCGGGCGCCAATGTCACCGATGCCTTCGATGTGCGCATCACCGATGCGCTGCCCGCCAATCTGACGCTCAACCTGGCCAGTGTCAACGTGACCCTCAACGGTGGCGCCGCTGGCGCTGCCAACACCAGCGCCGGCAACACGGTGGACATCACCATCGATCGCGTGCCCCCCGGCGGCTCGGTGCGCATCGAGTACAGCGCCACGGTGGGAACTGGCGTCACCCCCGGCCAGCAGGTCACCAACACGGCCAACCTGAGCTACACCAGCCTGCCCGGTCCCAACGGCGCTGCCGCCGGTGCTAACCCCACCGGCTCGGCCACTCCCGGCGCGCCGGGCACGGAGACCGGCGAGCGCATCACTACCGCCAGCGACCCCGCCACGCTGACGGTGATCACCCCCGCGCCAACCAAGAGCATCGTCGCCACCTCCGAGGCGCATACGCCTGAAACCGGCTCGCCCATCCGCGTGGCCATCGGCGAGATCGTGCGCTATCGCCTGGCCGTACGCCTGGCCGAGGGAACGGCAGCGAACTTCCAGCTACGCGATAATCTGCCCAATGGTCTGACCTTCCTCAACGACGGCACGGCGCGGGTCGCCTTCGTGGCCAACGAAGCCGGAGGTGGGATCAGTTCCTCGACCATCACCACCGCCCTGCCCGGTTGTAGCAACCTGAACGTGAGCGGCAGCAGCGCCACCCTGGCTGCTCTGCCCTCCAGCAGCATCACCTGCCCGCTCCCCGCCGGCGCGATCAGCCCGGCCAGCTTCAGCACCGGAACCGACCCGACCTTCAGCCTCGGCAATCTGATCAACAGCGACTCGGACGCCGATGATGAGTACGTTGTGGTCGAGTTCAATGCTCTGGTGGATAACACTGTCGCCGGCAGCAACGACGCCGGTGATAATCGCGCCAACAACTTCACCGTGCGCGTCAATTATGTGCAGATCGGCCCGGCATCAAATAGTGTGAGCGTGCGCATCGCCGAACCGTTGCTCACCCTGAACAAGCAGGTCCTGACCAGCCCCACCGACGCCGGCGACACGGTGAGCTACCGCGTCACCTACACGAATGCTAGCGGCGTGGACCGCACAATGGCCTTCGACGCGCGCCTGCGTGATGCGCTGCCCGCCGATCTGAGCCTCGACCTGGCCAGCGTCACGGTCACCCTCGCCGGTGGCGCCAGCGGGACAACGAAAACCAGCGCGGGCAACACGGTGGACATCGTGGTTGACCAGATCCCGCCCGGCGGCTCGGTAACGGTCGAGTACAGCGCCACGGTGAACGCCGGTGCGGTCAATGGCCGCACCCTGACCAACACCGCCGGCCTGACCTACACCAGTCTGCCCGGTGACAACGGCACGATCACCAACCCCACCGGCTCGGCCACCCCCGGCGCGCCCGGCAGTGGCACCGGCGAACGCAACGGCTCTGGCGTTGACCTGAACAGCTACAGTCGCTCTGCGACGGCCAGCGTCACCCTGGCGACGCCGGTCATCGAGAAGCTGGCCCCCACGCCGGCCCAGTACACCATCGGCGAACTGGTCACCTTCGACCTGCGCGTGACCCTGCCCGAGGGCGTCACCCAGGGTCTCGTAGTGACCGATGATCTGCCGGCCGGTCTGGCCTATGTGAGCCACGCGATCATCACCGCCGATCCGAACCTGGCCGCGCCTTATGCCGGCAATGTGGGCAGCCTGAGCGTGACCCGCAGCGGCCCCGCCGCCGTGCCCGGCGCCAGCGGCGAGGACCTGGTGCTGACCTTCCCCGACGTGACCACGACCGATGACAACAATCCGAATAACAATGCCTTCCTGGTGCGCCTCCAGGCCCGCGTGCTCAACGTCAGCGGCAACCAGAACGGCGCGACCCTGACCAACACCGCCCGGCTCGGTTATACCAACCCGAACACCGGTGCTACGGTGACGGTGAACGCCCCCGAAGCGCGCGCGCTGACGGTCGTCGAGCCGGTGCTGAGCATCGCCAAGAGCATCCTCACCCCGCCGAGTCCCGCCGACGCGGGCGGCGAGGTGACCTACCGGGTGGTGATCGGCCACGCCGCCGACAGCGTCGGCGCGGCCTACGATGTGGTGGTGACCGACCCCATCCCGGCGGGGCTGACCAATGCCACACTGGTTGGGGTGAGCGCCACGGGGATTGCGCCACCAGCGGCGGACATCAGCGGCGGGGTGGCGCGTGTGCCCGCCAGCGGCAGCTTCGACCTGCCCCCCGGCGCGAGCGTCACGCTCGAGTTCCGCGCCGAGATCGGCGGCGCCGTCAGCCCCGGTCAGACGATCACCAACCGCGCCAGCGCGGTGTGGAGCACCCTCGACGGCGATAGCCCCGACGAGCGCTCCGAGGGCGATGGCCTGGCCGATGGCGCCGACCTGCTCGACGGCGGCGCACTCAATGACTACGAGATCGCCAGCAGTGCCAGTTTCACCATTGATCAGCCCGACCTGATCAAAGCCCTGGTGAACACCTCGGCGGACCACACCAGCGGCACCGACGTGACCATCGGCGAGATCGTGACCTACGAGCTGGTGATCGCGTTGCCCGAGGGTGCCACGCCGTCGCTCACCCTGGTGGACGACCTGCCCGCCGGTCTGGCCTTCGTCCCCGGTTCGGTGACGGTGGACACCAGCGGCTTCAACGGCGCGGCGCCCGCTCCCACGGTGAGCGGCGGCGCCGGCAGCGGCGACGATGTGACGATCAGCTTCGGCGCGATCAACGTGGTTGTGGACAACGATGCCAGCAACAACGCCTTCCGCGTGCGCCTCCAGGCCCGTGTGCTCGACGAGGCCGGCAATGTGGGCCTGCCGCCAACCCCGACCACGCTGACCAACCGCGCCAGCGTGACCATCGGCAGCGGTGCGCCGGTCGCCAGCAACGAGGTGACCGTCACCGTGGTCGAGCCGCGGCTGGAGGTCGCCAAGAGCTTCAACCCGACCCGCGCCTACGCCGGCCAGACCGTCGAGGTGACGCTGACGGTGCGCAACAGCGGCACGGCGGAGGCCTTCGATGTGCAAATCCAGGACTCCCTGGACGGGGTCTTCGTGAACGCCGCGGAGGTGAGCACGCCGGCTGGCTTCACCTACGCATACAACGACAGCGCGCGCACCGTGCGCTACACCGGCGGCAGCATCCCCGCCGGGGCGAGCCGTGACTTCACCTTCCGCCTCACCCTGGACGACCCGCTGACGGTGGGCGCGACCATTCTCAACACCGCGACCGGTTCGGCGAGCAGCCTGCCCGGCGACAGCGCGGGTGAGCGCAGCCAGAGCAGCGCGAGCAATAGCGCCGTATTGACGACCATCGGGGTAGATCTGGTGCTGACCAAGAGTGATGGCGACATCACGGCGACCCCCGGCGCGGTGATCGCCTACACGCTCACCTACGCCAACACCGGCAACCAGGACGCGACCGGGGTAGTGATCACCGAGACCGTGCCGGCCAACGCTGCCTTCAACGCTGCGGCCAGCACCGCGGGCTGGAGCTGCGCCGACGGCGCCCCCGCCGGCGCGACCTGCGCCTTCACCATCGGCAACCTGGCGGCGGGGGCGAGCGGCAGCGCGACCTTCGCGGTGCGGGTGAGCGCCGCCGTGCCCGCCGGGGCGACCCAGGTCGCCAACACCGCCAGCATCAGCGACGATGGCAGCAACGGCGCGGATCTGGATGCGTCGGACAACACGGCCAGCGACAGCGCGCCGCTCGACGCCGCGCCCGACCTGGCGCTGACCAAGGACGACGGCGGCACCAGCGCCGAGCCGGGCCAGGTGATCGCCTACACGCTCACCTACGCTAACACCGGCAACCAGGACGCGACAGGGGTGGTGATTACCGAGACCGTGCCCGCCAACACGACCTTCGACGCGGCCGCCAGCACCCCCGGCTGGAGCTGCGCCACGGGCGCGCCCGCCGGCACGACCTGCGTCCTCACCATCGGCAACCTGGCGGCGGGGGCGAGCGGCAGCGCGACCTTCGCGGTGCGCGTGAACGCCGGCGTGCCTGCCGGGGCGACCCAGGTCGCCAACACCGCCAGCATCGGCGACGATGGCAGCAACGGCGCGGAGGGCAATGTCACCGACAACACGGCCAGCGACAGCACCCCACTCATCGCCGCGCCCGACCTGGAGGTGACCAAGGACGACGGCGAGAGCTTCGTCCTCCCCGGGCAGACGCTCACCTACACCCTGCGCGTGCGCAACGTGGGCAACCGCGACGCCACGGGGGTGCAGGTCAGCGACGTCCTGCCCACCGGGGTGACCTTCGTGAGCGCCAGCGACGGCGGCGTGGCGAGCGGCGGGGTGGTGACCTGGCCGCCCTTCGACCTCCCTGCCGGCGCCGAGGTGAGCCGCAATGTCACCGTCACCGTCGCCGATCCATTCGTTGACAGCGATGGCGAAATCACCAACAGCGTCGAGGTCCGCGACGATGGGGCGAATGGAGTGGACGCGAATCAGGGTAACAATAGCGCCAGCGACACCGACTACGTGCGGCCCGATCTGGCCCTGACCAAGAGCGACGGCGGGGCCAGCGCCGAGCCGGGCGGGCTGATCCGCTTCAGCCTGCACTACACCAACACCGGCGGCATTGATGTCGGCGGCGTGACCCTGCGCGAGACAGTGCCGCTGCACACCAGCTTCGACGCCAGCCTGGCCGAGAACGCCGGCTGGACCTGCGCCCCCGACGCCAGCGCGGGCAGCGAGTGCGTCTACGCCGTGGGCGACCTCCCCGCCGGCGCTTCGGACACGCTCAGCTTCGTGGTACGGGTGAACGACCCGTTGCCGGCGGGGGTGAACGAGGTGCTCAACGCGGCGCGCATCAGCGACGATGGCGCCAGGGGCGCCGACCGCGACGCCTCCGACAACGTGGCTGATGACAGCACGCCGCTGAACGCTTCGCCCGACCTGGCGCTGACCAAGAGTGACGGAGGCGCGACGGCGACCCCCGGCGCGGTGATCGCCTACACGCTCACCTACGCCAACACCGGCAACCAGGGCGCGACGGGGGTGGTGATCACCGAGACCGTGCCCGCCAACACGACCTTCGACGCGGCCGCCAGCACCCCCGGCTGGAGCTGCGCCACGGGCGCGCCCGCTGGCACGACCTGCGTCCTCACCATCGGCAACCTGGCGGCGGGGGCGAGCGGCAGCGTGGTCTTCGCCGCGCAGGTGAACGCCAGCCTGCCCGCCGGGGTGACCCAGATCGCCAACACGGCCAGCATCAGCGACGATAGCAGCAACGGCGCCGATCTGGATGCGTCGGACAACACGGCCAGCGACAGCACGCCGCTGAACGCTTCGCCCGACCTGGCGCTGACCAAGAGTGACGGAGGCGCGACGGCGACCCCCGGCGCGGTGATCGCCTACACGCTCACCTACGCCAACACCGGCAACCAGGGCGCGACGGGGGTGGTGATCACCGAGACCGTGCCCGCCAACACGACCTTCGACGCGGCCGCCAGCACCCCCGGCTGGAGCTGCGCCACGGGCGCGCCCGCTGGCACGACCTGCGTCCTCACCATCGGCAACCTGGCGGCGGGGGCGAGCGGCAGCGTGGTCTTCGCCGCGCAGGTGAACGCCAGCCTGCCCGCCGGGGTGACCCAGATCGCCAACACGGCCAGCATCAGCGACGATGGCGCCAACGGCAGCGACCTGACCTCCGACAACAACAGCGCGACGGAGAACTCACCCTTCAGCCCCACGGCGATCACCTTGCTGCACTTCAGCGCCATGCGCGCGGGTGAAGGGGTAGTGGTGCGCTGGATCACCGGTATCGAGATCGACACCGCCCGGTTCCGGATCTACCGGAGCGAGACGGCGACGCGCGTCGGGGCGATCCAGATCGCCGAAGTCGTGAGCCGGGGGAGCGCGACGAGCGGCGAAAGCTACCGCGTGGTTGACGCTGGCGCCGAAGCGGGCCGGGACTATTGGTACTGGCTTGTGGAGGTGGAAGCCGACGGCGACGAGGTGGCCCATGGCCCCGTCCGGCCCACCGGCGGTCTCAGCGCAGGCTTCCAGGTCTACCTGCCGCTGCTGCGGCGGTGAAGGCCCCGTCTGACCGGGAGGGCCTGGGCGGGCGCGGCACTGCCGGACCCGCCCGCGGGCGGGGGGATGGGGGAACCCGGTTCCCCCATGTGCGCGCGAGGACCGGGGCAAGCGGGGGGATGGGGGAACCGGGTTCCCCCACCCCTCTCCGAGGGCTTTGCCCTGCCAGACCCGCCCGCGGGCGGGGGGATGGGGGAACCGGGTTCCCCCACCCCTCTCCGAGGGCTTTGCCCTGCCAGACCCGCCCGCGGGCGGGGGGATGGGGGAACCCGGTTCTCCCACCCCTCTCCGAGGGCTTTGCCCTGCCAGACCCGCCCGCAGGCGGGGGGATGGGGAAACCCGGTTCCCCCACCCCTCTCCGAGGGCTTTGCCCTATCAAACTCTCCCGCGGGCGGGGGGATGGGGGAACCCGGTTCCCCCACCCCTCTCCGAGGGCTTTGCCCTATCAAACTCTCCCGCGGGCGGGGGGATGGGGGAACCCGGTTCCCCCACCCCTCTCCGAGGGCTTTGCCCTGCCGGACCCGCCCGCGGGCGGGGGGATGGGGGAACCGGGTTCCCCCACCCCTCTCCGAGGGCTTTGCCCTGCCAGACCCGCCCGCGGGCGGGGGGATGGGGGAACCGGGTTCTCCCACCCCTCTCCGAGGGCTTTGCCCTGCCAGACCCGCCCGCGGGCGGGGGGATGGGGGAACCGGGTTCTCCCACCCCTCTCCGAGGGCTTTGCCCTGCCAGACCCGCCCGCAGGCGGGGGGATGGGGGAACCCGGTTCCCCCACCCCTCTCCGAGGGCTTTGCCCTGCCGGACCCGCCCGCGGGCGGGGGGATGGGGGAACCCGGTTCCCCCACCCCTCTCCGAGGGCTTTGCCCTGCCAGACCCGCCCGCGGGCGGGGGGATGGGGGAACCGGGTTCCCCCACCTCTCTCCGAGGGCTTTGCCCTGCCGGACCCGCCCGCAGGCGGGGGGATGGGGGAACCGGGTTCCCCCACCCCTCTCCGAGGGCTTTGCCCTGCCAGACCCGCCCGCAGGCGGGGGGGATGGGGGGACCCGGTTCCCCCACGCTCACGAACAAGGGCCGGAAGTGCAAGAAACACTTCCGGCCCTTCACTTGACTCATGGCGAACGTAAAGAGATAAACTACCGACTCTTGCGCTTCCGTTCACGGCGGGCCTCGCGGCGCCCGGTGGTAGCGACGGGGCGGGGCGCTACGGGAGCCGTGTCGCCGGCGGTGACGCGCGGCGCGGCGCGCGGGCCGCGCCCCCTGGTGGCGGCTGCGCGTTCGAGGCCGGGCAGCACGCTGCGCATGTAGTAGACGACGTACACGGCGACGCCGGCTTCAACCAGAGCCTGGATCCAGAACCAGATGCGCTGGTTGAACACGGGGACATTCAGCAGGCGCAGGGCGCCGATAAGCACGCCTACTCCACCGAGGATCATCAGGGCGATCCCAAGCTGGCGCATAAAGGTCTGGCGGGCAGGGTTGCGTTCGGTATGCCGGAAATAGAGATACGCGCCGGCGCCCACCCCCAGGATCTGGATGATGAAGAAGGTCCAGGCCAGGGGGCCAAAGGCGGGATCAGGCGTGGTAAGGTAGCTGAAGATCCCCATAGAGTGATGCGCCTCCGAAGGAGCCGGAAGGAAGCGGACGTGACGGCGATTATAGCAGCGGGCCTCCCGTGCGTCAACCGTGGGGATGTGGGGAACCCCGGTTTGCCCACATCCCCGCCTGCGCGAAGGTGAGGGCGCCGCCCTTGCGCAGGGGGATGGGGAAACCTGGTTTCCCCGTCCCCCACCCGGTGGGAGGGTTTGGGAGGGCTTCTAAGAATTAAAACGGGTATAGGCCGCGCAGGTGGCCTTCGCATCCCGTAGCCGAGGGCTTATGGTCTTTGAATACATACTCCGGTATAGGCCGCGCAGGCGGCCTTCGCATCCCCTAGCCGAGGGCTTTAGCCCGACGGCTAGACTGGCATAGCGGATGAATTTCTCAAAGACCATCAGCCCCACGGCCAGCCCGGCATACCGGACTAATTTCTCAACAACCATCACATGTCTCCTGGGAGCGCGGGCATCTTGCCCGCGTAGAGGCGCCTGAGGGCGGGACGCCCTCGCTCCCAGGCGCGGGCGTTACCCCAGGAGTGAACAGGTACGGGGTGTGAGAAAGGGAGTGCATGCTTTTCCCGCTCACACCGCGCGATCAGGACTCGGGGGCGCGGTGCGTTCGAGAGCGGCGCATCCCGCCCCGCCCCTCCCTGACCTTCCCCCACCGGGGAAGGGAACCCGGCTCCTTCCCCTCAGTGGGGGGAGGCTGGGAGGAGGGCAGAACGCCGCGAACGGTACATTTCCTACGAACTATACCCTGGGCGTGGTTCAACACCTGCGGTTTGTGCTAGTCTGGCGGGGAGGTATGGAGGGGCCTGGCCCCTCCATACCTCCCCGGTGGTCCGGGGTCAAGGCGAACGGTCAAGTGCGTTTGAAACGCGCCTGATAATTGTCGGATTTCAGGATTTACTCATATAGACGCGGTAAAAAGAATGAGTTAAAATTAGGTAATCAACCTCCGCCAGATAATCGTAGCCGTCCAATGAACCAGAGCCCCGCAGCGACAACCGACTATGCCCCCCTCAACGCCGCCCGGCTGGTAGAGTTAACCCATGCCACGGATCTGGCTGATCTTGCGCAGCGGGCGGATACGTTGCTGGCCGAGGCCTTTCCTGACGCCGCCAGCACCCTGATCTGGGCCGAGGTTGCGGGAAGCGCCGATACCCACGATACGTTGCTGGCGCGCGCCCACCACGACCTGACCGGATCCGACGAACAGCGCGTGGAGGTGTCGCTGCCCCTGCGGGCCGCCGGCCAGGTTATTGGCCGATTGATCGTGCGACCCGCCTACCTCAGCCCCGAGCGGGAGCAATGGCTCAACCTGTTCGCGGCCATGCTCGCCTCCAGTTGCCTGGCTCTGCGGGCCGGGCGGAGCGCGGCGCTGGCCCGACGGCAGGCCGCCCTGCGTGAGCGGCTGCATCTGCTGCGCGGCGAGGCGGATACCGATGCGCTCCTGGCGGATCTGACGACCCTGGTTCAGCAGGTATGCGGGATGCCAGTGGTGTACTGGGCTTTGCGCTACCGCGGGAACGAGTGGGTCGAGATGCGCTACCTGGTCACTCCCGCCCGCGCCGAACGCCCGCGGCTGTTCTGGCGCATCGAGGCCGGCCTCAGCAGCAGGGCCATCGAGACCGGCCAGGCCATCGAGACCGACAATTACCTGCGCGCGTGCGACGAACTGGAAGTCACCCCGGTGATCCATCCGGCTCTGCCGCCGTCGTATGCCTGGCACGCCCTGCCGTTGCGTGACCGCGGCGCCGTGCTGGGCGCCCTGGTGGTGTTTAGCGACCGCCCTGAGTTGTGCCTCGCCCCCGATGATCGGGAGTTGTTGCACTGGCTGGCTGACGAGGCCGCGGGGATCATCCAGGTGGCCCTGCGCCACGAACGCGCGCTCGAGGAGGTTCGGCAACGCCAGGCTTTGAACCAGATTACGCGCCGCCTGACGTCGAGTCTCGACCCGGAGCGGGTGATCGCCTTGATTGTCGAACAGGCGCCGGTCTTGCTCAATGCCGAAGAGAGCAGCCTGTTGCTGCTTGACGAACAAACCGGAGAACTCGAGTTTCGCTACGCGGCGGGTCCCGCCGGGCACCGGCTCCTGGGGCAGCGCCTGCCTGCGGGCAAGGGAGTGGCCGGCTACGTGGTCAGGAGTGGACAGCCTACCATCGTCAACGACACCCAGAGCGACGGCCGGTTTTACCAGGATATGGATGGCGATAGTGGTTTTCAGACCCGTTCGATCCTGGCCGTGCCGCTGCGCGGCATTGATGGGGTCAAGGGTGTGATCGAGGTGCTCAATCGCTACGATAACGCGCCGTTTGTCGAGGACGATCGCGCCCTGCTGGAGGCGCTGGCCGATCAGGCGATGATCGCGCTGGAGAATGCGCGGCGTTTCGCCTCGGTTGACCGCGCCCTCGCCCGGCGCGCCCAGGAGCTGGATCGCAGCAATGAACGCCTGCGGGCCATTCTGCGCGCCTCGAACATGCTCCGGGTGGAGCAGCAGGTGGACGCGCTGGCCAACCAGATTGCCGAGATTGTGAGCGCCAGTTCCGGCTTTCGGCGGGTGAGCGTGGCGCTGGTGCAGCAGCAGCGCACCTCCGAGCCGGTATTGCGGTTCGCTGCGGGCGCCGGCGGCGCCCCGGCGCCGGCGGCGCCGGTTTCCCTGGCGCAGTTCAGTCGGTTCCTGCGCTCAGAACACGCGCGCGGCAGTCTTACCTATTTGATCGAGAACGGGTCCGGCGCCGAGCTCGGGCTGTGGCGCCCCGAAACGCCGGTGAGCGCCGTTGCGCCTGCCCTGGAGACGGGGCGCCGCGAGATCTGGCAGAATGGCGATACGCTGGTCTGCCTGCTGCGGAACAGCCGTAGCGAGTTGCTCGGCTTGCTGGCCCTTGGCGATCCTGAGGATGGTCTGCGTCCCAGCGCCGAGCAGGTGCAGATCCTGGAGATCCTGGCCAACCAGGCCGCGTCGGCGATTGAGAACGCCTATCTGTACGCGGCACAACAGCACAGTCTGAGCCGCATGATGGCGCTCAACGCGTTCGCGCGCGCCGTGAGCACCAGCCTGCGCTCGCCCCAGCAGATCCTCGCCCTCACCGCCAGCGGTATGCTGGAGATGAGCGGCGCGCGCTGGGCGACGGTCTTTCTGCGTCATCCGGCAGGGCCAGCGCTGGAACGGGCCTTCCATACCGGAGCGCCGTGCGCCGTCGAGGCCGAGGCGGAAGATCTGGCGCGGCAGGCCAGCCTTGCGCGCCGCCCCCTCAGCCGCCTGCCGGCGCCGGGGCAGCCGGGCATGCTGGCCGTGCCCCTGCGTGGCGCGGGGACCACGCTCGGCGCCATCTGCGTGGGCTTCGAGGCCAGCCTGCCCGATACGGGCGATGTCGAAAGCCTGGCGCTGTTCGCTAGCCAGGCCGCGTCGGCGATTGATGGGTTGCACTTGCTGGCCCAGGTGCGCCGCGGGCACGATCAACTGGCCTCGATTATGGCCTCGACCCGTGAGGGTATGCTCCTGGTGAACGAAACCGGTCAGGTGGCAGTGGTCAATGGCGCATTCTTCCATCTGGCGGCCGTCGAGAAGTGGCCCTCCGCGCCAGCTCATCTGATGGGGATGCCGATCACCGGGGTTCTGGAGCAGTGGCAGGCGGCCGAGTTGTTTCCCCCCCACGAGTCTGCGTTGCTCGCCGACGGCATCGCTGCCGTGGCCGGCGGGCGCGACAGCTTTGTGTCGGGCCAGTTCAACGGCATCGGTCCGGGTGCCCGGTCGCTAGAGTGGTCGGTGCTGCGCGTGACCCACGAGGGACAGCCGGAGCGCCGCGAAGCGACCGCTTCAGGCTGGCCGATCCTGTTGACCGTGCGCGATATTACCGCCGCAAAAGCGGCCGAACGCCTGCGCCAGGATCTTGCCAGCATGATGATTCACGACCTGCGCAGTCCCCTTACCAGCATTATCACCTCGATCAATATGATCCTCCGGGGCGTGGTCGGCGATGTTCCCGACAAACAACGCGAGATCCTGGCGATCTGCTTTGCCAGCGCGCAGAACCTGCTCAACTTGATCAGTATGCTGCTGGATATCAGCAGGCTCGAAGACGGAGCTATGCCCGTCGAGTTGTCCGACATCGAGGTCGTTCCGCTGGTGCAACGCGCCCTGGAAACTGTCAGCCTGATCGCTCAGGATAAATGCATCACCATCGAGACTGTGTGCGAACCCGCCACGCCCCTGGTGTGCGCCGATGCCGATCTGGTGTTGCGTGTGCTGCAAAATCTTCTCGATAATGCGGTAAAATATAGCCCCTTCGGCGGGCGCGTGCTGCTCAGTGTTGTCCCCCAGGGGCCGTCAATGGTGCGCTTTAGCGTTAAGGACCATGGAATTGGGATCAAAGAAACCGATCTGGAAACCATTTTTGCCAAGTTTGGGCAGGCCGGCAACCAGCGCCACAAGGGCAGCGGTCTGGGCCTGACCTTCTGCAAACTCGTGGTTGAGACCCATGGCGGGCGGATCTGGGTCGAGAGCGTTCCTGATCAAGGCAGCACCTTCCACTTTACCTTGCCTGTGGCAGGTCAGGATCGTCCGGGGTAAGCCATGGTTGACTCCTCCGTTCCCGATTGGAGGGGCGCGGGGAGGCATGGCTTCCCCGCAACCTTCCGCGGGGAAGCATGGGCGCCGGCTCGGGTGCGCGGGCCTCCGGCCCGCCTGCGCAATGGGATAAATATCCTGGGAGGGCGCAGCCCTCCCAAACCCTCCCATCGGGTGAGGGGAAGGGGAAACCCGGTTTCCCCTTCCCCCTGCGTGAGGGCTGCGCCCTCCCCAACCCTCCCATAGGGGGGGTATTTTCACCTCAGCCGTCCATGCGGCTCCGCCGCACAACGCCGCAATGAAAAGAAGGTTATTCTTGGGAGGGCTGCGCCCTCCCAAACCCTCCCGCGGGTGGGGGCATGGGGAAACCCGGTTTCCCCATGCCCCTGCGTGAGAGCCAGGTCCTCTTGCGGGCGGGGGCGTGGGGAAACCCGGTTTCCCCACCCTCCTCGCCGAGGGCGTATGTTCACGTTAGGTTGTTCCTGGGAGGGCTACGACCTCCCCAACCCTCCCACCGGGTGGGAGTATGGGGAAACCCGGTTTCCCCATACCCCTGCTCCAGCAGCCTATGTTCACGTGAGACGGTCATGCGCAAGGCGCACAACGCCGCAATGAACATCGCCCGGGAGCGCGGGCGGCCCGTCCTTGTCGCGGCTCCGCGGGCACGGTGACGGCCCCCGCCCTGACCCTCCCCCGCCGGGGGCGGGAACCCGGCTCCTCCCCCCAGCGGGGGGAGGCTGGGAGGGGGGCTGAACGCTGCGAACGATGGTCACCTCAGGGAAAGAGAGCGAAGAGCCGGATTGAATGGCGTTCGGTTCGTACAGCGATAGGGAGCTCGTCACCACCGGGCAGGCGCCTGCGGGCGCGCCGGAGCGACGGGCTTCTTTTGACCTCCCAGGAAGGCCGTGCCTGTGTGCTCGTGACCACGACGTCGTTGATGGTCTTTGAATACATAATCCGCTCTAGCCCGCGCAGGCGGGCTTCGCATTCCGTAGCCGAGGGCTTCAGCCCCACGGCCAGCCCGGCAGAGCGGATGAATTTCTCAAAGACCATCAACGACACGGACGGACCGGCGCCGTAGGGGTTGCCGGCCACCACGATGTGGCGGCATGCCCGCATCCCCGCGGGTTGCCGTGTCTCCCCATCCGGGGTAAAACCAGTAGGTGCACTATGACAGTCTCTCGACCGCGCATCGTACTCCTCGTTAGCGACAGCGTGGCCGATAGTGAGTCGCTCCAGCGGGATCTGGCTGATGATCCGGATCAGGCGTATACCGTTGCGCTCCTGGAACGCAGCGATCAGGCCCTGGAGCAGTGCCGCGATCTGCGACCCGACTGTGTGGTTATCAGCGATACTCTCCCTGACACGGATTGGGTGGCGCTGGCGGGCGCCTTCCAGACCATGGCGCCCCCGGCGCCCGCGGTTGTGCTGCTGGTTGATCAGGAGCGCTCACCGATCCTCTGCGAAGCGCTCCGGCGCGGGGCGCACGACTATGTGGTGCGCGGCAGCCTGCCGAGGCGCTTATGGCTGACGATGCGCAATGCGATCGAAGTGGCCACCCTGCGCGCGGGTCTGGCGCAACAACGCCAGGCGCTCGAGGAAAGCGCCGCGCGACAGGCCCGCCTCGTGGCGGAACGTGAAGAACGAGCGCGCGCTGAGGCCGAGGCCCGGCGCCTGATGAACGAGGCCATGGCGCTCCTCAATACGCTTATCGATACCGCGCCGATAGGGTTAGCCTTCGCGGACCGCGATCGGCGCTTCGTGCATGTGAATCAGGCACTGGCGACCCTCAACGGCCGCCCGGTCGAAGAGCACCTCGGGCGCCGTCCCGCGGAGATCTTCGGCGACTTTGGCGCCGAATGGGAGCGCTGGTGGCAGACAGTGCTGGCCAGCGGCGAACCAATCGTCAACCTGGAGATCAGTGTCCTGGTCTCTGGGCGGCGCGAGTATGCGCTGGTGAGTTACTACCCTGTCCGTGATGTTGAGGGCAATCTGCTCGGCGTGGGCACCGTGGTCACCGATATTTCGCAGCGCAAGCGCGGCGAGATCGGCCAGCGCACGCTGGCCGCCGCGGGACGTCTGCTGGCCGCCGCGCCGGATATCGGCGTGCTCGGCGCTGTGGTGCGCACCCTGTTCCCCGATCTGGCCGATTATGGCATGGTTCATCTCCAGGACGAGCGGGAGGGGCTGCGACTGGTCGCGGCGACCCATCGCGACCAGCAGCTTGAAGCGCACCTGGCGACCTGGTTTAGCGCCGAACGGCTGGCAGCGTCCGGCGAAGCGCACCCTATCGCGCGGGCGGTGGCGGAAGGCCGGACCCTGCGAGACGCCCCCCTCTTCCTCGCCACTGACGCAGGAGAGCTTCCCGAGCAACTGCGCCCGGCAACCAGCGTGATCGCGCCGTTGATCGCCCACGGGCGCTGTCTTGGGGCGCTGACGGTGGTTTCGGTCGAAGCGGGGCGACGGTACATCGCCGAAGAGGTGGCGGTGATCGAAGAGTTGGCGCTGCGCTGCGCTCTGCTCACCGCGGCCGCGCGCTCCTACGAAGAGATCCGGCAGGCGCGCGCAGCCGCCGAGGCGGCGGTGCAACAGCGTGACTCCTTCATCTCCACGGCCGCCCACGAACTGAAGACGCCCCTGGCGGTGCTGCTGGGGAACGCGCAACTGCTCCTGCGCCGCGCCGAGCAGGATTTCGCGCTGGACGCGATCAATCGCCGCAATCTGCGCATTATCGTCGCTCAGGCGCAGCGCCTCAACCGGCTGATCGCCACCTTGCTTGACGTGTCGCGTCTGGAGAGCGGTCGCCTGATCAGTGCGCGGTACCCGGTTGATCTGGGCCGCGTTGCCAGCCAGTTGGCCGAAGAACTTACCCCGACCCTCATCCGCCACGTGATCAGCCTGGATTTGCCTGATGAGCCGGTCCTGGTCGCCGGTGACGAACTACGGCTGGAACAGGTTGTCCAGAACCTCTTGCACAACGCGGTGAAGTACAGCCCGGGCGGCGGCGAAATTCGGGTTGTCGTGCGGCGCGACGAGAACGAAGCGCTCCTGAGCGTCTCCGATGAGGGCATCGGTATCCCCGAAGCGGAGTTGCCCGGGCTCTTTCAGCGTTACTTCCGGGCCTCCAATGCCGCGGCGCGCCAGATCAGAGGCATGGGTTTCGGTCTGTTCGTGGTGCGCGAGATTGTCGAAAGCCACGGCGGGACGGTCGAGGCCCGGAGCGTGGAGGGGAGCGGCAGCACCTTCACCGTGCGCCTGCCCCTGTGGGCGCCGGGATCGTCCTCCGCGCCTGTCTCCTGATGGCGTGTGGAAAAACTATCACACAGCGTAGCCAGATCTCCAACCAGCGCCGGACCGGATCGGCGGCGTCATCGGGTATGCTGTAGGAACAGCGGATGCTGTTGGGGAAGGATGGACATTATGGGGTCCCACGTACCGCTCACCGCGCAACTCGTTGCCGATCTGTTCCTCGCGATCGAGCAGGATGATCCGCTCGCCGCGCGCCTGGCCACCCAGGCCCTCGCCGAGCGCATCGGTGTATCGGCGGCCGTGGCGCTTGCCGCGGCGCTGATCGCCGATCGATCCCTGCCACCCGAGCAGACCTCGCATCTGCCCGCGTGGAACCCGACCCTGGCGCGATGCGCGTAACCGATGGCGCGTCTGCCGCCGATTGGCATCGTAACCGGCCATCATGCGCGTTGTTGCGACGGTGGTCGTGGTGCTCTCCTATTGCCCACCACCATGGCCCGTCACACCTCCAGCACCACACTGACCGGACAGTGATCCGAACCTTCGACCTCGGTGTGAATCTCCGCGGCGCGTAGCCGTGGCGCCAGACTGGTTGAGACCAGCACGTAGTCGATGCGCCAGCCGATGTTGCGCTGGCGCGCCCCGGCGCGCGGCGTCCACCATGAGTAGGCAACTGTATCGGGATGGAGGTAGCGAAAGCTATCCACCAGCCCGCGCGCCAGCAGGGCGCTGAGAGCGGCCCGTTCCTCGGGCAAGAAGCCCGAGGTGCGCTGATTCTCGCGCGGGCGGGCCAGGTCAATCGCTGCGTGGGCGGTGTTGAGGTCGCCAACCACGACCAGGGGCGCGCCAGCGGCTAGTTCGGCCCCCAGCACCGCGCTCAGGCGCTCGGTAAAGGCGAGCTTGTGGGCCACCCGCTCCGGCCCGCTGGTGCCGCTGGGCACATAGACGTTGTAGAGGGTGAATGCAGGAAAACGTGTGATCAGCACCCGACCTTCACGGTCGAAGACCGGATCGCCCAGCCCGGCGCGCACCTCCTCTGGCCGGACGCGGGTGAGCGTGGCCACGCCGCTGTAGCCCGGGCGTTCGGCGGGCAGCCAGTGGGCGTGATAGCCCGGCGGCTCGCGCAGGGTGTCCGGAAGTTGCTCCGGCGTGGCCTTGATCTCCTGGAAGGCTACCACATCGGCGGCGCAGCGGGCCAGCCACTCGAGCAGACCTTTGCGCGCCACCGACCGGATGCCGTTCACGTTCCAGGAGGTGATGCGGATTGGGGGCATCGCGCTTCCATTGCGGTATGGTCCGGTGACCTCCAGGTGCCTATGGTATCATATCCGGCGTGAGCGCGGAGTCGCCGTGCCAGTTCTGCCGAGGTGTGGGAGGGCGGCGCCCGCCCAGGAACAGCCTGTTTTCATCCCGTTGGTGTGCGGCGCAGCCGCATGGACGGCTAACGTGAACATACGCCCTCGGCGAGGGGGTGGGGCAACCGGGTTTCCCCATGCCCCCACCCGCGGGAGGGTTTGGGAGGGCGCAGCCCTCCCAAGAACAACCCTATGTTCATTGCGGCGTTGTGCGGCGGAGCCGCATGGACGGCTGAAATAATAGAAGTTCCCTTGAACGGAGCGGCGCATGTCTGCAATCTGGCCCGGTAAGCCATACCCCCTGGGGGCCACCTGGGATGGCCAGGGGGTGAACTTCGCCCTCTTCTCGGCCCACGCCACGCGGGTCGAGGTGTGCCTGTTCGATGACCCGAACGCGCAGCGCGAAACCGCGCGCCTGGCGCTGCCGGAACGCAGCGAGGACGTCTGGCACGGCTACATGCCGGGTCTGGGGCCCGGGCAGTTGTATGGCTATCGGGTGTATGGCCCCTATAACCCGTCGCACGGGCATCGCTTCAATCCCCACAAATTGCTCATGGACCCCTACGCTCGCGCGTTCCACGGACGCCTGCGTTGGGACAACGCGCTCTATGGCTACCGCATGGGCAGCCCTTACACCGATCTGACGATCGGCAAGCGTGATAGCGCCCCCTATACCCTGCGTTCGGTGGTGATCGATCCTCGCTTCGATTGGGGCAATGCGCAACGTCCCAATACTCCCCTGCACGAATCGATCATCTATGAGCTGCACGTCAAGGGCTTTACGCGCTGCCATCCCGACGTGCCGCCCGAACTTCGGGGCACCTACGCCGCGCTGGGCACCGAGCCGGTGATCGCCTATCTGCAACAGTTGGGCGTAACCGCGGTCGAACTGCTGCCGGTGCACCATTTTATTGATGATCAGCACCTGATTGACAAGGGTCTGGTCAACTACTGGGGGTACCAGAGCCTGGGCTACTTCGCCCCCGATCCGCGCTACGCCAGCGTGAATGGGCCGGGCGCGCAGGTCAACGAGTTCAAGCAGATGGTCAAGAACCTGCACGCCGCGGGTATCGAGGTCATCCTGGACGTGGTGTACAACCACACCGCCGAGGGCAATCAGTTGGGGCCGACGTTGTGCTTTCGGGGGATTGACAACGCCGCCTACTACCGGCTCGTGTCCGACAACCCGCGCTACTACCTCGACTACACCGGCACCGGCAATAGTCTGAACACGCCCTACCCGCGGGTGTTGCAGCTCGTGATGGACAGCCTGCGCTACTGGGTGCAGGAGATGCATGTTGACGGGTTCCGCTTCGACCTGGCGCGCACGCTTGTCCGCGGGGTCTACGAGGGCGACCGTCCGAGCGCCTTTTTCGATATGATCAAGCAGGACCCGGTGCTCTGCGAGGTCAAACTGATTGCCGAACCGTGGGATCTCGGCCCCGACGGCTACTGGGTGGGGCGCTTTCCTGCGCCCTGGGCGGAGTGGAACGGCCGCTATCGCGACAACGTGCGCAAGTTCTGGAAAGGGGATGCCGGCCAGGCTGCCGAGTTCGCCTCGCGGATCATGGGCTCCATGGATCTGTACCGGCACAACGGGCGCCGGCCCTACCACAGCATCAACTTTGTGACCGCGCACGACGGCTTCACCCTGCGGGACCTGGTGAGTTACAACACGAAGCACAACGAGGCCAACGGCGAGGACAACCGCGACGGAGACGAGCATAACAACTCGTGGAACTGCGGCGTCGAGGGGCCGACGGACGATCCGGCCATCCGCGAGTTGCGGTTGCGGCAGATGCGCAACTTTCTGGCGACCCTGCTGCTCTCGCAGGGCACGCCGATGCTGCTGGCAGGCGATGAGCGGGGCCGGACCCAGCAGGGCAACAACAACGCCTACTGCCAGGACAACAGCCTGTCGTGGGTTGACTGGTCACCCGATCCCGAGGCCGAGCATCTGCTGGCCTTTACGCGCAGCATGATCGCCCTGCGGCGGCGGCATCCGCTGCTGCGCCGGCGCAACTTCTTCCAGGGGCCGCTGGCGCCCGTCGGGGTGGAATACGACGTGGAGTGGCTCAGTCCTGACGGGCAGGAGATCGGGCCGGCGTTGTGGAACAACCCCGAACTGCGCTGCTTCGGGTTGCTGCTCAACGGCCGCGTCATGCGCGAGCAGGACGAGCGAGCTCAGCCCATCCACGACGAGGTCTTCCTGATCCTCTTTAACGCCGGTCACGAGCCGATTGCCTTCATCCTGCCCGACTGGCCCGATGACCCGCTCTGGGAGGTGCTGGTTGACACCGCCGAGCCGAAGGTGAACGGCGGGCGCGTGCCGAGCAGCGAGATCTATCAGATCCAGCCCCGCTCGCTGGTGGTGCTGGCCGAACGCGCCAGCAGCCGGCCTGCGCCACTCGAGGTTGCGACCGTGGCCGGGCTGGCGTCCGCTCCGGACGAGCGTGGCGAGGCCGTGCTCGAGCAGCCTGGCGCAGGCGGCAAGGCTGCGCTGGCCGTTCCGGCGAAGCAGGAGCGCGGCTGAGACGAGGGGTGTGGAGAAACCCGGTTTCCCCACACCCCTGCCCACGGGAGGGTTTGGGAGGGCGCAGCCCTCCCAGGAAGAACGTATGTTTCTGGACCATACCTGAGCGTGGGGGGAGCGTATTACCGTACCTGTTCACACCTGGCATAACACACGCGCCTGGCAGCGAGGGCGTCCCGCCCTCGTTGCGTCTACGAGGGCAAGCTGCCCTCACTCCCAGGAGAAATGTGAACACCTACGCTATCGGCCACACCCACGCCAGCGTCACGGGCGATGATCCTGGCGATGCGCTCACGATTGTCGCTGCCCCAGCCCGCCAGCGTCTGCAGCACGGGGCCGAGGGTGCGCCCGAACTCGCTCAGGCTGTACTCCACGCGGGGCGGCATCTCTGGATACATCGTCCGCGTCACCAGTTCGTCGCGCTCGAGTTCCCGCAGTTGCTGGGTTAGCATCTTCTCGGTGATCCCCGCCAGTTCGCGCCGCAGCTCGCCGAAGCGCCTGGTGCGGTTGTAGAGTTTCCACAGGATCCGCGCCTTCCAGCGCCCGCTGAGCAACTCGATCCCGGCCTCGACCGGGCAGACGTGCGCCTTGCGGAGCTGTGCGTGGTTACCGCTTGCCATTGCCCGTGTCCCCTTACTTACTTTCTGGGAAGTATATTCCTGAAAAGTGCGTTCTTGACGCAACAATAGTGTACGGGGTATGCTCAACCCCGTCAATCCTTATTGTGTGACCAGAGGAGCGCGACACTACATGACCGCTAATCTCAGTGTCCTGAACCCGGGTAAGCCGAAGCGCGTCCTGATCATCGTCTCGAACCCCGCCGTCTCAGCGCAGACAGGCTGGCCGATCGGCGCCTGGGCAGCCGAGTTCATCCACCCATACTGGGAGTTCACCGAGAAGGGCTACCAGGTGACGATCGCCTCGCCCGAGGGCGGCAAGATCGCGATCGATGGCTTCAGCGACCCGCGTGACGCCAGCCAGTACTCGGCCCACGATATCCTGAGCCTCGGCTTTCTCAGCTCGCCGCGCCACGCCGCGCTGCTGGAGCAAACGCCCAGCCTGGAGGAGGTCAACCCCGATGACTACGACGCGCTCTTCATCGCCGGCGGCCAGGGGCCGATGTACACCTACATTGACAATACGCGACTGCACCGGTTCGTCGCCAGCTTCTACGAGGCCGGCAAACTGCTGGCCGTGGTCTGCCATGGCACCTGCATCCTGCTCAAAACCCGCCTGGCGGATGGCAAGCTGCTGGTGGATGGCAAGACCTGGACCGGCTTTGCCGACGCGGAGGAGCAGTACGCTGACGCGTTCGTCGGTCAGCGCATCCAGCCCTTCTGGATCGAGGAGGAGGCGCGCAAGCTGGAGCAGACCAACTTTGTGGTCGGGCCGCGCTTCGCCCCCTTCGCTGTGCGCGATGGGCGGCTGATCACCGGCCAGCAGCAGTACTCCGGCGCCGCCGCGGCCCGGCTGGTCATCGAGGCACTGGGGGTGTGAGGTGCAAGAAGGAGCCAGACCAGTGCAGATAAGCATCCTGGGCGCCGGCAAGGTCGGGAGCACGCTGGCACAGGCCTGGTTGCGGGCCGGCTACACGGTGCGCCTTGGTATGCGCACGGTCGACAGCCCTGCGATCCAGGCCCTGCTTGGGGAACTGGGCGAGGCAGCGTCGGTCGCGACGGTCGCCGATGCCATTGCCGCCGGCGACGTGGTGGTCTTCGCGATCCCCGGCCAGGCGATGGAGGCGACGATCGCCGCGCACGCCGCCGCGCTGGCTGGCAAGGTCGTGATCGATGCGGCCAACAAAGTCGGGGCGGCGACGATGAACAGTCGCGCCGCTTTCACGGCGCACGCGCCGACGGCACTGGTCTTCCGCGCGTTCAACACCCTCGGCTGGGAGAATTTCGCCCAGCCGCAGTTCGGCGCTATCCAGGCCGACCTGTTCTTCTGCGGCCCCGACGGCGCGGCGCGGCATCAGGTCGAGCAGTTGATCGCCGCTGTCGGCCTGCGCCCGGTGTGGGTGGGTGGCCCCGAGCAGACGGCCCTGGTTGATGCGTTGGGCGGGCTGTGGTTCGCCCTGGCTCTGGGCCAGCAACGTGGGCGCCACCTGGCTTTCAAGTTGCTCACGGACGAGTCGTGATCGTCAAACGCAACTTCGACCCGCGCAAGGTCGCCACCTACGTCTGGAAAGACATCACCCTCGCCCTGGTCGTCGCGACTGCGGTCTATCTCGCCGCAACCGTTCTCGACTGGGGCTTTGTGGCGCTCTCCTTCGCCCCGATGGGCCTGCTCGGCACGGCGCTGGCGATCTTCCTGGCTTTCCGCGCCAACACATCGTTCGCGCGCTGGGGCGAGGCCGCCCAATCCTGGGCGGCGATTAGCGCCGCCAGCCGCATCTTCGCCCGGCTGGTAGTGACCTTCACTGACGCGCACCGCCACACCCCGCAGTACCGCGAAGCGGACGCCGAGGCGTTCAAGGCGGAGTTGATCCGTCGCCAGATCGCCTGGGCCAACGCGCTGCGCCTGCAGTTGCGCGGCCAGGACGAATGGAGCGAACTGACGCCCTTGCTGGGGGTGGAGGACACAGCGGATCTGCTGCAACAGCCGAACAAACCGCTTTACCTGCTCAAGCGCCAGGGGCAGCGGATCTATGACGCCATGACCAGCGGCATCCTTCAGGGCTTCGACAGCTTCCAGCTTGAGGGGCAGCTAGCCGCGCTCAGCGCCCAGCAGGCCGTCTGCGAGCGCATCAAGGCCATCCCCATCCCGCGCCAGTACGACTATTTCACGCGCGTGTTCGTACGAATTTTCATCGTGCTGCTGCCGTTTTTTCTGATCAAGACGCTTGCCGCCGACAAGGGGGGGGCGTGATCGCAGTTATCGGCGTGCTTCTCGGTGTGTTCCTGGGGGTGCTGATCGCCGGCGGGGTATTCGTTCCACGGCTCAGCCTGCTGCTCAACGAACTGGTGATCACGCGCCGGGAACGCGATCGGCTGCAGGGCGAGCTTTTCACCCGCCGCGGGGAAGCCACGGAGGCGCACAGCCGGGCCTTCCGTTCCGAACAGGACCTGCTGGCAATGCGCCGCCGGGTGTTCGCGCTGACCGTCGAACGCGATGCGGCCCGCGGGGCGCAACTCACGGCCGAGGCCGCCTATCGTGAGTTGCTTGCCGAGCGGGACCGCCTGCAGGGGGAACTGGCGCTTATGCGCCGGCGCAAGGTTCCGTGACGGTACCCGGTCACATCTGAGGTCAGCGACGAGCCTGGGAGCCTCGCTCCCAGGCTCGTCCCCCATAGGAGGGCAAGACGCCTTCGCTCCCAGGAGCCATGTGAACAGTTACCCGTGACGGGTTATACCATTTCCGATTGCAGATTTTGGATTGCAGATTGCCGCACATGGCGTCACGATGAGCGATGACGGCAACGACAATGCGGAACTGCCAACTGGATTTGGTATTACTTGGTCTCGCGATAGACCACGTGGCGGCGAACGATCGGGTCGTACTTGCGCAACTCAAGGCGGCTGGGGTCGTTGCGGCGGTTCTTCATGGTGGTATAGGTGTGGCCGCTCTCGGTGCTCTTGAGTTTGATGATAATGCGATTGCCCTTCTTGGAGGCCATGGCTTGCATTCCTTCTTTCACACAGCAAAACAGCGCCAGAGCGGCGCGCTACAGGGGATTGTAGCATACTGTGAAGGGTGAAGCAAGTCTGGTTGCCAGGTAGGGCTACGTCAACGTGGTGTTGGGGAAACCTGGTGTCCCCATCTTCAGGCGGCGTCTTTGCGAAACACGACGCGAAGAGCGCTATCCTCGAAGTAGGCGTCCTGGGCGCGCAGCCGCGCCAGGGACTGGGGCAAGACGATGCGGTGGCGGTGCCAGCCGACGGAGATGAGCAACTCATCATCGCTCTGGGCGAGATGGATCTGGTCCTCGGAGGCGAAGGGCAGCGGGACGATCAAATCGTAGCCGCCGTTCATCTTCTCAACCCGCTGCACCGGGCCGCGATAGAGAAACTCCGCGGGATCGCGGTCGTGGAACAGGCGCTCGGCCAGTTGATTGAGCAGGTCGGGGCCGATCACCTCGCGATCGAAGTGGGGGGCGCGCAGGATGGGCAACGGCTCGAACATCTCCTCGACCTGGGGCGCATACTCCTGCTGCATGGCGCGCCAGGCGGCGAAGTGGCGATCCACATCCGCGGGCAAGATGCGGTTCACCACGACCGCATCCACGGCATAGCCGAAGAGCGAGAGGTAGGTGAGGCTCCGCTGGGCCTCACGAATGACCATCTTCTCCAGGTTCATCACGATGCGCGCGGTCGTCACCTGCTGATCGGTGAGGATATGGCGCACATCAACCAGGGCGTCGATGGCCTGTTGGGCCGAGGCCAGCACCTCATCCTCGGCGATGGGCATATCGGTGACCCGTCTGGCCACCGGGCGCACCACCTTGAGCAAGGCCCGCGCGATGGGGAAGAGGCGCGCGATCCACCAGCGCATAATGTCCGGCAGCGACAGCAGCCGCAACGTTTCACCGGTAGG